>SXGQ01565342.1_pt1 | contig 18978 bp, 14 predicted proteins | sample 3178371 | NCBI WGS metagenome assembly SXGQ01 (sample SAMN11356859, study PRJNA531348) | freshwater metagenome | isolation source: freshwater sample F1-20 | place: China: Fuxian Lake, Yuxi | collected 2017-12-25 | reverse complement strand
CGCACGGCGGCGATCACCGGTGCGATTGTCGCGCTGCGGCTCGCGCTGAAGAAACTCATTGCAGAGGGCAAGCTCGCCGCCGATCCCATCGCGAACAATGTCGCCGCCGTCAGCGTGGGCATCGTCAACGGCATTCCGTTGCTCGACCTCTGCTACACCGAGGACGCCGCCGCGCAGGTGGACATGAACCTCGTGATGACCGGCTCGGGCGAGTTCATCGAGCTGCAAGGCACCGGCGAGGAAAGCACGTTCTCCGACGACCAACTGGCGGCGATGCTGACGCTGGGACGCTGCGGCATTCGGGAGTTGCTGGCGTTGCAGGAAGCGGCAGTGAAATGACCAATTCCCAATGTTCAATGCCCAATGAAGACCAATGACGAATGCCCAATGGACCCATGGCGCGGTGGGCCGGGCATTGGACATTGAGCGTTGGTCATTCTTTGGTCATTGGGAATTGGTCATTGAACATTCGCCATGAGCACCCCTTGCAACCCGACGCGCCTCTTCCTCCTCCGCCACGGCGAGGTCGAGACGCGCTACCACCGTATCTTCGGCGGGCGGATTGACATGGAGTTGTCGCCGCGCGGGCATGAGCAGGCGAAGGCACTGGCTGAGTATCTGGCAGGCACGCACTTCAACTCGATCTACGTCAGCCCGATGAAGCGCGCACAGCAGACGCTCGCGCCGCTGGCCGCGCACAAGGGCCTGACCGCCACCACGCTTGCGGGTTTGCGCGAGGTGGATTTCGGCGACTGGACGGGCCTGAGCTGGCAGCAGGTCCACGAGCGTTTCGGTGTCAGCGCCTTCGACTGGCTGGAGAAACTCGAGGCCGGCGAAGTGCCCGGCGCGGAGTCCGGCCCACAATACCGGGGCCGCATCGAGCCGTGCCTGAAACAAATCCTCCACGACTGTCCCGGCCAGACCGTCGCCATTGTCTGCCACGGTGGCGTCATCCGGATGCTGCTGTCGCTGCTCCTTGAGCTGCCGCTGCCCAAGCTGGCTCACTTCGACATCGAGTATGCGAGTGTCACAGTCGTCGAGCAGCGCCCGCACCGCAGCGAGGTCGAGCTGCTGAACTTCACGCCGTGGCGGGATGTGAGATGAAGGCCCCGGCTCCTGTAGCGGCGGTCTGCGACCGCCGATGTGGCCCGGCCAGCCGCAGCTGATGGCGGTCACAGACCGCCGCTACAGCGCCAAGCCACTGCGAACCAAAATGAAACCCACCTCGCTCACCAAGATCACCATCGCCACCACGCCCGAGGCTGAAGAAGCCGTGGTGGAGTTGCTCCTGCGCCTCTTCGGCCAGACGCCTTCGATCTACTTCGACAACGAGACGAGCGAGACGACGGTGTCCACTTACTTGGAGAAGCCGGCTCAGTGGACTGCTGCCGCGCGCGCGGAACTGCAAGCAGGTCTGCGCACACTCACCGAGTGCGGGCTGGACATCGGCCCTGGAGAAATCTCGGCGACGAAGGTGCGCCGCGAGGACTGGGCGGAATCGTGGAAGCGGCATTTCAAGCCGCTGGTCATCGGCGACGCGCTGCTGCTCAAGCCGAGTTGGGTGAAGCGCAAGCCGCGCAAGGGGCAGGCTGTCGTCGTCCTTGATCCCGGCCTGAGCTTCGGAACGGGGCACCACGCGACGACTTCGTTCTGCCTCAGACAAGTCGTGGCGGGGCGAAGAGGAGCAGGATTAGGATCAAGATCAGGAGCGCGAGGGGAAACGCGCGGCTCGGCTCGTGCTTGTAATCCTTCTCTGTCCTTTCTCGACATCGGCACCGGCTCGGGAATCCTCGCCATCGCCGCGGCGAAGCTGGGTTACTCGCCCGTGCGCTGCTTCGACTTCGACCCCGAGTCCGTGCGCGTGGCGAAGGCGAACGCGGTGCAGAACGGCGTCGCGCACACCGTGAAGCCCGTCCGCCGTGACCTCACCAAGCTGCCGCGTGCCAGCGCGACGCGTTACCACGTCGTCTGTGCGAACTTGATTTACGACCTCCTCATCGCCGAGCGCGACCGCATCCTGAGCCGCTTGCGGCCCGATGGCGTGCTGGTGCTGGCGGGGATTTTGCAGACGCAGTTTGCAAAGGTGGAACGTGCTTACCGGCAGGCGGGGCTGAAGCTCATCGCGACCGAGGTGGAGAAGGAGTGGCAGTCCGGGGCGTTTGTGCGGAGGGGAAAGTAATCAGTGTTCAGTTTTCGGTAATCAGTGAGGAGGCATCGGTGTTCTCGTGGCCAACTGAACGCTGAACACTGATTACTGAACCCGATCTCCGAAGCTGGCGCTCCAAAGGAGCATCACAAACCAGCCCGGGGCAACGCCCCGGGTTAACCGACAGGGAGATTCCAAGCCCTGAAAGGGCGGCACAAAATATTTCGCCCCTTCAGGGCTGCGATCCTTCTATTCGGCCACCCGGGGCGTTGCCCCGGGCTGTCATGTCTGAGGCTTTCAGCCTCGACTTCGGAGTTTGGGCTAAACACTTCCCCGCCTCTACTGCTTTGGAGCTGCCTTAGGCGCAGCCTTCGGCGTGGGCGGAGCCTTGGGTGCAGAGGCGGCTGGCTTGGCCGACGCAGCGGGAGCCGGCGCAAGCTCGCGGATGTAGAGGTTGCGGAAGTAAAGCACGCTGCCGTGGGCTTGGAGCTCGATCTGGCCGAAGGGGAAGAGCGGCTGGGTGCGGTCCCAGAAGTTCTCCATCGTGACGTTGTTCACCACCAGCTCATCGTTGAGGAAGACGTGAACCTTGTCGCCGACGCTCAGGATGCGAAAGCGGTTCCAGAGGCCGGGGGCGTGGTCGGCCCACTTGGTGGGCACGCTGGGGTTCTCTTTCTTCTGGTTGTTGTAGAGGCCGCCGGAGCCGACGCGCTTGGGGTTGCCGGGCGTGTCGCGTTCCCAAATCTGAATCTGCGGCGTGCCGCGAATGTAGAGGCCGCTGTCGCCCTTGGGCTCGATCTTCCAGTCGCAGAGAATCTCCACGTCGCCGTAGTCGCGCGCGGTGCAGATGCTGTGGCCCTTGCCGTCGAAGATGAGCATCCCGTCGGCGACGCCCCAGTGCGCGGCCATGTGGTCGTCTGCCTTGGCCTGGGCGGCGGCGAGTTCCGCTTTCGGCATCTTCGCGCGCTTGATGGGATCGGCGACGAGGCCCTTCCAGCCTTCGAGGTTCTCGCCGTTGAAGAGGCGCTTGAAGCCGGCGGGCGGGACGTTGAGCGCCTCGGCGACGGGCAGTTCCTTGATGCGGAGATTGCGGAACTCGACGTAGTCGTTGTGACCGAGGAAGCCGAGGTGGCCCTTGCTGCGGAGCAGGCCGGGATGTTTCTGGAGCGTGTCGCGGTCAGCCACGTCGTTGAGGTTGGTGTCCACAATGACCTTGCCGTTGACGGTGACGCGGAGGTGGCGGCCCCGGCAGTAAATCTCCTCCTCGTTCCATTGGCCGACGGGGCGGAGCGCGCCCCGCTTCGCCGGGGCGATGAGATAGATCGAGCCGTGAAACTGGGCGGCCTTGAGCTTGGCGTATTTCGGGTCGGTGTCGTCGAGGATCTGCGATTCCATGCCGAGGTAGGCGAGGCTGCCGCCGGCGAGCGGGGTGCGTAAGGCGATGCCGTTGTTGCCGCCGGCCTCGAGCTTGAACTCGAAGCGGAAGATGAAGTCGGCGTATTCGCGCTCGGTGAGAAGGTTGCCGCCGCCGCCCTTGGCGCAGTAGAGGACGCCGTCCTTGACGCCGTAGCCCTCGCCCTTGCCGCCGAGAAGTTTCCAGCCGTTGAGCGTCTTGCCGTCGAAGATCGGGAGGAAGCCGGCCTCGCGGTTGAGCGTGGTGCAGCCGGCGAGGACCGCCGCGCCCAGCGCGACGGAGCCGAGGCTGAAGAGAAATTTGCGCGCTGAAAGCATGGCGTTGAAAGGATGACGTTGAACCAGCGCGCGCAGGCTGTTGGAAAGCAAAAGGGGTGTCAAGCGCCCGGCCAGCGCGTGCATCATGCCATGCCTGACTTCGAGGCGGCTACAGCATGAAAGGGATTCCCCTCGGCGCGGCTTTGCGCCAAGCTCCGCGGACATTCACCCATGGACATCGCCTTCAAATGCCCGCTCTGCGAAGAGGAGTTCCGCTTCGAGGCCGCGCTGGCAGGCACGGAGTTCCGCTGCCCGACGTGCCTGAAGATTTCGCTGCTGCCCGATGCGCCCGAGGAGGCGGAAAATCCGCTGGACCAGTCCACGCCTGAACTCTTCCCGCCGCCATCGGCACCGACAGCCGTGGCCACCGGCACGCCGCCACCGCCACCGCCCGTGCCACAGCTCGCGTTCCGCACTGCTGGTTCCGACACCGACGATGCCCGGCTCGCGCGTCGGCTCATGGAGGCTTACCAGCGCGTCACGGCGGAGGTGGGCAAGCTCATCGTCGGCCAGGAGGAAGTCATCGAGCAGTTGCTCATCGCCATCTTCGCGCGCAGCCATTGCCTGCTGGAAGGCGTGCCCGGCCTCGCCAAGACCTACATGGTCAAGACGCTTTCCGACGCGTTGCAGCTCTCCTTCCGCCGCGTGCAGTTCACGCCCGACCTCATGCCGGCGGACATCACCGGCACCGACGTGATCCAAGAGGACCCGACGACGGGCCGGCGCAACCTGACTTTCCTCAAAGGCCCGCTCTTCGCGCAGATGATTCTGGCCGACGAAATCAACCGCTCGCCGCCCAAGACGCAAGCCGCGTTGCTCGAAGCAATGCAGGAGCACAGCGTCACCGTCGGCGGGCGCACGTATAAGTTGGAGCAGCCGTTCTTCGTGCTCGCCACGCAGAACCCCGTCGAGCAGGAGGGCACTGATCCGCGGCCCGAGGCGCAGACGGACCGCTTCATGTTTCCCGTGCGCGTGGACTACCCGTCCCGCGAGGAGGAGCGCGAGATCATCAAGCGCACGACGAGCGCCTACTCGGCGGACATTGACCCGGTCGTCACCGGCGAGGAGGTCATCGCGATCCAGAAGACCGTCCGCAAAGTCCCCGTGCCTGATCACGTCACGGACTTCGTGCTCGACCTCGTGCGCCGCGCGCGGCCCACGGATGCGGACGCGCCGGCCTTTACGAAGGAGCTCATCGCGTGGGGTCCCGGCCCGCGCGCGTGCCAGCAGCTCGTCGTCGGCGGGAAAGTGCGCGCCGTGCTGCGAGGGCGGTTCCACGTGACGATTGAGGACATCGAGGCGCTCGCGTATCCCGTGCTGCGTCACCGGCTCGTGCCGACCTTCAACGCGGAGGCGGAGGGCATCAAGGTGGATGAGATCATCCGCCGCATCCTCAAGGAAACGCCCCGCCACGACGCGAAGAAGGTAATGTGACGCTGGGGCGCGAGAGCCGTCTCGATTTCAGAGTTCGATCTCAACCCAGCTCCACCCACTGCTTCGTCTCGGCGGACTTCAGCGCCGCGTCCGTCACGTCCTGCATCCGCGCGCCGTCGTGAAAGGTCACACTGCACGCGCGCTGCTCGCGGATGGCGTTCACGAACTCCACAGCCTGGTCGTAGCGGAAGCTCACCAGCGGATCGCCCACACCCGGATCGCGCGGTGAGCCGGGCCAGGTGTGAAACTCGCGCGGGATGGGCAGCGCCTTCAGCCCCGGCCCGCCGACCTTGCCGAACTGAAGCTCGTTCCAGCAGCCTGTCGTGAAGCTGAAGCTCGCCTCGCTGCCGTTCAACTCGACTCGGTCCGGACTGCGCCAGCTTTCGTTGGTGCCGCTGGCGAGCTTCGAGCTTTCCAGCACGCCGCTCGCGCCGCACTTGAACTCGGAGAGAATTGCCACCCAGTCATCCGTGTCGTTCGGCCCGCCGTCGCGCATCGGCGTCAAGTTCTTCAAGTTCGCCACCAGCCGCGTCATCGGGCCGATGAGGTGGTGCGAGAAGTCAATGCGGTGCGAGAGCATGTCGCCAATCTCGCCCGTGCCCGCGAGCCGCTTCTGCTGCCGCCAGCCGACGTTGCGCGTGCCCCAGTCCTGCAAGCGGCACGAGCGGTAGTGATACGCGCGGCCCAAGTCGCCCCGGTCCACGAGGTATTTCAGATAGCGCATCGCCGGCACGAAGCGGTAGGTGAACGCGGTCATGTGCCGGACGTTCGCTTTCTCCGCTTCATCCGCCATCGCGTGCGCGTCGGCGGCATTTAGCGCCAGCGGCTTCTCGCTGAGGACATGCTTTCCCGCACGCGCGGCGGCAATGGCGACCGGCGGATGAAACGCGTTCGGCGTGGCGATGATGATGGCGTCGACATCGTCGCGGCTCACAATGTCCTCCCACTTCGTCGAGACGACGGGCGCGCCGGTCTGCTGGCGGGCGGCTTCGAGCGTGGCGGGGTTGGCGTCACAGAGCGCGTGGACTTTTACGTCCTTGCACAGCGCGAGGCCGGGCAGATGGTTTTGCAAGGTGATGCCGCCGGTGCCGATGATGGCGAAGTTGAGTGTGCTCATGCGAGAAGCGCGCGAGTATGCCGGGGGACCTCCCAAACGCAAGCGGGTCGGGCAAAGTTGTGAAGTCGCGGCCACCGTCGTAAGGCATTTTACCCCGTTGCGTTTCCCCGCGTCAGCGGGCACTGTTACGCCAGCAACAGCCAAAGCCAGTCGCCACCCGCGCCATCGCTCCGATGCAATCTCAGTTCAACCCACACCTCGTGAGACAAGCGTCCATGTTCGGCCTCTGCCTGCTTGCCTTTGCAATCAACCTCCCCGCCGCGCCCGCGCCCAAGCTCAAGCCGGCGCAGAAAGTTTTCTTCGAGAAGAAAATCCTGCCCGTGCTGGTGAAGAATTGTTACAATTGCCACTCCGCCGAGGGCGGGCGCGTCAAGGGCGGTCTTCGCCTCGACACGCGCGACGGCCTGCTCAAGGGCGGCGAGTCCGGCCCCGCCATCGTCCCCGGTGACCCCGACCGCAGCCCGCTCATCCGCGCCATCCGCTATCGCGATCGCAACCTCCAGATGCCGCCGGACGACAAGAAACTCCCCGCCGCGCAAATCGCAGACCTTGAAACCTGGGTCCGCATGGGCGCGCCCGACCCGCGCGCCGACGCGCCGAACAAATACGGCGCGGCCCTCACCGACCCGAAGCAGCACTGGAGCTTCCAGCCCATCTTCAAGCCCATCATCCCTGACTTCCGCAAGGACTGGGCGCCGCTCGCGCGCAACGCGATTGACCACTACGTCTTCGCCACGCTGGAGGCCAAGCAACTCGTCCCCTCGCCGCGTGCGGACAAGACCACGCTCATTCGCCGCGCCACCTTCAACCTCACCGGCCTGCCGCCCACGCTCGCCGAGGTGGATGCCTTCCTCGCGGACGAAACCCCGCAAGCCTTCGAGAAAGTCGTGGACCGCCTGCTTGCCTCGCCCCGCTACGGCGAGCGTTGGGGCCGCCACTGGCTCGACGTGGCCCGCTACGGCGACACCACCGGCCGCCGCAACAACAACCGCGGCGAGACGCGTTACCTCCACTCGCACACCTACCGCGACTGGGTCATCCAGTCCTTCAACGACGACCGCCCGTTCGACCAATTCGCCAAACTCCAAATCGCAGCGGACCGCCTCGTGGGCGAGGAAGAGTCCAAAGTCCAAAGTCCAAAGTCCAAAGTCGCCGGCGCCGCCAACGCCGCCACGGACAAACCGCCCGCCTCTCAACTCTCAACTCTCAACTCTCAACCGTCGCGCAGCGACCTCGCCGCCCTCGGCTTCATCACGCTCGGTCCGCGCCTGAACAACAACGCCGACGACCTGATTGACGACCGGATTGATGTCGTGATGAAGGGCTTCCTCGCGTTGAGCGTGACGTGCGCGCGCTGCCACGACCACAAGTTCGACCCCATCCCCACGAAGGATTACTACGCGATGCACGGCGTCTTCGCGAGCAGCACGGAGCCGCGCGAGGGCGTCGAGCTGCCGGTCAGCAAGGACACCCCAGCGTTCAAGGAATACCAGAAGGCGCTCACCGAGGCAGAGGACGCGCTCAAGAAGTTCGAGGACGCCCTGCGCGGCCGCGCGCGTTCGGAGCTGGTGTTCCGCATCAGCGACTACCTCAAGGCGCTCTACGACTTCAGCAACCCGACCAACACCGCGTCGCTCGGCCAGTTCATGCAACGGCGAAACCTGCTGCCCGCCGTCGCCGCCGGCTGGAAGGACGCGTTGGACAAGGCGAAGACCACTCATCATCCCGTGCTCTCCGTCTGGCACGAGTTCGCCTCGCTGCCGGCAACGAACTTCCTCAAGGCCGCCACGCCCGTCGCGCTGCGCCTGCGCGCGGGTGGCGACACGAACAAGCCCGTGAACCCGATTGTCGCCCGCGCGCTCGGCTGGCCGCCCGGCTCCATCGCGGTGGTGGCGACGAACATGGCCCGGCTATTCAACGACGCGAACACGCGCTGGGCACAGGTCGCCGGCCTTCACGCCAGTCGCGTGCGCTCCGGCTCAACCAACGTCCCGCCCGCGCCCACCGGCTTGCCCGACGCCGCGCAGGAGGAAATCCGTCGCGTGCTCTACGACCCCGCTTCGCCCGCGTATCTCTTCACCGATGAGAAGGCCGAGGCTTCGCTCCAGCGACTGCGCAACATGGGCAACGCCCGCACCGAGCAACAACGACTCGCCCGCGTGGTGGACGACCTCCGAACCTCGCACCCCGGCGCACCGCCCCGCGCAGTCGTGCTCAACGACTCGTCACAGCCGCGCGATAGCTACGTCTTCATCAAGGGCAATCGTGGCAGCCGCGGCCCGAACGCGCCGCGCCAGTTCCTCGAAATCCTCTCCGGCGAAAACCGCGAGCCGTTCCGCGACGGCAGCGGTCGCCTCGAACTTGCGCAGGAGATTGCCTCGCCCGACAACCCGCTCACTGCGCGCGTGATGGTCAACCGCGTGTGGCTCCATCAGTTCGGCGAGGGCATCGTGCGGACGCCGAACGACTTCGGCCTCCGCGCCGACCCGCCCACGCACCCGGAGTTGCTCGACTACCTCGCGTGGCAGTTCATGGAGCAGGGTTGGTCGGTGAAGAAGCTTCAGAAGCTCATCATGCTCTCACACGCGTGGCAGCAGAGCAGCGAGGACAACCCGCGCTTCGCCCAGGTGGACCCGGAGAACCGCTGGCTCTGGCAGCAACACCGGCGGCGGTTGGAGTTCGAGGCGCTGCGCGACACCGTGCTGCACATCGGCGGCAAGCTGGACTTCAAGATGGGCGGCCCCGGCGAGCGCCTCGACCGCCCCGACACCGAGGGCGACTACTCCGACCGCCGCAGCGTGTATGGCCTCGTGGACCGCGCGAGCCTGCCGAACATGTTCGGCGCTTTCGACTTCGCAAATCCCGACCTCAGCACCGGCCAGCGCAACAACACCATCGTCCCGCAGCAGGCGCTCTTCATGATGAACAGTCCGCTGGTCATCGAGCAGGCGCGCAACACCGTCCAGCGCGGCGATTTGAAATCCCTGCCCAACGATTTGGAGCGCGTGAAGATGCTCTACCGCCTCATCTACTCACGCTTGCCGACAGACACGGAACTCAAGCTGGCGCTCAACTATCTCTTCAGCGAAATGTCCGCACCGCGCGGCCCGCTCCCCGGCCAGCCGCCTTGGGAATATGGCCTCGGCAGCGTGGACAACCGCACCGGTCGCGTCGGCGCGTTCTGGCCGCTGCTCTACAGCCCGCAGTCACGCTTCTACCAATCTACGCCGCGCATCCCGGATTCGCGCGCGGGCTATTTCCACCTGTCCGCAAACGGCGGCCATCCCGGCCTGATGCTCACGCAGTCCGCCATTCGCCGCTGGACTGCGATGGACGATATGCTGGTGAGCATCGAGGGATCGCTCGTGCATACCGGCCAGAACAGCGATGGCGTGCAGGGCCAGATAATCTTCAGCAGCGCAGGCTCCATCGCGCGAGGTGTGGCGCTGCGCAGCGAGGTGCCGATGGTCGTCCCCCGGGTGAAGGTGAACGCGGGCGACACGATTGACTTCGTCGTGGAAGGGAGGTTGGGGGGCGAGAACGACACCTTTACTTGGACCGCCATCATCAGAGAACTCGACGCCAAGCAAACTCCGCCCGTGGCCACGGGCAAGCAGTGGAACTCCCAGCGCGACTTCGTCGCCCCGATCGCCGCCCGTCGGCTCTATCCGTGGGAGAAACTCGCGCAGGTGCTGCTGGAGACGAACGAGCTGACGTTCGTGAACTGACGAAGCGTCGGCCTGTAGCCGGTTGCCGCTTACTTCCCGCTCTTCTTCGCCAGCGCGTCGGCGATGGTCTTCTCCAACTGCGCGCCGCGCAGGCCGGTGTTGGCGATGACCATGCCGGTGTCGCCATCCACGAGGTAGGCGGTGGGGATGGAGCGCACGCCGTAGGTCTGGGCGACCTCGGCCTGCCAATACTTGCCGTCGAAGACCTGCGGCCACGGCATGTTCTTTGACTTGGTGAAGTCGGCGAGCTTCTTCTCGTCGCCCGCGCGGTCGAGGCTGATGCCCAGAATCTCAAAGCCCTGGCCGTGGAACTTCTGGTAGGCCGCCGTGAGGTTCGGCAGCTCACCGATGCACGGGCCGCACCAGATCGCCCAGAAGTCGAGCAAGACGATCTTGCCCTTGAAGCTGGCGGGGAAATCAATCGCCACGCCCTCGGTGGTCTTGGCCTTGAAGACGGTGGCGGGTTTGCCGGTGGCGAGCAGGACGGGCCGCGGTGCGGCCTTCTTTTCGGCGACGACCTTGACGGACTTCTGGATGCGGAAGGACTCGCCGCCCGCCGTCAGCCCGGCGATCTCGTAGGTCTGGCCGGCGATGTTGAAGGGCTGGCGCACGTCGAAAGCCTCGCTGCGCGCGTCGAGCTTGCCGTCCTCATTCGAGTCAATGAACAACTGCACGCCGGAGCCGCCTTCTGCTTCCTTGCCACGGAAGTCGCCCGTTGCCATGCGGTCTGCGAGCAGCGCCTTGTAAGTCTTGGCGCCGAGCGTGACCTCGCCCTCGCGCGCGTAGTCGGAGTAGTAGAACAAGACGCCGGCGGATGCAGCGCGGGCCGGGTCGCGTTTGTCGAAGCGATACATCGGGAAGTTCAGTTCGGCCTTTTCCGTCCCGAGCGACACCTGCACCTTGGAGCTCCCGGAGAACTGCTGGTATTCCTTGCCAGCACTGCCTTTCACGGGGCGCGAGTTCCAGACGGGTGCGGCGTCGTCGGTGAGGTCACCGTTGGCGTTGGCGTCCACGAACAGGCGCGAGGGCTTGCCTTCGGGCTCGTCCAGCACCACGGCGACGGCGGTTGCGGCTCCGCCGAACTTGAGCGTCCCGAAGAGCGGGGCGGCGAGGTCGGCGGGAAGTTTCTTGATGGCTTCGGGTTTCTCTGCGGAGAGCGCGAGGCGTTGCGGCATATAGCCGCCCATCTTCGCCGCGCCGCCGATGGGGAGCAGCTTGAGCTGCACATCGGGCGTGGCAGGCGCGGCAAGCAATGGCGCGGCGGTCAGGAGCGCGAGCAGTTGGGGGAGGAGGACGGTTGGGCGGTTGCGGGGTTTGAGCTTCATGGTGGCAGAATAAATATCCAGCCCCGCCTGACAACAACTTCTTTGGAGCTGCGGCCTTCAGGCCGCAGGAACACGTGAGCTTTCAGTAACGGCCGAAGCGCTTCTCCGCACTGGCTTTCTGCGGCGTGAACGCCGCGCTCGCGGCGCGTCAGAACGGCGATTCCTCGCTGTGCTCGCTGGTTTCGCCCATATCGCTGAAGTCCGGCGCCGGCGCATGCGGGCGGAGGTTCCATTCCTCGCGCAGCTCCACGGGGATGTCGGCGAGGAACCGGGAGGGCTGCTGCATCGCATCGCCGCCGCCCTGGATGAAACGCATGAGCGGGTGGCTCAAGTAGAGTTCGTCCTTCGCGCGCGTGACGGCCACGTAGAAGAGGCGGCGCTCTTCCTCCTCGCCCTCAGGTGAATCCATCGAGCGCGAGGAAGGAAAGAGTCCATCGCAGAGCATGATGACGAAGACGACGCGGAACTCGAGGCCCTTGGCCTGGTGGATGGACGAGAGGCGAAGTTTCTCGTGGTCGTCCTCGCGCGGCTTGTCGTCCTCGGCCTCGACGTTCGTGAGCAGCGCGAGCTGGGTGAGGAAGTCCTCGACGGTCGGGAACTGGCGCGAGAAGGCGGCGAGCTGCTCCAAGTCCTCAAGCCGGTTGCGGAAGTTCGTGTAAGTCGCCTTGAGGTAATCCGCGTAGCCCGCCTCCAACACGAGCCGAATCATGGCGTCCGTCTTGGCGCGCAGTTCCGGCGCGCAAAGCTGCGCGATGGTGGCGGTGAACTGCGCCCAGGCGACGGTTGTCTTCTTCGGCACGGCGGCGGCACAGCGGGCGAGGGAAGCAGCGAGGGAGGAAATGGCGAATGGCGAATGGCGAATGGCGCGTGAGCCGTCGGCCGTCACCGATTCGCCATTCGCCATTCGCCATTCGCCATTGAACTTCTGCCACAACTTGTCCGCGCTCTTGCCGCCCACGCCCGGCATCATGCGCGCCAGCCGCTTGAAGCTTATTTCATCGTGCGGGTTGTGGACGAGCTTCAGGTAGGCGGCCACGTCCTTCACATGGGCCTGCTCGAAGAAGCGAATGCCACTAGTGATGCTGAAGGGGATGTTGCGCCGGGTCAGCTCGAACTGCAGCTCAAGCGCGTGGAAGTGCGAACGGTAGAGCACGGCCATCTCGGCAAGCGGGATGCCTTCATCACGCAGCTCCAGCGCGCGCTGGGCGACGAAGGAGGCTTGCTCGCCCGCGTCCATGCAGGCGGTGACGACGGGCTTCATGCCGGACGGGCGCGCGGGGGCGAGGGCTTTCTGGAACTGGTGAATGTTCGGCGCGATGGCGGCGTTGGCGAAGGCAAGAATCTCCGGCGTGCTCCGGTAGTTGACCTCAATCTTGAAGGTCTGGCAGCCGCAGTAGCGCTGGGGAAACTCGAGGATGTTTTTGAAGTTGGCCCCGCGCCAAGCGTAGATGCTTTGCGCGTCGTCGCCCACGACCATCACGTTCTTGTGGACGGCGGCGAGGCGGTCAATGAGTTCGCCCTGCAGCGAGTTCGTGTCCTGATACTCGTCCACGAGGATGAACTGGAAGCGGCGCTGGTAGAAGTCGCGCAGGTCGGGGAAGTCGCGCAGGACGGCGAGCCATTGCGTGAGCAGGTCGTCGAAATCCATGCCGTTGGTGGCTTGCTTGCGCGCGCGGTAGCGGGCGGCGATGTCCTCAATCTTGCCGACCAGCGGCGCGAAGTGGTCGTAGTCCTGCGCCAGCGTCTCGGCGATGGAGCGGCCCGTGTTCAGCGCCATCGAGAAGATGTCGCCGAGCACGTCGGGCTTCGGGAAACGCGTCTCCTTCACGTCGATGCCCGACTCGTCCACGCAGGCTTGGAGGAGGTCCTTGGCGTCCTCGCGGTCGAGGATGGTGAAGTCGGGCCGCCAGCCGAGCACGGCGGCGTGCTTGCGGAGGATGCGGTTGCCGACGGAGTGAAAGGTGCCACCCCAGAGGTTGGAAACGTCGTTGCCCAACAGGTCGGAGACACGGCGCATCATCTCCTTCGCGGCCTTGTTCGTGAAGGTGAGTAGCAGGATGCGGTCGGGCGGCGTGCCGTGCTCGATGAGCCAGGCGACGCGGTAGGTGAGCGTGCGGGTCTTGCCCGCGCCCGCACCGGCGATGACGAGGGCGGGGCCGTCCTCGGCGGTGACGGCGGCGTATTGCTGGGCGTTCAGCTCGCGCGCGTAGTCAATCCGCAGCTCGACGGGCGTGGAGAAGCGGTTGAGTTGGTAGTCGCGAGACACGCCGTGGATTCAACGGGCTGGGAGCGAGGGGGAGAAGGAAAAACCAACCCTCGTAGGAGACGACGTGAGGAGTCTCACTTCAACTGCGAAAGCCGGAACGTGGAGAAAAAGTTAGAGACTCCTCACGTCGTCTCCTACTTCGCCACGACCACCACCGGCTCCGCAAACATCCGGCGCGTGCGCTCGACATTAGACTCGACGTGCGCGAGGTAGGCGCTTGTTCCGTCGGGATACGGCTCGTTGAGGAAGCGATCGACGCCTTGGAAATCCTTCTCGAGCTTGGGCCGCACGTATTTCTCCCAGAACATCGGCGTCGCCTTCATGAGGTGGCCGGCGCTCTCAAACATCATCTTGGTGCCGCTGTAGCCCGCCGACTCGGCAAACTCGCCGAAGAGGATGGGCAGCTTGTCCACGTAGTCATCGGCCGCCATCTGGCCCACCAAGTCCGCCGAGCCGATGCAGAAGCTGACGGTGCGCTCGACCTCGCCTTGGAACGGGATCGCCTCGATCTTCACGTTGACACCCGTGCAGCGGATCATGCGCATGACGATGCCGGCGTCCTCGGTGGAGAAACCCTTCTCGGCGAGAAGCTGCTGGGCAAAGTTCGCGCTGCGGCTGACGTGGATGAGGGTGTATTTCGCGCCGGTTCCCTCGTTGTCGCCGCGCACCTTCAGGTAGCCGGTGTCGTGGAGGAGGATGGCGAGCAGGCCGAGTTCAAACATCCGCTGCGGCACGACTGGCGTCGCCCCGGCGCGCTGGCGGCCCCGGAGTATTTGCGCGTAGCAGAGCGTGCCTTGCAACGTGTGCTCGAGGTCGTGGTAGAGCGCGTCAATCTGCTGGTAGTCCCGGTAGCGTCCCTCAAATGCATCCACGGCCCAGCCGAAAAATCTGGCGACGGAGTCCCGTTCCCCCTTGCTGAACATTTCGCTCTGTATGGCGGCAACGGCAGCCTGGACTGCCGCCGGACTTTTCGTGTCCGCTATCGGGAACATCGGGGCGAGCCTAGGCAGACGGCACCGCCATTGCACGCCTTTTTTCAGGCCGAAGCCATGCAACGGCGGGAAATCGGCTGGCGGCTGTCTTCCGTTTCGCACAGGCTCCCGCCATGCACTTGACCCGCCGCCAGTTTCTGCAACACGCCAGCGTCGTCGCCGTCGCGACCACCGGATGCGCCACCGTTCCCACGGCTCCGGACGCGCTCATCATTGACACGCACCAGCACCTTTGGGATCTGGCCAGCCAGAAACTCCCCTGGCTCGGCGACGCGCCGGCGGTGTTGCGCAAGAGCTACCGGACGGAGGAATACCGCGCTGCCACCGCGGGCTTGAACGTGCGCGCCATCTACATGGAAGTGGACGTGGCGGAAGCCGGACTCGTCGCCGAGGCGGAGTTTGTGCTGGGCCTCGCCACGGCCGGGCAGACTCCCACGCGTGCGGCGGTCATCGGTGGCCGGCCGGACGCGCCGGGCTTCGCTGATTACGTGAAACGCTTCAGTGCCAACCCACGCTTCAAGGGCGTGCGCCGCGTGCTGCATTCACCCGCGACTCCGGCGGGCTACTGCCTGAAGCCCGAGTTCGTGCGCGGCGTGCGTTTGCTCGGCGAGGTGGGCAGGACCTTCGACCTCTGCATGAGGGCGCCCGAGTTGAAGGACGCTGTGAAGCTGACCGAAACCTGCCCCGGCACGCGCTTCGTCCTCGACCACTGCGGCAATCCCGACCTCAAGTGCTTCCGCGCCTCACGGCCTGGCGAGGAGAAACCGCGCCACACCGCAGACCAGTGGAAGCGCTCGATTGACGCGCTCGCAAAACGCCCGAACGTCATCGGCAAAATTTCCGGCATCGCCGCGAGCCTCACGCCTGGAGGCGGCGCGGAGGACCTCGCCCCTGCGGTCAACCACTGCCTCGATGCCTTCGGCCCCGACCGCGTGGTCTTCGGCGGAGACTGGCCGGTCTGCCTGCTCGGCGCGACCTATCAGCAATGGGTGGCGATGCTGTGCCAGATCATCGCGAGCCGCCCGGCAGAGCAGCAGCGCAAGCTCTGGTCCGCCAACGCGCTGCGGCACTACGGATTGAAGGTTTAGCTTGTGGGAAATAAAAAAGGCAGGCTGTCACCAGCCTGCCCGTGATTGGTTTGCGGGAAGTGGCTACTTCTTTTCTTCCTTCTTCTTCTCGGTCTTGGCCGGCGGCTTGCCGATGTTGAGCACCGTGGCTTCCATCTTGCCGTCCGCGCTGAGTTTGTAGCCGCCGGAGACATCCTCGCCGTCCTTCAGGTCATCAAATGAGGCGGGCTTGCCGTCCTTGAGAACTCTGGTCGTGGCCGTGACCTGCACCACCCGGGCCTTCTCACCGGACAGCTTGATCGTCTTGGCGGTCTTGTCCACGGCCACGGCCTTGCCATTGAACGGCAGCGTGCCCTCCTTCTTCTTTTCGTCGCCCTTGCCCTTCTCCTTGCCCTTCTCCTTCTCCTTGGCCTTGTCCTTGTCCTGTGCGGACGAGGTGGTGGGCGTGCCGAGCATGACGGCTGCGGCGAGGGATGTGATCACGAGCGCTTTGAACAATGGTTTCATAGTTTTTCCTCCAACGATTGAGTTGTTTTTTTGGTTTGACTGTAGGGGACCGTCGAGTCGATAGCAGGGCGACCGGAGTCGTGCAACTGCTTTTTGGAACAGCTTGGAGCGGGATTGTCCGAACGAAACCGCCGCGCCCGGCGTTCTACTCCTTGAACGGCCCGCGCACCGCGCGAGTCGAACGCCTGAAACCCGTGCTCTGCCACCAGACAAACCCCGCGTCCGCCGCGCACCGCTGACCATGCCGCTCTTCTCCCCAGCGTCGGCTGCGACCGACGAGCAGACCATGTCGGTCTTCCAGACGACCGCCGACCCCGAGGCGTTTGCCCTGATCGTCCACCGTTGGCAAGGGCCAATCCGAAACCTCTGCATGCGCATGACCGCCGACCTGCATCGCGCCGAGGACCTCACGCAGGAGACGTTCTCCCGCCTCTGCGCGCGCCGCCGCGAGTGGCAGCCCACGGCCAAGCTCTCCACCTACCTCTGGCGCATCGCCATCAACCTCTGCCACGACGAAAACCGCCGTCGCACCCGCCACGGCGAGGTGCCGCTGGAGACCGGTGAGGACGGCGAACACCTTGCGCACATCACCGTCTTCCAGCCCACGCCGCACGACGAACTGGAGGCGGAGGAGCGCGCCGACCAGGTGCGCGCCGCGCTGCAACGCGTGACCGAACCCTTCCGCACCGTCCTCGTCCTGCGGCATTACGAGGGACTCAAGTTCCGCGAGATCGCCGACGTGCTCGGCGTGCCGGAAGGCACCGTGAAGTCCCGCATGGTCGAAGGCCTGAGCCAGCTCACACGCCTCATGCAGCCCGCCTTGAACGAAACTCCCTCAGTTCCCACCACGCCAGCCGCATGGCAACCACGTCCGCAAACGAAAGGCCGCTTATGAACAACGCGAATCACGCAAACCACCCGACCCGCGAGGAAATCGTCGCGAAGCTCTACGACGAGCTGCCCCCTCAGCGTCACTCCGAAGTCGCCGCGCACCTCGGCCAATGCGCCGAGTGCCACAAGCTCGCCACCGAGTGGTGCGACACCATGGAGCAGATGGATGCCTGGAAACTCCCCGCGCCGGAGCCGCAGCAGGAGTTCGAGCGCGAGCCGGTGGACTTCGCGCAGTTCTTCAAGTGGGCGCTCGCCGCGTGCCTCGTCGTGGGCCTGGGCTTTCTTGGCGGACGCCTCTCCGCGCCCGCGCCGGACGCCGCCGCCTTAAGCGCCGCGCTGGCTCCCGAGCTGCAAAAACTCTACGCCGCCATGGACGCGAGGCTCGCCGAGGACCGCCGCGCCGTGACGGAGATTCTCCAGACCATGCAGACGCAGCGCACTGAAGACTACGCCTCCCTCCGCCGCGCGCTGGAGACGCTCGCGGTCAACACCGAGGACGAACTGCAAACCGCCCAGCAGCAAATCGTGCAGCTCGCCTCGTTCACTGAGCCGGTCAAACCCTGATTTCCACCAACCAAACCAGACTCAACATGAAACACACACTCTTGGCCCTCACCCTCCTCACCTCATTGGCAGCGGCCCGTGCGCAAGACGCTGCGCCGCCACCGCCGCGCGAGAGCGCCAACTTCTTCGCCCAGGCACGGCCCGACGACAACCGCGACCGAAACCCGCAGCGTCCGCCTGGCTCGCCCGGTGGTCCGCCGTCCGGGGAGCGCCGCGAGTCGTTCATCACAGGCGGAGGTGCCGGGTCGTCCTTCTCAACCGGCAGCGGCGGCCCGAACCGCGTCGTTCGTCTGGACTCGCGCGGGCGCACGCAGCGCCCCGTCGTCGTCACCAGCAAGCCGCTCGACGGGAAGGAACTTGCCACTGTGGAGGAAGACCTCGGCATCATGGCGCGACTGCTCGAAAAGGAAATTGAGCGCGAGGCCGGCCCGGACGGGCTGCCCAACGCGATGGGCATCGCTCTCACGCGCCTCGACGGACGCGGGACTTCCGTGATTCTGCTCGAGGGCTATGGTGCGGTGTTCACGTTCACCGTGCGCATGCCGCTCACAGCTCCGCCCGCCCGTGCCATAGAGAAGAAGCAGGATCGCCCGACGGACTCGCCGTGGGAACGGACTCGCCGCGAGATGTTCGGCCCCTCTGGCAGCAGCGGCGGCTTTGGCGGAGGCAGCGGTGGTGGCGGTGGACGCAGTGGCGGCGGTGACATGAGCGGCTTCGGGGGAATGGCAGGCATGGGCATGGGGCCTTCAGGTGGCCATTTCGAGGGCCCGCAATACGACGCCAAGAAGGTGGAGGAGCTGAAGAAGTCCATCCTCGAAGCCTTCAAGCAGGCCGGCAACATCCGCGCTCTCAAGGCCGACTATTACCTGACCGTCGTCGTGCAGGGCGGCAGCGGCGGTGGCGGCGGCCCGATGGAGGTCGCCGTCGAGATGCGCACCACGACCAGCAGCAGCTCCGGTGGTGGCCCGCCCCGCACGGAGACCTTCGTCAACCGCAGTGAAGGCGGCAGCGCCCCTCGCTCCGGCACGCTCACCGTCCGCGCGAAAAAGTCCGACTGCGAGGACTTCGCCAAGGGCAAACTTACCGCCGAGCAATTCGGCAAGAAGGCGCTGGTGAATCTCCACTAATACCAACCACGGATGGAGGCTGGCATAATCACTCGGCTGGCGACTGGACACTTTCTCCCTCACCCCGGCCCTCTCCCGCTGGG
>SXGQ01279441.1_pt1 | contig 18980 bp, 18 predicted proteins | sample 3178371 | NCBI WGS metagenome assembly SXGQ01 (sample SAMN11356859, study PRJNA531348) | freshwater metagenome | isolation source: freshwater sample F1-20 | place: China: Fuxian Lake, Yuxi | collected 2017-12-25 | reverse complement strand
CCGCCCGGGGGCCCGCCGCCCGGTGGAATGCCTCCGCCCGGCGCAATGCCTCCACCCGGGGCCAAGCCTCCGCAGGGTGGGCCTCCCCCAGGTGGTATGCCGCCGCCCGGGGCCAAGCCTCCGCAGGGTGGGCCTCCTCCAGGTGGTATGCCGCCGCCCGGGGCCAAGCCTCCGCAGGGTGGGCCTCCTCCCGGTGGTATGCCGCCGCCCGGGGCAACGCCTCCTCCCGGTGGCATGCCTCCACCCGGAGCCAAGCCTCCGCAGGGTGGGCCTCCTCCAGGCGGCATGCCCCCCCCAGGCGCCAAGCCCCCTCCGGGCACACAGCCGCCTCCTGGAGCCAAGCCGCCAGGTGGCTGAGAAGGCCTTAAGGGCCTTTGAAGGCGGGGCGGGGCGGCCTAGTCGCCCGCCCCACCTGAAGCACCAAGAAAGCCAGCTCCCCGCTGGCTTTTTTCGTTTACGGGGTGGAACTCCAGTTTTGCTGTGCCAAGCCGACCCTTTAACGGTGCCTTAATAATCCATCATCATGCTAGAGCGTTCGCGGCCAACCTGTTCGAGCGAGACCCCGTTGCACAGCAGCCCCTGGGCGCACATCCTGGTGCTCACCTTTTGTGCAATGGGCACTGCGGTGGGCGCGCAGACACCTGCCCGTGCGCCTGAGGCGCCCAAACCGTCCTGCTCGATCGCAGAATTTCGAACCATCGGCCGGGCAGTACACCACCCCGACGCTCGCCACATGGCCGCCATGCGCTGGCTGCGGTTGAACCTGCCTCATTGCAACTTGGAACAGGTGCGCCTCCTGGCGGCCAACCGCACCCAATGGTTTGGGACAGCCGACGACGCGGAGTTGGCTGGCGTCATTGACCGCGCTCTTGAATTCCTGCTCGCCGAAAAACCGGAAATGCTGCGCAACCTGTTCAGCCCCGCGACCGCGGCAGCTGACTCTGCCAATGCTGCAGCGGCTCCCAGTTCCCTGGTGGCCCGCGGTATCCGCACGCCCGATCCAGCCCAAGAGCAAGCCTATGCCCAGCAACAGGCTTATGCGCAGCAACAGGCCTACGCCCAGCAACAGGCCTACCAGCAACAGCAACAGCAACAGCAAAAGGGCTACCAGCAAGCGCCCGCATCCATCCCTCAGGCACCTGCCACCGCACCTCAATAGGGCCCCAGAGGCCTTTGTGTACAGTGCCCGGCATGCGAGTGACCTGGTTCAAAAACGACCTGCCCCAAGCCAGGCGCCTAACACTGAAGTCGCTGGGCACGTGGGCGCTCGGCTGTGGCTTTGGACCCGACCTGTGGGCCCAAGCCCATGCCAATACAACTGGCCTTATTCAGATCCCCCCGCCTTTGGGTCAGAAGGTGGACCTGCCACCTCTGGCGTGGATCAGCGAACGGGTATGGCCCGCGGCGCAGCTGAAGGGCCGCATCACCATCTTCTATTGGTGGGCCAGTTGGTGCCCCTTCTGCCGAGAACAGGCGCCGCAGATTCAAGCGCTGTGGGAACGCCACGCCCAGCAAGGTTTACAGGTCTTGGGAATTTCGGTCGACCGAAATGCCGAGACGGCCCGGGCTTACTTAAAAAAAGGCGGCTACACCTTCGCCTGCGCCTGGTACGACGAGGCCCTGGCTCGCGTGTTCGCCAGGCCCGGCATGATCCCCTCGTTGTTCGTGCTCAACCGCCAGGCGCAGGTGGTGCAGGCTGAACGAGGCCAAATATTCCCCGAAGATGTGGCAGCCCTGTCGAGGTGGTTATCTCAGCCCTGAGCCCCGGTGCTTGAGGCTTCGCGCCAGCGCAGCAAGGCCCAAGCCAGCAGGCCGCTGGCCATCAAACCCATCGACACCCCAATGGCCTGTCGGCTGATGGCATACGTGATGCTCGAATAGGCCAGCCAAGTGCAGGCCGCCCCGAAGACCAGAGGCATCAAAGGATACAGCGGCACTTTAAAGGGGCGAGTGGTCTGCCCGTCGCTTTGGCGCAGCCAGATCACGGCCACACTCACCAGCAAGAGAAAACTCCAGAACACCGGTGCGGTGAACTCCACCATGGCGGCAAATCCGTCGGCTTCTTGGGTGCCCAGGGCGATCAAGGCAAGGGCGATCAGGGCCTGCAGGCCGAAGGCCAACCGCGGGCTTGCATGCGCGGCATGCCAGCGGCCCAAGCGGCGCAACACCCGCCAATCCCCACCCAAAGCGTAGTTACTGCGCGCGCCCACCACCATCGTGGCGTTGATGCTGGTCAGCGCGGCAATGGCTACGAACAGGCCCAAGGCCTTTTGGGCCCAAGGGCCAAAGGCCAAGCCCAGCAGGTCCGACGCGGCTGTCTTGCTTTGGCTCAAGGCTTCATACCCCAGACCCTGGAGCAGGGCCCAATTGACCAAGAGGTAGATCAGGGTGAGCACGGTCATGCTGGCCACGATCACCCCCACCATGGCCCGTGGCCCACCGCGTACCTCGGCCGAGACATAGGCCGATTCGTTCCAGCCCCCAAAGGTCAGCAGCACGAACACCAAGCACAGACCCCATTGGGCCGGTGCGGGTGCTTGCGCAAACCAGTTCATCAAATGCGATTCGGACGCGGGCGCCCACAGACCGGCCACCACCACGGCCACCAGCCCCAGCAACTCCATGGCTGTGAGCAAGGTCTGCAGACGCGCTGAGGCATTCAAGCCCACCCAGTTGATCACCGTCAGGGCGATTACGATGCCCAGGGCCCAGACCGCGCTCGAATAGGGGCCCAGCGCCCACAGTGTGCTCATGTAGTCGCCAAACACAAAGGCCAAGAGCGCAATCGAACCCGGGTTGATCACCGTCGCACGAGCCCATGCATACAGAAAGGACAGGTCTCGCCCGAAAGCGCGCTGCAAAAAGTGGTAATCGCCACCAGCATGCGGATAGGCCGTACAGAGTTCCGCGTAGCAAAGGGCACCAGCAATAGAAATGGCCGCGCCCACGGCCCACAGAACCAAGGCCCAGCCCGCATCACCACTGATGCCTGCCACCAGGGACGGTGTCTTGAAGATGCCGGCCCCCACGACGATGCCCACGGTCAACGCCACAGCCGCCAAGGGCTGCAGCACGGGTTGCGGGCTTTCGCACATGGGGCTAGCCGGCGAAGGCCCGCCTTGCAAACCGGTCATGGACGATCAGTTGCGGCGGGCTTCGACCGCCAGGTTGGCACTGGGCGTGTTGAAGGTGCCGGTGATGTTGCGCGCCGATACCCGGCCGGTGAAGCTCACCAGTTGGCGGTCCGGCAGGCTCATCTTGAAGCTCAGTTCGTTGCCCCTGAGCCTGGCGCCGACCAGGGGTTGGCTGACCCCCTGGATGGTGGCAATGCCCCCGATCTGCTGGAAGGACTGGCGCAAGCTCAGCTTCACGGGCCCGCTGTCTAAACCATTGAGGATCCACTCGCCCTCCGCCTGGGCCGGGACCACCCAGTAGAACGCCCTGGCCGATTCATGGCTGACGGTTTCATCCGGTTCCCAGTCGCCCATGGTGAAGGCGTGGGACACCACCCGCGTGCCGGGCTTCATCGCCAAAATGATCGGCCTGAGCCGCATGTTCAAGTCGGGATACAGGTAGAGCGTGACCACCGTGGCCGCACTGAAGTCTTCCTTGAAGATGTCACCGGTGATGATGCGCACCTTGCCGTTCAAGCCCGCCTCGCTCACCTTGCGTCGGGCGAAGTCTGCCAGCTGGGGGTTGTATTCAATGCCCACAGCGCGCGCGCCACGCCGGCCCGCGGCGGTGATGGCGATGATGCCGTCGCCCGCGCCGAGGTCAAAGACCAGATCGTCTGAGCCGACCCGCGCCACTTCCAGCATCTTGTCGATCAGCCCTTGGGGCGTGGGGATCCACATCACATCCTTGCCCGGCTGCCCGCGCTGGGGCACGTAGCCGGGCTCGGTGCTCGAGCTTTGCGCCCAGGCCGCGGGCACCAGGGTGGAGACGAAAGCGCAAAACAATAACGAGGGCAGAAGTCGGTCGTAGGTCATATTAAGGCGGGTAGGTTGCTCAGAGTCAGCCCACTGTACCGAACGGGCGAACGGCCCATTGAGCGCCAGCAAGGCACGTTGGACGCAAACAAGCTTAGCCGTCAACCCGATGGACTTGCGCAATGCCCCTGTCTAGGCCTCTGTCATCTCGGCGCCTGCGTCTGCCACCCAGATCTCGCCCCACCGGCCTAAAAGAGCCCCGGCGCCTATCCGAAAGATCAGGCGCGCTGCTCAACAAAGCGATGGTAGTGCCCGGCCGGCACGGGTGCCCCTTCAGCCAGCGCTGAGGCGATGGGGATCGAGCTTGGCCAGCAAGCGGGTGAGCCCGATTACCTTGTCATAGCGGTCGGCTTCGCCCAACGCTGCTCGCAAGACCTGATGGGCTTCCTCGCGAGGCACCAACTCCATGTCCCATTCGGGCAGGACGCGCTCATGCCCAGTCCCTTCCGACAGGATGATCACATCGCGGTGTAGCGGATCGCCTTGAATACGGTCCATCAGGCGCCTCACGGCTGCAGACGGGCCTTCGAGGAACTGCACAAAGACTTCGCCGCTGAAGGTCAGCAGCCCCGTGATGTCGTCTCGCTGGTTGTTGCGTTGTGAAGCGCTTAGGATGTGATCCAGCTGCGCCTGCCCGATCGGCAACAGCGCCTGGCTGCAGTAACTCACGTGGACGAGATCCTTGCGCGTTGGCATCGGCAGACTTCCGTCGTTGTACAGACCAATGAATTAAAAATGCAAGCGAGTGTAGTGGAGGCTGGGTGGCCAGGCGGCCAAGACCCACAGGCCGATGGGGATAGGCACCGCAGGTGCTGCCAGGGACACTGCGCAGGCGGCCAGTGGGCGCGCGGCCGTGTTCATAATCGCGCAGTATGCTCATAGAAAACGCATCATGAGGATTGCCCGGTACCCGGCCCCACTGACTGTCCTGAAGTGGGCCGTGCTCATGGCGCTGGCTTGGGTCAGCGCCATGCCGTGCCGGGCGGATGCGCCGGCTCCTGTGGTGCGCGCGCCGCAAGTCGAACACCCCAAGCGAGTGCTGTTCATCGGCAACAGCTACCTGTATTACGGCGATAGCCTGCACAACCATGTGCAACGCATGGTGGGCGCCAGCGGCCTGGCACCGTTGGGCACCCTGGAGTTCAAGTCCTCCACGATTGGCGGCGCAGCGTTGGAGCACCACCCTGTGCAGTGGTTGCTTAGCCACGGACGGATCGGTGTGATGCAACCGTTTGAACTGGTCATCTTGCAAGGTGGCAGCGGCGAGCCCTTGTCGGCCCGTCGCGCTTCAAGGTTTCGTGAGGTGCTGGCCGATCATCAACAGCAGATTCGGGCGCGGGGGGCGCAGGTAGCGCTGTACATGACCCACGCCTACGGCACTTCGCACCGTCAGTACAAGCCTGAGAACATCAGGCTGACTGAAACGATGTACGTGGAGGCCGGCAATGAGATCGGGGCGCTGGTAATTCCAGTGGGGCTGGCTTTCGAAGAGTCCGGCCTGCGGCACCCTGAACTGGCGCTGCACAAATCCGATGGCACCCACCCCTCGCTGCTGGGCACCTATCTGGCCGCCAGCACGGTGTTTGCTGCTGTGTACGGCCGCTCGGCCGTGGGCAACCCCTACACCTATGGGGGTGCAATCGACCCTGACACGGCCACCAAACTGCAGCGGGTGGCGCAGGACACCGTGGACCGCTTTTATCGGCGGTGAAGGGCGGGGGCTGTCATTCGACGAGCAGGCCGTGCGCAGGGCGGCTTTCGAAGCCTCAGTCCAGCGGCTTGATATCCAGCTCCTGGGCGAGCCGAAGCCACCGGGCAGCGTCATCCTCCAGCTTGGCCCTCATGGCCACCGGCCCGGGTACGGCAACCTCTAGTGCCATGCCGGCCAAGCGCTCACGGACGTCGGGCATGCGCAGAACCTCGTCCATCGCTGCGCTCAGGCGCTCCACGATCGGCCTGGGCATGCCGGCAGGGCCCATGAGGCCGAACCATTGCTCGTAGTCCATGCCCTGGATACCGAGTTCGGAAAAGGTGGGCACATCGGGGAAGTCGGGGTTGCGCCGGGCTCCAGTGACCGCCAATGCCCGCAGCTTGCCCGCACGGACATGGCTGCCGGCGCTCGCCATGGTGGTGATCATCACCTGAACCTGCCCGCTCATCAAGTCGATCATGGCTGGCGAAGAACCCCGGTAGGGCACGCTGACAAAGCTCACCCCCGAACGCGCCTTGAACAAGTCGACGACCACGCTGCCCGTGCCGGCGATGGCCATGGTCAGCTTGCCGGGTTGCGCGCGTGCGTAGGCAATCGCTTCGCGCGCGCTTCGCTGCTCTAGAGCCGGGCCGGCCACCAAAAAGGCCGTTGAGCGCCCGATCAAGGACACCGGCGTGAAATCGCGCACCGCGTCATAGGGCATCTTGCGCGTGTAGATCGGCGTGCTGGTGTGAAAAACATCCACGAGCACCAGCGTGTGGCCGTCTGCCGGCGACTTGGCCACCGCATCAGTCCCGATCACGCCCCCAGCACCTGCCTTGTTGTCGACCACGACGGTCTGCCTGAGCAGCAGCGACAGTTTGTCGGCCATCTGGCGGCCTATCCCGTCTGAACTGCCGCCGGCCGGAAAGGGAATTACCAAGCGAATAGGCCGATTGGGGTAGTCGGTCTGTGCCTGCAGCGGCCAGGGCAGGCTGGCCAGTGTCAGGCCCAACACAAGGCGACGATTGATCATGCGGGCGCTCCAGGCAAGGACAGAAGGGGTGGATTTCGTTCGGCGAGAAGACCCAGGATACTGCACCCATCGCGAGACAGATTAGTGAAGTGCCCCGCGCCGGGCCGCCGGACTTTACCGTCAACAGGACGTCTCAAATCGACCACACGGGCAAGGGTGACTTAACGACTTTCAAACACCGCTCTGATTCGCCGGCTTCAATACTTCTGCAACTTCAACTTTGACACCCGCAGGAGTTGCCGCATGCCCACCTATGTCGTCACAGCGCCGGAGGGGCGCCTCGCGCCGGCCCAAAAGCAATCGCTGGCTCAGCGCATCACCGAGCTTCACTGCGAGCACACAGGCGCGCCGGCCTACTTTGCGCAAGTGTTGTTCAATGACGTCAAGCCGGGCAACTACTTTCTGGGCGGCAAACCGCTGACGGACGACAACATCTTCGTGCACGGCCAAATCCGCGCCGGTCGAGGCCCAGAGATCAAGGAGCCGCTGATTTTGGACCTGATGCGGGCCACAGCCGCCATCGCCCAAACGCAGGAAAGCCATGTGCAGATTTACATCGTGGACGTGCCCGCCCGGCAAATCGCCGAGTGGGGCCAGCTGCTGCCCTTGCCTGGGGAAGAGGCCGCGTGGAACGCCTCCGTTCCTGCAGAAGTGAAGCAGCGGATGGAGCGTCTGCTGGCCTGATGCCGCGGGCGGCATGAGGGCTGCGGCTAGGAACGCGGCTGCGGCTTGCGATTCATCGCGGGGAGACCAGCGCGCGCTGGATCATCTCCACCGCCACCGCCACCAAAATCAAGCCCATCAGGCGTTCCATCGCGATCACAAAGCGCGGCCCCAGGACCCGCTGGATGCGATCGGCAAGCAGCAAGATCAGCGCGCTGGTCACGATGGTGACGCACAGTGCAGCGATCCATTCTGAGCGGCGCTGTGGCGCTTGGCTGACCAACAGGATCACAGTAGCCAAGGCCGATGGGCCCGCTATGGCGGGGATGGCCAAGGGCACGATCAACGGCTCCTGCAAAGCGTCGCCTTCAGTGCCCGGTGCCGGCGGAAAGATCATGCGCATGGCAATCAGGCCCAGCACCACGCCACCGGCCAACTGCAGGGAGCTCTCGCGCAGACCCAGCACCGCCAACAAGCCCTGGCCCAGAAACATGAAAGCCAACAGCACGCCCAGTGCAATGGCATGTTCTCGCAAGATGACACGCCAGCGGCGCTGCGGCGGCACCGACTGCAAGGCGCTGACGAAGACCGGTATGTTGCCAAACGGGTCGGTGACCAATAGCAGCAATACCGTGGCTGAGGCGAAGGTGGTGTCCATGGCGGCTCTCGTGACGCCGCCAGTATTTACGTCCTGGGCACTAAGCAGAATACCCAAAAGTGCTCAAAAGTGACAGGTAACTTGTCATATCGGTAATTGAAAATCACAATACGTCAATGGACGAACTGGATCAGCAACTCATTGCCCTGCTTCGACAAGACGCGCGGCTGAGCATCGCTGTCTTGGCGCACAAGCTGCGCGTATCCCGCGGCACGGTCAACAACCGCTTGCGCAAGTTGCAAGACCAGCAAGTGATCCTGGGCTACACGGTTCGATTGCGCCCCGAAGCCGAGCCCGAGCGCATTCGCGCCTGGATGGGCGTGCAAGTCGAAGGCAACGTCGTGCGGCAAGTCACGGCCAGCCTCTTAGGCGAGCCTGGCGTGGTGGCCCTGCACGACACGAATGGGCGTTGGGACCTGTTGGCTGAAATTGAGGCGCAGTCCACCACCGGCCTGTCGCAGGTGCTCGAACGCATCCGACTGGTGCGCGGCATCCGCAACACCGAGACCAGCATTCATCTGGCCACCTACCGCTGAAAGCAGCTTGGGCAACAGCGCCCGGCTCATGACCATCGTGTTGACGCTTACCAACAGCGAAGCACCGTCGGGTGCCGGGCGTAAAGGGCACGATCAAGCCAATGGGGCCGCTGCCGTCCATATTCTGAGCGCGCAACAAAGGGGCCAGGCCCAAGGCACTTGTTGAAGCGGCACAGGCCTGCAGGGCGAGGGTTCGGCAAAGTTTGCTCATCGCCCAAAGCTATCTGCCGCTTGGCCTGCGGCGGCACCGCCCGGCGCAATGGCTGCATGGCTCAAGCCACAGCCGGCTCCAATCGGGCCTGCCCGTGCCGAACCCGGAAGGCAACGGCGGTGCGAATGGCCGGGTTTTTGAGGGCACTGTTGTCCACGGCGCGAACCCGAAGCTCCAGCGCATGGGGAGTGAGGTCAACCACGCCGTAGCCGTGAACGCCGCTGTCCCCGTACACAAAGTGCGGATTGAGCCTTCGGCGCGCCTGCAGGGCCGCGGAGTCGCTCAGATAGCTTGCCAGCGCTCCACCGCAGAACTCAACACCCACACAAGGTGATGAGGGCTGGTCGTAGTTGCGCAAGATGTGCCCAATCCAGTTGGCGTGGATGTCCCCGCCCAGCATCAGCAGGTTTTGCTCACCGAGCCGATCGAAGTGGTCGATCAAGCGTTGCCTCGCACGTGGGTAGCCGTCCCAACCGTCGTTGGATACCCGCGGCTTGGAGGCCGAGCCGTACAGCCGCTGGCCAAACAAGGTGGCGTTGGCCAGCACGTGCCAGCGCTGCTGGCCCGCGCGGTGCTGTTGGGTCAGCCAGTGTTCTTGCTGCACGCCCAGCAGGCTTCGGTGCTCGTCGCCAAGGGCCGCGCAGTCCTGGCGGTCCACGCCCGATGAGCCCAGTTCGCCGTTTGCCGTGCACACCTGAGGATGGCGGTACTGGCGGTTATCAAGGGTCGATAAGGCGATCAGCTTGCCAATACGGTAGTTGGCGTACAGGCGCAACTCGCCGCCGCGCTGCAGGCCGCTGAGCTGCTCGATCAGCGTGGAGGCCCTCAAGGGCATGTGCTCGTAGTAGGCCTGATAAGCGGCAGCCCGACGTGCCTGAAAATCTGGCACATGCGGACCTCGGTTTCCTGCTTGCACGCCCGCATAGTCATTCTGCACCTCATGGTCGTCCCACGTAAGCACCCAAGGAGCGGCGCGATGGGCTGCTTGCAGGTGGGGGTCTTGCCGGTAGGTCGCATAGCGGGCTCGGTAGTCAGACAGGCTCAAGCACCAACTGCCTTCCACCGATCGAACCACACCGGCTGCACGCGAGGGCGGGTACTCGTAGATGTAGTCGCCCAGGAACACGACCAGATCCGGCTTGTCCTGCACCAGGTGGGCATAGGCGCCGAAGTAGCCGCGCTCATAGTGCTGGCACGACGCAAAGGCAATCCTCCAACTCGAGACTGACGCCCCTGGCTCGGGCAGCGTACGGGTGCGGCCCACCGGGCTGACCATCGAGCCCGCGCTGAATCGGTAGTACAGCCAGGCATTGGAGGGCAGCCCATCGGGCTCAACGTGAACTGCATGTGCTAAGGCGGGGTCTGCCACCGCATGGCCCGAGGCCACTACGGCGCTGAACTGCTCGTCGTGCGCCACTTCCCAGCGCAAGGCAATCGGTACATCGGGGAGCTTGGACCCGAACAAGCCCTCGTCATACAGGCGTGTCCACAAGACCACGGATTGGTGGTCCGGGCTTCCGCTGGCCACGCCAAGCCCAAAGGGGTTTCGCTTGAGCTCGGGGGTGGCCCAGGTATCGTGAGCCGACAACCCCGCCGCACTCAAGCCCAAGAGTTGTCGCAGGATGTCTCGCCGGTCCATAAAAGGTCTTCCTGAGCGCTTATGCTGGCCGCGCGTCGGCCGTGATCTGCAATGTCATCCAGGGCATGGCAGCCGGTTGCTTCAGCGGACGATGGGTCCGATGCTGCTGAACTGATCGGTCCACAGGCGCAGGCCAGGAATATTCTTTGGCTCGACGCGCAGCAGCCGGCCGGATTCATCAAAGATGCGACCGTCAACCGACGGATACGCCTTCAGATATTCGATGTCACCTGTCGCAATGAAGTGAAGGTTGCGCCGGATATTGCGCACCTCATCGGCTTCCTGATGCCGGTGGCGGAAGGGCATCCCCAGGCGCTCGGCCTGAGCCCGCACCACGGGATACAGGTGAAGGTATGCGTTGGTGATGTTGATGGCCAAGAAGCCATCGGGCTTGAGATGCCGCGCGTAAATGTCAAAAGATTCCTGCGTCAGCAAATGGATGGGCACCGAGCCGCCCGTAAAGGCGTCTAGTACGATGACGTCGTATCGCTGGTCTGCAGGCAGCTGCTCCATCGTCAATCGAGCATCGCCCAGCAGGATTCGCTGCCGGCCAGCCTTGCTGGTGGCCAGGTTGTCGAACCAACGCTGCGCGATGCTTACAGCGGCCGGGTTGATTTCAAAAAAGTCGTAGGCATCGGATTCACGCGCATAGTTGGCCAGCGTACCAGCGCCCAGACCAATCAGTGCTACGGACAGGGCAGGTTGGCGCGCCATCGCCCACTCCAAGGTCTGGCCAATTCCGCTGTCGCGGCCGTAGTAGGTGGTCGGCAGTTGTCTGAGCGGGGGGGACAGGAACTGTTGCCCGTGGGTGACGTTGCCGCTGAAGAAAACACGCTCGTCGCGATCAGGTTCGCGGTGGAAGCGGTGCTCCGTCACCGTGACCGTGCCGTAGAAGTTTCGGAACTGTTCCAGCAGCACCTCACTGTGCTCGGGCGTATGGACCGCTCGCCATGACCAGGGATTCAGGAGGTGCGCCAGCAATCCCACCATCCCGGCGGCCACCGCAGCGCCAGACCAGGACCGCCAGCGCCGAGAGCCCGGTGCCGCAAACAGAACCCAAGAGGCCAGCAGCGCGGCCATCACCAAGGCCATCAGCCATTCGTGGTAGTCATCGAAGTAGGCCGTTGCCACGAGCGTAACAAACAGTCCGCCCATCGCGCCGCCTACCGACATGCACAGGTAGAACTCCGTCAGACGCCCCGGATCGGTCGGACGGCTTCGGTATAACTGTCCGTGACACAACATGCACACGGCGAAGATCAGGCCATAGTGGAGCCAGCGCAATCCGTCGACACCGTAGTCCCAGTCCAGGCCGAGCCAGGCGGGAATGTCGGCAATGCCCACTGTGGCCACGATCAGGATCAAGGCAGCGGCAGCGAACAGTCGCGGCCGATACCACCGAGGGTGATCGAAGGTCAGGATGAAGGTGAACAGGTACAGGCCCAGCGTGGTGATCCACAGCCGGGGCTCGGGCGCCACATCATGGCTGATCTGGTCGGTGGCCGCAATGAACACCAAAGAAGCCAGCGCAGGCAGAGCCACCCAAGCCAAACGCTGGAGCATCGATGGCGGCAAGGCCTGAGTCGACGGCATACCCACGGCTGCTGATGCTGCCTCTTGCTCAAGGCCGCGAGCCGCTTGCGGGACATCGGCGTCCTGCCAACGCCCCATGGCCAAGGGCGCGCACATCAGCGCAAAGATCCAGTAACCCACGGTCCAGAGACGGCCCATCTCCAGTTGCTCAAGCCACGGCTCCAGGACGTACGGAAAGCTCAGCAGCGCCAAAAAGGAGCCCACGTTGGACAAGGCATACAGGCGAAATACCGCCTGCGCATGGGGGGTTCGGGTGAACCAGTTCTGGACCAAGGGGCCAGTGGTGGCCAGGCAGAAGTACGGCAAACCCACGCTGGCGGCCAAGATGGTCAGCACCTGGGTGACCGGCGCCTCCGGCGATTGCGGCCGCATGGCCAGCTCTGGCAGCACCTGGGTCGCCAGCACCGCCGACACCGCCAAAAGGCTCAGGTGAAGACGAGCCTGCCAAGCCCGGGACAGGTAGCGGGAAACCGCATGGGCATAGAAGTAGCCCAAGCACAGCAGGGACTGAAAGAACAGCATGGCGGTGGTCCAAACGGCCGGACTGCCGCCAAACCAGGGCAGGATCTGCTTGCTCAGAAGGGGCTGGACCTGAAACAGCAGAAATGCACTGGTGAATATGGTCAGCGCAAAGGGAAGGAAGGTCCAGAGCCCTTGGCCGCGCCTCGGCTGGTGTTGGCTCATATTCGAGTTGTTGAGGGGAAGACGGGAGCTGCGGCGCACCGCAGCGGGAGTATCTCCTTCATGAAGGCTGATGCCTGTGTGCCGCTAAGAAGGCTCGCCTGAGCGCGAACGCAGGCAGGCACTTCGGTGAGTACCTGAGCCCAATGCCCTCCGAAAGTGATCAAAGCGCAACAACCGTTCACGGGTCGCCTCAAGCATGATGGTTTATTCGGGCTGGATATTGGCCACGCGGGCCACTCGCTGGTAGCGGGCCAGGGCCGACTTGATCTGCTGCCCAAACTCTTCGGGTGTGTTGGCCATCGAAACCCCACCGATTTTCTCGGCCTGCGCCCTGTAACCCGAGTCTTCCATGGCCTTGTGGGCCGCTTCGCGCAGCCGCGCCACGATGGCCGGCGGGGTGCCGGCCGGTGCCAGCAGACCGAACCATCCGCCTTCTGCCAGATCCTCAAAGCCGAGCTCGCGGTAGGTGGGCACATTGGGCAGCAGGGTGCTGCGTTGCGGCGACAGCAGGGCAAGCGCTCGCAAGCGCCCTGCTTGGATATGGGGCAACGCGGAGGGCAGGTTGTCGGTAAGCGCATCCACCTGACCGGCTAATGCGTCATTGAGCGCAGGGCCTGCGCCCTTGTAGGGCACATGCAGCAGTTGAATGCCTGCCAGGTACGCGAAGTTTTCTACATTCGCATGCCCCAGCGAACCAATACCCGGAGTAGCAAAAGTGTGACGGCCCGGCGCCGCCTTGGCCATCGCAATGAATTCACGCATCGTATTTGCCGTCACCTTCGGGTTCACGACGAATACGCTGGGCACCGACATGACATTGGTCACCGGCTGAAAGTCCTTCACCGGGTCGTAGGGAATCTTTTTGTAAATGGCCGGGCTGGCGCCATGCGTGCTGACCGTACCCATGAGCAAGGTATAGCCATCGGGCGCTGCCTTGGCCACAAGATCGGCGCCCAGCGTCCCGCCCGCTCCACCTCGGTTGTCGACCGTGACGGTGTGCCCAAGGATGGGGCCCATGCGCTCAGCCAGCATGCGGGCCACCAAGTCGGTGGAGCCGCCGGGCGCGAACGGCACGACCAGCTTGATGGGCTTGTTCGGAAAAGGCTGAGCCCAGGTGGCTGGGGCGAACACGCCAAGAGCCCAAGCGGTGACAACGAGTGTCCAGTTTCTGATGATTACGCGAAGGGGGTTCATGTAGGAGCTTCCAAAGTGACTTGGTGGGAAAAGCAGGGGCCCAGATGGGTTCAGGCGCTTTGGCTAAGCGTGGGGCACATCACGTGGCCGCAGGTGCCCCGTCTTCACGAGTATGGTGCATCCATCGGTGCTCAAGGGCTCATGGGTGCTCAGATGTGGGCTGCGCAACCAAGTGCCCTTCGGGTACTGACCCCATTCATCCTCAAAGGTACCCTCGACGACAAAAATTTCTTCACCACCCCAGTGGGTGTGCCGCTGAAAGCGTGTGCCCGGCGCCCAGCGCACCAGCGCCGTGTGTTCCGGTCCGAAGGAAGACAGCGGCATGACCGATAGGCCCTCGACCAGGCCCGGCCGCCAAGGGGCGGTGTTCATGTCGACCACCACACGCTGAGTGTCTGCGGCTTGCAGGTGGCGCAGTTTCACAAACAGCACACAGCCTTCGGTGGATCCAGGCGCGTGCAATGACCCTGGCGGGTTCTTCACATAGGTGCCAGTTGGGTACTGCCCGAACTCGTCTTCGAAAATCCCCGACAGGACCAGAAACTCTTCGCCCAAATCGTGGCGATGCGAGGTGAATTGACAGCCGGCTTCGTAGCGCACGAGGCTGGTTGCTCGCGCCACTTCACCGCCGTCGCGGTCCAGCATACGGCGCTCCACACCCTTGACCGGTGAAGCAACCCAGGGCAAGGCGTTGGAGTCCACGGCCACTCGGGTGCTGAGGTCGCTATGTAGTTGCATGCTCAGGATTGTGACGGTTGCTGTATCCGAAGAAACTTCAACGGATCCTGCATTCCCTGGACCGTCACATCTGGGTTACTGGTGTTGTTATTCAAACAGTCCCTGCCCTTGAATGCGCCTGGCTCGAAGAAGCTTCTCGTCTGCTGATCCCAGCCTTGCGTGGCATCCTCGTACTGGATCACCCGGCTGACCAGCACAGCCGACTTCTGCCTTCTGCCCAGCGACGCCACGCAGTACGTCAAGGTGACCAGCTGGATACGCCTGCGGGCCGTCTTCTCGGACGGCGTTTGCCACTGGAGCAAGCCAGGTGTGGGCCAGCAGACAGCCACCAACCCGCTGACCTTCACAACCGGCCCGGGAGGCCAGCCGCTGCCGGCGGCGCCGGTGTCGCAGGTGCGCTGACCGCGGCACTCACGCTCACGGCCCTGTGTGCGCCAAGACTACCGAATCTGGGCCTACACCGGGGCTTAGCCGCCAGTGTGAGGCCCCATCAGCCCCAGTACCCCCACCAGTCCCACACCCGCCGAGTAGATCTCATTGGCCGAGAGGGAGCCGTCCTGATTAACATCGACCTTGTTCAGGAACTTGGTCAATTCGCTGCGAGAAATTGAGCCATCCCCGCTGGTGTCCAAGCTTTTGATCACTTGACCCACCATCAAGGCCGCCAGTGGCATCTTTGCGGCAGGACCCAGTGAGCTCAACAAATCGACTCGGCTGATGGAGCCATCGTTGTTGAGATCCAAGCGCTTGAACGCCGATTGCAAGATCGTGTCCACTGAAACAGACAGGACCAAGGGCTTGGCCGGGGCGAAGGGCTTGGGCAGAGGTCTGGTCATGGATGGCTCCTCGTGGTGGCCGCAAAAGCAGCACTTGGATGTAGATTAACCGCTCGCTCTGGATCTGCCAATGGGCGAGTTGTTGTGAAGCGAGCAGGTCGTTGGTATCGACCCTAAACCTTTAGACCCACAGCAACCGTGATTTCCACCCCTTGAGCTTCAACACCGTCTGCGGCTGGCCTAAACGCAAACCGCAATTGCAGGGTCCTAGGGCGACGATCGACTTGAAGCCGCGCCTGCAAACATCGTGCGGACAGAGGGGTGGAGCTTAGATTAGTAGTGAACGCTAACTTAAAATGTGCCAGCAAGGTACTTAATCCTGCCTAAACCCGGCCTTTGGTGACCCATCCCCAGCATCTCCTGCCGGCGGTCAAAGTTGCACAGTCTGCACGGAGCGACAGCCGCAGTGACCTGCCACAGTGCCGCGCACAAAGTTCACCCCTGGTGGTGATGTACTGCCAACGGACCTGCTCTGGCGGGGTCTTGGCGCTTACATGATCCAACGGCCCCGTGCGCACGGCCTGCCCGGCTTGCTCACCTGACTGTGCTACTCCAGACTGGCTGCTGTGAGCGATAGATCCAGCACGCAGGCAGCAAACGATGGCGAGTTTGTGAGGGCCAGACACCGCACCCTGGACATTCCGGCCACAGTGACTCCGGTGGCGAACTGCCTACGCAAACTGTGCAACCACCACACCAATGCCTGACGCTACTGGCATGTGCGAACCTACCTGCAGGGCTCTGCCTACAATCTGGCGATGAGTTGGGTCCTGCTGCTACCGCTGTCCCTAACCTTCTCTTTGGGAGTGGCGCACGCGAACAATCACCTCATCGAACTTAGGTGGTCATCGCAAGGCAGCTTTGTGCATCAAGCGCAGATCAAGCCTAAAGCTTTCGTGGAAGTGTGCGGTGAACTGTCGGCACCGACATCGGTTGCATGGGCGTTTACTGCGTCTCAGCCGCTCGATTTCAACGTTCATTACCACGTTGAAAAGGCAGTGGTTTACCCGGTGAAGCCGAGCCAACTGCAGTCTGCAGGCGGCACGCTCAATGTGACCGTGCCACAGCACTACTGTTGGATGTGGGCCAACAAGGGAGCTGAGAAGGTCACAATCAAAGCGGAACTGCGCCGCTGACGGCCAAACCCGGGAGCCAGCCGGTTCGTTTCCAACTTCAGCGAACGCCCGCGCCCATTACTTGACCGCAAACCGTACGGTCGTCGATTTCTTCGCTGGGTTAGACAGCGATGCCACGACCTTGGAACCAGGGCTTAACTTCACTCCCTTGGCCTCCAAGCGATCCCCCGCCACCACCCACTCGGCTTCCGTTTTTGCCGTGCCATTGAGCACGGTGATCCGGCCGGTAAACCCAGACGGCGTCAAAGGCTTTCCATGGTCATCGATGTAGAGCAGCGCCCCGGAAGACGTGGGTACCAACTCAAAGTTGAGGTCATTGGCGGTGGCGGTGATGCCTCCGTGTTTGGCTTGGCCCGTGCCATGTGCCTGCGCGCTAAAGCCGATGGACAGTGTCACTGTGATCAAGAGGGCGCGGGCGATCGTGAACAGCATGCTGTGGTCCTTTCTTGAAGTGTGAATCAGTAGGCTTCTGGCGTTGCGGGTCGGGCGGCGCCTGTGTCAATTGGCTGAGCCAGCAGTGCTTGCGTGGGTTCCCGACCAAATCGCCAATACAACACGGGCGTGAGCACCGTGTCGAGAATGGTGGAGCTGATCAATCCCCCGAAAATGACCACCGCCACCGGGTGCAGGATTTCCTTGCCGGGAGCGTCAGCCGCAAGCAGCAAGGGCGTGAGCGCGAAGGCGGCTACCAGCGCCGTCATCAGTACCGGCGTCAGGCGTTCGAGCGAGCCGCGGATGATCATCGCCTGGCCAAAGGATTCCCCTTCAAGCCGGCACAGGTTGAGGTAGTGGCTGATCTTGAGAATTCCGTTGCGCGTGGCAATGCCTGCCAGGGTGATGAAACCGACCATCGAGGCCACCGACAACTCGACGCCAGCCAGCCACATGGTGATAACGGCGCCGATCAGCGCCAACGGGATGTTGGCCATGATGATGGCGGTGAGCACCGCCGAGCGGTAGCGCGAATACAGCACCAGCACAATCATGGCCAGCGACACCACCGACAGCCCGGCAATCAGCGTGGTGGCCTGCTCCTGCGCCTGAAACTGGCCCTCCAGGCTAATGAAGTAGCCCGTGGGCAAGGTCTGCTGACCGATTACCCCGCGAACCGCATCGATCACTTGGCTCATATCACGCCCATCGGTGTTGCCATAGACCACGATGCGCCGACGGCCGTTTTCGCGGCCGATCTGGTTGGGGCCGTCGGTTTCTTCCACACTCGCAATGGCCGATATAGGAATGCGCCCGGCCGGTGTGTCGATCAAGGTGCGCGCCAGGTCTTGTGGCGAGCGTTGCTGGTCGGGTAGCCGTAACACCAGGTCGTAGCGTTTGGCGCCGTCAATGATCTGTGCGCCGTGCGCGCCGTCTGTGAGGACCTGCAGTACTCGAATAGCTTCGCCGGGGGACAGCCCCATTTGCGCGGCCTTGCGGTGGTCCAGCCGCACCGTGATCTGCGGGATCAGCACCTGCTTTTCAACGCTCAGGTCCACCAGGCCGGGTACGCCAGCGAGTTGCGCGCGCAGGGTTTCAGCCAGCCCGCGCAGGGTGTCGGTGTCGTCGCCGAAGATCTTCAATGCCACCTGGGCCCGTACACCCGACAAGAGATGGTCCAGCCGGTGCCCGATCGGCTGACCAATGGCCACCTGCGCGGGAAGCGTGGACAGACGCTGGCGCAGATCGGCCAACACCGTCTCACGGTCTCGGTCGCTTTTTCGAAGGTCCACATCAATCTCGGCTGAATGCACGCCCTCCGCGTGTTCATCCAATTCGGCCCGCCCGGTGCGCCGGCCCACCTGAATCACCTCAGGAACCTGCGCAATCAGCGTTTCCGCCAGCGACCCCACCCGGTTGGCTTCGGCCAGCGACGTGCCCGGCTGCATCAACAGTCCCAGCACCAGGGACCCTTCGTTGAAGGCCGGCAAAAAGGTGCGCGGGAAAAATGGCACGGTCGCGGCGGCGCCCACCACGGCGGCAGTGGCCAGGCCCAGCAACAGCCGGCTGCGGTTGAAGGACCATTCAAGCAAGCGAGCATCGTACTGCTTGAGCCACTTCACCACCGGGCTGTCGCCGTGGTCCAGCCGCTTCATTCCGGGCAGCAGGTAGGCGCACATCACTGGTGTGACCGTCATTGACACCAGCATCGAAGCGCCGATGGAGACGATGTAGGCAATGCCCAACGGCGTAAACAGCCGGCCTTCAATGCCGGGCAAGGCGAACAGCGGAATGAAGACCAGCACGACGATGGCAGTGGCGTACACGATACCCGAGCGCACCTCAACGCTGGCGCTGCGCACCACCTCCAGCGTCGGGAGGGGCTCGACCGCGTTGCGGTTTTCCTTCAAGCGGCGACGGATGTTTTCCACGTCCACGACCGCAT
>SXGQ01867893.1_pt1 | contig 18984 bp, 12 predicted proteins | sample 3178371 | NCBI WGS metagenome assembly SXGQ01 (sample SAMN11356859, study PRJNA531348) | freshwater metagenome | isolation source: freshwater sample F1-20 | place: China: Fuxian Lake, Yuxi | collected 2017-12-25 | reverse complement strand
GTTTGGAGCCGTTGCGGCCAACCGCGTGTCGGTCACGCAAATCGTGCATGACGGCGCCCGCACCAGTGGCGCCATGTGTCGCTGTGAAGAAACGCAACAAGATATTTTCATCCGCGCCAAAGTTGTCGTGAACGCCACCGGTATTTTTGCCGACAGCATTCGCCGCATGGATGATCCCAAAGCCACCATCATGATTGAGCCGGCGCAAGGCGTGCATTTGGTGTTGCCAAAATCTTTTCTTGCGGGCGACACCGCCATCATGGTTCCCCATACCGATGACGGACGCGTGTTATTTGTGATTCCATGGCACGACCGCGTGATTGTGGGAACCACCGATACCCCTATGAAAGTGGCTGAAATTGACCCTAAACCATTGGATGAGGAAATTGGTTTCATTCTGCGCAACGCCTCGCGCTATTTGCAGCGTGAGCCAACTCGCGCCGATGTGTTGAGCGTGTTCGCGGGCCAGCGACCATTGGTGCACGCTGGCGGCACGGATGGCGGAGCCAGCAAAAAAGTAAGCCGCGAACATGTTGTGCAAACCAGCGCCAGCGGAATGATCAGCGTCATGGGTGGCAAGTGGACCACCTATCGCAAGATGGCGGAGGATGCAGTCAACGCCGCAACAAAAGCGGGGGGGCTTGCCGCAGCGTCATGTCAAACTGAAAAGTTACTGGTGCATGGCGCCTCACAAAATCCCAACGCATTCGCGCAACATCCAGAGTGGCTGCGCTGCTACGGCAGCGACGCCGACGCGCTTGTGGCTCTGATGAAGACGCAACCAAGTCTTGCCGCGCCGCTACACCCGCGGCTTCCGTACAGCATGGTGGTGGTGGCGTGGGCCGCGCGTATGGAGCAGGCGCGCACGCTTGAAGATGTTCTTTCGCGTCGCACGCGTTCGTTGTTGCTTGATGCCAAGGCCGCGCTGGAATGTTCCGCGGATGTGGCGCAATTATTGGCCGAAGAACTTGGTCACGATCGCGCGTGGGCCGCTGAGCAAACCACGCAATTTGCCCAACTCGCTCGGCATTACTTGTTGACATGAATTCAATTCCCCTCGCCACGCAATGACATTTCAAATTCAAGCCATTGATGTTGGATATTTAAATCTGCAAGGCGCCGCAAATGTATTTCTGATTGAAGGGCCGGCGGGATTCGCGCTTGTTGAATCGGGCACGGCGACCACTTGGCCAGAGCTTGTCAGTCAACTTGAGCAACGCGGCGTTCACCCAACTCAAATTATGGATTTGTTGCTCACGCATATTCATTTGGATCACGCGGGCGCGGCTGGACATTTTGCGGCGGGAGATTCACGTGTGTGGGTCCATTCATTTGGTGTGCCGCATTTAATTGATCCTGCAAAGTTGATCGCAAGTAGTCGCCGCGTGCATGGCGAAATGTATGAGCGCTTCTACGGCGATCTTTGGCCAACGCCAGAATCGCAGTCGCTTGCTGTTGTGGACGGCCAAAGTATTTCCGCGGTGGGTCTTGAATTTCAAGCCCTTGAAACTCCCGGGCATGCGCGCCATCACCACGCGTTGCTGCTCAAGCACGCTGATCAACGCCATCTATTTGTGGGCGACGCGCTTGGCATCGCCGTGCCCGATAGCGATTTCATTTCCATTCCAACGCCACCGCCCGAGTTTGATCCGATTGCGTGGCAGCAAAGCTTGCAGCGCTTGCGCGACGCGTTGCCAACGCATTTGTGGCTTACGCATGGAGGACTTCAGTCCAGCAATACCGCCGCCGCCCTGCAATTCATTGATCGCGTTCAAGCGCGGCTTGAAGAAGAATCTGATTTTCTTAAGAAACGAGCTACCGCAATCATTGCCAGTGGAGCGCGTGATAGCAGCGCGTATCAACAGGCGTCGCTAGCCGCCACGGATGAATATAAAAATTGGCTTCACCCCAAAGCCGCCGCCGCCGGTGTTTCAGCGCTGAATTTGGCTCAATTTCTAGGTAATTCGTTCCTGCTTATGAATCTTCAGGGAGCGATTCGGGCAGCATCAGCGAGGGCCTAGGCCCACGACCGTACCCATTCCAAGACGCCCCAACACTTGGTTGCCTTTGATTTGCGGAATAGAGACGGATCCATTTACATAGGATTTAACTTCCATATATAAAACAACAATTCTTCGGTCGCCGCCATTCTCACTCACCAACAAATCATTCACTCCGTTGCCATCCCAGTCTTGCATGCCCACAACATTCCAATGCGCCGTGGTGAGACCGGTGCAAACTTGCGAGATTTTGTTTCCATCCATCATATAAAATCGTACTTGATCCTCGCCTTCGCTACGCGCCACAATATCGTTCTGGCCATCCGAGTCGATATCTCCAATCGCTTGGATTTCATAATTTGCAGGAGGCGAATCCACTAAAATAGTTCGCGACGCGACTCCAGTATCTGGCAAAGTGATGCGTCGAAGTTCGCCCGTGCTTGGATTGCGGATCAGCACTGAATTGGGGATAAACGCAAATGGAACTGGACGCCATCCACCACTTGGCATAGTCAGAGTGTCCGTGCTGACAACCGCGCCGTCATATATGGTCAGCACATTGAGGGTAGAAGTTGCGGCGTTGAGCAAAATAATATTGGCGGCACCACCCTTGTCTTGAATGTCGTAAGCCGCCACAGCTTTCACGCCAGGTCCAGGGGTCATCAAAACTTTCTTAGAAAGAATCTTCGCGCCATCACGGGTCCAAAGAATCACTTCGTTCGTGACGCGGTCTTGCCACAACAAATCGCTGCCACCGTCTCCATCGCAGTCTGCGATCTCTACCAGCCGTAGATTGTCGGGATAAGTGCAAAGCAACTTTGTGCTTGCTCGAATGGTTGACTCAAGATTGTCGCTATAACTGATTTGCAATCCATACATGGCTTGGCTGATCGAGTTTTCCGCGAACACCGTGCTGCTTACCTGACCAAGGTTGTTGTAAAGCGGGGGAAGTGAATTTATAGATCGGATTTTTCCTCCCGATCCAAACTCGGCACCTAAATTATCTCCGGGTCCACCGTCCGAGGAACCGCTATCGGAGGAAGTTCCACCCGAAGTACTTCCTCCTGAAGATCCGCCACCTGAAGAACTTCCACCCGAAGTTCCTCCGCCAGAGGAGCCATCGCTCGAGGAACCACCACCGACGGTTCCCGTGCCTGTTGATCCAGATTGATTAAACACAAACGGAAACGCTCCACCAGGAGAATTTGTCGGACCATCTGTGGCCAACGCAACAACAGATCCATCGGCGGAAATGCCAAGAGCTTTGCCAATATTTTGATTCACTAATCCCGTTGTCGTCCATAGATCAGACTCATCAATTGTCCATGAATTTCCAGCGCCTCTAAATGCAAACGCAGCGCCTGAGTTGATTAACGGCGAATCACGCGAAGGCGCAGATGCGACCAAAATACATTGACTGGAATTTGGAAGCGGGGCAACTCCAACTGAGTAGCCAAATGAATCGCTCGCGTTTTGCGTGCGCGCTGTGAGTTGTAGAACAGTGGATCCTTCACGCCAAACATTGCCTTCAACATAAAAAATTGTCACCGCTCCGGCGCGCGATTCTTCATCGGCGCCAATTCTGCTCGGCGCGCCAATGGCGACAAAATTTCCACCGCTGGCCACGCTATAACCAAAATTATCGCCAATTGCCTGCGAAATGGGCGTGAGTTTGGCCGCTTGGCTCCACACTGGCTGGGAATTTACCAGCGACCGTGAAAAAACATACGCAACTCGCCGCCGCGGAACACCCGCGATAATGGTTCCATTGCGCACGGAAACATTTGTGCCAAGTTGATCCGACTTTGTGGCGTCGCTCGCGGTGAGTTTGGCAACTTCGCTCCATGAATCATTGCGGCCCTCAAACACATACACCGCACCAGTACTTGCTTCGGAGTCATTCACGCGACCGACGGCGATCACCCCCGACCCTGTGGCTGGCATATCCAATGAAATACTCCAACCAAAGAGCGCTGGTTTTCCTTCTTGCGGATCGCTGGCCTCTAAAGTTTGAATCAGCCCCCAGCGGCCACTCGCATTGCGCGTGTACACAAATGCCCTGCCCGCAAATGTGTCGCTGCCCCAGGAACCAACAACAAGGTGGTCTTGGCGCAGGGCGATTGAATTTCCAAATGCTTGAAATGAAGCGGGCGTTGGATTGAACAAGGTTTGACGAAAAAACCAATCATCACCGACACGCTCAAAAATATGAACCGCACCCGTGGCGCGAAACCGTCCCACAAGCGTGTCGGTCGCGCCAACTGCGAGCCAGTTTCCGTCCGTTGCCACGCTGCACCCAAATTTCTCTTTTGCGATGGCGGGATAGGCGGTGAGTTTGTCATTGAGAACCCACCCTGCGCGCGAAATTTCTGCGTGGCTCAAGATCAGAGCAGCAAACGCAAGCAGAATTGTGCGGGGGTTACATTTCATTTTAGATCCTCTGATTATTCGATTCATCAACAGCATAAGTGAGACGGAATCAGCCATTTTTGTGAAAATGTGAGTAATTACGCTGTGCTTTGCGTGCATCCAAAATCCAATCGGGCGAAAGTCGTGTTATCAGACCGCATATTTGTCCGCTCGGTCTTGCTTAAATCATCCTAAATGCAAGCATGCGAGCCAAAAATATTTATAGGGTTTCAAACAAATCTCCCTGATTCACGCCAATATACACATCCTATGAACGTTTCCTTCCCCATGAACAAATTTCTATTCGCCGCCGCTCCTATCGCATTCGCATGTGTTGTATTTGCGCAAAGCACGTCCAACGCTTCTTCTACATCTCAAAGCAGCGCGCCGCCAACGCAACCAGCCGCGGCCCCAACTGACGCGGCTGCAAAAGATGCCACAAGCAATCAGCAAAATCGCGGCGGCAATCGTCAAGGCGGTCGTGGCTTTGGAATGGGTGGTGGCGGAATGGGTGGCGGCATTGGGCGCTCCCTTGGCGCGGTCACGGAAATGCGCGAGCAATTTCAACCATACCTTGTCAAGCGGGATGTTCCGCTGATCAAAGAGCAATTGAAACTTGATGATGGACAAGTTTCCGTGGTGGAAACATTTGTCACCGATTATGAAACCAACTTCTCCGACGCCAGCGACAAGGCTTCTCAGGCTCAACAAGAATTAATGCGCTCCATGTTTCAAAGTTTCATGGGTGGAAACATGCGCGAGCGATACCAAGGCTTTGGCGAGACGATGCAAAAAGATATCGAGCAAATTGAAAAAGATTCCGGCACGGAAATGTCGCCCGAGCAGCGCTCGCAATATTTCAGGGATCAGATGGACAAGATGTCCCAGCAAATCGCCGCCGAGCGCGAAACCAGCGGGGAAGCCGCGGAAACCCGCAAGATTGTGGGTGAAATGACCGCCGGCGCTGAAAAGTGGCGCAAGGAACGCGGAGTCTTGGATCGACAGGTTATGGAGGAGATCAAGACCGCGCTTCAAACGGAGCAAGCAACCAAGTGGGAATCATTCGAGCGGTTTATACGCCGCGAAAAATTGCTCGGGCGCGGTCGCTTGAGTGGCGAGAATGTGAATTTGTTCATGGTGATTGACGAGGCTGGTCTGACCAAAGATCAAATCACGCTCCTCGCTCCCACGTTGGATGAATATGAATTGCGCCTTGATGAAGCGCTGAAGAAGCGCAGTGACTTCTTGGGGCAAAATGAATCCAAGGTGTTCACCGCCATTCAGAACAGCGACGCCAAAGCCATCGAGATCCTTGCCACAAAGGGAATTGATTTGAGAAATGGTGTGCGAAACGTGAACGAGCAATATCGCACGGCAATTGCTGGAGTTCTTCCAGCTGATGAAGCCAAGCGATTCACGCAAGCGGCCCTTGCGTCTGGGTTTGCCCGTGTCTATCGGCCAACACGTGCGGAGCGCGCCTTTGAAAAAGCGGTGGCCATTGAGGGTTTGACTCCTGAAATTCAGACCGCCATCACTGAAATGCGGGCCGCGATGTTGTTGGAGCTTGTTGCCATGAATGAAAAAATCGCGCAAACAATTCGCAAAGGCGAGCCCGCTCGTTTGCAGGAAGAAGCGGTGCGCTCCGCAGGTTTGCTCAACGGTGGCGCGTCGCGCATGTTTGGCAGAAATGATCCTGATATCGCCGACGAAATGCTGTCCAAGCGCGGCGATATGACCGACAAATATGTCGAGCGTTTGAAGTCCTTGTTGACCACGGAGCAGATTGCCATGCTTCCAAAGGGAACTAGCCGCGATGACGGGCGCAATCAAGGACCATTTGGTTCGTGGACAATCTCCGACATGCCCGAGGAAAATCGCGCCATGGCCAAGGCCGTTGACAAAGACGGCAATGGAATTCTTGAGGGCGATGAGCGCCGTGAATTGTTCCGCTCAATGAGACCAACCGATGCTGGCGGCAATGGTGGAGCAAACGGTGGCGGTCAAACCGGCGGTAATAGTGCAGGCCGTCAAAGCGGCGGCAATCAAGGCGCGGCGGCACCTGCAAATACTGGAGGTTAAGAGGCGCATAATCATTGATATGCAAAAATGCGGCGCTTTGTTTGCGCCGTTTTTTATTTGACGTATTGACTAAGGCTTCGGCCGTGACCATGCGTGATGTCAGTCATACATCCACTGAAACACGAATTAGATTTGCCCCGGCATTTTAAAAATTTCAGACGCGTTGTGCGCAAAGTCAACGGCGCAAGTTGTCTTGTATGTAGCATTCTCGCATGAGCAATTCATCCAAGCCACCGGTCAATGCAAACTCAAATGATCACCTTGCATTTGCAAACATGAATCCGTCGCGCCGCACATTTATTCGCAGTGCCGCAGTGTTCGCCGCGTTTCCATTGCTCCCAAGTTTTTCAGCGCGCGCGCTACCGCGATTTCAACTTGGGCCAAATCAACGCCTTCAACTTGCCAAGGTGGCCGTGGGTGGAATGGGTGAATCGGATCTTGAGGAATTATCCAAGCACCCAAATGTGGACATTGTCGCGTTGTGCGATGTGGATGGACGTGGAAAAGAAAAATACGCGACGAAATTTCCGAAGGCGCAATGGTTCAATGATTGGCGCGAAATGTTTGACAAGCTGGGAAATAAATTTGACGCGGTGTCGGTGTCCACGCCAGATCACATGCATGCGCCAATCTCCATGAGCGCCATGAACATGGGCAAGCATGTGTATTGCCAGAAACCATTGGCGCACTCGGCGTATGAAAATAGAATGCTGGCGGATTTTGCCAAGGGGCATTCCAAAATTGTCACGCAAATGGGAACGCAACGCTCTGCAATGATCGGCCGCAGACAGCAATTGGAATTGCTCAACGACAACGTGATTGGCAAGATCAAATCCATTCACGCATGGAGCGATCGACCAATGGGTTGGTGGCCGCAAGGAAAACCAATGCCAACTGGCGGCGAAACTCCGCCCGATTGGTTGGCGTGGGATTTGTGGTTGGGCGTGGCGCCGACGCGGCCCTTTGTGCCGCATGCATATGCGCCGTTCATGTGGCGCGGCACCTACGACTTTGGTTGCGGCGCGCTGGGTGACATGGGTTGCCACATTTTGGATTATCCATTCATGGCCGCGAAGCTTGGTTTACCCATATCGGTGCGGTGCGATTGCACCGACGCCACCGAGGACGAATTTCCAACCAAGGAAACCATCACGCTGAAATACGCGGCGACGGATCGAACGGTGACCGAAGGCGTGACAGTGACGTGGTACGACGGAGGTTTGCGCCCTACAAACGATCGACTTGGAATTCCTGATGGCGTTGATATTCGAGGCAATGCGTCGGTGGTGATCGGTGAGAAGGGCGTGATGCTTTGTCCGCTTGATCCAGAAAAAGTATTGTCGGATGAACCGTTGGTGTGGGACAATAAAAAAACACCGGTGAAATTGAATTTACCCAAACTGGAAACCCGCAACCATTATTTTCATTGGGTGGATGGATGTTTCGGAAAGACCACTCCGCAGGCCAACTTTGCGTTCGCGGGTTTGATGTGCGAAAGCTTGAGCGTGGGCGCGGCGGCTAGCCACTTCGCCAATCGTGAGTTGCAATATGACCCCAAGAACTTCACGTTTGTGAACGAGCCCCTGGGCGCGCAATATTTGAAGACGAAGTATCGAAACGGTTGGAGCGTGAAGGGGCTTGCGTAACGCGCTTATAAATTAAGTTCACGGATCGCTTGAGCGACCGCTATTGTGCGGTTGTTCATGCGTGCAGTTTAAATTGAAATCCGCACGCAATCGCCTCAGCGTTCGCGCACAGATTCCGGCAGCGTTGGCACCAGACCAATCAAAGGCGACTTGTCGTCGGTTTGAATTTGCACAAGCACCAAAGGAGTGGGTTGAAAATATCGCAGCAGACCGCCGGCGAAAGGTGTTCCGCCTGATTTATCCCACATGGAATCAAGCTGAACTTCCACGGTTTGGCCCGCGAGTAATTCAGTCATTCGCACAACGTAGCGTTGATTCAGCCACAGATCAAAATCTTTATAACTCACGGCCGTGGCGTTGATGATCTTCAATGAGCCCGCCTCTGGAATCACTTGAATTTGCGCCACGCTTCCTTGCGGAAGTTCAAATGGATAAGCGCGCGTGGCTTTCTGCGGTTCATATGGAACCATGGTGCACGCGCTTGGCATCGCGCATGTCGCCAAAAGAACCAGACTGAAGCAGGGATACTTTCCTAAAAAAAGTCGAATCATCGCATCGCAAAGGATAGCGGCTGGAATATGCTTGGCGGCGTGAGTGTTTCCCTAGAACCAGAAGATCCAGCGCATCATGCGCCCAGGGGTTCGCCCGAATCAGCGGCGCAAGTCGCGCGCAATTATCAACTTGATCCGCGGATTCCCGCCACAATTCCTGGCTTCGATGCGCCATTTTTCCAAGCGGGTCTAGCGGGTTATAGCGATGGCGCCATGCGCTTGATCGCGCGCCAACACGGCGCGCCGTTTTGCATCACGGAGGCGTTGCTTGATCGCACGCTGATCAACGGCGGCAAAGGCAGGCGCAAGGAAGATCCGGATTTGATCGCAAGTGAATGCGGGCTTGGCGAGGTGGATGAAAATCGCGTCGCGGGTTTGGATGATCATCCAATCGCGGGCCAAGTGATGGGAACACATCCCGATGAGATGGCCAAGGCCGCGCTGATTTTGGTGAAGATGGGCTACGACGTGATCGATGTGAATTTGGCGTGTCCCGTGAAGAAAATTCAGAAGTCGAATCGTGGCGGACATTTTTTAGCACATCCGCAAGAGGCGATCGCTGTGCTCAAGGCGGTTCGCACCGCGGTTCCGGCCAACATTCCTTGCACGGTGAAAATGCGGCGCGCCTGGGATGACACTCCGGAAATGGCGCGCAATTTTGAAACCGTGTTCGACGCCGCGTATGAGATTGGATACGCATGGGCGGTGGTGCACGCGCGCACCGTGTTGCAAAAATATCAAGGCTTCGCCAAGTGGGAAGTTCTCACGGATCTTGTGGCGCGGCGCCCCGATCGAATCATCATGGGCTCGGGAGATATTTGGACGGCGGCGGATATTTTTCACATGCTGCATGTGTGTGGAGTGCACGCGGTCAGCGTGGCCCGCGGCTGCATCGGCAATCCTTGGATTTTCACTCAGGCTCGTGATTTAATGGCGGGTCGCACTCCGCGCGCGCCCACAATTCACGAGCAACGCGAAGCGCTGCTGCAACATTGTTTATTTGCGGAAACAATTCATGGCGAGCGAAATGCCGGTAGGCGAATGCGCAAGTTTGGAATTAAGTTCGCGGCGCATCACCCCACGCAGCGGGAAGTGAAAGACGGATTTATCCAGTGTGAAACCATGGACGATTGGCGAATTGTGATCGAGCGGTTTTATGGATCCACAAACATGCGCGTTGATGAAGTGTCGCTTCCATCTTCTTGAGCGATTCGCGGCGGAGCAATCACAAATATGGACACGGCTCCGGGAGCTGGATCCTCCTCTGGATTTCCCATGCGACCCACAACAATTCGCGGTCCAAAGATTCCCACCATTTGGCCCGCAAGTTGTCCCGGCGCCGCATCGGGCGCCACGAGTCTGTCCAACACCCATACACCAAGAGAATTTCGCGAGCCCGCGAAGGCGGCGCCCGCGAGGCGGCCAGCGAGAGAATCAATACTGGCGCCAAAGACCGCGCGATCTTCATGCAACGCAATTGAACAACCAAACGAATCCGCATCGAGCGCATTTACAGGCATGATGTGTGCGGCCACTTGCCAAACACCGTCACCGCGGCGGTATTCAAAAACCACTCCACGTGGATTCAAGTCCGTTTGATTTGGGCGAACCAAGCGCGGCGCCCCAATGAGAACACGACTTTGGTCGCCGGCAACCGCGCTTCCAAACCATCCACGCGTTCCCGATGGGCAAGACAGTTCTGCTTCAAGTGCCCAACCATTTGCGCCGCGGGTGAAAATAAACGCGCGCCCAGAAAAGTTTCCGTCGGATTTGTCACCGGGCGCGCCAACAATGATTCGGCCTGAATCAAGCGCCACCGACAAGCCAAACAAGGCGCCCGCCCTAGGTGGATTGGAAGTCAGCGTGGCCACATTTCGCCAGCCATCTTGATCCCGCTCAAAAACTTCTACAGCTCCGGAGTCGATCACGCCTTCATCGGCTTTGGGCGCGCCAATGACCAACGTGTTCTCGTCGCAGGCAATCGCCGCGCCAAATTGATCGGCGGCGTTGGATATTGTGCGTTTCAGCGTGGCCTTGTGATCCCAGCGCTCCCCAACTTTTTTATACAGAAACGCGGCGCCGGTTTCAAATCCACCTTCATTGTCGCGCGGCGAACCGATCAACAGCATTTTATTTTTGAGCGCCACGCACGCGCCAAATTGAGCATGCGAATCACTCGACGGATGCGTGATTGTGCAATCACAATTCCAATGTTGACCCGCCAGCGTGTACATATGCACGCCGGTTTGGTCAATTCCAAGATCCCAATCCCGCGCGGGACCAATCGCGATGGTACGTTCATATATTGAAACCGCGGCGCCAAACTTCCAATCAAACTTATTTGCGTCAGGTTCTATGGTGGATTGCCAACGCCACGATGTTGCAGCGTTTGAAGTTGCCATAATTGCCGGCTGCTTGTCTTGTTGTGGCGCTTCTGAATGCTGCATGAAGGCGGAGGAAATATCCGTGGGCGCCAGGCCGCCATGAACCAGCGTTGCCACAGGCATTCCTCCGCCTAGGTTGTTGTTGCCCAATTCTGAAATGTGGTTGAAATGCGCGGGAATCAGCGCAGACGCGCCAACAACAATGCATTTCACAATGATCCTTAAGCCTTCCATGGCTGCCTCCTTGACCGCGTCGCGGCATATATTTTGCCGCGCCGGCGGCTCGTCCTTGATACTTGGGCAACCTATCGCCGAAGTGGTGGCTCTTTGAAATGTCTTGCCTTTTTTCTTGCGTTAATATTAAAAAATGCAAATAGAAATAATTTCCTACGCCGATTCGCAGATGGAGTACGAGGGCTACGCGGCCTTTGATGGTTCAATCACAACTCGCCGTCCTGGCGTTTTAGTTTTTCACGCGTGGGCGGGACAAGATGATTTCGCGCGCGTGCAGGCGGAAAAACTGGCGACGCTTGGCTACGTGGGTTTCGCGGTTGATATGTACGGTAAAGGCCGCCGCGGAAATTCCGCGCAGGAAAATAGCGCGCTGATGCAGCCATTCATGCAGGATCGCGCCATGTTGTTGGAGCGCGCCAAAGTCGCGTTGAACACGTTGCAACATCATCCGCAAGTGGATCGCCACCGCATTGGCGCGATCGGATTTTGCTTTGGCGGTTTGTGCGCCATGGATGTGGCGCGCGCTGGTCTTGAAGGCGTTCGCGCCGCGGTCAGTTTTCACGGCTTGCTTGGCGCGCCTGTTGGCGTGCCCGGCGGCGCAAAACCTTTGCATACAAAAATTTTGGCGCTGCATGGCTGGAATGATCCAATGGCCAAACCAGCCGATGTTGTGGCATGGGCGAATGAACTCACGGCAGTTGGTTGCGATTGGACGCTTGAAGCATTTGGCCACCGCGGCCATGCGTTCACAAATCCACAAGCCGCCGAAGCGGCCAATGGAATGCAATTTTGTGAGCTGGCGAATCGTCGAGCCTTCGCGGCCATGGAAGATTTTTTATGCGAGACATTGCAAGAAAAATTGCCAAGCTCGGCCGCTGTAAATATGGGCGCGTGTGCAACGCCGGCCTAAGCGGCGAAAAAATATTTATAGCCGGATTTGGCCGCTGATTTCAGGCGTAATTCAATAACCCGCGCGCCGCAAAAATGGGCGCAGACAAACGTCGGCGTGAACGCCGAAATAAAATATTTCTAAACGCAGTGCGCCGCTGATTTCAAGCGCATTCGCGTGTCATGAATCAATCCAACGCGTGGTGTTCAAGCGGGTCCGCGCGCGCCATCAATCAACTCAACGGCGAGTGATCAGACGCATCAGTGGGTCACGGCCTCTGACTTCGCCGCCCACGCTTAAATCCGCGCTTGTGTCCCTTCACATTGGCAACGTCATCGCGCGTCAACAAATCGCGCCGTGAATCACGCCCGCCCGCCGCGCGTGGAACATCTTGCATTGTGATTGGCGAAGTGGCGCTTTCTTTTTTGCGGCCAAGTTGCGTGATGGCAAGGTCCATGGATCGACTCGCCAAATTGATCGACAAGATTTTCACCTTCACTGGATCGCCAAGACCAATCGTGGCGCCACTGCGCGCGCTGACCAAGCGGCCAGTGCGCTCATTGAGCAACCAACGATCAGCGCGGTCGCGGCTTGAAGGCAGCGCGTTGAATTTCACCAAGCCATCGGCGAGATATCGATTGATGCTCACCCAAACGCCTTGCGTGGCCAAGTTGGTCACCACTGCGTCTAGTTCGTCGCCCAAGTGATTTTCCTTCAAGAATTGCAACACCAAGAACGCGCGCAAATCGCGCTCAGCGCTCTCGCTGTTCACTTCGGTTTCGGAACAATGTCGACCGGCTTCCGCCAGCGCAACCTCGCCTAGGCAACGCGTGTCGCCTTCAAGTTTGTGAATAAATTCCTTGAACTTTTTTCCACCAGGCAGGTTGGTTCCGTTGGCCGAAAGATCAAGCCACGCTTGCAACGCGCGGTGCACAAGCAAATCTGGATAGCGGCGAATTGGACTTGTGAAATGCGAGTATTGCTCGCTCGCCAGCGCGTAATGGCCAATCAACGCCGGCGAATACGTGGCCTTTGAAAGCGTCTTGAGCACCGCCATGTGGATGGCGCGCGCGGAATCGGTGCCGCGGGTTTTCTCAAGCAGCGTGAGCAAATCCTCGCGCTCCGGTTCATCGGGCAAGCGAAATCCAACACTGCGCGCGAATGTGCGCAACTCCTCCATGGTCTTAAACGCTGGAGGCGGATGGATGCGGCGAATCAGCGGAATGGAAAGTTCAGCGAAGAGGCGTGCCACAGATTCGTTGGCCTCGACCATGAACATTTCAATTAGCGTGTGCGTGAAGGCGTTGTCCTCTGGAACGGCGTCGATCACATGGCCGGCCTCGTCAAAAACCAAAACCGAAACTGGAAGATCAAGAACAAGTTGGCCTTGGGCAACGCGGCGCTTCTTCAGAATTTTTGCAAGCTGATCGGCCAGGCGAAGATTGGCCACAAGCGCATCGGTTGGTTCGGTGATGTTGCGCGCGTACGTCTTGGCTTCCTCGGTGCGGCCATCGATGAGATGTTGCGCCTCTAAATAAGTGAGGCGCTTGGAACTTTGAATCACGGTGTTGGCGAAGCGCGACTCGAGCGGCTTGCCGCGCGAATCAAAGCGCATGATGGAAGTTTTACAAAATCGTGGAACGCCTTCTTGCAAACTGCACACGCCGTTGGAAAGAGTTTCAGGAAGCATGGGCACCACGCGACGCGGCAAATACGTGCTGTTTCCGCGGGCGGCGGCCTCCTGATCAAGCTCGGATCCTTGCGCGACAAAGTGGCTGACGTCGGCGATGTGCACCATCAGTTCAAAGGTGCTGTTGGTGGGATCGAAACTCACGGAGCAGGCGTCGTCGTAATCGCGCGCGTCCGGTGGATCAATGGTCCATGTCAAAGTTTTTGTAAGGTCCAGGCGCTCAGTCCTATCCCACGGACCGGAACTTTCGCGCTCGAAAGAAATTGCGGCAAGCGCCGCTTCCGAAGAAACCTTTTCACTGAAGCCTTCGCGCAATTGATATGTGTGCATCACCGCGGCGGTTTCAACGGCGGGCTGACCGGCAAGGCCAAGCACTTCAACAATCGCGCCTTCGGCATACACGCCTTCGGATGGAAAGCGCACAAGATCAAGCGTGACCTTGTCGCCGGCCTTGGCATCTTTGGCGTGCGGATCGCGCACCATGATGGGCTCGCCGCGAAACGCTTTGCCATCGGGTTGCACGATCCATCGCTTGCCTTCTTGCACCAAAGTTCCAGTGAAGCGCGTGCGACCACGTTCGATCACTTCAATCACGCGGCCCGTCATTCCAGAATCGCTGGCGCCGCCGCGAACAGGCGGAGTCCATCCGCGCTGCTTTCGGCTGACCGAGCAACGAACGCGATCGCCGCTCATTGCGTCGCCAAGACTTCCCGCGGGCAGAAATAAATCACCATCGCGTGTGATGCGGTCGGGCCGCACAAATCCGTGGCCTTTCTGCGTGACAAACAAGCGTCCACAAATTTCATCCTCATGTGTTGGAAGGCGCAGACGACCCTTGGCGTCAAGTTCAATGCGACCATCTTCGGTGAGCAAGGTCACGGCTTTGTGAAACGCGACGCGCTCGCTGTCATCAATGCGCAAGCGGTGCGCAACCACATCGGCTTCAAGGGCGCGTTCGCCGTCATGGGACAGGTGTTGAATAATTCGGTCAGTAAATCTGCGTGGCATTGGATGAGTCTATCTATGAAAGGGTTTGTGGATGCGGGGTGTGATTGTGATGATGATTGTGGTTGTGAGTGGGGTAATGGTGGGCGTGGTTGCGAGCGGCGTTGTAGGCGTGGTCACTTTTTCTTGCGGCGCAAGTTGCCTTTGCCGCGGCCAACGCGTGATGGATGCACGGCTTTGGAAACCATATGTTGTTTGTTTGAAGCCGCGGATCGCGGCGCATTGCTTGAAGAACTTTCGCTCGAAGCGGATGATGATTTTGCCCCAGATACCGAGGAATTTGATCCTGTTGTGGCGCCAGCGGAATTTCCACCCTGAGTTGATGCGCCAGATTCGCTGGCAGAAGCCGCGCCGCGTTTGGTTGATGCACCAGATTCGCCGCTTGAGTTTGAAGTTGACGCGCTTGATTTTCCATCACTGCTTGCGCCAACCGCGCCGCTTGTTGCGCCTGACTTTGAATCCGACTTTGAATCCGACTTTGAATCCGACTTCGCTGGTCCAGCCGCTGTCGTTTTTGAATAGCTTGTTGCCGCGCTTGCACCCGAACCCTCTTGTGAAGACTGACGGTCCGCCTCGGCGGCTTTGGTGTAGCCCTCGCTGCGATAATCAGTTTCATAAAATCCGCTGCCCTTAAAAATAACCGCGGAGCCAATGCCAATTTTGCGGCGCACCTTGCGCGCTTTGCAACTGGGACAGACGCGATCGGGCTTGGACATGATCGACTGGAACTTCTCGTATTCCTTGGCGCAAGCGTCGCAGATGTATTCGTAAGTTGGCATGGTGGTTGTGAAATAAATATCAGCGAGAATTGCGCGCGTTGACTTGTGGTTCACTCACGCGTTGGGCTGAATGGCCACTTTCGCGGGGCGCAACACTGTGTCACCAATGCGATATCCGTTTTGCAACTTCATACTGACCGCTCCTGCGGCAATTCCTTCAACGGCTTGTTGCAGAACCGCCTCATGTTTGCCTGGCTCAAAAGTGTCGCCAAGATTTGGCTCGATCATTTCAACGCCCACGCGCGCCAATGATTTCCAAAGTTCGCTTTGAAGCAATTTCAATCCTTCGGCGGCTTGTTCCGCGGTCAAACCTTTTTGCGCCAATGCCAACTCAAATTGATCAAGCACAGGAACCACGCCGCGGGCCACGCCCATGATGCCTTGAGTGCGCGCACGCGCCTCATTCTCCACGCCACGACGCGCGGTGTTCTGCAAGTCGGCAACCGCGCGCAGTCTGGAATCTTTCAACTCCGTGATCTCGCGCTCAAGTTTGGCGATCACATCCTCCACGGTCAGCGCGGCGTCTTGCTCGTTGCCGTCCATGTCCGGGTCTTGCGTGTTATTGGTTTGTTCATTGTTCATTGTGTGGCTCCTTCTTTCAAATCAATCGCATGTCATCCGCCAGTGATTGAATCTTTCAAGTCCTTCATTTTGTCCCAAAAGCCGCTTTTTGAAGCGCCTTTTCGTGGCTCGATCTTTTCAGTCTTGGCAAATTCCTCAAGCAATTGTCGCTGACGATCAGTGAGTTTGTGCGGCACTTGCAGCAGTAATACAGCCACCAAGTCGCCGCGTTTCTTGGAGCGCAAATTTGGAATGCCGCGGCTATCCACGCGCACCGTGTCGCCTTGTTGCGAGCCGTTTGGAATTTCAATTGAAACTGGTCCGTCAATTGATTTCACTTCCACCACGCCACCAAGGGCAGCGCGCGAGAAACCAATAGTGAGCGCCATGACCAAGTCGTCGCCGTCGCGCTCGAAATCTTTGTGCTCTTTCACGCGCACCACGGCGTGCAAATCGCCGCGCACGCCGCTGCCGTCCATGCTCAGTTCGCGCCGTGGCGGCTCACCTTCGCCGGCCACGCGAATCACTTGCCCGTCTGTAATTCCAGCGGGCACTTTCACGCGCAATCGTTTGTTGGTGCGCATGCGTCCCGCGCCGCGGCACGCCGTGCATTTGTCAATGACAATTTTTCCAGCGCCTTGGCAATTGGGGCATGTTGTGACCATGCGAAACATTCCGCCAAGTCCGGACTGCTGCACTTGTCCGCGGCCTTGGCAAGTGGGGCACGACACAGGCGATGATCCTGGGCGCGCGCCGCTTCCAGCGCACGCGGTGCACACATCTTGGCGCGAGAATTCCACATCGCGATCGCAGCCATCAAGAACTTCCTTTAATTCAAGCTCAATTTCAGTTTCCAAGTCATAGCCGCGCGCCGGACCGCGTTGACGCGCGCCGCCACCGCCACCACCAGAGCCGCCAAAAATATCGTTGAACATGGAGAAAATATCCTCCACATGCATCGAGCGAAAATCATGGTGCGGATTTCCGCGCAAGCCCGCGTGGCCATGTCGGTCATACAACTGGCGCTTCTCGCTGTCGCACAAAACTTCATAGGCCTCGGCGCACGCTTTGAATTCCGTCTCCGCCGCGGCGTCGCCGGGATTGCGGTCGGGGTGGTACTTCATCGCCTGCCGTCGATAGGCGCGCTTGATGTCTTCCGCCGAAGAATCCTTGGCAACTCCCAATAGTTCGTAATAGTCGCGTGGTTGCGCCACTGTGGCTCCGCTGTTGTTAAGAAAGAAAAAGGGACCGAGCCGGTTTTTATTGCCGACTCGGTCCCTGGGTCAAGACCGAATCAAATCCATTTGCATTGTGCCAATTGCATCACGCATGGATTATTAGTGAATGCTGTCCTCAACAGGATCAGTGTCGTCCTTTAAGTCCGTCACCAACACATCAGTGGTGAGCATAAGACCGGCAATGCTGGCCGCATTTTGCAACGCGGTGCGCGTGACCAAAACAGGATCAATAATTCCCGCCTTCACCAAATCTTGGTACTCGCCAATGCCCGCGTTGTAGCCGTATCCACCCTTGCCTTCAAGAATGTTCTCAACGGTGACATCGCCGTCTACGCCCGAATTCTGGGCGATTTGCCAGCAAGGCATGCGCATGGCGCTGATGACAATATCAAAGCCAAACTTCTCGTCGCCTTCGGCCTTGCCGCGAGCCTTGGTCACGGCATCGATGGCGCGCAGATACGCCACGCCGCCGCCAGGAACATACCCTTCCTTGGCCGCCGCGCGTGTCGCGTGAATGGCGTCATCAACACGATCCTTGGTTTCCTTCAGCGCGATCTCCGTAGCCGCGCCAACATTGATCACCGCCACGCCGCTGGTGAGTTTGGCGTAACGCTCCATCAACTTCTCACGGTCGTATTCGCTGGTGCTCTTGTCATGCATCGCCTTAATTTGCTCGGCGCGCGCGGTGACATCGCTCTTCTTGCCCGCGCCTTGAACGATGACAGTTTCTTCCTTGCTAATCACAACGCGCTTGGCTGTACCAAGCTCGCTCAGCGCGACATCTTCCAAGTTGCGTCCAAGATCCTCGGCAATAAATGTTCCACCAGTCAGCGTGGCGATGTCGCCAAGCATGGCCTTGCGGCGATCACCAAATCCAGGAGCCTTCACGGCGCACACTTGCAACACACCACGCAAGCGATTGACGACAAGAGCGGCGAGCGCCTCGTTCTCAACTTCTTCCGCGATGATGAGCAGGGGCTTGCCCGATTGCGCGATCTTGTTCAAAAGCGGCAGCAAATCAGCTAAATTTGAGATCTTCTTCTCATGGATCAGAATTTGTGGATTCTCAAGAACGCACTCGGCCTTCTTTGGATCCGTCATGAAATATGGTGAGAGATAGCCCTTATCAAAGCTCATGCCCTCGACATATTCAAGAGTGGTGTCGGCGGTCTTGCCTTCCTCAACTTCAACAACGCCATCGGCGCCAACTCGGTCAATTGCCTCCGCGATCAACTTGCCAAGGTGCGCGTCATGGTTGGCGCTCACGGTCGCAATCTTCTCAAGATCGGCGCGACCCTTGCACTTCTGCGCCATTTCAATCAGCGCGTTGCTGGCGGCGGTTGCCGCAAGATTAATTCCGCGTTGCAAAGCGACGGCATTCACCGCGCCCGCTACGAACTTCAAGCCACCATTAAAGATGGCCGCCGCAAGAACCGTGGCGGCGGTGGTTCCATCACCAGCGACGTCTGCGGTTTTCTTTGCCACTTGATGCACAAGCTTGGCGCCCATGTTCTCAAAT
>SXGQ01220748.1_pt1 | contig 18984 bp, 20 predicted proteins | sample 3178371 | NCBI WGS metagenome assembly SXGQ01 (sample SAMN11356859, study PRJNA531348) | freshwater metagenome | isolation source: freshwater sample F1-20 | place: China: Fuxian Lake, Yuxi | collected 2017-12-25 | reverse complement strand
TTCTTCTTCAGCAGTAAAATCATAATCTATTCTTTTAATTTCAAATTGTCTTTTTGCTATTTCATACAAACGTTTAGAAAGCAAGAAATTACCTCCCAAAAGTAAAAAATTATATTTTTTTGGGAGGAATAAATTTACATCCTTATCTATAATGTTTTTCATAACTAATTGAAGATGTTTTCTCTCATTTCTTCTTCGGATAAAAATGGATACATATCTTCCAACGACGGAGTGAAAAACTTACCATCATTAAGCAATTTTGATTGCAATTTGGGTTCAAAAGTCTCATTAGGATTTGTAACTACTTCGCAAATGACTGGACCATTTGTGGCTAACACATCTAATAACACAGTTGGCATTTGTTCAATATCAGAAATCTTAAAGAATGGAATATTGTAAGCATAAGCAATTTTTTCAGCAGATGGAAAACTTATTCCACTGACACCATTTGCTCCACAGAAGCCCTTTTCTTTTGCCTTAAACATAAGATTTTGAGTCTGTTTAATAGAATGATATCCGTCATTATTGATCCAAAATATTTTGATATTCAAGTTATTATGGACAATTGTCTGTAACTCTTGAAGATTCATTTGTATTGAACCATCGCCTTCAATGCAAATTATTCTTTCCTGATTGTCAAATGCATATGAAGCGCCCAAGGATGCGGTGATCCCATAACCCATACTAGATGCCCCTGCGTTTGTAAAGATTCTTTGATTTTGTTTGATTTTAGTTGCTTGCAATCCAACAACACAGGCTGCTCCGTTAGCCAAAACAATAGTATCTTTTTCTACCAGCAACTTTGACAGTGTATCAACAAATGCATATACACTAATTGGATTATTAGAATCATAGTGTTTATCGAGTACAACTGGATATTTCGAGTTTATGTTTTTACACCATTTGTACCAATCTGTGTCCGATCCGTGAGAAACAAAATGGTTTTTGTGTTTTAAAATTTCTTCAAGAAATAATTTCACATCATTTTCTATAGGCATATCAATCTTCACGGTAGGTTTTATCATTTCGTTTTTATCAGAACCTACAGCAATTTTGAATGCTTTTTTAGCAAAATTAGACCAAGCGTAACTTATTTGCCTCAGTGTAAATTGGCACCCAATGGCTAATACTAAATCAGCATTTTGCAATACAAAATTGCCACCTCTGTCACCAATAGTTCCAGGCCTTCCAGCAAAATATTTATGTTCATTCCAGATTAGGTCATTAGAATTCCATTCTGTGAGAACAGGTATTTTAAGTGCAGAAACAACTTTCAGAAATTTATCGTAAGAATTTGACATTCTTACTTCGTACCCAGCAAGAATTACTGGCTTTTTTGCTTTATTTATTTTGTTGCAGATAGTTTCAATAATAGATTCATTAATGCTAGAACTACCAGAGTCTGTTTCGAATGTGAAATGAATCAACTCTGTTTCGTCTACTAGGGCAGATTGAACATTCAAAGGTATATCTAGCCAGACTGGTCCTTTTCTTCCAGACTCAGCTAAATACAAAGCCTTTTCAAGATGATAAGCAATGTATTTTGGATCAGTTATCATTTCAGCATACTTAGTCATACATTTAATACTGTCAATAATGTTGAATTCTTGGAAACCTAATTGCCTTAGTGGTAAAGGTGTAGATCTTAGTGTAGTATTGAATTGCATTTGTCCTGATAACACAATCATCGGCAAAGAATCAAGCCAAGCACCTAAAACTCCAGTAATAGCATTTGTTGTTCCGGGCCCTGAAGTAACTGAAACTATCGCAGGTTTTCCAGAAATTCTTGTGTATCCTTCTGCAGCCATTGAACAAGCCTGCTCATGATGACAATAAATATTTGTAATATTTTCATTATGACCAAAACTGTCATTCAAGTGCATAGCGCCTCCACCAGTTACAGTAAAGCACTTATCAATTGAATTCTTAAGCAAAAAGTCAACTATATAATCTGAAACTTTAATCATTTTCTTAAAACAATCTCATCGTAATAAAAATCCGCAATCGACTCAGAAAAATTTTCTTTCTCTTCAGTAGTATTTAATTTATCTAATATTTGAGTAAATTTGTTTAAATCCATCTCAGGTTTTTTGATTAAGTATTCTGCATACGATCTGTGTATTTTATTATATGCTGTTATTGCATATGCAGGCATATAACCCCAAGGTTCTTTTTCTTTAAAACTGAGTATAGGATTATCTATTAAGTCATTTATGTATTTGAGATCATAATTTTTATTTGACTTTAAATTAAGATAATTCATAATAAGTTCCGTGCAAAGATTACCAGGTATACGACCTATACCATTAACCGAAGAGTCAATGTATCCTTTTCTGTCACCTTGCATAAGATCAATAAACATTATAGCAAGTGACAATGAAAGTGATAAGTTTTCATGTAAATGCAAACCCAATTTAATTTCTTTATTGATATGACTGTCAAAAGTCGTAAAGATTCTTAATAAATCTTGGGGAAATATTGAGCCAAATGTATCTACAATAGAAATACATTCAGGGTTTAATTTATTTAATATTGGTAATAAATAATTTAAATTTTCATCAGAATAACTTAAAATATTTACTGGATTTACCATTATTTGGTAGCCTAAGTCTTTTGCAATAGCGGTTTGCTCTAGTAAAAGTTCCAAATCTTTAAAATGAAAAGCAAACCTTAATGTTTTGATTTTTCCTGTTGCTGGAGTAAGTTTTTTGATGTCATACCAGTCAGGTCTAATCATCAGGCATATCCTTTGTTCAGATTTCATCTCTGAAACAAAAGATTCTGCTTCTTCAACATAATTAAATAAAGTTTGATCGACAGAATGTACTCCATCTTTTAAAAAACCTAATTCAATCATTTCAACTTCAGAAGCACTAAGATTTTTTACTATTTTGAAAATATTATCTTTTCCAAAAAAAAAGTTATTTACATAACCCCCATCTCTCAGAGTACAATCTAAAAGTTGAATATTAGAAGAATCTACCATATGAAGTTCCTTTTATAATGCTCTACAATATCAACTATTTCAATATCAAAATTGCAAGCAGGATACCATCCAAGATTTCTAATTTTATCATCATTGAGAGCATATCTGACATCTTGCCCAGGTCTCTCCAATCCAAAGTTGATGTACTGGTTATAGTCTATGTTTGATTTTTTAAAATAACAATCAATTACTTTTTTAACAGTGTCAATGTTTGATTGTTCAAAACCGCCTGCAACATTGTAGATTTCATTAGGAACTCCTGATTCCATTATTTTCAAAACTGCTGATGCTGTATCTTTTGCGTGTAACCAATTTCTAATTGGAGTTCCGTGATTGTGTAAAGGTATTTTTCTGTCTAAACCCAAAAACTTACAAGATTTAGGAATAAGTTTTTCAACATACTGTCCAATTCCATAGTTGTTAGTTGGTCTGATAATATTGAATGGAATGTTGTAAGTTCTCGACCAAGCGATAATAAGTTGATCTGCCGCTGCTTTAGTTGCTGAATATGGATTACTTGGTTTTAACGTGTCTGTTTCTATATGTTCGCCTTCAGAAATATCACCATATACTTCGTCTGTGCTAAAGTGAATTAATCTTGGAATATTATATCCTTCTTTTTTGTAAACTTTTAAGTGCTCTAAAATATTGTAAACTCCAGTTATATTAGAATCTAAAAAAACTCTACTGTCTCTTATGGAGTTGTCTACGTGAGTTTCAGCAGCAATATTTATAAAAAAATCACAATCAACTAATCTTTCAATATTACAAATATTTCTTTTTTCAAATTTAAATTTTGGATTGTAAAACCATTTTGCTAAAAGTTTTTCGTCTGAAGCATAAGTACAACTATCTATGCCATAAACATAATAACCTTGATCTAGCAATAACTGAGTTACATAACTTCCTATAAATCCTAAACAACCAGTTATATAAACTATTTTCATATTTCAATTATACCAGTTCGCAACTGGTATAATCAGATTATGAATCGCAAATACCTACCTACATTATCTGAATTAATTGATAGGCTTTCTATTGTTCAACTTAAGGAAGTTTTTATCCCTGATCATAAGTCTGAGTATGCTAACGAAATTGCTGACATTGTTCACGATATTCAAGCGCATATTGATGAAAATAGTGCAATAATTGATGCTGAAGTTATAAGAGCAATTGTAGTTTTATCTCAAATGAATTTACATATTTGGCATAATGAAACTAACTATCGTAAAGGGATCAAAGATGGCAACAATCTTGAGTTAACACACGGTCTGAATGGAATTAGAAATACCGCCAAAAACAAAATTCAAGAAGTAGTTGGCGGTAGAAAAGATTATAAGATTGACTGTTTAGCAGCAGATTTTATAGATTGGGAAATAAGTTGGTAATTACAGTTTGATAATCACATATTGTTTTTTAGACTCTTCTCCGTTAGAAAAAATTGACTCAGCCATCATTTGATTTTCAACGACTTTGCAGAATTGATTATTAAACATTCCTAAATCATAAAGATTGTAATAATGCTTGTGGATGTAAGATAAAACTGCTTCAGTCGTAATCAAATGGGCTGAGTTTCTATTTACTTCAAGAAATAAAGTAATCAGTAAAGCCTTAAAAGCAAATGTCTTTCCGCCAAAAATGTGACTTCCGATAGAATACGAGTCATAGTCATTGCCCATAAAAAAATTACAGGTTTTTACAAAATTTGCATAATCTATCTTTTTCTTGCTAGATTCATTTGTAATGTGATTTAGACTATAAAAAAACAAATCTTTTTTAAAATGTTTTAAGAATAAAAACGGATTTCTAGTAAACAATACGTTTTCCATATTTACAAGCAAGCAAAAATCTTCATTTGAAATTTTATGACTGTTTATATATCCTGATATAGCCCCATAAATATTTAAGTCTGAAGCCATAGGAGTGACATTTAGAGTTTCGCAAGATGAACTGTTCAATGAATTCAGTTCCAAGCTTGTTGTATTTACGATTACTACTTTCGTGTCATTGTCAAGATTTTTCAATGATTCAATAAACAACTTATATTTATGCTCTTTGATGAAATCTGCATTTTTGATTATTGTAAATACTGTATTCATTTTATGTAAACTTGTCCATCATCATCTAACTTGGCGGCATATCCAATATCGTCCCATTGATGCCATATACAATATAATTCACCAGATTGTGTGTAAATTTTTCCATCAATAACATTTGGTTTTTCTTCTCTATTGAAAAAATATTCGTTTTGACAGTGATAAATGAAATTGTCTAATCTAGTGTCAAATACTTTAACTGTATCTCTATCTTTCATTAATTGATTAAAGTACAAAAAGACAGTTTGATCAACGATGTGACATCCATTTCTGTTAAGATTAGAAGCAACAAATGCGTAAAAATTTAAAATAGCATCAATTTTCCCAGCAATAATTCCACCATTTAAAACCTTGTCTTCATTAAAGTCTAAAGATACACCAACAGATTTATTGAAATATTCCTGCCAGTTTCTATCAGGCCATTGTTCATGTACTTTGAAGCCTGGAGATGTAAGAAATATTTCATTATCGTATTTAGAAATATATTCAAAAGGATCAGATTGGAAAATTACATCGTAAGAATCAGTAAATAAAACATATTCGCACTGTTTTCTAAATCTTTCTATTGTTTTGTAAATAACATAAGAAGATGTATAGTGAAAATCTGGCTTCTCAATAATTTCAACGTGATTGTATATTTCCTTTAGTTTGTTTACATTTTCATCACTCATCCCATAAACAATAACCAATTTGTAACAATCGATTCTTGACAAACTTTTCAAAAATAATTGATGTGGTAATGAAAATGTATATTTGTCGCCCCATATATAGTTAACAATCAGATTCATACACACTTTATACCATCAAAGCAAATAATATAATCTTTACGCTGGTATAATGTTTTTAAATATGAATAAAGTACTTATCACTGGTGGAGCGGGATATCTTGGCTCTACTCTTACTGAAGTTTTGTTGTCTAAGGGATACTCTGTCACAGTTTTAGACAATCTTATTTACAAACAACTTTCATTAACAACATTTTGTCATAAAAGCAATTTTAATTTTATATATGGGGATATACGTGATAGTGAGTTGCTTTCAGATTTAGTTAAAACTCACGACATTGTAATTCCTCTTGCTGCAATAGTTGGAATGCCTGCTTGTAAAAAAGATCCAGAACTTACAGTGGCAGTGAACTATAAGCAAATTCAAGAAATTGTTCATTTTTTAAGTCCAGGTCAAAAACTTCTTGTGCCTAATACAAATTCACAGTATGGAAGTTCTGACACTATTATTACTGAAGAAAGTCCTTTTAACCCATTGTCGTTATATGCCAAGACTAAATGTGATGCTGAAAAAGCAGTACTAGATTCTGGAAATGGTATATCATTAAGACTTGCAACTGTATTTGGGGTTTCATATAGGCAAAGAATGGATTTATTAGTAAATGATTTTGTATACAGAGCATTTACAGATGAGTTTTTAGTGCTTTTCGAATCTCATTTCTTGAGAAATTATGTTCACGTTAGAGATGTAGCTAAGGCTTTTGTGCATTTGATTGAAAATTATGATGCCTGCAATAACAATGCCTTCAATGTAGGTTTGACTGCTGCAAATATGTCAAAACTTCAACTTGCTCAGAAAATCAAAGAATTTGTACCAAACCTTACTATTATTGAAGAGCAATTCAAAGAAGATTTTGACAAGAGAAATTACGTTGTGTCAAATGAAAAGTTAGAAAAAACAGGCTGGTATTGTGACTTCTCACTTGACGAAGGAATCAAAGAATTGCTTCAGGCTTATAAAATGATTTCAAATTATAAGAATAAAGACTTTACGAATTTATAAGGATACAAAATGTTTCAAAATAAAAGTATTTTAGTTACTGGTGGAGCAGGAATGGTTGGAAGAGCGCTTACTTCCAAGTTATTAGATTTGGGAGCAAAAGTTACTATTGCTGATTTGCATTGTCCCAGTGATTTAGAGCCAGAAGTCAATTATGTAAATAAAGACTTAAGATATCTTCATAATTGCGAAGAAATATGTGATGGAAAAGATTTTGTCTTTAACATAATTGGAGTAAAAGGTTCTCCTCAAGCGTGTGCAACACAACCCGCAGACTTTATGGTTCCAATGTTGCAATTCAATACAAATATGATGGAGGCAGCGAGAAGAGCAAATGTTAATTGGTATCTTTACACAAGTTCAGTAGGTGTTTACTCCCCTGCAGATGTTTTTTACGAGGATGATGTTTGGACAAGTTTTCCATCTCCAAATGATAAGTTTGCTGGGTGGGCTAAAAGAATGGGCGAACTGCAAGCAGAAGCGTATTCAATTCAATATGGATGGAATAAAGTTTCTATTGTAAGACCAGCAAATATTTTTGGAAAATATGACAATTTCAATCCAGTCAACTCTATGGTAATCCCTTCTCTTATAAGAAAAGCACAAGAGAATGAAGTCCTTGAAGTTTGGGGTAATGGTTCAGCCATAAGAGACTTTATTTTTGCCAATGATGTTGCTGACTCAATGATTTCTGCAGTTGAAAAACAAGTAACTGAACCTATAAACTTGGGTTCCGGTAAGGGATATTCTATAAAAGAGGTAGTTGATATCGTAGTAAAACATTCTGGAAAAGATTTACAAGTAAAATGGCTTACTGAAAAACCAAATGGAGATGCCATCAGAATAATGTCTACTACCAAAGCAGCAAGTTATGGAATTAAGGCAAATACTTCTTTAGATGATGGAATTAAAGTTGTGACAGATTGGTTTAAGGCAAATAAAAATACCATTGATCAGAGATATAATGTATTTGTTAATCATTAGGGGAATATTATGAGTTTTTTTGAAGGTAAGAAAGTTGTCGTCACTGGAGGAAGCGGATTTCTGGGTAGCAACTATCTAGAGGGTCTTGTTAAACGAGGCGCTGATGTTTACACGCATATTCATCATAAGCCTTTGCAAACAAAAGTTGAAGGTATTACGGTTATGCCTTTTTGCGACTTGACAAACATTGATGATTGTGTAAAGTTAGTCGAAGGTGCAGATTATGTTATCCACAGTGGTGGCAATATTGCTCATCCTTCGACTGTTCCAACTGATATTCAGATTTCTATCCAAAATATAAATGTCTTAGGCAATGTTCTCGACGCTTGTAATAAAACTGGTGTAAAGAAATTTCTAGATTTAAATAGTTCTACTGGTTACCCTGACAGACGATATCCAATTACTGAAGATGAATATTGGGATGATGAACCTTTCAAGTCATATTACGGGTATGGTTGGATGCGCAGATATCGTGAAAAGTTGATGGAGCACGTTTCTAAGTTTTCTTCTACTGAAATTATGCTTACAAGAGGGACTGCAATTTTTGGCCCATATGACAATTTTGATACTAAAACGTGTCACGTAGTTCCAGCATTAATCAACAGAGTTTTGACTGGTGAAAATCCGTTTACTGCTTGGGGTAGTCCAGATGTAGTTCGTGATTTTTTGTATGTAGAAGATGTTGTTAACGCTGCCTTGTTAGTTTTAGAAAAAGGCGTTCCAATGCGTCCATATAATGTTGGAATGGGTCAAACTATTACTATCGGTGAAATTCTTGATTGTATTTTGCGAGCAACCAACAAAAATCCCGAGGTTGTATGGGACAATTCTAAACCTACTACGATACCTTTTAGAATGGTAAGCACGGAAAGAATTACCAATGAGTTAGGTTTTAAGCCTCAATATACTTTTGAGGAAGGAATCGCAAAAACTGTTGCATGGTATCAAGAAAATTATCTAAATAAATGAAAAAATATACCGAACAAGAACTCATAGATTTTGAAACCAATGTTGCAGAAGTATTCAATTCAGGTGTCATAAAGTCTCCTGTACATTTATATGATGGTAATGAAAAACAAATAATAAATGTATTTGAAAACATATCTGACGAAGATTGGATCTTTTGCACTTGGCGTTCGCATTATCAGTGTCTACTGAAAGGTGTACCTCCTGAGACATTAATGAATGACATAAAAGCAGGTAAATCTATTACACTTTGCTATCCAGAATACAAAATTTATTCTTCTGCGATTGTGACAGGTAGTATTCCAATATCAACTGGTGTTGCTATGGATATCAAAAGAAAAAACCAAAAAAATCACGTTTGGTGTTTTGTTGGGGATATGGCTTCTGAAACCGGAGCATTTTTTGAAAATTATAAATATGCTTTGAATCATGATTTACCAATTACTTTTGTTATAGAAGATAATAATAAATCAGTTTGCACTGACACTCGTAAAGTTTGGAATACAAACTTGCTAACTTTTAATCAAGATAGTGAAAAAATTATTTACTATAATTATCAATCTCGTTATCCTCACGCAGGAGCTGGTAAAAGGATTCAATTTTGATGAAATATTTTGATGAACTCAAACGCTCTATGGAATGGCTTGGCCAACAATCAGATACTTTATTCTTAGGTCAGGCAGTAGAGTACCCTGGCACTGCAATGACAAACACTCTTGCTAATGTTGATAAGTGTAAGTTACTAGAAGTACCTGTAAATGAAGATATGCAAATGGGTATGACTCTAGGTATGGCTTTGAATGGAGCAGTACCTATCTCAATTTACCCACGTTGGAATTTCTTACTTTTAGCAGCAAATCAACTTGTAAATCATGTTGATAAAATAAAAGTTATGTCTGATGGTGGGTATAAACCAAGAATTATTATTAGAACATCTATAGGATCTCAAAGACCATTGCATCCTCAGCACCAACACATAGCAGACTTTACAGGAGGATTCAGAGCAATGTGTGATTTTGTGGACATAATTAGACTTGATGAACCGAATCAAATTTTTGAAGCATACCAACACGCATATTTACGCACTGACAACAGACCTACTGTATTAGTTGAATGGGGCGATTATTACAACGAGAAATAAGATGAATCAGTTTTTTCTACCATTAATGAATGACAATATAGATAAAGCAGATATAAATTCTGTCATAGAGTTTCTTTCAGGAGAAAATATTCCAAAACTTACTAATGGACCTAAAGTTGTTGAATTTGAAAATGCTTGGGGTAATTGGTTAGGTACTAAATATAATCTTTTTGTCAACTCTGGCGCTTCAGCAAATGAATTGACAATGCTTGCTCTTGCTCATATTTTAGGTGAAGGTGAAATTATAGTTCCACCTCTTACGTGGATTTCAGATATTTCTTCTGTACTTTTTGCTGGACATAAATTGGTTTTTGTTGATGTAAATTTCACCAATCTATCATTTGATATTGACAAGCTTAAGGCAGCGATAACTCCAAATACTAAAGCAATTTTCCTTACTCACGTTTTGGGAATAAATGGACTAACCGATGAACTTTTGGATATTTGTGAAAAGAATAATATTTTACTAATTGAAGATGTTTGTGAATCTCATGGAACAACATTTCAAGGGTGTAAAGTAGGAAACTTTGGATTTGCTAGTAATTTTAGTTTTTATTTTGCTCATCATATGTCTACTATTGAAGGTGGTATGATTTCAACAAATAATTTAGAATTCTATCAAATTTGCCGTGCTTTGAGATCTCATGGTATGACAAGAGAAATGACTAGTCCATCAATGAAACAAACTATCATTGATGCTAACCCAGATTTAAATCCTGACTTTATCTTTTTGCGTCCAGCACATAATTTTAGAAGTACTGAAATTAATGCTGTTATTGGTTTGTCACAACTGCCAAAGCTTGATTATAAAAACCAAGAACGGATAGAAAACTTTGATTTATTTATTTCAAATCTAAACCCTGATAAGTACCACGTAGCAATCAACACTGAAGGCAATTGCAACTATGCTTTTATAGTCATACTTAAGGACTCAAGTTTAGAAGCAAGAGATCAACTTGAAAGCAAACTTGTAGAAAATGGTATTGAGTTTAGAAGAGGGCTTTCTGGAGGAGGAAATCAAATGAGACAACCTTTCTTCAAATCTGTTTACACAGACTTCTCAGATTTTCCAGTGATTGAGCATATACATAATTTTTCTTGGTATATTGGTAACTATCCAGGTCTTGAGAGGAACAAGATAGTCAAGTTACTTGAGGTACTAAATGGCTAGGGCTGAACATCTAAGCAAAGTTACGGAAATTGTTCACGATTCTTACAATGATCATCGTGGACAACTTTATACAATATGGGAAAAATCTGAAACAAAAGGCTTAGATTTCAATCATGACAAAGTAGCAACTTCTGATTTTAATGTACTTAGAGGCTTACACACTGATAAATCTTGGAAACTTATTACTTGCCTTTATGGAAAAATTCAGTTAGTTGTAGTGAATTATGATAGCAAATCTTCTGAGTTTCTAAACTGGACAGACTATATAATTGATTCAGGAGATTCAAGCAAAACAAGTGTTTTACTGCCACCAGGTTTTTTAAATGGTCATTTAGTTTTAAGCGATAAAGCAGTTTTTCACTATAAGTGGTCATATAGCGGAGAATACCCTGATGTTGACTCACAGATATCAGTTAAGTGGTGTGATTCAAAAATAGGTATAAATTGGTTATCAGATAATCCCATTTTGTCTGACAGAGATAAAAATATACCACTATTATGAAAGAACTTTATAAAGACATAAATATTTTAGTCATAGGTGATTCTTGCACTGATGTATTTATCTACGGACACACATTTAGATTAGCACCAGAGGGTCCTGCGCCAGTACTTAATCCAATTCAAGAAAAGAGTAATGGTGGTATGGCATTAAATGTTTGCGCAAATATTGAGGCTATTGGTTCTAATTGTAAACTAATCACTCAAGAAGAAAACATTTTTAAAACACGGTATGTAGATGAAAGAACAAATAGTCTGCTAATCAGAGTTGATACAAATGATAAAGCAACACGCATATCATCAGATTTGATAAATAGAATAAAAAATAATTTTTATGATGATACTTATTATGATGCAATAGTAATAAGTGATTATTGCAAAGGTTTTTTAAAAGAATCTGATATAACTTCTATTGCTAAAAATAATAAAAATATTTTTCTTGATACTAAAAAAATCTTAGATGACTGGTGTTTAGATTGTGATTTTATTAAGATAAATCATATTGAATTTGAAAAAACTAAACACACAATATGCAGATTGAATCTTTATGAAAAACTTATCATTACTCATTCTGACAAAGGCTGTGAATATAGAGGTTTGATGCACCCTGTTGAACGAGTAAATTGTAAAGATATGTCTGGTGCTGGAGATACTTTTATGTCTGGTTTAGTCTGTGAATGGGTAAGAAGTAAAAATATTAATTCAGCGATTAATTTTGCTCAAGATTGTGCAACTAAAGTTGTTCAAAAATTAGGAGTATGTACTATATGAATATGAAAGAATATTATGCCAATTATTTGCTTTTGCATCAAAATAAAGTTTGCAGAAGACTTCACATTTTGGGTCAGATAATGACTCTTTTATGGATTGCCGGGTGTATTCATTATCAGTATTTTTGGTTCTTGCTGTTAACACCATTTGTTGTGTACCCATTTGCTTGGAGTGGTCATTATTTCTTTGAAAGAAATCAACCAGCAGCATTCAAGAATCCAGTTAAAGCAAAAATTGCTGACTGGATGATGTTCTTTGATGTTTTACGTGGTAAAATTGAATTTTAATTTTTACTATTGTGTAAACTTTGAGCAATTTCCATAATTAAGTCTTCTTGTCCAGCAACAAGTTTACGGTTTCCCAATTCAAAAATCAATGATGAGTACTCTATGTTATATAGTTTAGATGCTTTTATGATTGGCTTTTCAAAACCTGAAAAAAGTTTATTTAACCCAGTCAAAATATTGACTGGGTTTGCTACTGGTATTTGAGGAACTAAATATTCTAAAACAGATTCTGCTTCCTTGATTACTTTGTTAAAATCAATTTGTGTAGTAAATCCATTTTTTTCTAAAACTGGAATGATCAATTCCAAAGGTGTATTTCCAGCACCTGCCCCAAATCCACAAATGCAAGCATCAATAATTTTTGCACCATTTTCTGCAGCAGATAAAGAATTGGCAACTGAAAGTCCTAAATTGTTATGTGCATGAAAGCCAACAGGAACAGATAATTTTTCTACTAGCAGACTGATTCTTTCAATAATATCACTAGGCATATATGTTCCAGTAGAATCCATAATGATGATTGCCTCTGCACCATAAGATTGCATATTTATTGCTTGTTTTACCAATTCTTTTGGTGAAATCAAAGCAGACATCATAAGGACACCGTGCACTTCTATATTCTTTTTTTTGAGATATTCAATATGAGTTTTTGATAATGTTGATTCTGTGCAATGTGTTGCAATTCTAAAAATATCTACACCACAATCAATAGCAGGTTTGATATCATTTTCTATTGTAGCAATGCCTGGAATAGAATGAACACTGAGTTTTGTTTTGTTTAGATTTTCTCTGGCAGCGTTAATAACATCTTTATCAGAATGCAAACTCGTACCGATCAAGATAGAAGAAGCACCCAACCCATTGCCGTGTCCCACCTCAACAACAGGTATGTGTGCACTTTCAGCAAATTCACAATATCTTCTTATGCTGTTTAAAGTGATTTTATGTTTAACACTATGATTACCATCTCTAAGTGATGGGTCGCTTATCAAAATTTTACTCATAAATAATCTAGTACCTTAATTGCTGCACAGTTAATAATATCTAAATTGCCCGCATATTGGGGTAAATAATCGCCAGAGCCTTCTACCTTAACACTAAGCATTAAGATATCATTCTCACTTATCATAGGCGGAATAACCAATTCGTAATGTGGAACATACTCTTTGACTTGTTGTAAACGATTGTAAACATTACTCATCATATTTTCATAATTTATCTCATCTTGATTTGATAACTTTACAAAAATAGTTGTCTGCATATAAACACAAGGCTCTGCTGGATTAATGTTTAAGATAACCTTACACTTATCAACATTTGAAAATTTACGAATAGCAAATTCAGTAGTTTTTATATAGTTATCTATGTTGATCCTAGTTGACATACCAGCACTCTTTGATGCTATCTGTGAAACTACTTCTATGTATGAAATATTCTTCATAGATTTATTTATTGCATCAATTAATGGCAAAGATGCTTGGCCTCCACAAGTAATCATATTGATATTGTCTCTTGTGATGAAATCTTTACCGTTGATACAAGGCACACAAATGTCACCTAATTTAGCAGGTGTCAAATCAATCACTTTTATTTCTTTATTTTTCAAGAAATCATAGTGTATTTTTGCATCAAAAGCATTAGTGCAATCAAAAACTACATCAAAATTATGATTTGTTTCAAAAAAATGAATACCTTCTATTGAAGTTTCAACTTCTAATGATTTAGCAAATTTTATACCTTCTGATTCTTTCCTTCTGCCAACAAAAGCAATGTCTTGGTAACCTAATTTATGTAACTTTACTAATAAATCAGTGCCAATATTTCCAGTACCTAATATTGCTAATCTTTTCATCTTATAATTTGTTTAGATTTTTCACTCAAATCAACAAGCATATTAGACTTTAGCTCATCATACGAGAGTAAGGGTGACATTTCCTCAATAGGTGGTGCAAAGATAGAACCATCTTCTCTAGCAACTCCCTTTACTTTGGGGATAAATTCTTGTTCAGGGTTCATAAATACTTCTAAAACAGCAGGCCCGGAGAACGATAAAAAATTCTCAACTGATTCATCAAATTTTTCAATGTCACTCAAACTAAAATATTCATATCCGAATGCAGGCATAAGTAAATCAAACTTTGGCAAACTTAAACCAGTATTTGAATCTACACCAGCAAATTTACCCTTGAAAAGCATCTTTTGAGTATGTTTTATCATCAAGTATCCATCATTATTGAAAATGATTATTTTGATGTCTAATTTGTTATCAATGATAGTATGTGCTTCTTGTAAGTTCATCATAATACCACCATCACAATTTAAACATAGCACTGGTCTGTCTGGACAAGCAAAAGCAGCACCAATTGCTCCTGGAAGTCCGTAACCCATTTCACCAAGCCCAAGTGATGTAAACATTATTTGATTTTTCTTCAAATTAATTGCTTGATGCCCACTCAATAAAGCAGTTCCCATATCTGTCGTAATAATATGATTGTCTGCCAATTTATCTGAGAGTCTATTGATAAAAGAATATGAGTTTATATAACCATCGTCACTAAATGATTCATCTACAAGACTGTATCTTTTCTTGAGATAGTTGCAGTAATTTATCCAATCTGACTTGATATCAATATTATCAAATTGTATTACATTTTTAATAAATTTATCACAAGACTCTATATAAACATATTCATATCTATTTACATATTTATTGACTTCATTTTCATCTAAATCTACAACTACAATTTTAGCATTTCTAGCAAATTGAGAAAAATCATATCCTACTTGAGGTAAAGCAAATCGACTTCCCAACACTAAAATCACATCTGCGTTTTGGACAACAAAATTAGCACATCTTTGCCCATAAATTCCAAATCGCCCAAAATACAATTCGTGATTATTATCTATGATGTCAATTGCAGACCATGTTAATAAAAAAGGAATAGAATTTTTTTCTATGAAATGTTGAAGTAACGAATTTGCATTCGATAATCTAACTCCATTTCCACCAATAATTAATGGTCGTTTTGCTTCAGATAAAAGTTTATAAACATCTGAGTAAGATGAAATATTTTCTTCTTGATTGTCTGAATTTGATGAAGGATTATCCCAAGTAGGAAATGTAACTTCTTTGGACTGCACATCAAATGGAATGTCAATCCATACAGGACCAGGTCTGCCACTTAATGCAATGTTAAGACCTTTTTCTAGAGTTTCATAAGTACTTTCTTTATTCTTTAAAATAGTTGAATATTTAGTGATTTCTTCAACCATTTTAGATATATCAAATCCTTGAGTTCCAATCATTCTCAACTTTGAATGAATATCAAAATAAAAGGATGATTCTTGACCTGACAAAATGATACAGGGTATCGAATCAGCCCAATTGCTCAAGGCACCTGTGACCGCATTTGATGCTCCAGCACCTGCAGTTACTAATGCAACGGATATTTGTCCAGATGCTCTATAATATGAACCAGCAGCCTGAACGGCTGCTTGCTCATGGTGCATATACACTATTTTTGTGAACTTTTTTTTAACAATAGAGTTAAAAATATATGAGTTCGCAGACCCAATTATTCCAAAAACAACTTTTATATTGTGTTTTTCCAACCAGTCTGCAATTAAGTCTGCCACTAAGTATTTTTCTTGATTTAACATATGCTTGTAATAATATTATAAATGTTACTGCAAAATTATGGGCGACTCATAAATGCATCCAGAACTTCTCCTATATAGGCAATTTGTTCTTCTGTAATTACTGGAGAAGTGCCTAAGAAAAACGTATCTGTAGTTACTTTTTTGGCTACTGGAAAATCGCTCAAGTCCATATCTTTTACTAAGTGACTGTAAGCAGGCTGCATCAAAATATTTCCAGCAAAATATGGTCTTGTTTGAATTTTATGAGACTCGAAGTATTGGCATATGTCACTTCTTTTGAAAGGGGCTCCATCTTTAACAGTCAGAGGATAAGCAAACCAGTTAACATCAGAATTATTATGAGCAATTGGTAGTACAAAATACTGTTCGTAATTTTTGAATATATCTGTCAAGAGCTTATGATTTCTTTGCCTAAGCCTCTTAATCTCTTGCAACTTGTCAATTTGCGCTAGAAGCATACTTGCTTGTACTTCAATTGGTTTTAAGTTGAAACCGATTTCTTCATAGACATACTTATGATCAAAAACTTCACCAGGCATACTTGGAAGCCACTCTGAAAATCTTTGATTACAAGCGCCACATTCTGTAATATTTTGTTTTCCAATGCAAAAACATCCACGTCCCCAATCTCTAAAAGATCTTATAACTCTTTCAAGTTCATCATCATTGCAAACTACCAGTCCACCTTCTCCGCAAGTGATGTGATGTGCTGGATAAAATGAACAAGAAGCCATTGTGCCAAAACTACCTAAAGGATTTCCATCAAACGTTGAACCTAAAGCATCACAGCAATCTTCGAGTAAGACTAAACCATAATGATCTATGATGTCTAAAAGCCTATACATATCAGGCGGATTACCCAAAACATGAGCAAATGTAATTATTTTGATTTCTGGATCTGCTCGCAAAGTTGCTTCAACATCATCTAAATCTAAATTCAATCCATTTAGGGAAATATCGACAAAAACAGGCTTAAATCCACATTGGTAAATGGGGTTAATAGTGGTTGGGAAACCAGCAATCGGAGTAAGAACCTTTGTTCCTTCAGGTAAATTTAGATATCTTTTTGATTTCATAGCAGACATCATCAATAGATTGCTACTACTCCCAGAATTAGTTAACAAAGCGTGATTTTTGTTAAAAATTTGCGCTAACTTTTTTTCAACTTTATGTGCTTCAGAACCTAAAACTAACCAACCATCTAATAAAGTAGATATAGATCTGACTATTTCATTATGATCAAAATATGGTCCGGCATAATGAACGTAATCTTTACCAGGTCTCCAAGATTTCTTTTTTTCAGAATTTATATAAGTCTCTACTGCTTTTAACAATTCTTCTTTTGTCATAAAAATATTTTACCATATTATTGTCAATTATTTTTTCAAAACTTAGTTGTATCAATTTGTATAAATTTCAAATGCAAACATTACATTTCAACGGCATTTTTATGTGGAATAATGCTTCAATGGGAGATGTTTTGCTAAGTATTGCGCTCATAGACAGAGCAATGAAAAAATATCCAGACCTGAGATTTATTTTAGGGTGCTGGAAAAAATTTAGTTACTTAGCCGATCATCTTCCAATAAGTGTTCTTGGATTTACTACATTTGAAGGAATAGATACTTATTTTTTTAATGAATATTGTCCTATGAATTATTATCCATTCAATTCACAGTTTGGAGCAATGCCTCATGTGGGTAAAAAATTCCAATGGAAATACGCTATCGAAAATTTTAATAACGCAACATCTGGCTCTATTGTTTATTTGGAATATGAAGAACTTGAAATAGAGTTAAAAGTTTTAGATATAGATATTCCCGATAATGCTATATTTATAGAAAATGGACCATCATATAGCGGTCACAATGATTTCTATGTAAATATGGACCGTATTTCAAGTAAATTTCCGGATTTAATATTTTATTGCACTTCAAAAACTAACACTCTCAACTCTAACGTTATAGATATGTCAGATAAAAATGCAATATATTTGCAAAGTGTTCAAAGAAAATGCAAAGCAATTTTAGGTAAAGGCTCAGGTCCTTTCATATTATCTTTCAATAAAGATTGTAGGAAAACACCTAAGGCATTATTTGGATTTAAGGTTGATGAGTTTGGCAAACTTTGGGATGATAATGCAGCAATAGAATATTTTAGTGGATCAGATGAATCAGTAGAAAGATTCTTAGATAAAATCTAATAAAAAAAGAGGAGTATTTCTACTCCTCTTTTTTATGACTAGTTTAGAATTAGCTTACGGTTATTCTTGAAACTGCGTAGTCATTGATGAGAGCAAAACCGAGCTCTTCGTAAACAACCCATCCGAGTCTAAGTCTCTTTGGATCGTCTGCTGGGAGGACAGTAATGTCTTGGCGAACTGGCATTGCACCAACGAATTGGGCAGGTGCGAGAACGTAAACACTGTTCTTAGGAACCATTGTGGAAACGTGGATGTCAGCGGAATAAATATGTCCGTAGAGACCAGTCATAAGAATATCTCTTTGAGTTGCCTCATCAAAGAATTCCTTGCCCCAGTTTCTGATATCCTTGTATCTTTGTGGGTGAAGAACAACCTTAGCACCAATGAGTTCGTGCTCTTCGATAAGGGTCAACGCAAGGTTGACGTTCTCTGGTTG
>SXGQ01229770.1_pt1 | contig 18992 bp, 13 predicted proteins | sample 3178371 | NCBI WGS metagenome assembly SXGQ01 (sample SAMN11356859, study PRJNA531348) | freshwater metagenome | isolation source: freshwater sample F1-20 | place: China: Fuxian Lake, Yuxi | collected 2017-12-25 | reverse complement strand
TTCGCACTACCCCGAAAGATGTAATAACCCACATTGTTATGATCTAGTTCAATTGCCTTGGTGTAATCCGCTAGGGCTTCAGGGACCTTCTTTAAACTGTCATACGCCATCCCCCGAGAAAGGTAGGATTTATCATCAGGCCTCAACTCAATCGCCTTGGAATAATCCGCTAGGGCTTCGGGCACTTTTTCCTGATCCATATACACTCCGGCACGAAATATATAAAAATCCGGATTTTTAGCATCTAATTTAACAGCTTTATTAAAATCAGCCATGGCTTCAGGAATTTTGCCCTGGGTTCGGTAAACTTCCCCACGGCGACTATATGCCTTGGAATACTTAGGGTCCAACTTGATTGCCTTGTTGAAATCGACCAAGGCTTCAGAAGCTTTCGCTTTAGCTTTATCAAGGTCTTCTACACTTTCAAATTCTATCGTCTGCTTCCAATACACACCACCCCGTCCAACATAGCCCATGGCATCCTTCGGATCCAGTTTGATAGCCTTATTGAAATCTTCCATCGCTTTGGGCAACTTTTTTAACTCAGAATATGCATCACCACGATTGCTATATGCCGACGAATCCTTGGGGTCCAGCTTTATTGCATTCGTGTAATCTTCCACGGCTTCGGCAAACTTCTTTAATGCTGAATACGCATCACCACGATTGTTGTAATAGGAATTTGCATCGTCTGCATCTAACTCAATCGCCTTGGTATAATCTTTTATAGCTTCAGCGTACTTCTTTAATGCCGAATATGCAAAACCTCGATCGTTGTAGAGCAACGCATTCTTAGAATCTAACTTGATTGCCTTAGTAAAATCCGCAATGGCTTCAGGGTATTGCTCCAAATCAGAATACACATTACCACGGCCATAGTACGCCATACTGTACTTAGAGTTCAGCTCTATGGCTTTGTTGTAATCTGCTAGAGCTTCGGGATACTTCTCTTAGTAGGAATTCGCTTCGCCGCGATTGTAATAGGCCTCCGCAAAATCCGGATCTAATTTAATCGCCTTGGTATAAAGCTTTATGGCTGCTTCTACCTTATTGTTCTCATAGGCTTTAAGGCCTTTAGCTAAGGCATCTTCCGCTTCTTTATTTGTTGTTTGGCCAACTAGATTAAAAGAACCAGCCAAAAACACCTCAAAACAAAAACTAAATAATCGAATCATTTTAAACCTCGTTATATAAAAGAACATCGCCTAGGTAGAGAAACATTTACCGCTAAAAATTAAAACATTTACTTGGATGCTGCAAATGTTTTTACGAGCTTTCCGCTAGCTACAAACTTTAGTCGCAGATGAATGGTAATTGCCCTAGGAATAGGTTTTATAACTATCAAAAGATTTTTTATGCCAGGTCTCAGGGACGGTTGATTCCCTGCAGCGTTGCGATTTCTTGTTCTGAAATGGCCCTGTTGTAAAATCTTACCTCGCGTATCCGACCTGAAAAATAGTCATATTCTCCGAAACCTATTTTCAAAGGCTTTTTGACAGTAAGGTCGTAATCCTGCGGATTGAAAGGCGAAGACTTGGATATCATATTTCCATTCACATAAAGTCGCAATTCATCACCTTTTCTTACCGCGGCCAGATGATTCCAACCTTGGCCAAGGTCTTTGTCATAAGTGACACATTGCCCGGCCCTCATGGAATAGACACTACCCCTTATTCCGGCAGGTGCGTCATTCACGGAACTGGTGCAACTTCCCAGGCTTGCAAACATCCGTCCTTGAAAAATTGACAAGCTGGTGACCCGGGTCCAATTATTGATTTCCGCCCTAACAGGCGCCGTGGCGGGTCCTGGTTCCCAACCCTTTGGAGAAAAAAACTTTCTTAGTGAAGTCCAACCGGTTGAATCGTCAAAGCGTGATACCTCCCCCCTTGGAATGGCACCGGCATAGAGTTTTCCATTGTAAACGCACAATGCGTTTATTTCAGTTCCATCACCAAGATGACCACGGTCAGACCATTTGATTCCATTCTCATGTTGAACAACACGGGCCTCAGGCCACATCCCTGCGATTAAATTCCCACGAAACACCGATAGAGAATGCACTTGTAAATGCGGTTTTAGATCGACTGGTGTGTTACCCAAGGGCGTGCCTGCAAATTCCCACTTTCGGCCATCGTATGAGAACACATTGGGATACCCCGCGTAAAGTTTGCCATCATGAACCGCCATTGCATGTGGATAAAGACTATGAGGTGGTTCGGGCGGAAAAGTTCCCGCAACACCCCACTTGGTTCCCCCCTCATGCACAAAAATTTGATAAGGTCTGCCAGTCCACTGTTTTTCACCCGGCGGCGGCATTCCACGGTCACCACCAACATATAATCTACCACCATAGGAAGCCATGCAGTTGATGCGTAGCATATTACCCACCTGGCCGCAATCAACCCATTCCTTGCCACCCTCATAACGGTAAACATGGCAAGTTTCATAATTACCTGAAAAAACCCGCGTCCAATCATAAGTTGAAGTGCCCGCGTAAAGCTTGTCCTGATGAACTATCAACGCCATCACACCCGTTGTCTTGCCATTTCCCACCCGACCGCAATCAATCCATTCCTTACCACCCGCATAGCGATAAACATGGCACCAATCAGCTTCGTCCTTGGCGTCAATTGTCCCGGCATAAAGATCACCATTGTGAACCGTCAGTGAATTACTCACATAATTGCTGGTAGGGTTTGGCCTGCCACAATCCATCCAATCATCTGGCAAGCCATTGTCCATCCCAAAATAAACCTTTCGATCATCTCCCGAAGATTGGTAACCTCCAGCACTGGAGTGAAGGCCAAAATTTATACCTCGACGAATGGATGAATCATAAAAATTAAAAATATCACCTAATGTGTCATCAATGATCCTGTCCGTGTGAACCCAAGAGGAAACCGTAAAATCGCCTTTGCCCACTTGTAAAGATTCTTTCGCGGGCACTTCCACAAATGCGGCTTTACCATCAAAGAAACTATTCTTCAGATCAACACCATGATTTGTTCCATCATGGCCATTACCCGAATGGTCCTTGCAATCTCCAAAAAGTTTCCAATAACCAAGCAAACCTTTGCTTAAATCTTTGACATCGGAGGTTGAGCCCGCAAGGAGGAAACACGCCACAACAAAGGACGCGGGGCCAGCAACCATAATTGACCTGAAATAACTATTATTTATCATCATTCACACTAAATTTAGTCACAACCAATCATGTAATATTGATCCATTCATGGTTTACCTGAAATAGGGGCCATCACATGAATTAAATCCAAGGCGGGAGTTTTAATCCAACTCGACCTCTTGAGGATTTCCAAAACCTCCGGGGTAACTGCTTTAAGTCGGGGCAACTTGACTCCCTGCACCCCCTTCGCAAGCACATTTGCCAACTCCACCGAATCCAGCACCGGGAGATAAAAAACAACCTGCTTTGAATTAGCAAGAATTACATCGGCCGCAACAGGGGAGATATATTTCAATGTGGAAAGCACCGCCCCGGAACTTCCCTCAGACAATCGCTTGGCCAACTCGGGAGAATCAAGCCTTGATAAATTTCGCAATTCAAGAATATCCTGATATCCCACAAGAACAGGGATGACTTCAGCAGAAACCTTTTCTATCTTTTCAAATGCCCTGATGCGCTGCCGGGATAATTTTTGCGCCAAAGCCACTGAGTTAAGTTCCAGCAGGGGTAGTTCAAGTTCCGCGTCAAACCCAGATATAATCTCAGCCAACTCAGGGGATAATTTTTCCAACGCAGGGCCTAACAAGGACAACCGTGGACCTTTATATTCTGAAAGTGCTGATGCAGCTTCCAAGGAAAGTTCCCTAAGCCCGACAATAGCCAGCATGCCATCATACTTTGCCAACTCTTTAGCAAGCGCGGGGCTTAATTTGGTCACCTGTGTTGCAGATGCGGTCTCGGTGTATTCACCACCGATAAACAACCTTGGCGAACGTTTATATTTACCCCCCTTTGAGATTCCGGGATCAAACTCACCCCGATTAAGGGCCCTTACAAGTTCCCGTGCTGCCTCAGGTGACATTTCAGTCAATCCTGAAAAACAAAGTGAGCCACCACCAAAAAGTTCAGGGGAACTGTACATATCCTTGAATACGGCAGCAGCTTCGGGTGAAAGATTATTGATACCCAGCGTCAATACATTGCTTTGCTTAACCACAAGTTTCAGAGCTTCCGTTGAAATTTCCCGCAGACCTGGAAGATAAATGCCCGAGAACTGCTTCACCATAAGGCCCTCTGCTGATTTAAGATCCAATTTTTCAAGCGAGGGAAGTGAAAGTGAATACCGTGTGGGCAAGGGGGCCTTAAATTCGGGTAGCGAACGAACTGCAAGGGTGGCATCCGTGGAAATAAATTTAACACCATCAATCTTGGCCCCACACCTGAGCAAAGAATCCAAATCCAATTGGGATTCCAAACTTCGCAAGGAAGGCAGGCTCAAAGTGGGATATAATCCAAATCTGCCATGACAACGGGAACAGTTACTTTTAGCTCCCATGAGTTTTTCACAAACAAGTGGCGGGTCTGGTAAGCCTGCCTCCGACTTGACCATGGCAAGTATCTCAGGAGATAACTTTTCAACATCGCGCAAATCCAAGGGAATTCGAGCCTTGATTAATTTTTTCAAGGCTTCAACAGAAATTGGCCCTGAACCAGCAAAAGACATTCCAACAGTTTGAAATTTATTTGGATTATTCGCAAATACATCAGCGATTTCAGGAGTAAATGCTGCCAGCGAAAACAAGATACTACCGTAAAGCGGCCGCTCAATCTTTGCAAGAATCTGAGCTTGATCCACCGAAAGACGATTGACATTTGGAAGAACTATGCTGGTATTCGAAGCCAGTTTCTGAACAAGGGCCAGCGAATTCAACTTTTTCAAGTTAGGTAAAGAAAGAGAACCGACAGTGGCGGCAAGTTTCTCCTCACAATCAGGAGACAACTCCGTCAGGCCCGCAAGATTAAGACCATATTTTGCCTGACTCAATGCCCCAGCAATCTCCGGGGTGATCTGGCCCAGATAAGGCAAGGCCAATCCTGAAAGACGACGGGTAAGTTTTAGCGCCAATGAAATCGATTTAAGATCCACCAAACCCGTCATCGCGAGATTTCCGGGAAATTTTGAAATAGCATCTGCCGATTCAGGAGAGACCGAAGTCAGGGAATGAAACCAAATTGTTGCAGATTTACTTTGCGCAAACTCCCTTGCGACTTCCGGGGAAAGGGAGGTAATCCCAAGAATCAACATTTCCCCCCTGAACTTGGAAAGCTCAAAAGCAACCTCTGGGCTGGTTGTGTCTAAATCGCTTAGCTGCAATATTCCAAAACTTGATTTCGCATGGGCATCATCAACCAGTTCACGAGCCTGCACGGGTGTGATTTGCCTGGATTGTTTTGGAACCAAGTTCTTAAAAGGGGGTGGTGAGGTGGGCAAACCGGATACTGGTAAAATTCCCCGTGAAATTAAATCACCGAAGGTTGGGGAGTTTTTCATTCCTGGATATGCGGGAACTTCATTAACCCTTTGGCCCGCTTCCCTTTTTTTTGATGGATCAAAACGATCATTGCCAGTCAGCAATACATCAATTGCATTTCCATAGGCATTACGGGGGCCGGGAGAACCACTTTCATGACAAATCAAACAATAAGACCTGCCCTGAGCCAGTCTGAGGTACCACATCTTTTGGGCATCAGCATCCTTTATATTTTTAATAGCGTCGATTGCTGCTTCCTGCAAACCACAGAGAGCATGGGCTTGGGTGGGGTGATAAAAAGATATTATAAAAACACACAGCGCTATAATTTTACCAATCGATAACGAGAAAAAAAAAGAATGTAAAGATGTCATTTTTAAAAATCTTTCAAATGAATATTTCTGGCGGGATCAAAACAGGTACATGATTATATTAAGCGCCGTTAGAAACGAATGTCAATGATCTTCAAGAGATTAAGCAGATCTAATGATTGCCACAATAACTTCAAAAATTCATTCCTTCCAACAAACAAAAAGAAAAACCGAACTTGATGAAGATCATGAAGAGTCAAAGATTCATATTTTTCGAATTCGAGAGATCCATAAAAACAGAATTATTAAATAGTAATCTTAATAACAAAGGCATCCCACCTTAAGCAGGATGCCTTAAATAATATGATTAGGAATCAATTTTGAAATCTGCAAAAGCTTAGCGATCCTTTTTCAAAAAGCGCTGACGCTTCCTTTTGATATTTTGCCTTTTGATCCTGGTCTTCCGCTTCAATGTGTGCGCCATGATAATCCCTTGTTAAAAAACTGTAATGACAAAACATTTACTAGCAAATATTTAATGAAATTTCATCAAAGATGCCAATTAATTTTGATTTTCGTGTAATGACAAGAATTATACGCCCTAAATCAGTACTTTGTCTTTTCATCGAAATACACTTATTTCTTGCCTTGCATATCTTGCGTCTTGGCAGTGTGGATAATTATAAAAAATGAAAATCACTGGGAAGCAGAACACAAGCTACGTTTTCTTTGCATTTATTTCTTTTCCTTGAGGGATTTTGCTAGAAAAAGTCGGGCGGCTTTTTCCTGCGGAGCCATGGGCCTTGAGACATCCTGCCAGGCGTTTATCGCGGATTCTTTTTCGCCCATGTTCATCAATGCATATCCCCAGAGAAGTTTGCCATGCGGTGCCCCAGCACCCATGGGAAATTCCTCGAGATATCTGCGCCACGCGCTTTCACAATCCTTCCATTTATTAAGCCTGTCCTGCTGAGCCAACTGGCTGGGGGGGGAAGATTTGGATTGAATATCAAACCTGCGTTGTTGTTGCTCCGCAAGCTCATTCTTGCATAAGGCGAGAAGCCAGGAAATCTGTTCACCCCTTGGCCGGCCTATGGAGCCCGCGATCATCATCAGGAGATCTTTTTCCCCCTTTTGAAATAATTTTCGAATTTGAAGATTGATCTTCGCAAGATCATCCTGTGTTCTTTCCTTGTTCTGCATCACAGCATCAAATTCGACGAAGACTTGTTTTGCGGAATCCATCCAACCGTTGATCCGCTGGGGCAGATTGGGATCTGTCTCCGCGCCACGCAACTGAATCCGGAGTTCATCCCCCTCACGCACAAGGTCGGGAACAGCCTTTGCATATCGGGCATGAAGCATTTGATCCCGGGGCAGCTTGGGTTCCAGGGCAGAGGCGACAAAAGGCCTGGATAACATATTGCCTATGTTCTCAAGAATAAGGGGATGGGGCGCTTTTTGTAACTGCTGGGGTATTGCGGTCTGGGGTATCAATTCAGTTTGATAGATCTGGAAAACCTGAGGCGATGCGAAACCGCCATTGTCAGGGGAAAGAAACATTCGCAGGGATTCCACCGCGGGGACCATTAATAAAACCTTTGCTGTTGGCCCAAGGGAAGGCCTGCATGCTTTTTCAATTTTCGCAATTATAGATTCCAAATCGGAGGCAAGCCTGGCTTTTGCCCCCGCTGGTAGGTATTTATCCTCGAGAAGTTTCATGCGAGGGGAAAGCGAAGACAAGGAAGTTGCCATTGCCGGTGCTATCCTGCCTATTTGATCAGCCTGCACATCGTAGGGAGCTTGGTCAGAATCCAAGACCCTGATTTTTTTGGGGTCAGCTTTTAGCTCGGTAAGAAGCAATGGTTTACCTTCCTTGCCTCCGGGAAGGGGAAGGCCAAGCACAGGGTCAAACAGGTATAGATCATTGCCTGTTTCATCAACCACACCCACCCAGAACCGAGGCGGGGCGTTAGGCTCCTTGCCCTGAAGAAGCAACAAGCATCCTGTTAGTTGCTCGTTTTTTTCGCCCACGTAAAGAAACTGTTCCAGCAGAGACAAGAAAGCGAGTGACCGCTCAAAACTGCTTCCCCAGCCTCTTCTTAATGCATATATCGGGGGAACAGGATTGTTGGTTCTAGGAGTAAGCCGCATTTCCCGGATCACCCACATGAAAGCCTGGCTTGAAATTTCACTAATGGAAGCCTTGACTTGTCTAACTCCCAATGTGGGCGGCTCAAGAAAACGGGCTATATCCCTGAACATCAATCTTTCCTCAAGATAATGTGGATCTAGCTGGGTGAAAGTTGGCGAATCAATCTCATTGAACTGCTGGTCATTCATGCCGAACTTGGAATAAATGTCTTTTTTTTCCTTGGAAAAAGTAGCAGGTTTTTCATTGGGGTGGGTTGCAAGATGGTTGTTTATTTGCTGCAGGGCGTTTTTACAGGAGGCCAGGTCATTGTCGTTGGTCAAAAGATCCTGTGCGGCCTTCAACGAGGCATCTTCGGGAATGTTGGCTGTGTTATTCTTTTCAGATTCCTTCTTGACCGGGTTGGAGGAAAAGGTGAAGAAAAGCAAAACTCCTGAAAACAAACAAACCGCTGCTATCATACCAATTACCAGAGTGTTGTTTTTTTTGGGTTCTTCAGGAATTGTGTTTTGTGCATCGGAACTCATGATAAATCCATTTACAAAATCAATGACTGATCAAGGTAATTGAATGGCCTGCCTGATACGCAGACAGGTTGAAATCAAATCAGAAAGATTGTCAAGTGCGATCATATTGGGGCCATCGCTGAGGGCCTTATCCGGATTGGGATGGGTTTCAATGAAAATACCATCACAACCGGCGGCAACAGCGGCCTTGGCCAAGTAGGGAACCATTCGCCTGTCACCACCACTGCGGTCGCCCGCGCCCCCGGGCATTTGAACGCTATGCGTGGCATCAAAAATGACTGGTGGCCCAAGATCCTGCATGAGGGGTATGGATCTCATGTCACTCACAAGGTTGCCATAACCAAATGTGGCACCCCGCTCAGTAAGCAACAATCGATTGTTATCAACCTCGTCAAGTTTACTGACAACATTTTTCATATCCCATGGAGCCATGAACTGGCCCTTTTTCACATTGATCACTTTACCTGTTTTGCCCGCTGCAAATAGAAGGTCCGTCTGCCTGGCAAGGAAGGCTGGAATTTGAAGGACTTCACACACCTGCGCGGCTGCAGATGCATGGTCGGCTTCATGGATATCAGTCAACACGGGTAAACCCGTTTTATTTTTGACTTCATCAAGTATCTTCAGGCCTTCCTCGATACCAGGGCCACGGAAAGTCTTTCCCGAGCTGCGATTTGCCTTGTCAAAGGATGATTTGAAAACAACCTGTATATGCAGCTTCCTGCTTATGTCAAGAATTCTGTCAGCAACGGAAAGTACAAGGTCACGGGATTCAATCACACACGGACCGAGAATCCAAAGGAGAGGCTTTTGAGGTCCCACCTCCCATTGGCCCACTTTTACCAGGCGCTTATCCATTAAAACTCCTTTTATTGTTTCAAGGCCACTTCAACAGAATTGATCTTGGCAGCGAGTATGAAATCATTCTCAGTCAACCCGCCCACCGCATGGGTCCAAAGCTCAATGCAGACATTTCGATAATTCGTGAGATGCAGGTCCGGATGATGACCCTCAGACTCCGCGATTTTTGTCACCTCATGGAAGAACGCGATCGCATCGGTGAAATTTTGCACCTTCCATTCTCTTCGGATTCTAAGGCCATCTTGTGAAAGCTGCCAGCCCGGCGCTCCCACGAGGTACATCGCGGCCTCACCCGCAGTCAAGGATGGCAGTCCGCCCTCGCAAGGAAGGCATTTTTTCTTTTGCAACTCACCCTGACTGAAATCAGTCATAAAAACTCCCTTTCTTAACCAAGGATTTCCTTATCTATTGATGCTATCTTAATGAAGAAATGAATGAAATGGGATCAAAATCAAAAATACTTCCAATCTACTGGTTTCGAACTATCTCCAACTGCACCTTGTCAGCGATGAAAGATCTTTCCCCAGCGGTTTGAAACCTGATTTTCAACCTCCTCATCGCACCATAGCCGCTCACCTCGGTGATGATACCTTTTCCGTAGGCGGGATGTTTCACCACCAACCCCTCTGAATAATTACCATCCTTTACAGGCATGGGGCTGATCGGTGCAACCACGGGGGCTTTAAGTTGGTTGCTTCTCCATCCCTGGGTCATTTGGGAATCCTTTCCCGGACCGCGCAACATGGCATCCATTGCACTTCCCGGCCCCTCTTCGATCACCTTGATCTCCGCCTCGGGCAACTGGCCAAGAAACATACTGGGGGCGGTAAACATCACCGAGCCCCGGAAATCGCGCATCCGCGCATTGCAAAGATACAATTCATGCATCGCGCGGGTCATGCCAACAAACGCAAGTCTTCTTTCCTCCTGAAGTTCCTCGTCATTTTCCAGTGAACGATCATGGGGCAATATTCCTTGCTCCATCGCGAGCATGTAAACAACAGGGAACTCCAGACCTTTTGCGGCATGAAGCGTCATCACGGAGACAGAATCCTTTTCAGTGTCGTGCGCATCGGTATCGCTTGCAAGCGAGATATTTTCAAGGAAATCCGCAAGCGTTGGTTCACGATCCTCAACCTGAAACTGCCTGGCAGCAGACACGAGCTCCTCGATGTTGGCAAGTCTTTCCTGATCTTCAGGGTCATTGCTTCGGCGTAACATCTCACGATACCCTGAGGCATCAAGTGTCCTGGCGATCACCTCATGGGGTGGATGTTCAAGCAATTCCCTTAGGTCCTTCATAAGTATCGCGAAATCCCTCAGTCCCGATGCCGCCTTTCCCTTGATGGTCGTAATTTTCTCAATAACCCCACAAGCACCAAGAAGACTGATTTCACGAGGCTCCGCGTAATTTTTAAGATGATCAAGAGATACTTTACCAATACCCCGGGCAGGTTCATTTACCGCCCTTAAAAACGATATATTATCCTGCGAATTCACCAGCAGGCGAAGATAGGAAAGCACATCGCGAATTTCTTTCCTGTCGAAGAATGCCATCCCCTTGACAATCTGGTAAGGCACGCGATGCCTGGAAAAGGCATTTTCCAAGCTGCGGGTGAGGGCGTTCATGCGCACAAAAACCGCGAAGTCGCGGAAGGAGCGGTTCCCCGAATTAACCTGCTGCGCGATTCTTTTTGCAACACCGTTGGCCTCCTCGGCACCATTATCGAAAGTGATCTGGGTCACAGGCATGCCACCATCCTTCATCGAGACCAAAGGCTTTGGCTTGCGCTGGGTGTTATGACTTATGAGCTTGTCAGCGGCGCTTAGAATGGCCTTGGTGCTGCGGTAATTCTCGCTAAGGGTGAGAACTGTGGCGTTGGGAAAATCCCGCTCAAAATCCAGAATGTTGCGAATATCGGAACCCCGGAATTTATAAATCGACTGGTCCGGGTCCCCCACCACGCAAAGATTGGGATTATCCAGTGACAGGTTTCGGGCGATCGCATACTGGGCCGTGTTGGTATCCTGGTATTCATCCACCATCACATAGCGAAAACGGGCATCAAGCTCCGAGCGAAGCTCGGGATCATTACGAAGTGCAAGGGCGGGCCAGTAAAGCAGGTCATCAAAATCCAGTGCGTTGCTCTCCCTCAATCTTTTTTCATAGCAGGGATAAACTTGGGCGACAGACTGACTGAAAAAATCCCTTGCGCCCTGGGCATATTTCTCGGGGCTCAACAACTGGTTCTTGGCCTTGCTTATCGCATTGGAAATGGTATCGGGAGTGAAGCGCTCAGCATTAAGCCCGGCATCCTCGATCGCGATTTTCGTGAGCTTCGAACGATCCGACTGGTCATAAATCGTAAAGTCCTTGTTAAGCCCCAGTCGATCCGAATATTGCCTTAGCAACCTCACCCCTAGGCTGTGAAAAGTGCTGATCTGCACACGATGACCCGGAACAAGGGCATCAACACGCTTGCGCATCTCACCCGCGGCCTTGTTGGTAAAGGTGATCGCAAGGATGCTTTGGGGGCGAACGCCATTCTGCATCAACTGGGCTATCCTGCGGGTGATAACCCGGGTTTTTCCACTGCCTGCCCCTGCGAGAATCAACAATGGACCATCCCCATGCAGCACAGCCTGCTTCTGGGGATGGTTTAGACCAGCCAACAAATCTTCTGAATCCGTGAACATCAAGTAAATCCTTTTAAACTTCCCAAGGAATGAATTGTACGCTCTATTAAATGTTTTGCTACCATGGTAGTCAAACAAGTCAGAAAAGTTTGGGAATAAGCCATGGAAATCAAAGGGTTAGGCAGTGAAATAGTTGAATGCTCCCGGATTGGCAAAATGATCAAGCAACACGGGGAACTATTTCTCACGCGGGTTTATAGCGAAAGGGAGTTGTTGTTTTGTCAGCGAAGGACCCGGGCCTTGGAATATTTCAGCGCATTTTGGGCCGTCAAGGAGGCGACCCTCAAAAGCATGGGATATGCTGGGCAGGGAATGCCCAGAACCCTTGTCGAAGTGGTGATCAATACGGACCCCAGACCCTTGGTATTGCTTCATGGGTCTGCAAAATTGCTTGCCCGCACCGCTGGAGTGGCTGATTTCATTGCCAGCCTGGCGCATTGCAGGGCATATGCTTCAGCAACGGTTATCGCGATTGAAAGCGGCAATGCACGCGCAAATGTGCAATAATTTTCATGAAACAACACAAACTCACAAAAACAAATCGGATTACCTAAACCATGGCAAGCGTCAAACCTGTAGTTCCCGCCCTTTTGGTGACTGCGGCCTTCAGTGAAAATCTTTCCCTGATCAACTGGGGCATCGAGCAAATGATGCGTTATCTTGGCCCAATCGCCTTGGAGTCGGAACCTTTTCATTTCAACCAGACCTCCTATTACAGCAAGGAGATGGGAGGGCACCTTCACAAAAAACTATTCGCCTTCACAGAACTTGTTGACCCATCCAAGCTGTCTGAAATCAAGAACATGACGAATGAGATTGAATCTGCCGCCCATGGCACAAACCTGAGCGACCAACCCAGGCCCTTGAACCTAGACCCGGGATTGCTGAATCTTGGAAAATTCATGCTTGCCACCACCAAGGACCAAGCCCATCGCATTTACCTGAAGGATGGAATTTTCGCAGAGGTCACTCTTCATTTCCAGGACAAGGAATTTGTTGATTGGCCATGGACCTATGCGGATTACCGCACAGAACATGTAAAAGCTTTCTTGAAAAAAGCACGATCCTTATACCGGGATAAAATCAAATTGCTACCCCCGACTGAGGAATGCTCCTGAAAAAACATGAAAATGAATACTCCTGAGATCGAATCACTTTTAACTGCGACAACCATTTTTCTCACAGGTTGGGCGACCTCCTTCATGATGCAGTTCATCGCGATCCGTGTTTCACCAATGCTTGGATTACTAGATCAACCAGATGAAAGAAAAGTTCACATCAAGGCGGTACCCCGGGCGGGGGGCATTGCATTATGGCTTGGATTAGCCATAAACCTCATTGGATACATTTTCTTTTTCCCCGACCAGGCTCGAGGATTAATGAATCTTATTTTTCCAGCAATTGCTATCCTGGCTTTGACAATCCTCGGGCTGATAGATGATATAAAGCCTTTGCCCTGGTGGCCTAGGTTACTGGTGCATTTTGGTTGTGCCGCCCTCATGGTTATCTCAGTTGAACCAGAAAAAAACCTTGTGTTTGTCGCCCTCGAAATTTTCGTTATCACCCTGATTACCAACGCTTTTAACTTGATCGACAACATGGATCAACAGGCTGGAGGCGTGGGCTTGATCCTGACCATCGGATTGATCGCCTTGGGTTTGAGTCAAAATATTGCCTCTGAATTTGCTTTGGCTTGCGTGGTATTACCCTGCCTGGCGGGAGCCCTGATTGGTTTCCTTTGGTGGAACAAATCTCCCGCACGCATTTTTCTTGGTGATGCAGGCAGCATTCCACTTGGATTCTTGCTGGCCTGGGTTGCAGTTCATCTGGTTTCAATCATCGCGGAAAAAGACCCATGGCGCTGGATGGCTTTTCCCGGATTATTCCTGGTTCCCATCTATGACCTTGCAAGCGTGGTTTTAATCAGGATTTCCCAGGGCAAAAGTCCTTTCAAGCCCGACAAGCAACATCTCTCCCACCGCCTTGAAGCCAGAGGGTTTTCAAGAGTCAGGGCCGTCAACATAATATTACTTTTGCAATATGCCGGTACCATGATCGGGCTTGGTATCCTGATGGTGGATGACATTTTGCATGCACTTGGCCTTTTCTCCTGTATATGTTTATCCGTGCCATGCATTGCAGCCCTTGAATTAAGGTCAAGGCCCGCATGAAACTTTGATTTGGAGTAAGAATCATCAGCCGTAAAAATAAAACAAAAAAAGTATTTGACAAGCCAGAGACAATCATTGCTCCACCGGCACCGGAGCGCAATGATAATGGCAAATTGATACTTCTCATCGCAACCATCGCGTTGATAGTGGCAAGACCGCTGGTAAGTGGCGAGGACCCCGCCCTCTCAAGCAATATCACCGACCCGGGTGGAACCACCGTAACTCTCATGTGGTTCCTGCTGGCAAGCGCCTGGGCGCTTTGGGCGCTGCTTGCCAAGGTACCCGTTATACCAGTTGGCATCATGGACATTGGTTTGATCGGTGTCGCAGCAGCGTATTTCGTCTCCACAGAACTTGTAGCCGCGAATGTATATGCGGCAAGGATCACCTCATGGGAAATGCTGGGAATGGAATGTTGTTTCTTTGCTGTGAGACAAGCCACGATTCGCCACCAGGAACAAAAAATCATATTCAACGCGTTACTCGCCACAGCATTTGCCGTGGTTGTCTTCGGGCTATACCAATACTTCTGGGAAATGCCCACCCTTCGGGAACAATATGGAAACAACATTGAAAAACTCAAGAAGGACTTCATCGAACAAAGCTCGGGAAGTATCGATCCGGACAACAATTTCCTCGATCAACTCCGCAATCGTGTGATGCAAACCCATATCTACAGCACCTTTTCACACCCCAACAGTCTCGCTAGCTTCCTTGCCCTGATGCTGCCCTGCGCTTTAGCAATTCCATTTGCAGCATTTCTTGATAACAGAAGAAAAATACTTTTGCCCCTGTCCCTGGTGATGGCAGGAGCTTTTATTTACGCGCTTTGGGCTAACTTCAGCAGGGGTGCTATGGGTTCGATCGCCATAGTATTGACGGTCTCAGGCTGCCTTTATTATTGGCGGGGATACCCCGCAAGGAGAAAATGGCTTCTTATTTTATTCCCAATTATTTGCATAATCGCATTGATCATCTGGAAAACCAACATCCTATCGGGGATGTTCAAAAAAGAATCTTCAGGTGGCTTGAGTGCGCGGGTCGATTACTGGCAGGGCACCTGGCGAATGATAGAGAAATCCCCTCTTCTTGGGGTGGGCCCGGGAAATTTCGCAAACACCTACCCAAGATACATGAATGAAAGCGCGCTTGAAAAAATAAAGGACCCGCACAACTTCGCCCTCGAACTTTGGTCTTCAGCAGGTATCGCCGCGCTAGTTTTATTTGCCATCGTCATCGTGATATTATTTCATCGGCTATTGATGCATCATGATTCTGAATATTCAGGCATTCAAAACGAGGACATCATCCCTCCTTGGATTTGTTACCTGGGTGGCATGCTTGGATTATTGATCGCGTTTGTCCTGCGGATTGAATACAAGCAATCATCCGATTTGATCCAGGAAAGCATTGGTGCGCTCCTACGCACCGCCGGATGGTTCATTGCGATTGGAGTGTTGGAAAACATAACGATCAGCAGAAACTGGATGTCAAAAATCCTGCTGGCGGGGTTGATTGCGATGCTATTGAATCTTTGTGTATCTGGCAGCGTTGTATTCGCCGCGGTCATGGTGCCTTTCTGGGTGGTTGCGGCGCTAGCATGGAACATTTCGACCCCGGAATCTAAAATCCAGGGTTTAAAACCAGCATGGGTGTTACCTGTGGTTACAGGTGTGAGTGGCTTTTTTCTAGTGGTTATTTTCCTGCCCCTAGCCAATGCCTACACCTTGGGAACCCAGGCCATTCAAAATGGACAAATTATCGCAACCATGGCTCCGGATCGTAAAAATGAAACCAAGCTTGAAAGACTTCGCACCAAGGTTTTAGCCCCATTACAACAGGCGTCTGCTTTGGAACCTCAAAACCCCCGCTGGAACTTACTTTTGGGCAACTGGTATCCAGTGGCATTTTTTGAAGCTTCCCGAATCGGAGATAACCAAGCACTGATTTTTGGAAATGCTTCACTTCAGGAACTGGATAAGGCCGCAAAATCTAATCGGGAGTCCATTGAACCAGCATTGGCTAAAGCTCAAATTCGAACTTTATACGCCGAGAGCAATAAAAACCAAGCTGTTAATCAGTATCTTGATGCAGCACAAGCACTTAGGCAGGCATTACCATTCGATCCATTTGAAATTAAAATCCATTATCAGCTCGCAAATACCCTTTGGAAAGCTTATCAGGCAGACCCTAAAAGGCCTAATCGCAATGAAATTCGCTCTGAATCTTTAAAGCACGCCAAAGAAGCATTCCGATTAGACGCAATATTCTCAAATTCCCCAAGAAACCTAACAGACAGGCAAAGATCAATAATTAATGGAATCATTGCCGGGAAAGAACAGCCAAGCTCTTGATATCGAAACTTACTACGGTTAAAATTTAAGCTTGCCTGAAGGGTGACCCTTTTGAAGTCCAATCGGCCCCAACTCGCATTTATTTGCTATAAGAACATATCAGCAATGAATTTGTGGCTTTTTAAACAAGAACCAGATGAGTTTTCTTATAAGAACTTGGAATCAACAGGAAAAACTCTGTGGGATGGGGTAAGTAACCCTTTGGCACTTAAATACTTAAGACAAATAAATAAAGGGGACAAAGTCTTCTTTTATCATACTGGTAAAGAAAAGGCCATTGTTGGAGAGATGTTGGTAAGTGCCGGGCCTAAAAAAGACCCAAAGTCTGATGATGAAAAGCTTGTTGTAGTGGAAGTTGTTCCCTCGAAAAAGCTTAAAAATCCTGTGGGACTGGATCAAATTAAAGCAGATTCTTCACTTTCCGATTGGGAACTTGTTAGAATACCCAGACTTTCTGTTATGCCAGTGACACAAAAGCAATGGGATCGAATCCAAGAATTGAGCAAAGAATCATCATGAGTACGGTATTGGCCAAAGCTGATGCATTACAGTCAAAGAAAAAAAACAAACCGCTTCGCAATGGTAAAATCATGAAAGCCAGGGGATCCAAAAAGCCTTTGCAAAGGAAGGCAAAGGTCAATTACCGGACCACGACCCAGTTAAGATCAGATAAATTTCTTGCAGAAATCAAAGATGCAACCAGGGTGACTTTTATCTCCCATATCAACCCTGACCCGGATAGCCTGGGAAGCATGATCGGCCTGGCACATCTCGTTAAAAGTGTTTTGGGTAAAAAAACCAGGTTAACCCGAGATGGCCTCATAAATCGCTCTGAAAACAGGGCAATGGTTGATCTTTTAGGGCTTGAACTGACCCCTGTGGATGAAATTGAATGGAATGAGGGGGATGTCGCGGTAATGGTGGATAGCCAACCCAAAACTGGCAGGCACTCCAATGAAAAAGCCATTCCACTTGTTGCTGTGATCGACCATCACGATACCCCAGGGAATGTGAGGGGCATACCTTTTGTCGATGTGCGAAAAAGCATGGGTGCAACCTGTTCCGTTGTCGCGGAATACCTTCGAGAACAGAATATTGAGGTATCTTTCAAAGTTGCGACAGCGATGATGTATGGAATGGAAACCGAGTTGATGGGTTTCCCCAGGCAGGCCAGCACCGCTGATGAAGAGGCCCTATTATGGCTATTCCCTAAGGCGGACAAGGATCTACTTGCGGAGATCAGAAACGCCCGACTGCCCCAATCACATTTTGAAGGAGTGGTCCATGCCTTGCAAAGCTCATTTATCTATGACAGGTTGATCATCAGCTGGGTTCATGATTTACCCCAGCCCGAACTTGCAGCGGAAGTGGTTGATTTCCTGATCCGCTTCGAGGAAGTGGATTGGGCGGTGTGTGCCGGACTTTTTGAAAATAAATTAATCCTTTCTGCAAGGGCATCCGGAGCCAATGCCAAAGCGGGAGAATTACTGAAAAAAGTGGTTGGGCGAATGGGAAGGGCAGGTGGCCATGACCGCAGGGCGGGCGGGGCCATCCAAATGAAAAGTATTTCATTCAATGCCGTTGAACAAGCCATGGCAAAACTTCGTAAAAGACTTCTAAAGGCGCTCCACATAGATGAATGCAGGGGTCAGCGCCTCATATCCCGAAAAGAAATGCTTGAAAACCTGCAATCCTGACAACCCCGGTCAGTTTTATTTCCCGGGCGGATGCCACACGGGATTAAACACATTGGAAGGGTTCATCAATTGCTGAACCGCCCTGTGAAGAATCAGGATAAGCGGGCCATCCTCTGGGAACTCAGCCAGGCTAAAGCCTGAAATCTTCGCAGCCTCCCTGAAGTTGTTTTTTTCAAGTTCCATCAGGGCCTGTTCCGTAACCTGCTTCAACCTTTTGTTCCGCTCATTAGGCTCTATGAAAACCTCATGAATATCAACAGGTTCCGCGACATTCACCACGGTGGTTTTACAAATCCTGCGGGTTACGAAACCGTCATCCAGTAACTTTTTGGTCGCACCTGTGATGAGAAGATAACTTCGAAGATATTTGGTGATTCCCTCGACCCTGCTTGCCAGGTTCACCGCGGGTCCCAACGGGCCATATTTGAATTTCATAGATGATCCGGTGTTTCCCACCCAGGTCTTTCCAGAGTTAATGCCAATTCCCAATGCTATGGTTTCACCAATTTCCCGGCTCCATTTCTCATTGATGAGGGGAATCTGCATTTGCATTTTTTGCGCTGCAAGGACGCACCTTCTTGCATGGTCGGGTTGATGGCCAGGCGCACCCCACATCGCAAGCATGCCATCCCCAAGATAATCAACCAACACGCCTGATTGTTCCTGAACACATTTGGAGAGTGAATCAAATATGGCGCTCATAAGCCGGTTGGATCCCTCCGGGCC
>SXGQ01024279.1_pt1 | contig 18995 bp, 18 predicted proteins | sample 3178371 | NCBI WGS metagenome assembly SXGQ01 (sample SAMN11356859, study PRJNA531348) | freshwater metagenome | isolation source: freshwater sample F1-20 | place: China: Fuxian Lake, Yuxi | collected 2017-12-25 | reverse complement strand
GACGTTTGTTGACGAAAAAGGACAGGTTCAGAGGGTACCGTCGGGTAAAGGCGCGGCGGCTTCTACGGAACAAACACTGCTGAAACAAGGCAGTAGGCTTCGCGCACAACTGATTGCTAACGCGCTGCAAGAAGCAGCGCTTCACAGGCGTGCGGCAGGACAATTACAGGTCACGCAAGACGAAGCAATTAAAGCTGCTACCAAACTATACGAGACCGTTGAAGCGTTGCTGGAGCGGGCCAAGACCAAGCCGGAACAGGCCGAGTACGAAGAAGTTATTGTGCAGCCTGCGCAGATGCGCGGCACCAAGATTGTCAAGCCTGCTGTAACAGAACGTCGGGAAGTAAAACCTGCTGTGGCAGGCATTAGCCCTGCTGAGATCAAACACTTCATGGAGCGCATCAACGCGGTGCAGCGCCAGCTTCTTGAAGCACCTGAAGTTCCGGCCACGCGTATTGCACCAGAACTGAAGATTCAGTTCCCAGAAACAGAAGCCAAAAAAGTTGCGGAGGCTCGGGGCGAAACGGCGGAAACTGTTGGTGGGCAACTGCGCCGTCGTACAGAGTTTGTGCGTGACAAGATGGGCCGGATGCGGCTGAGTCCAAAAACTCTTGGCAAGATGTGGTTGGAAACCCGCAATGCGCTTAATAAAGCCGCCGACGTTCTTGACACTGGCAAGGCCAGCAGCCTTGTGCTTGACGCTGTTGAGCCGGTTGTGGATGCGGTTATTGATGGGCGTCAGGTTACACAGACAGATATCAACGCCATCAATGATGCGTTGCGTGCTGCCAAACCCACTGCTCGGGAACAGCAGGAAGCGGGGCAAAAACAACTTGGACTGTTGTTTGAAGAACCGGGTAAACCTGCACGCAGGATTGAACTTGATCTGGGGTACATCCGCATGTCCCCGGAAAACTTTGCTAACTCTCCGCGCATGAAGCCGGTGTGGGCAGCGTTAGCCAAGGCTAAACGGCTGCAAGCTTCCAAAACTGCCAAGCAACAAAAAACGCAGGCGCGAGAGCGAATGATTTTGGCAAAACTTGAAAAGCTGGGAGATGTTGTCGACAACATCAAGAAAGATACCAAGTTTTTTGAACAGGATGTCTTGCAGAGTTTTTCAGATTTAGAAATTGCCAAGGCGTATGTAGAGTTTCCGGTGGCAGGTAAAACGCCTGAAGAGCGTGCGTTGATGTCGCGTGTGCACGCTTTGGCTCCGCAACTGGCAAGCATTGAATCTCCGGCTCGCCGCGCAGAGTTGTACAAAAGAACTTTTACCGACGCAGATGATATTCAGATTACGCGCATAAAACAGGAACATGCGCGTGAAGTTCAAGAGTACAAAAAGAAGCTTGATGAAGTTTTGAATTTGTTGGCGCAAGGCACGCGTTTGGATGACACAAACAACGAGCTTGTGCAATTTATGCAGAGCACCAACGAAGGTATAAAAAACGCTGCTGCCAACCTGAAAAAAACACTGGCTGTCTACACAACAGCAATAAAACAGTTGCGGTCAGTATTTCCCAAGGCGCAGTTGACGCCGCAACAACAAGCAATTCTTAAACAGACTGAAAAAGTTCAGAAACAAACGCAGCGTTATCACGCGGCCATGTCCAGAGCGTTGGACAGCGCCAAGCAGGAAATGGATGCGTCATTAGCGTTCTTCTACGACCCCGTTATTGAAGAAACCCGGGCGGCGCTTGATAAAGCAGCGGAAACGCTGGCAAAAGAGCAGGCTCAACTGAACAGGATAAGCCTTCGTCTGATGCAGCTTTTTGCAGACGAGACGCTTGCAGACGAGACGCTTGCAGACAGAACGGAGCGTATCACATACGAACTGTTCCAGTACGAAGCCAAGACTGCCGCCATCAAAGACCTTGAGCAGCAAGTCGAAACAGCGCGAAATGAACTGCTGGAGTATCAAGCGCAGCGTTCTATTGAACATGACGGGGCTTACGCCACTGCCCAGGCTGTTTTGGATACGCGGGTACAGACAGAGCGTGAAAAGCTTATCAGTTTGGAAAACCAGCTTGCCGCGCTGTCAGGCGAGCGCGTGAACGAGCGCCCCAACAAATATCCGTTTGCATCCCAAGCGCTGGAGGCACAACTCAAACAGCAGCAGATCGCGCTTGATAAAGCGAGAAAAGAGCGGGAAGAACTGGATAGAAAAGCGCAAGCGGACAAGGACGCGGCGCAGGCAGTGCTGTTAAAGCAGCAGAACAAAGCGCTGGAAAAAGCAAAAGATGCTGCGCGTGAAAGAATAAAAGACCTTGATGAGCAGATCAAGGAAATTGACAAGCAGCTAAAAAAGACAAAAGCGGGCAAAGCTGTTCGGCTTACAAAACAGCAAGAAGTGTCTTTGGCGCAAGCTGTCAACGCATGGGCGGCGAAAAAGAAAGCGCCAAAAGATTTGCAGACAGACAAAAAGAGCTTGCTGCAAACAAAACGGTTGGCGCTGGTTAAAGCCAAAGAAGAACAAGAAGCAATCTTGCAGCAACGGCCCTATGAGTCTGGTGTGCAGGTTGTGCGCGATTATGCTACCGGCACATACAAAGCCACTCCGCTATTGTCTCAAGCGGAGAAAGAAGCGCAGGCAGAGGCTGACCGGCTGGAAAGAGAAGAGAAACTTCGCCAAGAACAGCTTTTGCGCGATGCAGAAAAGCTTGCCCGCACGGCAGAGCGCGATGCGCAGATCACGGACTTGCAGCAAGAGTTTGACGCAATTAAAGGCCCCACTGACGCTAATGCGCTGGCAGATATCATGGCAGATGAAAATGCCACGAAAGCGCAGAGAGTTGATGCAACCATCAAGTTGGATTTGCTTACCCAGATACGGGCGCTGGAGGCTGAAGCAATAGTCGAGCGAGAAGGCGCTCCTTCTAAACCTCCGAAACCTGCAACTGCGCCGACAACTGCGGCGTTGACAAGAGCTAAACCTTTCCGCACCGGCAGGGCGCAGGCTAAAGCCGAGAAAGAAGTTGAGCAGGCGATGCGCACCGAGCGCAGAGGCGGCATTTACGGGTTTGCAGAAGCGCCAACACTTGAGGCAGGATTTGCTCCAGAGTTTGAAACCGGCAGACGGTATGGGGTAGACGAAGATTCGGGGCTGCTATCGCCTGAACGGAAAGCAAACTATCAGCTTGCATACGACGGTGTTATGTGGCAGGACTTGCCACCAAAAGACGCTGTTAAAGCGCAGGTGCTAAAGCAACTCAGTCAAGATTTTGAAGCTTTTGGAAAAGCGCCGGGGCCAAACAATCTTGCAAAGGTTGCCGCAGCACTGCGTGAAAAATACGCACGGATGGTTGAAACAAGTTCGCAACCCGAAAAGTTTCGTAAATACTTGCGCACGTTAAATGCGCTTGACATGTCCAAAGTTGAGGCACCTCAAGCGATTGTTCAACGTCAACGCATTTTGGCGGTGCCTGCTGCAAAAAGTACAAACCAGTTTTTAACAGCTACCCCCGAGCAAACCGCTATCGGATTAGCTACACGTTATAAGGCGCAGGGCGTTGCCACTAACGCTGAATACAACGGCATGACATTTGCCGAAGCGGCACGGTACGGAGCCCGCAAAACCACATCACCAATGGTTCGGGCGCTTTTTGAGCGGCTGGCTGAAGTATTTGATAAAGCCCCTGCGGCCAAAGGTGGGCAAGGGCGGGTTTATGCGTTTAATGGAATGCTTACTTCTAATCAACGTGCTGCATTAGGAGTGTTTAGCCACATGACCAACACTGTGGCTATAGCGCACGGCCGTTCCACCACAAACAAAACTTTGCTGCACGAGTTGATGCACGCAGCCACTTTCTATGGGTTGGATGTAAACAAAGAGCTTGATCAGCGCGTCACTGAACTTCGTAATCGGGTTAAAGATTGGCTCAAAACGCCGGAGGGGCGTACTTACTTCCGGCAAAAACGGATGGAGTTGCAGGCACAAAAGCCTGAAGAAATTTACGGACTCACAGATAACGACGAGTTTTTGGCAGAGCTTTACTCTGATCGCGGTTTTCAAAAGCTGCTTACACAAGTACCGTCAAGTGTGCCGCGTAAGAACGTCTTTACAAGGTTTATTGAAGTTCTGTCAAAGTTTTTTGACATGCCGTCTAAAGCGGCGCAGTCGGCTTTTGCTGATGCTGTGGCATTGTCAGAAGAAGTTTTTCAGACAACAGTTGATCAAGTCTATGGAAGCCCAACACCACTGCCAACCAGCACGCGGGGGCCGTTACTCAGCGTAGAGCCAACATACGCTTCCCCCGAAATGGAAGCCGCAGCCAAGAAACTGGACCCGTTTGTGTCCAAGCAGCGCGGTGTTACTGAGCGTGTTCGTGCTGCGTCAGGTGGTTTCTTGGGGTTGGAGACCATGCTGGTGGACAGGTTTGCTGGCTTTGAGCGCCTGTCGAAGTATTTGCCTGAGCATCTTGGCACGCAGATGATGTATTACCTGCGCATGTATGACCAGCGCATGAACTTTGTGGCACAGGCAGTAGCCAATGGTGCGCCGAGTCTTGTAACCAAGACCCGCAAAGATGGCAAAACTGAGCGTCTGATCGAAGCCAAACAGGGGCCGAGCATCAAGCGTACGGTGGAGATTTTGCGGGATGCCAACCCGATGGTGGGTAATGCTGAAGCTGTTAACAGGTTGTTCACAGCTTACATGGCGGGGATTCGTGCTGACAACAAGGGGTTTGACACGCTGAATTTTGGCGAAGGCGTAACCCCCGAGATGCTCAAAGACGCGCTCAGTGTGGTTGAAAACAACAGACCGCTCAAGAAAATCTTTGACGACGCTCGCAGCGAGTACAACGCTTACAACCGCAACTTGGTCGAGTTCCTTGTGGAGACAGGCGCTATTTCAAGGGATGTTGCCAATAGGTTGATGGCAGAGAACGATTACATCCCGTTCTACCGGGAGCGCGGGGGTGTTGCCGAGTTGTTGATCGGCAAAGAAGCGCCTATCAGAATTGGCTCGATCAAAGAACAGCCGTACCTGCAAGAACTTGTGGGCGGCGACCAACCCATCCTTGACTTCCTGACAAGCTCGGTCCAGAACACCAACTTCTTGGTGGATATGGGCATGCGCAATCTGGCTACCAAGAACGCCGTGTTTGAGCTTGTTGATCTGAACGCAGCCAAGATTGTTGGTGGCAAGCCTTCTGGCACAGATGTTGTGCAGTTTAAAGTTGACGGCAAAGATATGTATGCTGTGCTGGCAACTGAGAAAGTCAAGATCGGCAACAAAGAGTTTGAGACTGGCGTTCCGGCAGACATTCTCATAAAAGGTATGGCAGGAGTACCTGTTCAAATGCCCGCGCTGTTGCGTGCGTTTGCTCTGCCTGCTCAGTTGCTGCGCAAGGGTGTTACGCTGTCTCCGCTGTACATTGCGCGGCAGATATTCCGTGACTCGTTGGCAGCGCCTATCTTGGCAGGGGCTGACTTTGCGCCTGTACTTGGTGCGCTGCGGCAGATTGGTAAACCGACCAAAGACGTTCTTGAGCGCCGGGGTATTACCGGAGGGCAGCAGTTCACGGGAACCAGCGACGACCTGTCGATGATTTTGCGAGACGTTGCCGAGGGCAAGCCGGGGTGGATGTCGCTGTTGGCTAAGGCAGAAGGTTTTGCCATGTCTGCCGATGCTCTGACTCGTCGGGCACAGTACAACAGCTATATACAGCAGGGAATGTCTGAGATGGAGGCTACGCTGATGGCGCTGGAGTCTATGAACTTCAGCAAGCGCGGCGCATCGCCAAGCATCCAGATTGCCAACTCGATGATTCCGTTTTTCAACGCCCAGATTCAGGGCTTGAACGTGTTGTACAAGGCGCTTGCTGGTAAGATGCCGATGAACGACAAACTAAAAATTCGGCAAAAGTTGTTGCTGCGCGGGGGCATGATGGCGGCGGCATCGATGGTCTACGCGATCATGATGCAGGACGACGAAGCATACAAGAACGCCGAGGCCGACCAGAAGTATGCCAACTGGTTTGTGCGCATTCCGGGCGTCGACGAGCCTGTGCGCATCCCGATCCCGTTTGAGATTGGCTACATCTTCAAGGCGCTGCCCGAGGCTATCGTCAACTCTATGGCCAGCGAAGAAGGCGGCAAGCAAGCCCTCAAAGCGCTCAAACAGATTGTCATTCAGACGATACCGGGCGGCACTAGCATGCCACAGATCGGCGGGATTCCTGTCCCGCTGCCTATCCCCCAAGCACTCAAACCCGCTATCGAGGCAGGGCTCGGCAAGTCCTTCTACACAGGTCGGGACATCTTGTCAGCGCGGGAAAAAGAGCTTTTGCCGGAAGCACAGTTCCGGGTTAACACGGCAGAAATCTCCAAGCTTATCGGACAAACCGCAGGCGTATCGCCAATCATTTTGGAGAACTTGGTGCGCGGCTACACCGGCACGATGGGGCTGGCGTTTCTCCACGCGCTCAGTCTGGGCGTGCCCCCGGGCGAAGGCCCGGAGAAAGCGGTCAAGCGCCTGTCCGAGTACCCGGTTGTGGGCGGTGCGTTCCAACCAAACGACGCTGGAGCAATCGTCAACAGCATGTACGAACGCATGAACGACGCACTCAAGGTCGAGCGCACCTACGAAAAGCTGGTGGAGAAAGGGCGCACAGCCGAAGCCAACGCTTTACTGCAACGCAAAGGGCAGGAGTTTATGCAGGCAGAACTTGCCAACGAGTTCAATGCCAACATGAATCAAATCACCGCTGCCGAGCGTGCGGTACAGGCATCCAACATGTCGGCAGAAGAAAAGCGCAAACAGCTTGACGATCTGCGGAAACTGAAGATTTCCATAGCCAAAGAGATCAGAGACGTGGCCGATAAAACCATACGCCTATCCTTTTCTCTTTGATCCCGATCACCGCCTTGGCGTTGATTCTGTGAGGGAGCGCAGCCATTAAGCCGCGCTCCCTTATTTTCTGCACATCCAACCCCGGGACAAAGAACCCCTCACCCGGCTGGAGCTTCTTCCACGGATAGTGTATTTCCATCAAACAGTTCTTCCCGAATGCTGATGTGCATGGTGTTGACGTTCATCATGGGGCCGTTGGTCTTCGCCAGCATGTTCTTCTTTATATACGACACATGATATAGCTTCTCAATCTGAGACTTGAACTCGTCATAACCAAAACTCATAGACACACAGTGTTTGCGCAGTAGCTGTTCTTCCAAATAGATTTCTCGGAACCCCGGCTGTAGCGTTTCGTGCTCCACGCGCCCAAGCACCTTGCTGCGCGTAATAGATTTGTCCACCACGCCTTCGTCTCCCCACGCGGCAAGGAGCTTGTTCTCGACCTTTTTGATGACAACAAACTGCCCGTAGTACTCTCCCACATACGCGTTGAGTACGTCTTCTGCCGTGCGAACGCTTTGCCGCATGACTTGCCGAGCACGGGCTACGATTGCTTGCAGCGCGTTGATGATGCGCCGTATTGGTACGTCGAGGATGTCGGCATAGTCTTTACGCAACAAGACTGCTGCGGCCACCGCAACCGTGCAGCCTGCATGCCAGTACCGCTCATCGTCTGTAAAGCGCATCTCGCGCTTGAGCAAGTCCCACACTTCTTTGACAACGCGATCTGCTGTCTCCCGGTTCTGCACCAGCCAGCGCACCCATGCTTCTCCAGCAATCCCAAAGTTGCGCTTGAGTTCCAGCAGCCACATCCGTTCTTCTGGAGTAAACACTAACTTAACATGCGGGCTCCACTCCAGTACGCGCAAAAGCTCGCCGTTGGAGGAGTGCTTCCGAGCGCCTGCCATGTAGTCGGTGATCTTGTCGTTGCCGGTCATGGTGCAGGTGGTCTGCCAGACGCTGTTGTTTACGCGCTCTTTGTTGGACCCAGACTCCATGCGCTCCTTGCCTTGCGCTTCGGCAAAGTCAAAGATGAACGCCGGGGCCCACTCCATGTTTTCCCGGTGCTTGCTGGTAACTTCGTCGATCAGAAGCGGCAGGCTGTTGAGCAAACCCGCCCTTTGCTGCATTGCAACAGGAGATGTGCCCTTGCCCGTGCGGTAGCGCAGGGGGTGTCCCCAGATGCCAGCCTTGGCCGACAGAACCAGCGATTTGCCCGTTCCAGACCATTGCGAACCGATGTGCCATACAAAGCCTTCAAACTCCGTAAACCGCATCAGCGGGGCTCCAAAGCCCTCGACTACATACGCCAGCGCCGTGTCCATGTCGGGCTTCTTGATGAAGATTGTCTCCACCATCTTGCGCCAAGTTTTGAGCGTGCCTTTGCCGTTGGTGTTGCGGTTGATGTTCTCAAGCCCGGGCATCGGAACCCGTGTTTCCCGCCCGTCCTCAGTGAAAACCCTATTGTTGTAGACGAATGACCAGTCTTCTTGCCAGCCAAACTGCTGCGGAACAATGACAGGTTTGCGGTTCTGGCTGTACTCTCCGACACACGCTCGGACATAGGCATAGAGCTTTTTGTCATACGCCGGATGGCTACTGACCACGTTGTGCGCCGCCAGCCACTTGAGCGTTTCGTCGTTGCTGACGATGGATTTTTGCGGAAAGTTGAGGGTCTGCACGCCGCCGGGACGCAGCGCGGCCATGTGGATCAGGTGATCCTCCCCTTGATTCAGAATGTTAACCACAAACAAATCGTAGGGAAGTAGTTGAACCTGCTTCTTGGTCTTCTTGCCGTCCTCGTCTTCCTCCATCAAGGTGACATAGACACCGCCGTTTTCGCCGTACGAGTAACCGCGTGGGGGTTCCGGGCGAGTTAGGGTTTCTACTGACTCAACCTCCTCGTCTTTCTCGTACCCGTCCTCGGCGTTGAAGAACTCTTCGTCCACCTCTGGCGGCGCTTCGTACTGCTTGATTGGGATGACTTTGGCTGTGTTATCAGTCTTGATCTCCCGGCCCAGCACCAGCGGGTTTGTGACCTTGCCCCAGTGCGGACACTTGACACACAGCCCGGGGTTTTCCGAGTCCATCTTCAAGCATGGGTACGGGCCTTTGATCTCCGACAACTTCTGCCGCATCCGATCTTCACTGTATGGATGTACAGCCGACAGGCTCACGGCATGATCTTCTCCATCAGCGCAGACTTTGGCCCAAGACAGCAGCCCCCGCCATAGCGGCTCCATGCCGTCCTCGTGTCCGTGCTGCTTGTAGTAGTCAAGCTGTAAGCACCCTGCCTCTTCAATCTTGGAGAACAAAGTCAGGCTGTTCTGCATCAGCTTGACCTGACTGGCCGTAGCCACGCGCTTAGGACGCTGTCCTGCCAGCGCAGGCGTAGGGGCACGCTGCTCTAGATGCTTGTAGACCTTCTCGGAGAAGGCGCTCAGTTCAAAAATATCTCCCACCTGCCGCACACGCACGGGACGAGGGGAGGCGTACTTCTGCTTGAAGTTTGTGGTTCCGGGTACACGCAGGATGCGTGCGGCATCGGCTGTTACAGAGTTGTCGATACGGAAGTTGAACTGTTTGCACAGGCGTTTGAAGTCCTCTGCCAAAGGCTTCCAGATGTTTACTGGAATTTCTTGACGCAAAGGCCAGTACGCATGCAACCCACCACCAGAGTCAACGATAGTGGGTATTCCAAGCTCGGCTAGTTCCGTGGCGTTGATGAAGTCAGACAGGGCTGTGACAGCCTCTTTCTTAGATGCGTAGCCGTCAAGGTCGACAAAGAAAGATCGCACAAACTGCGCATCTTCTGCGTCTCGCTTGGTTTCAAATGTGGCTACAGCAAAGAAGCAGTTGAGTTGCTTGTTGTGCCAGCCCTCAACTTTGGCAACTAACTCATCAATTGTCTCCGTATAGAAGTGCTCTTTTTTACTTGACAGTTCCACCGCGCAGTACCGCCCTGATCCTGCGGACGGCAAAACCACCGCTAAAAACTCAGCGGGTGTCATGGCGTTCCTTTAGATCAGTGTGTTCGGTGTGTGTCGCTGTGCGTCTTCTCGTCGAGCAGTCGAGCTATGCGTGCGCACAACTCTTGCACCAACGGGTCAGTGCTTTCTATATACGCATGGCGCAGCAATTCTTCGTCTGTCAGGTTTCTATATTGAACGCTTTGCATGCTTTCCTCCATGCCTCGTCGGCAGTGCTTGATGTTTGAAGAATTTTGAGAAGAGTCTCAACAGTAGGGCGGTACGCCCACATGATTTCCCCGCCGTTAAACCAGTTGTAAACGGTCTGGCGTGTGGCTGAAGTGATCTCAGCAACTTTGGTCACAGGAAAATCTAGATGAACAGCCCAGCGCCCAAGCTGGTTGCCCAGCGTTTTGGGAGCCCGGGTTACGTCGGCAATGACTTTGTCAGAGTATGGCATGGTGTTGTTGGGGAGAGAGCGTTTTCTCTCTCCCCGGACTCTTTACTCGTCGTCCCAATCGTCGACCATCGCAGCCAAGTCTTTCTTGGCTGGCACAGCAGAAGGCTTCTTGTCCTCCTTGCGCACCACTGGTTCTTCTGCCTCCTCAGCTTCTTCGGCTTTAGCCTTGGCTTTCTTGGCCTTGGGGGCAGGCGGCTCGTCTTCCTCAACTTCAGGCTTGGCAACCTTGGCAGGACGCTTGCCACCAATAACGTCAGAAATAGGCTTGCTCACAACGCCGTCAGTCTTTGCCACAGTCATGGTGATGGCACGCTTGGCATCAGTAGTCTCGCCCTGCTTGACGGCCACCGGATACTCCTCGTCTGTCAACCAGCGCATAGGTTTGAAGAACAGTTTGGGGCTCTCCGACTTGGTGTCAAACTTCATGCGCGTCACAACCTCAGACGGGTCCATGTCCTGCGCAGACATCCAACGTGCATAGGCTTGCAGCGGACGGTTGTCACCATCTTCTTTGCCAAAGATAGAAGTTGCCGGGAGAGCAAGCTGCATCACATGCCCACCAATGTCGTTAGCCAAAACCACAGCAAGACGTTGTTGGTAGCGGCAGGCGCGGCTGTTACCGTTGCCAGAACCTTGAATGTTCTGCGGACAGGTGTCACAAGCATCGCTCTGCTTGTTCTCAGCATCAGCGCTGGGAGTCTTGCCGTCAGCAGACCAGCAGTCAGGAGCCGAGGGCGTATCGCCATCGTACTTCTTCATGTAGAACACACGCGAGACTGTAGGCGCGGCGTTGACAATCACCACATCAAGATACCGCTCGTCAATGGCAGCAATCTCTTTACCACCATCAATCAGACGGAACACGCCACCTTTGATGCTGATGCGCTTGCCACCACCGCCACCACTGCCACCCGCAAGGGCACGCCCAATCGCGCCCGGACCTTTACGGTTCTGGGCAAATGCAGGCACATTGCCTGCGTCAAACAACGCAACATTACTCATAGCTTTCTCCTTATGAGGGTTTACGAACACTGACCGCGTACTCGGTAAACGAGTTCAGGCCAGCAGGAACTTTGCCGGGGTTTTCTTCAAGGAAGGTTGCCATGTTGGACTGGCTGATGCGCTTCTCCAGCAACTCAAGCGCATCGTGCTCCTTGATGAACTCTTTGAACGCGTCCCAGTCGTCGGTGCTGTAACGCGTCTTGGTCGACAGCGAGATTGTCCCGCCGTCTGTGCGGACAGACTTCACGCCGAGGCGCAACATCTCGTCCTTGATCGCTGTCTTGAGCGTGTCTTGCTGCGTCTTGATTGCAGCGACAGCGTTGTCGTAGTCTTGCGTGAGTTTCTGAATCTCAGCAGACATCTTGCGGTATACCTTGGCAAGCTTATCCAAGGGCACGCCAACGGCTGCTGGCGCGGCTTCGACAGTTTCGGTCATAGGCTTCTCCTTGTGTTGTTCTGTCTAGGGCTTGACATCATACATGGTTTTTTGACGCGTGCAATACCTCCTTCACAAATTTTTTAATTCGCTGTTGAACATGCTGACCAAGAGCGTGTTGTCGTCAACCTTGTTGCTCATGGCGTTGAACAATTTTTTCTCAAGGGGGCTGGATTGGATGTGTACCACGGTGACCTTGTCGCTGTTTTGCCCCTTGCGGTCGGCACGGGCGATGCACTGCACGTATTGCTCAACAGACATCAATGGGCCGTAAAAGACAACTGTGTCGGCAGCGGTAAGGGTTAACCCGTGTGCCGTTGCCTGCGGCTGCATGACCAAAACTTTGACTTTGTCTGTATTCTGAAAGTCGTTGATGATGAGCGCCCGTTTCCCAGCCGACACCCCGCCGTGAATCTCTGCACACACCACGCCGTTGGCAGACAGGTGGTGCACGATGGTGTCGATGCTGGAGCGAAACAAAGCAAACACAATGACCTTGCGGTCAGTTTCTTCCAGCACTTCGTCGAGCACATGCAGGCGCGGCTTGGCATCAAACTCCACCACCTCCTTGTCGTCGGTGTACGCTGCGCCACAGCTTATTTGCAACAACTTGTTGACAACAACTCCAGCATTGACCGCGCTAATTGTCTCGCCTGCGGCGCGTATGAGCATTTGCTCTTTGAGCAGCTTGTAGTATTTGTTCTGTTGTGGCGTCATCTCCACTTCACGAGTGACCGTGATCACCGGAGGCAAGTCCAGACACTGCTGCTTGGTAAAGCGAATTGCAGGCTGCAAAGCTGAGAACACGGTGTCTCTGGCGTTGGCTTTGGGTTGCCACTTGAACATGCTGACTTTGTTCATCACCTTGTCGCGCCACGCAGTCTGAAACTTCGGCACGCCACTAGGGTTGACCAGCTTGGCAAGTCCGTACGCATCTACAGGAGACTGCGAAGCAGGCGTGCCTGTCATCATCCACAAGTAGGTATCGGGTTTGATAACAGACGCCAGTGCTTTCCATCTACGCGTGCTGGGGTTTTTGTACGCGTTGGCCTCGTCGACAATCACTAGATCAAACCGCCCGTCTGTGTTGATCTCGTTGGCAATTAGGTTCAGCCCTTCGTAATTGGAGATTACGATCTCGTAGTCAGACTGAATCATTTCTATGCGCCGCGCTGCTTGCGGATGATGGGCAACGATTGCAGAGCGATGGATGATTGAGTTGTTGATGTCCTGCATCCATGCCGAGTGCATGATTGACAACGGGCATAGGATAAGGACGCGGCGTACTTCGTCGCGTTGCATCAGGTAGTCAGCCGCCCAGAGCGCAGACAGAGTCTTGCCTGTGCCGGGGTCATTAAAACAGAAAGCTCTGCGATGAAGCGTAAGAAACGATGCGGTGTCTATCTGGTGCTTCATCGGTTTGTAGCGTCCGGGCCATTCGTAGCGCCGTGTGATTGGGGACGGCACATCTTTGACGCCCAGGTTCTTGAGCACTCGCGCTTCGTCAAGACCCCAGTAAACGGCTACATCAAACCCGCCTTGTGGGTTTGAGAATACTTTGTGTTTTGGAATGATGCTGTATTTGCTCGGATCGCGGGTGCGAAAGAGCAACGCTTTGTCTTCAACGATCTGCATGCTTCTCCTTATTTTGGTCTTCTACAAACGTACTGTGCTCTATCTGTCAGGTAGTGCACCTCAACTTCTCCAAGGGTCTTGAGTCGATGGTAGGCTACCGACCAAAACGAATCTCCAACTATGAGGTCAATATCTACCCAGTCGTTGCTAAACCGGGCCAACCAAAGATCGATCAGTTGGTCGACAGACATCTCAAACGGTTCGCTTTTTAGCTGATCGCTGCGTAGAGTGGAGACGCCGTCGACAACAGTGCTTGTGCGTCCAAAAGGGCCTGACGACAAAGTGAGCGTGTTATTTGACGCTGCCGTCAGACTTCCTTGGATAGCTCCGGTTGGCCGAGGCAGACTTGACACGGAGATTGCTGCGTTTTGTTGTCCCGCCTTTTGATAGGGGCTGCTTGTGGTCGACATCTTTGCCATCTCCTTTTTGTACGAGTCCTTCGCGCATGAGCATGCGCCGCGCTTTGTTTGCTTGTGCTCTGGCTTTCTTGGCCTTCTCAGTTTTCTGATAAGGCTCGTAGGGAGGGCGATTGCCGGGGGCGTAGGGCATGATTGACTCCTAGTGTTTTGGGTTGAACTCACATGTCTTGACGGGACACCAGCCGCACAGAGGCGATTGCATCGGTTTCCACACATCATTGGTAAAACAGGCTTGCAGCTTTGCATAACGCTGGCGATATTCCCACCAGTGTTTCTTAGCTTGGTCGTGTGTCATAGAGAATTTGACCATGCTGTTCTTTACGATGAACAACAACGCGCTGTTTACTTTTCTGATGTGCGGAAAGTGTGCAAACACCATGAGCGACATCAACACAAGCTGGTCTTGGTCAGGATACTTGTCGTTGCCGGTTTTGTAGTCGCCTACCCATGCGGTCAAGTTGTCGTCGTCAAGAATCAAGATGTCAGCGATACCTCGCACCCAGACATTTGGTGACTTCCAATGGCAAGGCTCAAGCTCGTCGGTCAGCGCCATCTCATACTCGGGCAGCTTACGCCCGGGTTTTTTTATCAGCGCGTCTACAACAGGTTTGAACTGTGCGTACTCTGGAGGTATGTCTTTGCCTTCCTTGACATACAACTCAAGCGCTTCATGCACCTGATTGCCATACCGCGTTGCCTCTGTCTCAACGAACGGGTAGTTCTTGAGAATCTTGACTTCGTGATACCGGCGCTGGCATCCCTCAAAGTCTTTAAGACTGCTGTGCGACCAAGCTTGTTTTTTCATAGTGCGGGCTTACGTCCAGAAAAGTTTCCCACGCTGACTCGTGTGCGGGAGCATAGAGATTGTCTGCAATCAAATAGCCGTGACCGTCTGGTGTGACCAACTCCCAAACGCCGTTCGGTTGTAGGTTGTACTCCCACCCCAACACAGTCCAGATGTGGCGCATAGTCTCAAGACTAGGATAGGGTCTTGGGTACTTGGGGTAGTTAGAACTTCGCAGAGTCGATGGCATCGGACAACCTGTTTGCAAACGAGTTGACGAATCTTTCGTTGTCGCACAGGCTGGAGCCCATGTCGTTGAGAATGCCGTGCACCACCTCGTGCCAGAAGGTGTTGCGTATCTCGACGGCAGGATACGCGGTGCTGATCTCGATGCGCTTCTCGCTGTGCTTTATCCGGCCCATTATGTTGTCGTTGATGCGCTCAACTTGATGCACAGTAAACCACTTGTTGCCAATCTTTATCTTCTTGGGTAACTTGACCTTGCTCATTGCTTCTCCTTTTCTTCTACATGTTTGATTGACACATACGTCAACCTCGCTTCTACGATCAACGCCAGTGTTTTCTCCAGCGCTGCCTCATAGTCTCTGTCCAAACAAGCGTTGTGAACTTCTTTGGCTAATTTCTCGACCGCCATCAGCGGTCCTGCGTAATCGATGTGTACTGTCTCGGTCATGATCAGTTCTTTGCCAACCCGTAACGGCGGTGTGCTCCAACTTCTGCGTTCAAAGGTATACCCAACATGTAACGCGGCTCCATAGTCATCTGCGCCAAAACCCAAGTTTTAGCGTCTTCTACCTCTGCATCTGGCACAACACACAACAACTCGTCGTGCACCGTGCCGACTACAGGATACCGCTGGGCAACCCGCAGCATCCCATCTGTCATCACCACCCGCGCAGTTCCCTGCACAATGTTGTTGGTGATCTTGCCTGCGTACAGCTTGGTTGGCTTCTCGCCGTCGTTGCCGTACACCCAACTGTCTTTTTCCTTGCGTAGATTGGGATACTTGATCGACATGCCTGACGGCAGCACGATCTCCCCCTTGCGGAAGGTAACGCATTTATACACAACTTCTTCGCCGCCGACAAGAGACCGCAGCAGCAATTGTTCGCACGCCCCCCAGAACGCCACCACAGGCCACGCCGTTTGCCTATAGATATCTATGATGCGCTTGGCTGCAACACAGTGCTCCAACAAAGCTTGGTCTGAGTAAGTGCTGGGAATGCCAAGCACCTTGTCGTCCACGCCCTTCTGCTCTACAAACCGCTGCACAAACTCTTTGTTTACGCCCAACAACTTGCCAAACTCTTTGCTGTACCGCATGGGCGGGGCTCCGAGAAAGCCTGTCAGAAGCTGTTGCGCAAAGCTGTACCATCCCAGACCGTAGCCGCACCCAAGCAGCGCCGACTTAGCCGACTGTCGCAGATCAGGGTGACTCTCTTTGGTCATGCCGGGGATGCCGAACATCTGCGCCCCGAACTGGGCGTAAGCGTCATGACCTGAGCGGAAGATGTCCAACAGGTCTTGGTAGTCTGCAAACCACGCCAGCACACGCGGCTCAATCTGCGACAAGTCACCCACCACAAGCTGATACCCCGGCGGGGCCATGATTGCTTTGCGCAGGAAGCTGCCGCGCTTTAAGTTCTGCATGTTGATGGCGCTGCCCTTGGCAGCAGCCCATCGGCCAGACTTGGCTCCGTAATAACTTAGTGGTACAGGCAACTTGCCTCGCTGAGAGATGTCCAGAAACCGCTGCGCCCGGGTACGCTCGGTAGTAGACTTGACCTTGAGCCTTGCCTCGCACAGCGCCGCCACATCCTCGTTGTCCCCGTTGAGGAGGGCTTGGAACATGGCATCGTTCTTGGCCAGCGCCAGCGTTTCTTTGCCGGTAGTCTTGCTGATCTTGGTCGGCGGTGTGATGCTCATGCTGCGCAGAATCTCTGCAAAGCGTTGATTGGACGCAAGCTCTGCTTCTTCTACACCAACACGTTTGAGCAAACTTTCCCGGTGTCGCCCCTCTTCGACCAGAGCTTCTATCAACATCTTCTGATCAAGCTCAAGCATTGGGCGCGTGTACATCTTGAGCGTCATGTCGATCAGGCGCAGTTCTTTGGCGGGGTAGTCGGTAGCCAGCCGCTCGAAAATCTCCTCGCACAGATACACATCGTGTTTGCAGTACTCAGCCAACTCGTGCTCGATGTCCGGGGTAAGTTCTTGGAGTCCATCAGTGGAGTGAACAGCTTTACCCTTCGCTGGCAAGCCGAAGTCTGTTGCAAGCTTTGCCAAGGAATTTCCAACTTCCACGCCTCGTAGAGCGCGTGCCATTGATAGGGTGTCGAAGATGAACGCGGGGTGGACCCCGTATCGCCACTCCAGAATGGATACATCGAACTGTGCGTTGTGCGCAAGCACTGCGGTTCGTCCCCAATCGATTCCAGAAAAGTACTCAGGTAAGTCTGATCCTCTAACCCATCGTATAGGTTCGACGCTTCCGTATAGATGTGCGCAAACTCCAAAGCAAGCGAATCTCTGATCACGGATGTACTCCTCTGTTGTCATCTTTGAGAGCGTGTAACCCTTGCTGTCCCATCTTGTTTCAAAGTCGATTGTCAGTATCTGGTCGTACGGTTTTGGCAAGTTCATGCTCCCTGAGTAGTTGTGCAAAAGTCAACACCTTGTTGCGCCAGTTGGTGTAACTGTCGATGGTTGCGTCGTACATGCTGGATAAGCCTACAGAATCAGCCATGCGCAGCACCCGAATCTCTTCCTCTAAATTTTCAGTCAATTGAACATCTCCTTGGGTGGTGCGTCTTTGGTGTTTAGATACTCAAACACATCGTTAACAGCCAGCAGCAGGTTTGAAACCTCCATCTTGTTGCAGTTGACTGATATCACATCTCGCATGGTGTCCGCATCGCCAAAGATGACAATCGCTTTCTCGTCGTTGTCGTCGCCATAGCAACGGATCAAGTTGTAGATGATGTGCTTGAGATGCTCTTTCAAGTCTTCTGGCATGGCGTCTATGCGCTTGGCTATCTCTTCATTCATTTCGTCCATAAAAGCTCCTTGAGTGTGTTGAGGTTATCCTCGTTGATCACCAGCGCAATCCCACCAGCGGCGCGTATCCGGGCAAGGTGCATCTCTTGCAGCGCGGTTGGTTTATTGTTACCAGCTTTGGCCTCGACTGCAATGAATTTTCCTTGCCCGCAGATCAAAAAATCGGGCACGCCTGAGTTGCCGTAGCCTGACCCGATTGGCATAGCGTAGTAAGCGCCTGCTGCGTCAAGCATTTTGCGAATCTCTTTTTTAACTTTGACTTCTGGTGTGTTTGCCATGATGTGTTGGTGTTAGGCGAGGGGGAAAAGTAGATTCCGCGCCCCCTCGTTTTCGCGGTCGAGTGCTGGTGTGGGCTGTATATTTCGAGAAGCCGCGCAGCCCACACCGCTGTTCATGGTCGCATCTACTAGGTTTGCATGAACAGCCATGATCAATCGCGGCTTCCAGTTAAAAGGGTGCTGGCTCTGCCGTGTCGTAGACAGAGGGTTGTTTAGGAAAACGCTTGGGGTCCAAGCGTGTAAACGGCCACCATGCCTCAAGCTCTTTCTGGCTTAACACGCCGCTGTCTTTTTGGTTTTGGCGTGGTGATCGGGACTTCTTTCGTGTTGAAGCTGTGGTCGTTGAAACAATGTCTGCGTCTGATTGGTGTTCCATTTTCGTCCTTGGTATGTTTGACCTCAGTCGGTGCTTTGCAGAGGGGGCACTTCATTTTTTTGCTGTTTCCTCACCGGCTTTGTAGCCCTCATAAAACCCAGCGTCCCAAGCCTTGGCCCAGCAGAGACACCACATATCGTAGTACTCACGGCTCAGGGGAAAGTTAAACCCCTCGTCGTTGTTGAACACAGAGCGCACATCTTTGCGCTTGATGAACGCCTCCCACGCACGATCACGGGCTGGGTTGGTGATAGGTATGCTGTCCATCATTTAAATCCTCCCGGCCAGTCGTCAAACAACGGCATGGGGTTGCGCTCTCTGGCCTGTATAGCCTCTTCCAAATTTTGGTTGTTGACATACAGCCTGACAAGTTTCAATATGGCATCTCGCTCGGCCTTGACTGCGGCCTCAAGCTCTGATCGGTAGCACATGGTGTCGTCGTCTTCTTTGGTCATTTGTTTTCTTTCAGTGATTCAAGCTGTCTGACAAAGTTATCCCATTCAAATGCCAAGTCATACCGCTCTTTGTCGTTTAAATAAGTGTCATGTGTTAGGGCTGTGCCATTTGGATCAATGCGCTCCAGCATTGTTTTGTAATGCCTGATCAAAATGTCAATTCGCTCGTCTGTTGTGCGCTGTGACCAAGTCATCCCTGCCTCCTTGCTCGGATCAAATCAGCCGCTTGATATGGCTCCTGCTCCTG
>SXGQ01651409.1_pt1 | contig 18998 bp, 14 predicted proteins | sample 3178371 | NCBI WGS metagenome assembly SXGQ01 (sample SAMN11356859, study PRJNA531348) | freshwater metagenome | isolation source: freshwater sample F1-20 | place: China: Fuxian Lake, Yuxi | collected 2017-12-25 | reverse complement strand
TTTCTGCGTGAGTTTTGCGTGAGGTTTTTGTCATTTCTTACCGAATACACGAACCTTTGATGCTGACGTTAGACAATATGCATATCCTTAAAATTAATCGTAATAAGTTTGAATAACTTTTTTAATTATTAAGAAAGGTTTTAGCTTTTCTAAAATAAAGACAAAAAAATTCATTCACTTGACATAGATGAATTTTATAGAACAAAAACTATTTGGATTATTTAAATCAGTCTATTCTTTAACCAAAAATGGAATCTTACCATCCGTGATAATAATTTTAGCATTTGGAGATTTACTTAATCGATCAAAAGCATCAATACTTCTCATTTTTAAGATTTCTGCTGTCAAGCCTTGTGCTTGAATCAACTGTGCATCTCTTGCTCCTGTTGCTTCAATAATCTTTCTTGTCGCCTCAAGCTTTTCCTGCTGTAGTACAAATTCCATTCTCATGGCATCTTGCTCTGCTCTTAGCTTTTGCTCGATAGAGGAAGCCAATCCTGCCGGGAGGGAAATACTTTTCATTAAAACATTTTCTATCACCATCCCACTGCCTAGGAGATTCTCCTGCATTTTCTTATAAATTGCATTTTCTATATCAGATCGTTTGCCTGAATGCATGTCTTTTGCAAAATATTGAGCACATATATCAGAGGACGCAGATCTAAAAATAGCCGTGATAATTGGTTCGTAATCTTTACCGTATTGGGTAAGTAACTGCTTGAACTTAGTATTATCAATATGGTATAAAATACTAATGTCTGCTTGTACACTCAAACCTTCCTTGCTTGGCAGGTTTAATGAAAGTAATAGATTGTTCGTTTGAGTAGAGCTACTCACGACACGTGAAATAAGAGGGTTGTAGAAAATTAAACCTGAGGTTAAAGGGTCGCCTTTTAGTTTACCAAGGCGTTGTTGAATACCAACTTCACCCGGTTTGATGACTGCGCACTGCGCAAACAAAAAGGGAATACAAAACAAAATTATTTTTTTCATGACTAAAATTTACTTAATAACAACGAACATTACAAAGAGTTTATAGAATTATGTTAATTTTTGTCTAACCTCAGCATAAAGTGGACTAAAAAGGGTATGAATTACTAAAGGATTAGCATAATTTACAATTTTAATTCTTTTAACTTCCTTCCAATTGTCAGGAAGTTCCAACATATTCCATGAAATGAGTGCGCTCCCTTTTTGCGCCTCTTTTCCCTTAGAAAGAGACATATAACGGGAGCAACACCATTTCTAACTAATTGAAAATTAAACTGATGTGATATATTTCTTGTCTTCATAACCCTGAGGTCCCGGGTTCAAATCCCGGTATCGCTACAAAGCCTTTCCGATTTTTTCGGGAAGGCTTTGGGTAAGGCGAACTTACGAGGATGCCGACACAGTCGGCCATCCCGTTAAATCGTGGGTCCTTTGTTGTTTTCATTTTAAATCATTGAGAGTGCTTTATTTTTTGCTAGTAGGCATGCCCCAATGATACCCGCTTTTTCACCTAGTTTAGAAAGTTTTAATTCCGTATCTGCATTTACAAGGCTAAGTGAGTATTTATTAATTGAACTTTTAATCGGGAGTTTTAGGTATTCACCAGTTTCAGATAAAGTTCCACCAATTATGATTAATTCTGGGTTAAATACATTAATTAAAACGGCCAATCCCTTTCCTAAATTTTCACCTAATTCTGCTAGCAATTCAATAATTAATACATCTTCGTTTTGTGCTGCTAGAATAAGATCTGTAAGCGTAATATCTTCCACTTTTTTATTCTTCTTTAATACCGATGAAGTAGATCCTAATTTAATCTTTTCTTTAAATTTTCGAAGCAAAGCATTACCAGAGGCTTCCGTTTCGAGACATCCTTTTTTACCGCAGTGACAAATAATTTCGTTATTAAAAAAAGGAATGTGCCCAAATTCACCGCTAAATCCAGACTTACCATAATAAACTTTTCCGTCAATTAAAATACCTAATCCAATTCCATAATCGAGATTAACAAATAATACATTTTTTTCTGTATTTACTTCGCCATTACAAAATTCACCAAAAGCCATTGCCCTAGAGTCGTTTTCTAAATAAGTTTTAATGCCAATTTTTTCCTCAATTATTTCTGATAATGGTTCTTCTTGAAAATGAAAAAAAGTATAACTGTATCCTTTTGTATGGTTAATTCTTCCAGAAAGATTGATACCTAAACTCAAAATTTTATCTTTTTTAATCCCAACTTCCTTAATGAAGTTTTGTATAATTTGAATTAACTGGTTTAAAGATTCGGCTGTATTATCTAATTTAAATGCGATTCTACTTTTTTGATTTATAAGTTGTTTTTTAAAATTAAGAAGACCAATATTGATATAATATTTCTTTACATCAACCCCTAAAATAAATCCTGCATCTCCAATTAAACCATATAAATTGGCTTTTCTACCACCTGTAGATTCAAATTTACCATAATCACTAATTAGACCTTCTTCAATTAATTCAGTAATTAAACTAGTTGTTTTGGGTACACTTATATTGATTTCTTTGCTTATTTCATTAATGGATGCGCTTTCTGCTTGGTCTAAAAATATGAAAATCAATCCTTTAAGGATTTTATTCTTCAAAGCTACACCAGAAGAATTGTCATTATTAAACACTTTAGAGAGTATATGTTGTGGCTTACCCATAGATTTTCTTATTCAAGTAAATATAAGAAATGACGTGAAAAGTCCTATTAATTAAAAATATTTAATAAGTTTCTTAATTTTTGTAAAATATTTTAAGATATTACATATAAATAATAATTATTTAACGCTATTCATATGCAATCCAAAGGTTTAATAAATAACGAAAATGTGATGTTAAAGGAGTATAGTCGCCTCTATAAAAATGAATTGGTAAATAATGTACTTCCATTTTGGCTTAATCACAGCAAAGATGACTTAAACGGGGGGTATTTTACTTGTTTAGATCATGAAGGAAATGTGTATGACACCGATAAGTTTATTTGGCTTCAGGGCAGAGAGATTTGGTGCTTTAGTTTTATGTATAATCATGTTGAGCAGAATCCAGCATGGTTAAACATGGCGTTACATGGAGCAGATTTTCTTAAAAAATACGGAAGGGACGATGCAGGTAATTGGTATTTTTCATTAAGTGCTGATGGCAAACCACTGGTTCAACCTTATAATATTTTTAGTGATTGTTTTGCTACGATGGCTTTTGCTTCTTTAAATAAGGCAATGCCGTCTGATGAGTATAAAAAAATTGCTTTAGAAACGTTTAATAATATTATTAAACGTAAAAATGATAGTAAAGGCAAATACAATAAGAGTTATCCTGGAACAAGGTCTTTAAAAAACTTTAGTCTCCCTATGATTCTTTGTAATCTTTCGCTAGAGCTTGAGCATATTCTTGGAAAAGAAAAAGTAGAAGAATTTATTCCTACTATCATACATGAAGTTATGGATGTATTTTATCATCCTGATTTTGGTTTGATTTTAGAAAATGTATATGAAGATGGTACTTTCTGTGACAGTTTTGAAGGACGTTTACTCAATCCAGGACATGCCATTGAAGCGATGTGGTTTATCATGGATTTAGGCAAGCGTATGAATGATGAGCACTTAATTCATAAAGCAAAAGACATTATGTTGTGCACACTAGAACATGGATGGGATAAGGAATATGATGGCATATTTTATTTTTTGGATGTAAAAGGATATCCTCCACAACAATTGGAATGGGATCAAAAATTATGGTGGGTTCATGTAGAAGCATTAGTTGCTTTGGCAAAGGGATATGCATTAACAGGAGACGAAAATTGTTTAATCTGGTTCGAAAAAGTACATGCATACACATGGTCTAAATTTAAGGACAAAGAATATGGAGAATGGTTTGGTTATTTAAATAGAAGAGGTGAAGTTTTATTGTCTTTGAAAGGTGGAAAATGGAAAGGGTGCTTTCATATTCCAAGAGCTTTGTATCAAATTTCTAAAACATTTGAAGCTATATAAATGAAAGTAGTAATAAAATATATTTTATTTTTTACATCACTTTTAATGGTGATTACTACTAAAGCACAACCTGTTTTAAAGACGGATGTGTTGGTTATAGGTGCAAGTGCTAGTGGAATTGCTGCCGGTATTCAATCTGCAAGAATGGGAGTTAATACAATTATTACAGAACCTACTACTTGGTTAGGCGGTATGATAACAGCTGCTGGTGTTTCTGCATTTGATGGTAACCATAGCCTGCCATCAGGTTTATTTGGTGAATTTAGAGAGGCGTTGCATAAAGTGTATGGGGGTCCTTCAAAAGTGTCTACAGGTTGGGTAAGTAATACACTATTTGAACCTCATGTGGGGGATAGTATTTTTAAATCAATGGTACTTCAAACCAAAGGGCTAACTGTTAAGTATCAGTTTCAATTTTTAAGGGTTTTAAAAAATAACGATACCATAACTGGCGCAGTATTTGTTGATGAGCCATCCAATCAACAAATTACGATTTATGCAAGGCAAGTCATTGATGCTACTGAACTTGGAGATGTGCTTGCAAATGCAGGTGTGCCATACAGTCTAGGCATGGAAGCAAGTGCAGCTAGTGGGGAAGATGTTCATGTTTCAGAAACAAATGATATAGTTCAAGATATTACTTATGTGGCCATTTTGAAAGATTATGGAATGGGAGTAGATAAAACTATAGCTAAGCCAAAAAATTATGATCCTGCTGAATTTGATGGAGCTTGTACAGATTACTATTTTAATACAGCAAATCCAAAGCCAAATGTAGATGCAATAAAAATGCTCAACTATGGTAAACTACCTAATCAAAAATATATGATTAATTGGCCGAATCGGGGCAATGATATTTATTTAAATGTGGTTGAAATGGATGAGGCTAATAGACAAAGCGAATTGGTAAAAGCCAAGGAGCAAACGCTTCGTTTTATTTATTTTATTCAATATCAATTAGGGTTTAAAAACTTAGGATTAGCAGATGATGAATTTCCAACGTATGATAAGCTACCCCTCATTCCTTACCATAGAGAAAGTAGAAGGGTTAAAGGTTTGGTAAGATTTGATGTAAAGCATATTGCTAAACCATTTGATGCTCTTAGTCCATTATACAGAACAGGTATTGCTGTTGGAGATTATCCAATCGATCATCATCATAAAAAAAATATAAAAGCGCCTCAACATCTAGACTTTTATCCTGTTCCATCCTTTAATATTCCATTGGGGTCATTAATACCACAACGTGTTAGTGGTTTAATCATTGCTGAAAAAAGTATAAGTGTATCAAATGTTGTTAATGGTACTACGCGCCTTCAGGCTATTGCTTTATTAATTGGCCAAGCTGCAGGAACATTAGCGGCATTATCTGTTCAACAAAATTTGGATGCACAAGAAATACCTGTCAGAAAAGTACAATTAGGCTTACTTAATAGCAATACCTATATCATGCCATATTATGATGTATCTCTTAGCCACAATTATTTTGTTGCTGCCCAAAAAATTGGTGCTACTGGAATTTTAAAAGGGGAAGGAGTGCCTTTTAGTTGGGCAAATAGAACACTTTTTTATCCAGACTCGCTCGTAAATCGCTTGGCACTAATTAAAGACTTAGCTGACTTCTATATGCTTCCTTCAACAAATAAAACCTATCTAACCTTACTTGAGGCAATTGATATAATTATTGAAATAGCGAAAAAGAATAACCTGCAACAAAAACAATCAACTTGGAATTTTAACAATAAAAAAATGCTTTCAGATCAGATATAAAATGCATGGAAGCAATGGAAATTTGGTTCATTTAATACCGATATGCCTTTAACGCGTATTCAGTTTGCTCAACTAATTGATGCTACCATCAATCCATTTGAATTAAAACAAATTGACCACAATGGAAAAATTAAATCTACATATTAAAAAACAAAACATTTCTTTATGAAACAAGTATCACTCTTATGCTGTTTTCTGCTAATGATCTTGAGCAGTGCAGTCGCCCAACAGATTAATGTTGCGGGAAGAGTCACCAGTGCCAGTTCTGGAAAACCTGCAGAAGGTATTTCGGTTTTGGTTAAAGGATCAAAAAAAGGAGTCATCACTAATTTGGACGGGAATTACAATGTATCAGTAAATGCTGGTACTACCCTTGTTTTTTCTGGACTTGGATTTGCTTCCCAGGAATTAAAAGTTTCTGGTGGCAAACTTGATGTCGTACTTCAAGTTACTGTGGGCGATATTGGAGAAGTAGTTGTAGTGGGATATGGCTCACAGAAAAAAGCAAGTCTAACAGGGTCACTAGTTACTTTAAACACCGCCGCTTTAAATAGGCGCCAGGTTTCTAGTACGAGCCAAGCTTTGCAAGGTTTAGCTCCCGGTGTAACAGTTCAACAACAATCTGGAAAGCCTGGTGCAGACGGTGCAAGTATTGTAATTCGTGGACAGGGTTCTATTTCTGGAAGCAATGCACCATTAATTATAGTGGATGGATTGGCAGTAGGTTCTCTAGATCAAATTGATCCTAATGCTATCGAAAGCATCACATTATTAAAAGATGCCGCCTCAACTGCAATCTATGGTAATAGAGCATCAGCAGGGGTAGTTTTAGTAAAAACAAAAAGAGCTACAGAAAAAGGCTTACAAGTAAATTACAACGCTTTTGTAACGCAACAACAAGCCACTTCCATACCCAATAGAGTAAGTGCAATTGATCATATGTTATTGAGTAACGAAGCTGAAAAAAACCGTACCGGCAATCCAGCAGCTACTGTTTTTCCTCTGACTTTAATTGATCGTTACAGAATTACTGCGCCTAATAATTTAGATGTAATAGAAACAGATTGGACGAAAGAGTTGTTTACGAATTCTGGGCTAATGCAAAATCATAACGTGCAAGTATCTACGTCTACTGATAAGATTAATTTGTTTTCTTCTTTTACTTATCTTAAGCAAGAAGGTTTGATACCAAATAGTAGTTTTGAAAAATACGATATCAGAATTAATCCCGAATTTAAGATTAATGATAAATTCTCTCTGATTTCTGTTTTAGGTTATAACACCAATAAAACGATTAATCCATCAACAAGTAGTGCAGAATTTATTATTCGTCAAGCAATTGGTCTTCCAGCTATAGGTGCTGGTAAATTTGGTCCTGGGATGTATGGTAATGCTGCACAATCCAATAATAGAAATCCTTTAGCAATGGCTGAAGCTGCGGGAACATCCGTAGTTAACGGTAGCACTATGCTTACGCGTTTTGGATTTAATTATAAACCTATTAATGGTTTAGAAATTGAAGCATATTGGGGTAGACAAGTTTCTAATCCTTATACCAAATCATTCGTAAAGAATGCAGATATATATCAGCCAAATATTGCAACTGGCGGTTATTCTTTTGTGGGAACTTGGCCTGGAACAACTAGCTTATCTGAATCCTATACCAATAATGTATACAAAACATATTTAGGACAAGCAACTTATACAAAACGTTTTGGCGATCATGCTATAAAAGTATTAACTGGAGCTCAATCAGAGTTGTTCACCAACTATTTCTTTGGTGCATCTAGAACAGGCTTTATAAATCCTAATCAACCTTACTTAAATTTAGGAAGCGGCGTACGTGATAATAATGCTGGTGCATCTGAATTAGCATTAGCTGGATTTTTTGCAAGGGTTAACTACAGCTTTAATGATAAATATTATTTAGAATTAAATGGTAGAAGAGACGGTACTTCTCGTTTTTCTCAAGCAAGAGACAAGCAATGGGGTAATTTTGGCGCAGCTTCTGCTGGTTGGATTTTTTCTAAAGAATCATTCTTCAAAAATCTATCTAATGAGATCACTTTTGGTAAAATTAGGGGTTCTATTGGTGGAAACGGAAACCAAAACATTGGTAACAATTATGCCTACGATGCGTTTTATGCACAATCAAATTACAGTAATCCCAACAATGGTACCAATGCCTATTTTGGCAATGTAACTACTTTAGGTGTTGCTTTATTACAATTTGCAAATCCAGATTTAAGCTGGGAAACATCTAAACAATGGAACGCTGGATTAGATCTTTCTTTTGGTAAGTACTTTACAGTAACAGGAGATTATTATGTTAAGACACTTAAAAATATGTTATTGCAAAGAACCTTACCTCAATCTGCTGGTGGATTAAGTAATCCTTTTGTGAATGCAGGTAATATGGAAAATAAAGGATGGGAATTCAGCCTTAACTACAAGAAGAATTTTGGCAAGTTAGGTGTAGATGTAACTGCTATGATTTCTGATGTTCAAAACAGCGTACTAAATCTAGTGACAGGCACTCCGTTTATTGGGGATGGTATAAGAACTGCACCTGGTCAGGCATTAGGTTCTTACTTTGGTTATTTAGCAAATGGATTCTTTACCGATTCATCAGATATTAAATCTTCACCTATTCAGTTTGGAATTCCTTGGAGTGCAACTACAGCCAATGGTCCAAAGCCTGGTGATATGAAGTATAAAGATATTAGCGGACCTGACGGAGTTCCAGATGGTAAAATTGATAACTTTGATAGAATATTTATTGGCAATGCTTTTCCAAGGTATGAGTACAGTATCAACATTAACTTAACTTATAAAAACTTTGATTTAAATATTTTTGGTCAAGGTGTTGGTCAACGTAATAACTATTTAAGTGGAACAGGTGCTGTGCCTTTTGCAAGTGCCGATTTTGCTGCTTCTTTATTGGATATCCATAAAGATTATTGGAGACCAGACAATCTAAATGCAACTTTCCCTCGTTTATTACCATCAGGTTCTGGTGGCAACAACTATCTGTTGAGTTCTCAATGGATTAGAAGTGCTGCTTATTTTAGAATTAAAAATATTAACCTAGGATATACTTTGCCACAGCAGTTGTTAAGTAAAGTTAAGATTAAATCGTTTCGTCTTTTTGTAAGTGCAGCTAACTTACTTACAATTTCTAAAGCATGGAATGGATTTGATCCTGAACTAAACAACGCCAACGCAGAATTTTATCCTTTAATGCGAACTTTTACTGCAGGTGTTAATCTTAACTTTTAATTGAACTCAATAAATTCAATACAATGAAAAAATACTTTATCATAACAACGCTTCTAGCTGCCTTCACTATGAGCAGTTGTAATAAGTTTTTAGACAGAAAACCACTTGATGCGTCTTCTTCTTCAACCTTTCTATCTAATCTAGCAGAAATGGAGCAAGGCCTAGTAGGAACATATGCTTCCTCTATGTGGGTAATTGCCAATAACACACCTATGCATTACGCAATTGAGTCTAGCACAGATATGGCGCTCAAGAGAGGAGGTAATGCAGAAGATTTAATTGCCATGGGTGATGGCGGACCATTTTTAGTAAACAATGCTATTACTATAGCAGCATGGAACCAAGCATATAAATTGGTGCAGCGCGCTAATCAACAAATTGTTGGAATGGAAAATGGTAAGGCTAATGTTTCTGCAGTAGTTTATAACAGAATAAAAGCAGAAGCACTCGTTCTACGCGCATGGGGTTATTTTCATTTGATGACTTGGTTTGGTGACGTTCCTTATTATAGATCCATGCCAAAGGTTGAAGAAGTTTTACAAGCACAACGTACGCCAGTAGCTACAATTGTTGCTGAAATGTATAAAGATTTAGATGAGGCAGTTGCTGCATTTGACGCTGCAGGCACATCTCCAGTGCAAACCATTGGTAGAGTAAACAAAGGTGTTGCTTTGGGTTTAAAAGCAAAATTAGCCTTGCTAATAAAAGATTTTAGAACAGCTGCTTCTGCTACTAAAATCATTATAGATGCAGGACAGTATGGCTTAAATCCTCGTTTTACAGATTTGTTTACATTAAGCGGTCAAACTGCCAATAATTCTAGAGAAATATTGTTCGCGCAAACCTATCCTCTAGATGTCAACGAGCCACAAAATTGGATGGCAGTGATTGGTGTACCGCGTCAAGTAACTAACTCTCAGAGTAGTTTATTCCCATCTCAAAATTTAGTGGATCAGTTTGAAGGAAAGGACGGTCAAAGAATTGATGTTTCTACTGTATACGATCCTGCAAATCCAAGATTAAATAGAGACAATAGACTAAAATGGAGTATTTATATGCCTGGAGATACAATGGTTCACTTTGCTTCCAAAACAGTAGCATTGCCTTATAATAATTTAAGGGAGCGCACAATTTTTAATATATACAGCAATGTGCGTCGTAAATTTAATTGGAGTACAAGCGTATATAATGATGTAACAACTAATAATGATTGGATCGGTGCTCAAGCTGCAGGTATTCAGTGGCAAGTAAGTGCAACTGGAAATATCGGTGGCGTTGGGTATGTTTGGAATAAATACAATGATTCTACTCAATATACTTTTGAGTCTAGAGTTGGTTTTATTACAATGCGTTATGCAGATATTTTATTGATGTATGCAGAATCTAAAATCGAATTAAATGAAATAGATGCAAGCGCTATAACAGCCATCAATCTGGTTAGAGCAAGAGCTGGACAACCTGCTTCTGTTATTGGTAGCCAAACTGCTATGCGCACTTTAATTAGAAGAGAAAGAGCAGTTGAGTTTGCTGGTGAAGGATTACGCCTATTTGATTTAAGAAGATGGGATATTTATGAAAAAGCAAATAGTGGACCTGTAGTAGGAATTTCGTTAAATCCTGCTGTTCCAGCTGCAAGACCAAGTTTTGATGCGGATAATATTCCTAGTTATACTGCAAGTGTTAACCAGAGAATTAGATTTAGAAATCAGACTAGAAATAATAGTAATGTAAAATACAAGTTGTGGCCAATACCACAAGCTGAGATAGATAATAATTCAAAGATAAAGCAGAATTTAGGCTGGAATTAATAAGCATCTTTTTTATTCTATCTAACGCAGGTGCTAATATGGCGCCTGCGTTTTTTATTTTACAATATAAGTAAGCGTTCCTCCTTTCATAAATTCATTTTGCACTTTAGCATTATCAAATTGATATAATAAAGAAAGCAGCATTAATATTGTTCATGACTTATTTTATGAAGGGATAAAGTCCCTGATACCAAATTAATTTGTCTTTTAAGCCCTCATAGAAGAAGAATACTTCTCCTTTGAAGCCTTTGTTTCTGTTGCTTTGAATAAATTGAGACATCAAGGCATCTGATTGAATTGTACTTCCAGATTTAACCAAGACGCCTGGATAAAACGGAACTGCCGTATTTTTATAATATAATTTCTGTTGGTTTAATGAGTTATCATAATCGTTTATATTATATCTATAAATTTGTGGAATGATAGCGTCTACCCAGGCACTATCTACCCAAGTTGGCCAGTCTTGTAAATATTCATTATACCCAAAAGGGTAAGGGCTCGGTGACATTGTGAATAAAATAGTTGGCTTAATGGTTTTAACTTCTGTACGAAGGCGTTTTAAAAAAAGATTAAGCTTATTGGCTCTCCAACGCAACCAGTCAGCATCCGTAGCAGATGGTGGTGGATTTGCGCCAGCATTTTCAGATTTATAAAGATTTACTGTATAGGTATCGTATCCTCCTGTAGAAGGCATTGCAGGTAATCGATCATCACCTTGAACTCCATCTACATCATATTTAAGGGTAACTTCTTTGAAAAGATCAACTAAAAACTGTTGCACTTGAGGATGTATGCCATTAAGCCAATCGAAACCGTTTTTAACGACTAATTTATCATTTATATCTTTTGCTGCCCATTCAGGTTTTGCAGCAATAATTGAGCCACCTTTTGCAGAATAGGAAGATGAAAATCCATATTCAAACCATGCATGTACTTTTAGACCTGCTGCTTTTCCTTCTTCAATGCATTCTTGCAAAGGATCTCTACCTACAAATTTTTCCAATTGTTTATTCCCTGTTATATTTTGCATTACTGAACTAGGGTAAATCGTTCTTGCATTGTTATAAACGACTATAAACACATGATTTATACCTCCTAGCTTGCAATTAGATATCATTTGCTTGATATTTTCTCTGCTTTCTAATGCCGTGCTGGCGGTTGTTGTAACCCACACACCACGGATAGCATTGGGGTCCCAAAGAGGAACTGGATTAGGGTTAGGATTAGGTAGTTGCGGGCTGGGACTCTGTTCTTTTGAACAGGCACCTATGCATATTATTCCACATAGCAGCAGACTAAAATATAAATTCTTCCTTATTTTTAGGTCGAATTGCATGGTAATCTTAAATTGATTAGGTAACTTAATTAAATATTTTATAAATTTAATATAAGTTTTTAATATTTTTAATAATGAGTCTGCATAATACCTCTAAATCCCCATTATTTTGGATTCCTAGCACCTGGTTTGCAATGGGATTGCCATTTGTTGCTTTGTCTACGGCAAGTGCGATTATGTATAAAAATTTTGGAATATCAGATGCAAGTATTGCCTTTTGGACTTCGCTTATTATGCTTCCTTGGACTTTAAAGCCATTATGGGGTCCATTTTTGGAAATGTTTAAAACAAAAAAATATTTTGTTTACATCACACAGATTATATCAGGTTCACTGTTTGGATTGATTGCAATTTCATTACATCTGGATCATTTTTTTTCCATCTCAATCACATTAATGGCAATCATTGCAATTAGTGCTTCTACACATGATACGGCCGCAGATGGGGTTTATTTAAATGAGTTAAAGCCTACAGAGCAAGCAAAATATGTAGGTTGGCAAGGTGCGTTTTATAATGTTGCTAAAATTGTTTCTGGAGGATTGCTTGTTTATTTAGCAGGTGTGTTAGAAAAGAAATATGGAGTCATTAATGCATGGGCAGCCGTTATGTTGTTTTATTGTGTATTGATGGTGTTATTAGGATTTTACAATATGAAAGTACTTCCAGAAGGTGGAGCATCAAAAAAAGTAGGTACACTAAAAGAAGGCTTTGATGTATTGAAGGATGTAATCATTACTTTTTTTAAGAAAAAAAATATTTGGTATGGGATGGCGTTTATCGTTTTTTACCGTTTTGCTGAAGGACAAGCAATAAAAATTACGCCTTTATTTTTTAAAGCTGCAAGAGCAGAAGGCGGCCTGGGATTATCAACTTCCCAAATTGGCTTATTATATGGTGTTTTTGGCGCTGCCGCATTTGTATTAGGTTCTATTATTGCTGGCAACTTTATTTCAAAAAATGGGGGTTTAACAAGAAAATCCTTATTAATTCTATGTTGTTTCTTTAATTTGCCTTTTGCGGCTTATGCCTATTTAGCAATCGCTCTTCCTGTTAATTTATATATCATTGGTTCGGCTGTTGCAATTGAATATTTTGGATATGGCTTTGGATTTGTAGGTTTGATTTTATACATTATGCAACAAATGGCTCCTGGAAAATATAAAATGGCACACTATGCATTTGGAAGTGGACTGACTAATTTGGGTTTTATGTTACCCTCTATGATTAGTGGTTTTGTGAGTGATAAAATTGGGTATCAGTATTTCTTTATATGGGTACTTGTATCAACAATTCCAGCCTTTTTAATTTCTTGGTTAGTTCCTTTGCCTAATTTAGAACAAGAAAAAAATTAAATTATTTGCACATGCTTATCACCGGTACATTTATAGACGAAATTAGTCATGATATACCTCACCAAAATTGGGGGCCAGTTGAGTGGGAAAAAGATTTTCAATATATGCAGGCAGCCGGCATTGATACGGTCATTGTAATTCGGTGTGGGTACAGAAAATTTCTAACGTATCCATCAGATTATTTAATTAGTAAACATCAGTGTTATGCGCCACCTATTGACTTAATTGATTTGTATTTGACATTAGCCGAACGTTATTGTATGAAGCTCTTTTTTGGTTTGTATGATAGTGGTCATTATTGGGATACAGGAAATTTACAGTTTGAGATTGACTCGAATTACTTTGTTATTGATGAAGTATGGAAAAAGTACGGACATCGCACAGCTTTTAAAGGCTGGTATTTAAGTATGGAAATAAGTAGAAAAACGAAAGGGGCTATCGAAGCTTTTAATAATCTTGGGAAAATGTGTAAGCAGATCAGCGGGAATTTACCAGTTTTTATTTCCCCTTGGATTGATGGCAAAAAAGCAGTGATGGCAGCTTCTGCTAATTTAACAAAAGAAGATGCAGTGTCTATTCTTGAGCATGAAACAGAATGGAATGAAATTTTTCAAGGAATTCATCAAAACATTGATGCAGTGGCTTTTCAGGATGGGCATATTGACTATCATGAACTTGAAGATTTCTTTGCAGTGAATAAAAAACTTGCTACTACCTATAATTTAGAATGTTGGACAAATGCAGAAAGTTTTGATCGCGATATGCCTATCAAATTTTTTCCAATCAAATTTGAAAAATTAAAATTAAAATTAGAAGCTGCAGGCAAATCGGATTATCATAAAGCCATTACTTTTGAATTTTCACACTTTATGAGTCCCCAATCTTCTTATATACAAGCCCATCACTTATACAATAGATATTTAGAATACATCAACACTTTATAGACTCAGTATGCTCCGTTATATTTTTACATTTATTGCATTAGTGTTCATTCATTCGGTAATTTTTGCACAATCATCATCAAAAGACTTGATGCGAGGGACTTGGATTACCAACGTAGCTAGCGATGCTATGTTGAATGAAAACAATGTAAAAGAGGCTGTCTTAAACTGTAAACGTAATGGACTTACTGATATTTTTGTAGTGGTTTGGAATAATGGACTTACTACTTATCCAAGTAATGTTGTTGAAAAATATATTGGCATTAATCAAGACCCTCGTTATAAAAAATTTGATCCTATTGCATCATTTGTAGAACAAGGACACAAATATGGATTAAAAGTGCACGCCTGGTTTGAGTTTGGATTTTCTTATGCTTACAAAGATAGTAGCCAAAATAACTGGCTTTTGAAATATCCGAATTGGGTTAGTCGAGACCAAAAGCAAAATTTATTAAAAAAGAATGGATTTTTTTGGTGGAATGCTCTACATCCTGAAGTTCAAGATTTTATGCATCAACTAGTTTTAGAAGTTGTTCAAAAATATAAGGTAGATGGTGTACAAGGGGACGATCGTTTGCCAGCAATGCCATCTGAGGGTGGCTACGATACTTACACCACTAAGGTTTATAATGATGAACATAATGGGATAAATCCTCCTTTAAATTCAAAAGAACCTTTATGGATTCAGTGGAGGGCAAATAAATTAAATGAATTTGCGAAAAATTTATATGGGTCAGTAAAAAAAATGAATCCAGCCTGTATAGTTAGTTGGGCACCTAGTATTTATCCATGGAGTTTAGAACAATACTTGCAAGACTGGCCAACTTGGCTAAAAGAAGGATATGCAGACCTTATTATTCCTCAAGTGTATCGTTATCAATTTGATAGTTATGCTGCTACTTTAAAAGCAGTGGCAAAACAAGTGCCTGCTTCTTTAAAAAGTAAAATATATCCTGGAATTTTAACTTCTTTAGGAGATGGGTATAGAGTGGACAGTCTTTTTTTTCAAAAAATGATTTCCTTAAATCGTTCGGAAGGCTATAATGGCGAAGTGCTATTTTATTATGAAACAATAAAAGATGCTAAAACTATTATTTATAAAAATTAACAAATATGAAAGTTCGTCTACTAAAAATATATATTACACTCCTATTTTTTATTATTTTATTCAGTTGTTCTAAATCATCTAATGGTGAAGGTGTAACAACGCCCATTCCAACACCACCAAACACAATAACAACTGCAAAATTAACGACCTTGCCTCCTGGTTGGAAATTCTCTAGCACTATTTCAGCTAACTTTCCTAGTGGCATAGAGCTTTATTTTTTTGATAGTATCTATTCCGGGAAAAAAACTAAAATGTTTTGTTTAGCATATGACAGTAAAAATACTTCTATAGAATTTAAACCAGTACTATCTTCTACTGCAAAAAGAATAAGTGATTTTTATAAAGATGAAACTGGTATAGTTTACGCTGCGATAAATGGAGGTTACTTTGGATCCAATCAATCTTATAGTTTGGTTAAATACAATGGTACCATTAGTTCGGCTAATATTAAAGTTTTAAGCAGAACTTTTAATGGCGTGAGTACTTCTTATTATCCTACCCGAGCTGCATTCGGTGTTACGGCTAGCGGCACTTATCAGTCTGCTTGGATCTATCATGTGGGAACTGGAAATGATTTAATTTATTCCTATCCATCTCCTAGTCCTAATGTAGAAGGTAAGGCACCAATGGCACTGCCTTCTGAACTGTTTCCTACGGGTGGTAAAGTTTGGGAAATTCAATCTGCAATTGGCGGGTCTCCTCAATTATTAAAAAACGGTAAAATTGCTATTTCTGATACTGCCGAAATGATTGCAATTAATAATAAAACATCTAGGCCAAGATCTGCAATTGGTTATACTAATAACAATCTAGTTTTGTTATTATCAGTAGAAGGAGACAACTCAGTTGGAGGTTACGAAGGGGTAAATCTTTTAGATTTAAGTAATATTTTAGTTTCATTGGGATGTCAAGATGCTATAAATTTAGATGGAGGTGGGTCTACAAGTATGGTAGTTTCTAGCCAACAGCTAGTTCGCCCAGGTGACAATGGCATTGAAAGACCCGTTATTTCTGCTGTATTAATTAAAAAGAAATAAGTTGATCTGAATAGTTATGATTGGCTAAAAAGACTTTCAAAAATAAATGCTCCTTTTTATGTCCATGTGTGAGGAAAACACCCCCTGAAATCGACTTAATTCGGTCGTTTTCGGTTTTATCAAAATGTAACTGATTACAAATCAACGCTTTCATTTTCTTAAAAAATCTTCATAACCCTGAGGTCCCGGGTTCAAATCCCGGTCTCGCTAAATGAAAATCAAGGACTTACGTTAAATCGTAGGTCCTTTGTTGTTTTTGTGTGAGGTTTTTATCATTTTTTATAGTCAGCATAAAAAACAATCTTTAAAAAATTGTACATTCGAGTAATTAAACTGCTCACTTCATTTAAAAACTAATAGTATGCGTATTATATTTTTTCTTAGTTTTTTAATTTTATTAAATGGTTGTGTAAAATCAAATTCAGATTTAACCACACCTCTTACACAAGTAGTAACCATTCCTAATGCTCCAATAAATTTAAAAGGAGTAGTAAGTAAATCTACTCAAATAGATTTAACATGGATAGATAGTTCAAAAAATGAAGAAGGGTTTAAGATTGAACGGAAATCAGGAAATGATGAGTATAAATTAATAGCTACTTTGAATCATAATATTACAACATATTCTGATAAGAGTATAGCTGAACCGAAGAATTATATGTACAGAATTTTTTCGTACAATCAAAAAGGGAATTCAACGCATTCAAATGAAATAAACTTAGCTACATTTGTGACAGATATCGATGGTAACAAATACACTTTTGTTCAAATAGGTCAACAATTATGGATGGATAAAAACTTAGAGGTTGAAACTTATCGCAATGGAGATGTCATTCCACAGGTAACTGATGCAAAAGAATGGGCAGCACTAAAAACAGGAGCTTGGTGTTATCATAGCAATAACAAGGCCAACGGCGTTATTTATGGAAAACTATATAATTGGTATGCAGTGAATGATCCAAGGGGGTTAGCACCAAAAGGATGGCATATACCTTCTAAAGAAGAATGGACAACTATAACAACTTTCTTGGGCGGCATAGGTGTGGCAGGTGGAAAGATGAAGGCCACTGGATTAAGTTTATGGAATTCCCCTAATTTTGGTGCTACCAATGAGAGTGGCTTTTCAGGTCTTCCTGGCAACACCCGTTACAACAATATCGGTACGTTCGGTGATCTTGGTAGTTTCGGTATCTGGTGGACCGCTATAGGTGAAAATGGAGGAGCATGGCATTATTATTTGAATAACACCACTGAAATATTTTATAGGGGGTGGGAAACTAATTTAGAGAGTGGCTACTCCGTGCGTTGCATAAAGGATAATCCTACAGAAAATTAATTATTACTCTGTGTGAGGAAAACACCCCCTGAATTCGGTCCAAATCGGTTGATTTCGGTTTTGTGAAAACATAACCTATTAAAAATCAACGCCTTCATTTTCTCAAAAAATCTTCATAACCCTGAGGTCTCGGGTTCAAATCCCGGTCTCGGCTACAGTGTTATTCTCAAGAATAACATTATTTCCAGGAATAATATACGAATTCAGGTAGTCGGCTTTAAGGGCCGACTTTTTTGATTTTAAGGAACTTTTCAAAAACTCCAACCAAACTATAGAATTCTCTCAAATCTCTCCACATTTGGTTAGAATGTAGTACAATATTGGCTACATGTAAATCAAGGACTTACGTTCAATCGTGGGTCCTTTGTTGTTTTGGTAGAAGGATATAAACATTCTTAGTACTTTTAATTATGCGTTTTACCTTTTTATTTCTTTTGATATTCATTTTTAATAATTGCATTGCTCAAGTATATTCCACCAAATCATTTAATGTAAGTGCATACATTGAAACATATTATAGTTATGACTTTTTTTTGCCTTTTAATAATGAAAAGCCAGACTTTAACTACAATTATAAAAAACACAATCAGCCGAATGTCAATTTAGCTTTCGTAAAAGCAAATTATCAATCAAAACGAATAAGATCAAGTTTGGCATTGATGACAGGTAATTACGCCATGTATAACTTAAGTTCAGAACCGAATTGGGCAAAGCCTTTAATGGAAGCTAATGTTGGATACAAGCCATTTGAAAAACAAGACTTTTGGATAGATGCCGGTGTCATGCCATCTCATATTGGTTTTGAGAGTGCAGTAGGAAGTGATTGCTGGAATTTGACAAGGAGTATATTGGTGTATGTTGTCAAAGAAAGTGGACGATTTAGTTGTAGAGGGTTTCGTTGTTTAAATGTAGGATTTTTTCTTTTAAAAATAGTTGTTTTCGTCTTTTTAGGGACTGTTGTTTAATGAGTGCTCTTTTTTGGAGTATTTGTTCTTGTCTCCCATAATACACATCTGACGGGGTTACATTT
>SXGQ01299621.1_pt1 | contig 19004 bp, 22 predicted proteins | sample 3178371 | NCBI WGS metagenome assembly SXGQ01 (sample SAMN11356859, study PRJNA531348) | freshwater metagenome | isolation source: freshwater sample F1-20 | place: China: Fuxian Lake, Yuxi | collected 2017-12-25 | reverse complement strand
TTAAAAAAATAAAATAAAAATACATCAACTAAAATAAATTAAAAAAATAAAAAGAAAAAAAGATCTAGACTTTTAGAATACCTTGAGATATAAGATATTGCAGTCCTTTGATATAGTCTTGATCAGTGATCAAGCCATCTGCCCACCATTTTGCATTGTTTCTAATCCAATCTGGAATTTGATACTCTGTGGTTTTGGTTTCTGTAGGTTTAGTGTCTGTTTTTGTATCAGTAGTTTTGGCTGCACCGTCATACTTCCAAAGAATTTCACCACCATAGGTTACTTGTGACAAACTTTTTTTGCCCAACTCTACAACATTGTCAGGTAGTTTAGCATATAGCAAACTGTTTGAAAATTCCTGACCGTCAGTTATCATCCAATGAATCATGTGAAGCATTGCTTTTGCCTCTTCTTTGTTCTTCGACGTTTCTTTCAGATCTTTATACACAAGAAGATATGTGAAACTCGAAATTGGGTACGAGTCAGAACCAGGTGCGTTTACTGCAGATACTGTAGACCAATCTGCATCTCCCGCTGGAAGTTTAGATGCAAGTCCCGCTGTTGCAGCAGCGATAGTTTTCAAATTTGGCTCAATGAATTTGCTTTTATCAGCATTTTGAACATGAGCAAAAGTCATTCCAGTCTGAAATGCATATGCTAGTTCAACATAACCAATAGAGTATGTAGTAGATCTTATAATTCCTGCAACACCTTCGTTTCCTGCTGCAGCTAATCCTCCCGGCCATGGAACAGATTTTCCTTTTCCTACTGTTTTGCCCCAACCATCAGGATCAACAGTTGAAAGATAGTCAGTAAAGACAAACGTAGTACCAGAACCATCAGAACGATGAGCAACTACAATATCTTGATTAGGAAGATTCAATCCCGGATTGTGTTCTTTAATCAAAGGATCATTCCATTTGGTAATGGTTCCCATAAAAATACCAGAAATTACTTTTCCAGTTAATTTCAATCCGCTTTTTGGAATTTCAGGAACATTGTATGCTATTGTAACTCCCCCTATAGTTTCAGGAATATGTAGTGTATCTGGAGCTAATCCTCTTTCCTTAACAGTTAGTGGTGCATCAGAGGCTGCAAAATTCACAGTCTTCTCGATGTGTTGTTTTACTCCACCGCCGCTTCCAATTGATTGGTAGTTTAGATTCACATTGTCAAAATCATTATTGTATTCGACTCGCCATAAGTCAATCAGAGGGAATGGGAATGTTGCACCAGCTCCGTTAACATTATACACATAATTTGAATTAGGTGTATCAGGTGCTGATTCGGCATTTGCGCTTAGTGGTGCCATAATAGCAACTATAGTTGCGATCATTAGCAATGATGTTATCTTTGTTATCATTGAAACAATGTATTTTGTAATTTATTTAGCATTAACAATCATAGATTACTGAAAGACAATATCTCTCCATGATCTATATAGAAAATATGATTTGAACTCATTAGAAAAATAGATTATCAATAATGATTTTTCAAAATGGCTTGTTTACTTCTCGAGTAAACACATAGCTTGCCAGACCAACCATCATCAATACAAATACAGCAATAATCCCTATACTTAGCAATGCAGGTATTCCCCCCTCAGAAACTCCAGTCATCATCTCTCTAACTAATAGAACAGTGTAAGTTACAGGATTGAGTTTTGCAATAGTTGCAAGCCAATCAGGGAGCAACTCCAATGGGAAAAGTGCTGGACTCAACATAAACAACGGCATTCCAAGAAAGTTGATTACTCCCCAAAAAGTTTCTTGAGATTTTGCAGTGGCAGCCACTATAACAGAAATTCCAGAAAATCCAAGAGAGAATAAAATCACGATTGCCATGATAGGAATAATCATAAACAGATTTGAAAAAGTAACACCGATTGCCAAAGCAATTCCTATAATCAAGCTAGACTGTAATGCAGAAATCAAAGAGATTGCAGACATTTTTCCTAGTGCAATAGAAGACCGTGAAATTGGAGATGTCAGTGCCTTGTTCATAAATCCGTATCTTCTGTCCCAAAGTGTATTTACACCTCCAAAAATGCTGGTAAAAATCGCAGTTAGTATTATCACACCAGGTGCCATAAACTCAATGTACTGTCCCTCAAATCCAACTGATTGAATTAACGGCTGCGTTCCTGAAAATGTATTTCCAATTACAATTATCCAAATTGCAGGCTGTATTAATCGAATTAAAACTCCACTGCGTGATTTTTTGTATCGTTTTAGTTCTCTCCAAAAAATAGTATAAGTATCATACATCAAAGTCATGCACGTAACCTCTTCATTTTTGCATGTTCTCGTCTTCGATTAAATCCAGCATCATCTCCTCTTATTTCACGACCAGTGTAAGAAATGAATACATCGTCTAAAGTGGGTTGAGTTAATGATATGGATACTATTTTAATTTGAAGTTCAGAAGAAATTTGAAATATTTTAGGAATCACTTCTGTTCCCTTGGATGCAAAAATAGTCAATTTGTTATTGTCGTTGTTTATCTTTTTTATCAAATCAATCTGGTGTAATTGAGATAAAAAGTCATCAGAGTTTCCATTTTTAAATGTCAATGATATGACTTCATTGCCCATCGCATTTTTCATATTCTCAGGCGAATCAATTACCTGAATTTTTCCATTATCAATAATTCCAATTCTATCACATAGTTGGTCTGCCTCTTCCATGTAGTGAGTCGTAAGAAAGATAGTCATTTCAAATTCTTTGTGTATTTTTTTTATATATTCCCAAATTTTTCTACGTGTTTGAATATCCAATCCAACTGTAGGTTCATCTAAAAACAAGACCTTGGGACGATGTAGCAACCCACCTGCAATGTCTAATCGTTTTCTCATTCCACCAGAATATGTAACAACTGGATCATTTTGCTTATCAGATAGTTCTATTAGTTCCAAGATGTCATCTATTCTTTTATTGATTTGATCCTTTGGAATATGATTGAGTCTTGCCTGTAAAAGCAAGTTTTCCCGTCCTGTAAGATATTCGTCAACTGTTGATTCTTGTTGTACATATCCAATGCTTTGACGGACTTGTTTTGGTTGAGTCACTACATCAAAACCGGAGACCAGAGCTTTGCCAGAAGTTGGCCTGAGCAATGTTGTGAGGATCATTATAGTAGTACTTTTACCTGCACCATTTGGTCCAAGAAATCCAAAAATTTCACCTGATTCAACAGCAAAGGAAATATCATTTACGGCAGTTATAGTACCAAAAGATTTAGAGAGAGATCTAGTCTCTACGGAATACAACACTTTGATCGCTTATCTCAATTATAAATTGCTAAGCGTTAAGAGGAGACATCTCATAAAAAATTTAAAGACCTTTGAAAGCAAATGAAACATGAAAGGATTATGCCAAAAGTGCCACTCATCAAATGTAGAGATAACAGTTGAAAAAGGAATTCCTATTTGCCTAAAATGTGGAAAAAAGACAGAGTAAAAATCGTGATTTTAAAAAAACTATTCTAGTTTTTTGTATTCTTCTTTTGTCATTTTAAGAATGACTCTTTCTCCTACGCCCCAAATTTCAGATTTTGATACAATTTTGGAGTGGACTATTCCATCGTGGATCTCAACTGATTCAAGCTCGTTTGTATCAGGATTTCTGTGTAGTCTTTTTATTTTGCCAATTTTGTGACCATCAATGTCAACTACTGGAATTCCTGTTCTGACTGGAGGTCTACTAAGTAGCAAAGTTTCCTCAGTGAATTTGTCAATGTAGTCATTTGAGAGAAAATAGTCTTTGTTAAATCCCTGATGTATTGTAACTCCTGAAACGTTCAGAGTGTGTTGGTTAATGTGAATGTGTTTGACTTTACCATATTCTATGCCTTCTCTATCTATGACTTTTTTTCCAACAAAGTCATCAGCTGTAGCCATATTCTCAGGCATGTCTTCTAGTTTAACTGACATGTAGTATACTGTTCAGATTTGCTTATCTTACCAAATATCAGAAATTTCTAGCAATGAGGTTAAATTACTTGACAGAAATATCGGCTCATGGTAGTTGAAGAGAATGTATTTCGTGCAATTTTGAGCACAAAAGGCAGAAAGACGGGAAGGCGCCATTCTGTAATGCTACGCGCTGTAAAATATAACGAAAAAATTTACTTTTCAAGACACATGCCAGATGGAGACTGGTTCAAAAACGCCATGGCAAACCCTGATGTGATAATAGAATACAACAATTTGACATTTACAGGAAAGGCAAATTTAGTTAAAGACGAAAAACTGGAGCAAAAAATTTCTCAATTAAAATATCCTGGAGAAAAAAGAGCAGATGAGAAAAGAGTTGCAATAGAGATTACACTATATGAACAATAGTGGTCAGACCCCTTCGTTCAAATTCAACATCATTTTCCATTTCACTTATAGTAACAGTAAATGATATCACATCGCGTTGTTTTGCGTTTTCTGCATGCAGTTTAAGATGAATATCCATCAAATCAAACTCTCCAGATGGCAAGTCATTTTCATCAAAGTATGCCCCACATGTAGATTCAATTCTAAATCTATCATCTTTAAAATGAAAACCAAGTTTTGTTTTTCGTCCTTGTCTGCCACCAGATTTTACATTGACATCAATGACTCCAGATTTTGCCATTGTGTAGCTTGATTTCCCATTTACAAAGACACCGATTTGGATTGGTTTTCCTGCGGTAGATTCTGCCATCTTTTGAATTCCGTCATTCATTACGACATCAACTGCTTTGATTGTCTGAGCAACTTTTGCAATCCAGTCATTTGTTCTTTCTATAGTTGCTCTAATTCCAGCGCGTCGTTTTTTGTCTTCATCCTCTGGAAGTTTATAGTAATCAACCCATGCTTCATAATCATGGGAAATGTCTTTGATAAAATCAATACATGTTACTTTGTAATCATTTACATTGTCTGTTCTTTCTGAGCTATCATCTATTCGTATACCATCATAGTCCATCGGCAATGCCAATAATGATAATTATTTTTACGTCTAAAAAAACTAATCAGATAAAGATTAATGATTATAACGGGATTCATACCAGAAACATCATGATATTTTCAGAATTGGTGTTAGATCTTCAGCAGGAATTAAAATCAAATCTGGCACAGATTCGCTTCATGCTAAAGAAAAATCCAGCCATGGGATATGCAAAAATCGTGGAAATTGGTAAGCATGTAGGCAAAAAATACAACATCAAACTAGTAGTCAATTTTCCAAAAGAAGGAAAAATAGAAGAATTTGACATGTATGGCAAAAGAGATCTTAGCCTGATTGTAGATTATGAGAGAAAAAGATTTCCAATCAATAGAGAGTTGATCAAAGAAAAGGCAAAAGAAATTTTGGGCGACATTCAAGTTCAAGATGCATACATGTATGAAGATAAAGAAGGAGTAAGAGTGTATTCAGACAATTGGAAGATAGACATACTTCCTCACTCAGTTCACATATGGACTGAGTTTGATGAAAAGGTTTCAAAGTTTTGTGATTGGTTAATGGAAAACGCATATGAGATGAAAAACAAAGCAAAATAATATCAAGGATTTAAACGGATTCTAATTTTTCAAGCAGACCGTGAGCTTCGTAGTTATCAGGATCTAGTTTTATAATTTTTCTACAACATTCTATTGATTCATCTTTTTGTTGTAATGAAAGATGGGCGTTTGTTTTTAGTGTCAATGTTTCAATGTCGTCATGTTTTAGTTCCAATGCCTTTTCAAAATACAAGATTGCTTTTTTTGAATCTTCTAAAATAAAATAAATGCTTCCCATCATGAACATGTAATCAGGATCTTTGGAAAATTTTTCTGCCAAACTTTTTCCAAATTCAAGTGCTTCTACATAATCTCCATTTTTAACTAATTTCTTGAGGTGTCGTTTAGGATAACTAAAAAGACCTGTCATGATTTATCTTATCATCACATCAAACTCTAATAATTTGAATGTAGAACATGAAAAAAGATATTATTTTTAACCAAACCAAGATTCAGGCTCATAACCGCCTGAACTAGAATCCTGAGCAGTTCGTGGAATCTTCATTATTCCTTCCTTGATTAAGAACTGAATTCCTTGAACAAATGAATTATCATCAATTGAGCCGTCTGCCCACCATCCTGCATTGTTTTTAATCCATGATGGAATATTTTGAGTCGAGCCAGATGATGGTTTACCGTCACTAGCACTGATTGGGATATCTATTTCTAAATAATCAGCAGCAGTTGAAGGAACAACATGTTCAGGAGCTAGACCATAAACCCAAATTACATAATGAGCAATTCCAGGTGGTTCTTCAATTATCATATTAATCTCAGCTTGCCCTGATGGAGAATAAAGAAAGTCTCGTCCTTCATCTTGTGCGATGGATCTTAATGGTTTCAAATTATTATCTACAACTAACAAATCAAATTTGACTTGGCTCAAAAATTCAGTGTCGTCATATTTACTTATAAATTTAATCAGCCATTGCATCTCACAGCCTTCAATTGGGTCTTCTGGACCATAGAAAACATGTACCTGATAATCAAAATTCTTTGTAGGTTTTTTAACACTCACAAGATCATAATTCTGTTGACATCCCATAGCAGATTGTATGTCTGATGTAGAACCAACATTTGTAAACGGACTTTGTTGTACGTTTTGTTTATACTCTAATAATGTAAACTTGTATTCCGGTGGAGGAATACCTTCTGAAACATGTGTGTATGTGTTAGCTTTGATTGGGAAAGGAAAATTATCAACTACCCAAACCTTACTTGTAGCACCGCCAGTCTTCCATGATACCAGAACAGTATCATATGTTCCAGCTGGGACGGTGATCTTTTCAATAGATGTTGGAATTATTTGTTCGCCACCAATATTTGCAATTTTACCCCAAGATTTTGCAGAGAATTTTTTTGGTCCATCTTGACCAGTTTTATCATATCCATTTGCAAAAGCAGACAACCATGCAAGAGAAGATTTGAATGCGCCTCGGTAAACACCTAAACTGTCACTACCGCCAGATGGTTCTGGTGCAAGTTTTCCTAACTCCATTTCACCTTTAACAATTTTATTGCCATCATAAACAACAACTTCTGTAAGCCATTTTTCCTCTGTTCCGGATTTAGTATCACCTTTAATCCAAATGTCCATTTCGAATTCTGCGCATTCTTTGTAATCTACATGACACATTGAATATGAAAAGAAATCACCTTTTTTGAGACCCTCTCCTGCAAACCAAGATGGATCACCAGGAAGACTAACACCGCCTGCTTGAAACTGTGCTGCAGCATATTGTAATGGAACGGTTCCAAAAATTAAGATTGCAATTAGAGATAGAGCTAAAAGTGTTGTCTTCAATTCACAAAAATTGTACGTTACGGATAGTTAAACGTTATTCATATAAGCAAATATAGAGGAAAATTTAAGAAATTTTATAATGTGTGAGTGCTCAAAAGTTCACTTGTACGAAGTAGAGTTTAAGCTTGATGGAATGACAGTTGTTCCAACTCACAAAAATTGCGGATTTGCATTAGATGAAAAACAATCCGACAAGTTCCAAAAAGAATTAGTAAAATCATGGGGCTTTGAAGAAGAAGAATAATTTAAAAAGAAAAAATAAAATTAAAACAACTACGGTTTACAGTTGTTTGACTGCTTCTTTGCAAACGTCAGTTTTACATTTGCAATCTGCGCTGCATATACAATGACCTTGCATATCACAATCACATGAGTAAGTTGGATCGCCGCTGTCTGCTTCGCATCCACATGCTTGATCTGTCATAGATACGCAATGATTTTACTTATTTTAAAATGTTAGTACATGGCTTTAGAAAATCACGCACTAGAAATGAGGCCAAGAATGTCATTGCATGATTTTTGAATGAGTTTTGCCTGATTATCAAGCAGATTATAGTCAGATTCAACATCAAAGGCAACTTTTAGGATATGAATAAGATCTGGCTGGTTGTCAATTTTGTCTTTGATATTTATGAAATTTTCTTTGTTTATGCATCCCAAGTAAAAATAGCAATCAGATAACATGGAGTTTTTTACAAATAAATCATATTTTTGTTGGATGATTTTTGAGTGGCCGTTATTTTCAATCATGTCCGAAAATCCAATTGTAGATTTTAGCTTTCTTTCCAACAGAGACAGTGTTGCCCTTTCAATTCCTACTGTTTGTGTAACTATGGAAATTTGTTCGTTGACTTGATTTTTCTCAAACTTTCGCATCATATCTAACATATGTGTGGAGTTTGGACGGTAGAGATTCAATAAACAAATGGCATCAGCCAAAAAATAAGACGCACATATTTGCCAACATGATGAAAAAATATTTGAAGTTTTGATTCCTTCTTTAGTTTTTTCACAGCAAAAAAGAGAGTCAAATAGACGGTTTTTTGCACAGTCTTTGTAAATGATCAAACGTTTTTCCTTAATTTTTGACAGAAACATTCGCAGTTCCCAAGATTCATCATGAATTATTTTCATTCCGTCATATTTTATAAGAATATCAGATTTTGTTTCTTTTAATGAACCATGATGAATTTTTATAAAATCGTCATCGTAAAAAATTATTTTTTCTGGTTCACATTTATCATCAAATACTGTTATATCATATTCACATGAATCAAAAAAAGAATTAGTTGCTCTGCATCCTCCTAAACCAACAGGAAAATTTGTAAGTGATTGTTCTTCTGCTAATTTTTTTAAATCCATGAGATTAATCACTTTAAATTTTGTATAAAGCAGCAAACTTACTAATTTTTACCAATGGATTCACTGTCAAAACATTTCCTTTAAATTGAGATTGAGATTGTTTTTGAACAAGCTCCTGTGGTGTAGTCCGGCTAAGCATACTGCCCTCTCAAGGCAGTGATCTCGGGTTCAAATCCCGACGGGAGCACTTTATCATTGGGATGCGGTGCATGAATTATCAAGTAATTGTTTGTTTAAATAAGAAAATAAAATTGAAGAATTATTGGGTTTAAGAGATATCAAGTTAGAAGAGGAATATCGTTCAGATAGAAATAATATCGTAACAGACTTTTTTTTTCCATGTCTGAATAACTGCACAGAGTATGACAGATGTGTGGATTTTTTGTCAATTCGAGGTTTGGCAGGTATAGTCATGGGCTTTGATAACTTTACTGCGGGTAAGGCAAAACTAAGAATGATCACAGGCAATAGATTCAAAATAGCAGATCTCAACATATTGACAAAACTTTTTTCAGAAAAATACACCAAACGCTTTGATGGAAAATTGATCAGAAATAATAAAATCCAAAAACTGCAAGATTTCATAAATAACGGCCAAATTGAATTAAAAGTTGCAATCACAAATTCCGAGGAGGTTTCAAATTTGTTCTCAGAAAGAATAGGAATATTCAAAGACGAAAAGGGGGAAGCAGTTGCATTTACCGGCACATCGTCATCTCTTTCCATTCAAACAAGGGACTTTGAATCAGTGGATGTATTTACGTCATGGAATGATAAATCAAGAGTCCAAAGAAAGATTAAAGATTTTGAAGATCTGTGGGAAAATAAGACAAAATATGTTCAGGTCTATGATTTTATGTATGCAGAAAAAAACAATCTTTTAAAATATTCATCAGAATGGGCATTCAGTGTTTAAAGTTGAGACAATTCTTCTAATCCAGTTTTATTTTCATAAAAATTCATTCTGTTAATTTTATAATAGATTACCTCACCACGTCTTTCAATCACTGCAATAATTGGCTCTTTTCCCATTTGTGTGATTTGTTCAATTTTTTTCTGAAGAGTGCCCATCTTCTCTTGTTGACCTTCGTTGAGACCAAAAATTAGAAATTTTGCTCCCTTTTCACCAAATTGTCCTCGTTCATACACTCTGAAATCAGATCCAAACCCAAATCCATCTTTGACTACATAGCCCCTAGTTTTCAAATCTCGGTAAATCAAAAATTTTGTGAGGGTTTCAGAGTCATTTTTTTGACATATGTTCATCAAGTCATCAAAATTAATTTGTTTTTTGCCCTTATGCAGAATTAGTTTATTGGCATATAGCAAATAGAGTGATTCAAAAGACTTTAAGAATAATTTTTCTTTTTCTATTTCACCGTATCCTTTGAGTTGAAGTTCATTGATCATTTCTTTATCTGAAATAGCGGTTTGATCTGAAACCAGATCACCTTTGACTAATGGAGTCTCTTCCATAATGAAGAGAAAAACAGGGTTTTCCATATAAGTATTGGAAAATACGAATATGTGTTGTCTAACCGTTAAAATATGGGCATTCTTGTTTGAATTTATCATGCATGGTGCCAATTATAGAGTGGGTAGAGGACAGCCATTTTGTAGAAAGGAATACATCAAAGGTAGCCCACAGATAAAAATTGCAAAATTCCAAGGAGGAAAAAGAGCAAGTTATGATTATTGTGTTCAATTACTTACAAATGAAAAATGCCAGATCAGACATGTGGCCATAGAGTCCTGCAGATTAGCAGCAAACAAAACACTTGAACAATCAACTGGAGAAACAGGATATTTCTCCAGACTCAGAATTTATCCTCATGTTCTTCTTAGAGAAAACAAAATGGTTGCAACTGCAGGTGCAGATAGAATTTCAGAGGGAATGAGAAGAGCGTGGGGGAAAGCTACCAGCCTAGGTGCCAGAGTACAGCTTGGACAGTGCATTATGGAGTTTTATGTTAATGCAGCACATTTAGAAAAAGCAAAAAAGGCACTCAAAAGCGCTTGTGTAAAACTGCCTGGCGGAGCAACAATCAAGGTGATTCCTTGGGAACAAAAAATGTCACCGTAAATTTTCTAGATCAGACTTCTTACTTTTAACAAATTCTAAAAACTCTGCAAATTCAGATTCAGTTGGCTCTCGATTTAGAATTCTTTTTGTTTGATAATAAAAGGCGTTATAGAGACGTCCGATAACAATTCCAAGTGCAAAAGATTTAGAGTTATCAATGTTTGAAAGCAATTTGATAATTTGTTGAATTTCTTCTTTGTTTGAAATGGTTTGATGAATTTTTTGCTTGATTTTCTCCATCAATTTTTCATCCATAGTTTATCTTAGATGCAATAGTTAAAAACAGTTTAATATCCAAATTCATCCCTTAGGATTGTTGCAGTTATAGTACAGTTTGGTTAATATTCGAGCTTGCCAAGTTCGTGACCCGGGTTCAAATCCCGGTAACTGCACCATTTATCTTTGATTATTTTGTTCTAATCCGTGTTCTATTATCTCCAATGCAGTTTCAGCTTTTTCAGGTCTAGGCAGCTGAATCATAAAGACATTATCTTTTCCATAATGAGATTTAGGTGATGAGAGTGCAAGCATTGAAGTTTTTGCAAGAGATTGAAAAAAGAACAAATCCTTGTTTGCGTTGATTAATAGTTTTTCAACAATTCCGCCTTGAGAAAATGTTAAAACAATTTCGACAAAAACATGACCCAATCCATCTTGCAATATGTTAAGATCAGTGTTAATTGCAAGAGATTTTCCAGCGACTTTAGATATTATTTCGTCATATTTCCTTTCATCTAAAATTATACATGGGATGTCTTTACCATCAAAATCAAATGTGGTAACGCCATCATGGACTTGTTCAGATAATTTTTTTAACTCGTCAGACATTTTTCTTTTCTAACATTGGAACCACTTTATCACTTGCTTTAATCATAAAGGGCGTAAGAAATGCAGTGATTATAGATATCACACCTACCAATGGGAACAAAAATGTGCTTACAGCACCAATATCAACTCCAGTTTTTATGATAACAATTGAGAATTCGCCTCTTGGTGCAGCTAATGTAAATGCAGAGCGAACGGCTTTGTCACGTTTTTGACGGAATAAAAAGCTGCCAAGTATGTTACCCCCAAATTTCATCCCTATTGCAACTGCAATTAGTGCAACAGCTATAAACAAATAATTTTGAAGTTGCGATACATCCATCAAGGCACCAACTGAGATAAAAAATATCGCCACAAACATATCTTTTATCGGGCTTGCCAAAAGTTTAGAGACTTCAGAGGATTTAGATTCTGCAACCAAAACTCCTGCAAGAAACGCTCCTATAGCAACTGACAACCCAACAATATTTGCCAATAGAGCATAGCCAAAACACACTCCAAGAACACTCAGTAATAAAATTTCATGATGCTCAGATGCAGCAACTCTGTCAATTAGCGGTGTGATGATTTTTGTTCCAATAGTGAATGTACCTACAATCAAACCGGTTGCAACAATAATTACAATCAAAATGGATTCCAAAGATACAGTTCCAACTAGGGCAATTGATTGCAAGGAAGAAATTAAAATTACTGCAATAACGTCTTCTACAATCAATATTCCCAATACAAGAATTGTCGATTCTCTTTTAATTCGTCCCATCTCTTCTAAAATTTTTACAATAACTGCAGTACTAGAAATTGAAAGTGCTGCAGCAATAAATAATGAATCCATAGAATTCAACCCAAGGGAAGTAGCGGCATAAAAAATTGCACCTAATGTTGTAAACAGACCAATAGTACCTATACCAATTGCCATTCTTCCAATACTTTTGATTTTTGCATAAGGAAATTCAATCCCAATTACAAAAAGAAGTAAGATGACTCCTATTTCAGAAAATAGATTCAATGCAGACATATCAGTTAAGATTCCTACCCCTTCCAACATGTCAGAAGGACGATTTCCAGGAGGGAGAGTCCAAGTCCAAAGGGGAGATAGAGGTCCCAACAACATACCTGCAAAAAGATATCCGATGATCAAAGGTTGTTTTATTTTAAAGAATGCAAGAGTTACAATTGCCCCGATAATCATGATAAAAGCTAAATCAGTGACAAACGAAGTGTGTGGTATGTGACTAATCTGATCAACAAGTCCAGTTACAATTTGATTCAAACCGTTAGAAATTCCAGAGGAGTCAATCTGAAGTGTGTAGTTGACCACGATACCATTTGATAAATTTGTTTAAAAACAGTTGCGTACATCCACAAACAAAAACGGATTTTTTAATGTAACATAACTTTTATGTAAATTTATTATGTTTTGAACCTCTTTATGCCTAGTTATCATAAATCTAATTGCAGAATGATGAGTAGGTCAGCTGAAAATAATGTAGAGAAATGACCTGGGGTATCTGACTGCATAATTGGTAACACCATAATTACCTAAATATTAATAGTACGGTACCATACCGTACTATATGATTCAATGTGAATATTGTCCAAGAGGGTTTATTGACACAGCAAATGGACTAGCTGAAAAGACATTTCATGAGTTACTCCATGAACCAGAAGTTGTCAACAAGTAACTCTTTACATTTTTTATTTTACACCTAACTTTTTTATCATCATATTTTATTCTTAATAGGTATGGTTTCCAAAGAAACGAAGAAAGCAGACAAAGTTTCAGATAAAACAAAAAAAATCATAAAACGTGAACCTACTCCTTCTGCAATACTAAAAAAGGTAGCATCAGTAACAGATTCCAGCAAAGCATTACAAAAAGAAATAAAGGTAATGTCAAAAATTTTTGGAGACAACCAAAAAGTACTTGTGTCTATGAAAGAAATGATCGATACTTTAACTTTAACGTTAGAGAATATACAAAAACAATCAAAGCAGATAAACATCCTAGAAGACGACACACAGAAACTGTATGCAGGATTAAATCATGTAAGAGCCCAATCAAATTTAGTTACAAAAATTAATGAACAAACTGTAAGACTACAAGAAGAAGTAAACAAAATAAACGAATTACAAAAATCATCTCCAAAGACACAGGAACTGTCACAGCAGGTAGAAGACAGCATGAATTCTATGAGAAATAACTCACAGATGATAATAAAAATAGCACAGAGAATTGATGAAGTAAGAGATGATCTTAGAAAAGTATCTGGAAAGACAGATTCATTTTTAGACATAGGTAAAGAGATTGACAATCTAAAAAACAGTGTTGAAGGAATAAGCAAAAAAACAGATAGTGTTGAAGTGAGCTCTCAGGTAATTTCTAGTCTAAATCAAGAACTTGGAAAAATCAAAGACGAGGTAAATTCAGCATCAAAATTGAAATTAGAACTTGATGCAATTAAAATTGCAATTGATGCAGTTGCTGGAAAGGCATCAAAAATAGATTCACTGGGAGGAGTCATCGAGGGGTTAAAGCAGCAGTTTACCACAGTTGTCTCAAACACAGATCCTGCAACAAATTTGAGCATGAATTCAATCAAAGTAATTTCTGGAAAAATTGATAAAATTGAAACTGAGATAAACTCATTAGCACATAGAGCAGATTCGACAGCATTTGTAGGAGAGGGGTTAAAATCAGTTCAAGAGGATTTTTCAAATTTCAAAAAGAATGTTTTTGAGAAGACAGACAACATAGAACAAAAAATTTCTTCGGTGTCAGATATTTTAAAACGACAGGATGCATCTACAGCAGAATTTCACAAAAAATCAGATAAAATATTTGAAGAGATGCAATCAGTCAAAAATGTCACAAGTAAAGTGTCAAAAGAATCATCAAAAGAAATGATGGCATTGTTAAAGCTGTCAGAATATCAATCAAACATCAGAATGCATGCAGAATCAAAGTATGGAGATGCAAAGGATCTAGAGAACATGGCATCACAGACAGCCGAGATTGTAAACTTGTTTGATAAGTTATCAATAGAAGCTGGAGAGAAAATCCCACTACCACATGAAGTCAGACAATGGGCAATCAGTAAAATTTTAGATTGTGCAGATAAATGGGAGATTAGATTTAGCGATATCTTTGCAATTTTGATAAATACAATTGGCAAAGAATTACTAAAAGAATCAGTCAGAATTCAACAAATTAGAGACATTTATGGAATTAGAGCTGTAGATGAAATACGTAATGAATTGAATATTTCCTAAACTCCAGTCGTTTCATCAAATGCAGTTAGTTGATCTTTCTTTCGTTTTAGAACTGCAAAGATTCCTAAAATTGCAGCTATCCACATTGTGCTAAATACAATATTAGATACACTGACAAACATGTAGGGAGTTGCATCCATGATATTTTGACGAAGTGCTAAAGAGCGTTCACCGATGTTAGTCATACCAGTTTGAAATGCAGCACTATCTTCAGATACTCCAGAAATTGTTTCAACGTTAATGAGCATGTTATCAACATCACGTTCTAGTCTAAGAAAGCTGGTAGATTCTGTAGGAAAAACCCAAACAGGATTTTTACTTTCAGGCAATTTTTCCATAACAATTGCCAAATCTTGTTTAATTGCAATCAAGTGAGTTTTAATTGCAACCGGATCTGCTGAGCCAAGTATTCCATCCAAATTGCCACGTATTCTATCAAGGGGGTAAACATCAGCATGATATCCAGTAATCGCCATAAATCCTCCAAAAATGATAATTGCAACAACTCCAATCATTGAAAGTTGGTATGTTCTTTTTTCCATTTTTTCTTTCTTGGTTAAAACAGGAATGTTACGTGATTTAATTCTTTTAAATCTTGTATGAGACAGACTCATGTAGGAAATATAAAAAAAACCGACTGTTTGCAGTCCAATAATAGGTGCAAAAACAGGGTTATTGGAAAATATCGAGATCAAAATTCCCATCAGCCCGTAAATACCAAAGAAGATCTCAAGCAAGGTAGTTTTTGTAAAAGGTAAGTTGTATGCCTTATCTCTCCAATTATCTTCTTTGTTAACAATTCCATATTTTGGAGTTCTTAGAAATTCATTTTTCTTTCCAAAAACTGCATCAAATACAGCTACGGTATTATTTACAGACATTCCTGCATTGTAAACAAGTAATGCAGGCAAAATCTTTACTTTTGATTTCCAGGATTTATGATACATACTTTGAATAATTACAATGTATGCCCCAGGACCCATTGCAAGATATGCAGCAATTGTGAGTGCTGGAATAAAACTAACCAGATACAGATTCATGTTTGAAGCTAAAAGAACAGGTAATGCAAGAAATTGGATTAGCATCAAAGGATAAACAATATGACGTGTTAGTTGGACAAATGCTTGAATTTTTGCTTCTACTGAAACTTTACGTTTGATTGCAATATCTAACAATAATTTAATTGCACATTGAATAGAACCTTTTGCCCAACGAAATTGTTGTCTTTTAGCAGCATTCATTTGAACAGGAAGTTCTGCATCAACTATAATATCAGGCAAGAAAACACATTTCCATCCTTTCATTTGAGCCCTATAGCTTAGATCAAGGTCTTCTACAAGAGTAGCAGTATGCCATCCACCAGCATCTTCTATACAAGCACATTTCCAGATTCCTGCAGTGCCATTAAAGTTCATAAATAAATTAGAATTGCTTTTAGCTTTTTGTTCAATCAAAAAATGAAAGTCAAGACTAAGTGCTTGTGCTTGAGTGATTGCAGAATAATTTTCATTTACATGTCCCCAACGACATTGAATCAATCCTATGTTAGGTTTAGAAAAGTGAGGGATGGCTCTTTTTAGAAACCAATTTGGTGGAATGAAATCAGCATCAAAAATTGCTACAAATTCAGTATCAGTAGTCTGCATTGCGTGTTTCAAAGCACCTGCTTTGTACCCTTTTCTGGTACCACGTCGTATATGTTCAATTTGAAATCCCTGTTTTTTGTACGAAGTGACAACATTTGATAAAAGTTCAATAGTTTCATCGTCAGAATCATCTAAAACCATTATTCTCATCTTTTCTTTTGGATAATCCATTGCACATACTGCATCTACTAGTCTTTTTGCAACATACCTTTCATTGTATATTGGTAATTGGATAGTAACTGATGGAGTTCCAACATTTACAGTAGAAAGAATCTCTTTTCTCTTTATTGATAGATATGTAAGGTAATAGAAATTGCAGGTGTAAGCACTAATAATAATTGCAGAAAAAATAAACAGATCAAAAACAAATTGGGTAAACGAATTAAGTGCCATTATCTAGTTTCACAAAATGGCTGGTCGCTATTTATACTTGCAAAATAATTTATTTATTTTTGCTCAAAGATCTTGATTGCTTGTGGTGGACAAACGCCTTCACATGCAAGACAAAAGATGCAATCAGGTTCTTTTGACATGAGAGGTTTTTTTCCAGATGCAGGATTTCCAGGAGTGTCAAACCACTCATAGACTCCAACTGGACATGCTTCAATACATGCACCATCTGCAACACAAATATCATAATCTACAGATACAAATTCTCCCCAAACACCAAGAATTCCATTGTTTGCGCCTTTTCTGCCCCAAGTCTTGATTGTGTATCCATTTGCATCAAATGGAACAGATGGTTTCATTTTAGATTTGTAAGCAACATCAATCGGTCCTGGTTTTGCACCATCTGGAATTTCAACTTCGCCTCCATCATCTTCAGCAATTTCATCTGTAGCTTCAGTTGGTTTTGGTTTGGCGTTAAGAACAATTTTTGCAAGTGGAGTAAGTTCTTCGAGTCTTTGTATTGCTTCAGAATGATTTAGCTTTTCTGCTTTTGCAAGATAAGAAATCATCTTATCTGCTAAAATTGTATTTCGTAATATAGTATCAATAACCATTTTTGCAAAATGATCTGCCTTTTTTCTATAATCCTTAACCCAATTTGGATCACCGAATTTTTCGATTGGAAAAATTTGATAAATAATATCAACTACTTCCCCACTTACAATCTCAACGGTTACAGATAGTTCTACTTCTTCATACCCTTTTGCGTCAGGATCTTTCATATTCTGTTCTTTCCAGCGATATGTAGCAAAGACTCTGTCTGCGTATGCATCCATCTCAAATGCCTTTTTGAGGCCATCATGTACGGATTTAATTTCAAGAGGATCTTCAAGTTTTATCGGTAATCTATAAAGTCCAAGTTTGAATCCATGAAGAGGGTATACACCACGTTTTGCAGTTGGTGCTTCCATTGTCCAAACTCGATCTTTTAGAAGTAATGACATCTGGCTTCAGTAGATTGGATTTATTTAAAAAGGTTATCAGTCATTGTCGTCTGGACAAGTAAGCTCACGAAGTTCAGTGTATTTTTTTTCCATTGCTTCAGCATATTCTGAAACTTTTGCTAGAATAAACAGATCTTTTGAAAAATACCAACGAATTGGAACCCAATGTCCAATTCCATCCATATCATGAATCATGCCTTTATCGGCTTTTACATTTAGTTTTTCGTCAATTGACGTATCTTTTACTGTAAGACCTCTTTTTGTTTTATCTTCTAAGATAAAATCACAGTCAGCGTCTTTGATGAAATAAAATGAACCTGTCTTCAGTACAGGAAGGTCCAAGGACAATTTATTTTTCCACAGGATTTCCTATCATGTTGCCCCATTCAGTCCAAGAACCATCATAGTTTCGAACCTTGGAGTAACCAAGTAAATATTTTAGGACAAACCAACTGTGAGATGATCTTTCTCCAATTCTACAATAACAGATAACATCTTTGTCTGGGGTGACACCTTTTGATTCATAATTTTGCCTAAGATCTGCTACAGACTTGAATGTGCCGTCAGCATCATTTACAGCAGTTGCCCATGGAATATTATTTGCTTTAGGAATATGTCCACCTCTTTGTGCATGCTCCATAGGATATTCAGGAGGAGCAGTAATTTCACCAGAGAATTCTTTTGGAGATCTTACATCAACCATCACAGTATCTTCTCGTCCTAATGCTCTGCTAACATCAAACAGATAAGCACGTAGACCTTCATCAGGAGGTTGCGCTTTGTATTGAGTTAGTGCAAGTCGTGGCTCTTCTGTAGTGTATTCTTTATTTTCTAATTCCCATTTTTTTCTTCCACCATTCATGATTTTTAGATTTTCATGACCATAGTATTTGAAAACCCAGAAAACAAATGCTGCAAACCAATTATTAAAATCTCCATAAAGAATAACTTCAGTATCCTCACGGATGCCATTTTTAGACATTAATGTCTCAAATTGTTTTTTATTAATGATATCTCTAGTTATAGGATCATTGATGTCTCGTTTCCACCAAATTAAGCTGGCTCCTTTAATGTGACCTTTTTGATATCC
>SXGQ01774667.1_pt1 | contig 19006 bp, 16 predicted proteins | sample 3178371 | NCBI WGS metagenome assembly SXGQ01 (sample SAMN11356859, study PRJNA531348) | freshwater metagenome | isolation source: freshwater sample F1-20 | place: China: Fuxian Lake, Yuxi | collected 2017-12-25 | reverse complement strand
GGGAGTCCCCGCAGACGATGGTCATTCCAGGCTGTGTCGCGCCGAGCTCGGGCCCCATGACGTGGACAATGCCATTGTGGGCCGTCCCGAGCGCGTGCAGCGGGACCCCGAACTCGGAGCAATTGCGGGAAAGGGCCGCCACCACGCCGCGGCCCGCATCATCGATCGCCCCGAGCCCCCCGCGCGTCGGCGTGATGTGGTCCATCGTCGCGAGCGTCTTTCCTGGCTGCCGCACCCGGAGGCCACGGGCCCGGAGCCCGTCAAACGCCTGAGGAGAGGTCATCTCGTGAACCAGATGCAGGTCCACGTACAGGATATCCGGGGCGTCACCAACGCCGCGTGCCACGACGTGGGCGTCCCAGATCCGGTCGAGGAGCGTGCGCGGACTGCTCAAGCGCGCCCTCCGACGACGCCATCATGCGACCACCAGGCCAGGGCACGGTGTCTCTCGCGGCCCCGTCTCGCGTCGCGCTGGCTCGGTTGCGACAAGATGGCTCCTGGGTGGCAGTGACGGGCCCGTGATGGCGACGGGACTCGCCGAGCGCCCTCCAGAAGGCCGCTCGCCGCGCCCGGTGTCGGACGTCGGATCCCCCGCTCCCGCGGACCAGGGGACCCGGGTTCCGCATCAGAGCTTGTCGGTGTCGACCGGGTTCACGAAGGTCATCATCGCGCGCAGCTCCTTGCCGACCTTCTCGATCGGGTGACCGCGCTCAACCTGGCGCCGCTCGCGGAAGACTGGCGCGCCCTCGCGGTTCTCGCCGATCCAGCGGGACGCGAAGCGCCCATCCTGAATCTCGTCGAGCAGCTTGCGCATCTCCTTGCGGGTCTCGTCCGTCACGAGGCGGTCGCCCGCGACATAATCACCCCACTCGGCGGTGTCCGAGATACTGTAGCGCATGTAGTTGAGGCCGCCGCGGTACATCAGGTCCACGATGAGCTTCAGCTCGTGCATGCACTCGAAGTACGCCAGCTCGGGCTGGTAACCCGCGTTCACGAGGGTCTCGAAGCCAGCCTTGACCAGCGCCGACACGCCGCCGCACAGGACCGCCTGCTCACCAAAGAGGTCCGTCTCGGTCTCCTCGGAGAAGGTCGTCGTCAAGATGCCGGCCCGCCCGCTGCCGATCGCACAGCCGTAGGCGAGGGCCACCGCGTCGGCGTGACCGCTCGCGTCTGCATGGACCGCGAGGAGGGCTGGCACACCGCCGCCTTCCTTGAAGGTCTCGCGCACCCGATGGCCAGGGCTCTTGGGCGCGATGAGGCTGACGTCGACGCCCTCGGGTGGACTGATGGTGCCGTAGCGGATGTTGAAGCCGTGGGCGAACATCAGCGTCTTGCCAGGCTTCAGCGCGGGCAGGATGTCCTGCTCGTAGATCGCCTGCTGCGACGTGTCGGGCGTCAGGATCATGATGACGTCCGCCTCGCTCGAGGCGTGCGCGACCGACACCACACGGAGACCATCGGCCTCGGCCTTGGCGCGGCTCTTCGAGCCCTCATGGAGCCCGACGCGCACGTCGACGCCCGAATCGCGCAGGTTCAGCGCGTGGGCGTGCCCTTGCGAGCCGTAGCCGATGATGGCGACCTTGCGGGAGGTGATGTGGGAGAGGTCTGCGTCGCGGTCGTAGCGCATCTGGGTCATGGCGGACTTTCCTTGGCAGGGCGAACGGGGCCCGATGGCGCGGGCCCGTGGTTGAGACAGGGCGGGGTCAGACCTCGCCGTGGCGGCTCAGGAAGGCGGCGGGGCTGCCGGGACCGCGCGACATCGCGACGGAGCCGGTCTGAACCATCTCCTCGATGCCGTACTCCGCGAGCACGCTCGCGAGGCTCGCGATCCGGTCGTGCGAGGCGGCGAGTTCGAGGACCATCGTGGTCGGCGACATGTCCACGACATGGGCGCGGAACGCCTCGGCGATCCGATTGATGTCGGCGCGCTGCTCGGTCGTCGCGTGGACCTTGATGAGGGCGAGCTCGCGCTCGATGCGCGGCTGATGCGTAATCTCCTGAACCTCAAGCACGTTCATGAGCTTGTAGAGGTTGGCCTCGAGGCGTCGCGCGGTGTCCTCGTCGGCCTCGACGACAGCGGTCATGCGGCTGACGCCCGGGACGTGCGTCTGCCCGACGTTCAGCGACTCGATGTTGAAGGAGCGGCGGCGGAACAGCGAGGCGGTCCGGTTCAGGACGCCCGGCTTGTCCTCGACGTAGATGATGAAGGTGCGCAGAATGTTGCGGCGCTGCATCAGGTGTCCTCCCCGGTCTCAAAGATGGGGTTGTGATTGGCGGTGTGCCCGTCGACAGTCTTCGAGCGCCGCATCATCTCGTGCAGACCAGCTCCCGACGGGACCATCGGGTAGACCGAGTCCTCCTGCTCCACCCGGAAATCGATGAGCACCGTGCCGGGCTGGCTCTCGGCCCACGCCACGGCCCCAGCCACCTCGCCGCGCGACGTCACGCGCAGGCCTTGAAGCCCATGGGCCTCGGCCAGTTTGACGAAGTCGGGACTCTTGATCGGCGTCGCGACGTAGCGACCGCCGTAGAAGAACTGCTGCCACTGGCGGACCATGCCGAGGAAGCCGTTGTTGATGATGGCGATGTTGACCTTGAGCTCTTCCTGCGCACAGGTAGCGAGCTCGCAGGCCGTCATCTGAAATCCACCGTCGCCGACCACGACCCAGACGCTGGCGTCCTTGCGGCTGAACTTGCCGCCGATGGCGGCGGGGAGCGCGAAGCCCATCGTCCCGAGCCCGCCCGACGTGATGAGCGAGCGCGGCGTGTCATGCCGGTAGTACTGGGCCTCCCACATCTGGTGCTGCCCGACGTCCGTCACGACGAGGGCCTTGCCATCGGTCGCCCGCCAGAGATCGTGAATGACGTGCGCCGCGTGCAGCTTGCCGGTGTCGGGCATGTGCTGGATGTCGAGGACCGCGGCGTCGCCCTTCATGTCGTTGATGTGATGCCACCATGGCTCGAGCTTGCGGGCTTCCAGGACTGGCAGCCAGGCCGACAGCACCTCGCGCGCGTCGGCCACGATGGCGACGTCCACCTTGACGTTCTTGTTGATCTCCGACGGGTCCATTTCGACATGGATCTTGCGGGCATACGGCGCGTAGGAGGCGATGCGACCGGTCACGCGATCGTCGAACCGCATGCCGATGGCGATGAGCAGGTCGGACTCCTGGATGGCGTTGTTGACCCAGGCCTCGCCATGCATGCCCATCATGCCGAGGTTCTTCGGGTGCGACGCGGGGAAGCCGCCGAGCCCGAGGAGGGTCAGCGCGACCGGGATGTCCGTCTTCTCGGCGAACGCGATGAGCTGCTCCGTGGCGCCAGCCTTGATGACCCCCTGCCCTGCAAGGATGACCGGCTTCTTCGAGGTGCGGATGATGTCGAGTGCCGCCTCGATGGACCGCGTTGTCGGCGAGTGGCGCGGCCGATAGCCCGGCAGAAGCACAGGGCTGTCATCCCAGATGAAGGTCGTCAGGTCCTGCTGCGCGTTCTTGCAGATGTCGACGAGCACCGGACCGGGGCGGCCGGTGCGGGCCACGTAGAACGCCTCGTGGATGGTGCGCGCGATGTCTGCGGCGTCCGTCACGAGGTAGTTGTGCTTCGTGATGGGGAGGGTGACACCCGTGATGTCGACCTCCTGGAACGCGTCCGAACCGAGCAGGGCCGCACCGACCTGCCCGGTAATGACGACCATCGGGACCGAGTCGAGCATCGCGGTCGCGATGCCGGTGACGAGGTTCGTCGCCCCAGGTCCAGACGTCGCGACGCACACGCCGACCCGCCCCGAGGCGCGGGCGTACCCGTCGGCCATGTGGGACGCGCCCTGCTCGTGCCGCACGAGCACGTGATGAAGCGGATAGTCAATGAGGGCATCGTAGGCGGGCATGATCGCCCCGCCGGGATATCCGAAGACGGTCTCCACGCCCTCGCGCACGAGCGACTCCCAGATGATTTGGGCGCCGCTCAGGCGCTGCCCGCGGCGGTCGGGCATGGTCTCGCGGGAGAGGACAGGAGTCGATGCGTCTTGCATGGGGCCTCGAGGTGACGGGTTCGGGGCTATCTCGGACGTCGGTCAGGGCCTGACGGGGAGCCGCGTGCAGCGCGACGCAGCACAGTGTTCACGATGGGCCAGTGTGTCAAGCCTCCGGTCTGGTCTCGCGGGCCTCCGGCGACGCCGTCGCTCCGCATCCCCGGGTGCCGGCGGCAGGCCCGAATGCACGTTTCGTGCCACCCTCGGGCCGAACACGAATTTAAAGCAAGTATCTGTTTTTACGACTGTTCACAGCGACGCCTCGGGGCATCGCGGACGTCTCGGATGTCCCGCGGATGCGACATGTGTCATCGCGGGACATGTCTCGCGACGCGACGCCGGACAGGAGGCCCGCTTGCATCGACACGACACCCTTGATGGCCTCAGGTTGGGGCTCGGCGCCAACGGGCGGCAGTCTTCATTGCTGGTGCTCGTCAACGCGTTCGTCGGCGCGATGGTCGGCCTCGAGCGGGCCATTCTGCCGCCCTCGCGGAGAGCGACTTCCAGCTCGCTGGCCACACGGCGATGCTCGCGTTCATCGCGGTCTTCGGCGTCTCGAAGGCGCTCACGAACTACGCCGCCGGCCGCCTGTCGGACCGCATCGGCCGCAAGCCCGTCCTCGTCGCGGGCTGGTTGCCACGCGCGCCACTGTGATTGGCGTATACCGGCTGTGGCGGAATCTCGGCCACGCCGCGGGCGCGCTCATCGCCGGGGTCGTCGCGGACGCGCTCGGGGTCGAGGCCGCCATCTTCGTCGTCGCCGATCTGACCCACGGGTCCGGTCTCGAGGTCGCCCTCGGCCTGCGCGAGACCCTCCGGCGGGCCTCCTGAGCCGACACGACGGATCCTCCACCGCTCCCGTCAGTCCGCCGCAGCCTCGTTCGGCCCTGGGGCCGCGAGCATCGCGTGGAAGTCTCGCTCGGAGATGATTCGGAGCTGCGCCGCCCCTTCGGCGACGAGCTTCTCGGCCTTCTTCTGTTTCGAGCTCAGCGCGCCCCCGCCGCCAAGCAACGGAGATCCGTCATCACCCACGACGAGATAATCCAGGGTCCGGGTGACATCCTCGGGCGTCAGGCCCCCGCGCGCAATCACGAGGCCTTGGGCGGTCTTGCGGTCGGAACTCGCGAGCTTGCCGGTGAAGACGAACGAGCGGCCCGCGACCGGATCACCGTCTGGACGCGCCACCCGCGGCGCCTCGTCGACCCACGGCGTCACCGTCACGACCTCGCGCAGGCGGTCGATGACCTCACGACTCGCTTCGAGGCCGGACGCGATGGACTCCGCCGTGAGCTCGCCGAGTCCGTGGATGGCGGCGATCGCCTCGCGCGATGCGGCGCAGACGGCCTCGACCGTACCGAAGGCCTCGGCGACCTTGCGGGAGGCGACCGCGCCGAGATCGTCAACCCCGAGGGCCTCGAGGAACGGTGGCAGCGCGATCACGCGATGGGCCTGCACCTGTGCGACGAGATTCTCCGCCGACTTCCGACCGAGACGCTCGAGGTCTGCGAGCCGCACGACATCGAGGCGGTAAAAGTCGGCTGGCTGGGAAACGAGGCCGCGCTCGACGAGCTGGGAGAGGATCTTCGGGCCAAAGCCCTCGACGCCCACGGCGCGCAAAAAGTGGCCGAGCGACCCGATCTGAGCCGCCCCGCAGGCCTCGGGCTCACTGCACATCAGCACGTCGCCGTCGACGCGGGCGGGGTGCCCCGAGACCGGGCAACGGTCGGGAATGAGGACGGCGTCGGGCCCGGGCTCGAGGACGACCTCGATGTGCGGGATGACGCCGCCGCGGCGCGAGGCGATGACGCGGGCGCCGACATTCGCGCCCAGGTTCCGCAGGATCGCGAGGTTGTGCAGCGAGCAGCGCGACACCGACGCGCCCGACAGCGTGACCGGCTCGACGTGGGCGATCGGCGTGATGGCCCCCGAGCGACTGACCGACCAGAAGATCTCGCGGATGCGGGTCTCGCCCGACTCGCCCTGGAACTTGTAGGCGATCGCCCAGCGCGGGTGGTGCGCGGTCTCGCCGAGGCGGGCCTGCTCGCCGATGCGGTCGGCCGTGTAGACGACCCCGTCGAGCTCGACGTCGAGGGCCGCGCGACGGGCGAGCCACGCCTGGTAGCCGGCCTCGATGTCCGAGCGCTCGACCGTGCGCCACGGGACGGCCTCGAAGCCCTGCGCCGCCACCCAGTCGAGCGCCTCGGAGAGAAGCTCCACCCGAACCCCGGGCGGCGTCTCCTTCAGGCTGTAGGCGTAGAACGCGAGCCCGTAGTCCGCGGTCTTCGTCGGGTTCTTCTGCTTGATGGCGCCCGCGGCGGTGTTGCGGGGGTTGGCGAACTGGCCGGCAAAGCGTTCCCGGAAGACGCCAAGCGGCAGGTAGACCTCGCCGCGAATCTCGGCTGGCCCCGAGGCGATGCGCTGCGGGATGCCCCGGATGTGGCGCGCGTTCGCCGTGAACAACTCGCCCTGCCGGCCATCGCCACGCGTGACCGCGGCGACGAGGGCGCCCGACGCGTCATAGCGCAGCGACGCCGCGATGCCGTCGATCTTTGGGGCCTCCACGACCGGACCGTCGAAGGACCCCGCCCACTTCAGGACGCCGGCCTCGTCGTAGGCCTTGTCGAGCGACAGCATGCTGAAGCGGTGCTCGAGCAGGCCGGCCGCGTCCGCAACGTCCTCGACGAATCCGGTGAGCGCTGGGTGGTCGGGAGCAAGCGCCTTGAGCTGCTCGACAAGGCGGTCGAAGGCCGCATCCGAGATTTCCGGCGCATGATCCACGAAGTAGCGCACGTTGTGGCGCCGAATCTCTGCGGCGAGGGCCTCGACGGTCGCGTCAGGTCCGGTGTCGATGGCCATGGGCTTGCTGCTCCTGCCCGCGCCGTCCGGGCATGACGGTGGGGGTGCGACCCTCCGGCGTCAGCGAGGGCCGTACCCCAGGTACCCGGCGCCGGCTTCAGTCGAGGACGCGGGTCCACCCGTGCGAGTCGGACAAGGCGCCACTCTGGATCCCGGTCAGCTCGGCGTGGATGGCGCGTGCCAGCGGCCCGGGCTCGCCACCACCGATGGTCAGGTCTCCGTCGGTCGTCCCGAGGGTGCCAACCGCCGACACCACGGCCGCAGTGCCGGTCCCGAAGACCTCCCGAAGCGTCCCGTCGGCGTGGGCCGCGCGCAGCTCGGCGAGGCGCAGAGGGCGCTCGGTGACCTTCAGGCCTCTCGCCCGCAGCAGCGCGAGGACGCTGTCACGCGTGATGCCGGGCAGGATCGTTCCGTCGTCGAGGCGCGGCGTGACGACCTCGTCGCCGATCACCGCGAAGAGGTTCATCGTCCCGACCTCTTCGACGAACTCGTGCGTCAGCGCGTCGGTCCACAGGACCTGGTCGTAGCCACGCTTCTTGGCGGCCATCGAGACCTTCAGGCTCGCCGCGTAGTTGCCCGCCGCCTTGGCGCTGCCGACGCCACCGCGGACCGCGCGGGCCGCCTCGCGCTCGACCCAGATGCGGACGGGCGCGAAGCCGCGCTCGTAATAGGCGCCGACGGGCGAGGCGATGATGATGAGGGCGTAGGTCTTCGCGGGCCGCACGCCGAGGAACGCCTCGGTCGCGACCACGAAGGGGCGCAGGTAGAGCGCGCCACCCGTCGAGGCGGCCGGCACCCAGCTCGCGTCGGTCCGCACAAGCGCCGCGACAGCCGCCGCGAAGGACTCGGCGTCGAGGGTCGGGATGCAGAGCTTGTCGCAGCTGTCGGCGAGGCGCGCGGCGTGGCGGTCGACACGGAACAGGCGGATGGCGCCGTCGTCGCCGCGGAAGACCTTCATGCCTTCGAAGACGGCCTGGGCGTAATGAAACACCGACGCGGCCGGGTCGAGCGCGAGCGGCTCGTACGGGACGATGCGGGCGTCATGCCAGCCGCGTCCGTCGGTCCAGTCGACACGGAAGATGTGGTCGGTGAAGTATTGCCCGAATCCGAGCGGGCCCTCGGGCCGTGGCCTCGGCTGCGTCGTCGTCGTGATCGCGATCTGCATCGTGTCCCCCTGCGATGAGCCAGTCCGCCGCTTCATGCCACCTTTCGCGGCGCGCGTCGACCCCTCGCCGAGCCCGATGTCGCGTTCGCCCACGAGGCTTTTGCCGAGCTGCCTCGGCGGCCCCGCGCGGAGCGCGGTTGACAGCCTCGAAGCAGGCACGGCAGCATCGTCGCAGGAACCAAAGCTCCGCTGAGACACCACGGAGGAATCGCGCGTGGCGAGGAGACGCATGGGGCACCCGCAGGGCCGTGATGCGCTCGAGACGCTCGAGGCGCGGGCGCAGGGGCTCGCCGACACGGCCGCGATGCGGCGCGCAACGGCCCGTGACGGCGCAAGTCTCGCACACGCGGCACAACTCGAGGCGCTCGCGGCGCGCTACGCCAGCGAGGCGCGCCAGGAGCTCGCGACGCTCGAGACGGCGCCTCCGGAGCGGCCGGACCCTGCGTTCCTGGCGGAGGCGATCCTCGCCCAGGCGCTGCTTGACCGGTTCGGGCGGGCCTTGGCCTGCATCGTGGGTCTGGGGGCGCCCTCGGCGGACTTCGACGTCGAGGTCTACGACCGAGACCCCGAGATTCGCTGGCGCGGCAGGCGCGGGGCTGTCAACGGCCACGAGGGAGACCCGTGGGCCTACCGGCACGGGAACCTTCGTGCGGCACTCGACGAGGTTCGGGCCATCCAGCGAGAGCTCCCCAGGCTGACCCACCCGGAGATTGCGGACACGCGTTCGGGGCTCGCGGAGGTCACGGACAAGGCGCTGCAGACGGGCGAGTGGCAGGCTGGTGTCGCGGCGCGCCATGTCCTCGAGGCCCTGGAGCGTACCGCCTCGCGCCGAAGGTGGTTCGGTGTCCTGCGGGTCTTCGCCGTAGGCACGATCGTATTCGGGCTCCTCGCATTCTACCCGACCCCGCTGCGGTGGCGACGCCCCCGCACCTGGGACCGCATCGTGAAGGACGCGCGGGGGTGACGCGGGGGTGACGACGTGGTAACGCCCGTCGCGTCGTTGAAGATCGCCCGGAGGAACCTCATGCGCACCGCAGTCATCGTCGCAGCCGGCCTCGGCTCTCGCCTGAAGGGCCGCACTCAGGACCAGCCAAAGGGCTTCCTCGAGGTGGAGGGCGTCTCCCTCATCGAGCGCAGCATCGCCCGCATCCGTGCGGCCGGGTTCGAGCGCCTCGTCATCGGAACCGGCTACCTGGCCGAGCACTATGACGCGCTCGCCGAGCGCTATCGCGGGACATTCGCGATCGAGACATGCCGCTCGGACCGCTTCGAGACGACGGGCAGCATGTACACGCTCTACAGCCTGCGCGGACTGCTCGACGAGGACTTCGTGCTGCTCGAGTCGGACCTCCTGTACGAACAGCGCGCCCTGACGTCCCTGGTCGAGGACCCGCGTCGGGACGTCGTGCTCGTCAGCGGCTTCACCGACTCCCGCGACGAGGTCTGGATCGAGGCCGACGCCGCCGGAAACCTCTTCAATCTGTCGAAGAACCGCGACGCCCTCGGGCCGGTCTTCGGCGAGCTCGTCGGGATTTCGAAGATCTCGCGCGAGACCTACCGGGCCGCCTGCGCCTTCATGGAGGCCGAGCTCGCGACGCGCCCGAAGCTCGACTACGAGGGCTGTCTCGTCCGCGTCTCGCGCGAGCTGCACCCGATCCCGCTGCGCAAGATCGACGACCTCGCGTGGTGCGAAATCGATGACGAGGGCCACCTCGAGCGGGCGCTCGCGCGCATCCTGCCTGCAATTCAGGCGCGTGAGGCCTGAGGACTCGCCGATGGGCCCGCCGACCGTCGCGCTGCTGAACGAAGCCGCCTGGCTTGGCCCTGCCGACACCCCTTGGGCGTGGTATTCCGAGCAGATTCGCGACGAGGACGCACGCCTCGCGGCGGCCCTCGAGTCCGTCGGGCTGCAGGCCAAGCGGGTCGCGTGGGACAACCCGGAGGCGCTCGCCCGACCGTTCGCGGCGGCCGTCATCCGGGCGACCTGGGACTACCACACCCGGCTCGACGCGTTCGTGGACGCGCTCGCCGGTCTCGCGGCTCGGACCCGGCTCGTCAACCCGTGGCCGACGGTCGCCTGGAACCTCGACAAGCGCTACCTGCTCGATCTTGCAGGCCGTGGGGTCCCAATCGTCCCGACGCGGGTCGTCGAGCCCGGTCCCCTCCCCGATCTTCGCGCAATCGCCGCAGCGTTCGACGCGGACGAGCTCATCGCCAAGCCGACGGTCTCGGGCGGTGCGCGCGACACCTTCCGCATCGGTCCCGCCGCCTTCGCGCAACCAGCCCCCGAGCTCATTGCCGCGATGCGCCGTGAGCGCTACCTGGTCCAGCCGTTTCAGGCGTCGGTGCTGGCGGCTGGCGAGATTTCACTGGTGGTCATCGCCGGGCGCGTCCGGCACGCCGTCCGGAAGACTCCGAAACCGGGCGACTTTCGGGTACAGGACGACCACGGGGGGCGCGTCCTGCCGCACCTCCCGACACCGGAGGAGGTCGCCTTCGCCGAGGCGACGGTCGCAGCCGTGGCCCCGCAGCCCGCCTATGCGCGCGTCGACGCCGTCCGTGACGCCCGCGGGTCGCTCGCGCTGATGGAGCTCGAGTTGATCGAGCCCGAGCTCTTTTTGCGTTTCAGTCCCGACGCCGCGCCCGCGCTCGCAGAGGCCATCGCGGCGGTCGTCTGGGCGGGCTGACGTATTCCCGGGGTATGATTTCCGGGAATATTGGGGCGTTCGCGACGTCCTTGGCGCGTCCCCAGTCGGTTGACGAACGCCCGAGAGCGGGTGAACGTCAGGCCGCGCCCGCACCATCCGGGCAAAGGAAGTCAGCATGAAGCGCATCATCGTCTCCGCCGTCATCGCCTCGCTGCTCACCCCCGCCATCGCGTCAGCCGCCCCTCCAGCCGAGCGCGCCAAGAACAACCAGGCCGTCCGTGAGGACAAGCGGGAGCTCGCCAACGACCGCTGGGACCGCGCCCGCCTCGACAACATCTCGGCCGAGTACAAGGACGCCATCGCGAAGAATCAGCCGAAACGCCTCGACGCGATCGAGGACCGCTTCCTCGCGGAGTTGAACCTCGAGATCGGAGAGTCCCGCGTCGAGGTCGCCGAGAAGCAGCAGGAGGTCAACGCGTCACGCCGCGAGGCCGGCAAGGAGCGTCGCGAGGTCGTGCGAGACGTCGTCAAGGGGCGCCCGGTCAAGGCCGCGCGTGACGCCGCCGACCACGCCGATGACCGGCGCGATCTCGCCGACGACCGCGCCGACAATCGTCGCGAGGTGGCATCCCTCGACAGGAAGCTCGCCATCCGGGCCCGCTTCCAGGCCCTCCGCGGACAGAAGGCCCCCGCCGCGCTGACCGAGAAGAGCGGCCTCATCGACCAGGCGCTCCAGCTCGCGCGGGCTGAGGTCCAGGGCGACAAGGCGGAGGTCCGCGAGGACCGTCGCGAGCGCCGCGAGGACCGCCGCGACAACGTGCGGCCCGACTGAAGGCGGCCGAGGCGCACTGACTGAGCGCTCATTCAGGCGCCACATGGCCCGCTCCGGAACCCGGGGCGGGCCGTGATGTTTCAGGCGTCCGTGGGGCCCGCCTCGTCGACGGTGTAGAGGTCGACGGGGGCCGCACGCCCGCGCAGCAGCACCCCCTCGCGGACGAGCCGCAGGCGGAAGCGAGCGGGGTTGGCGAGGCGGTCCACGACGGCCCGGGTGACGAGCAGCCCGAGGCCAAGCTCCTTCGTGAGTCCCTCGACGCGCGATGCGACGTTGACCGCGTCCCCGATGACGGTCGACTCGATCTTCGACGCGAAGCCGATGGTGCCCATCACGACCTCGCCGCAGTGGGCGCCGATGCCGTTGTCGATCGGCGGCAGACCTGCCGTGGCGCGCTCGGTGTTCAGCGCGCGCAACTCCGCCCGCATGCGGACCATCGCCTCGAGGAGGCCGTCGGTGTGCGGATCGTCGAAGAGGGCCATGATGGCGTCCCCGATGTACTTGTCGACAAAGCCGCCCGAGGCGTCGATGGCCCGTCCCATGCGGGCGAGATAGCTGTTGAGCATCGTGAAGACGTCCTCGGGAGACATGCCCGTGGCGGCCTTCGTGTAGCCGCGGATGTCCGAGAAAAGCACGGCGACGGACCGTCTGGCGCTGGTCCCGACCTGAATGTTCTCGATGCCCTCGGGGGCCACGACGGGCAGGAACTTGCGCGGGACGAACCGTTCAAACGATGTGGCGGTTCGCTGGAGACGCCCGAAGGAGGCCTCGAGCGCGCGCCCCATGTCGTTGAAGGCCGCCCCGAGCGCCCCGATCTCGTCAGCCCGATCGATCCTTGCACGGTGCGCGAGGTCACCAGCGGCGATGCGGGCGGCGTCCCGCTGCAACTCGACCACGGGGCGGGCGAGGCGGCGGGCGAGCAGGAGCGCCCCTCCGAGTCCGGCGAGCAGGGCCACCGCGCCGATGGCGATCGGAACCTCGACGGCCTCCGCGACGGCTGCGTCGACGCCCGCAAGCGAGACCCCGACGCGGATGACGCCGAGGCGCTCGCCCGCGATCCGGCGGATCGGTGTCGACACCTCGATGAGCGGCTCCCCACGGAGCCATGCGGCGTGACCGGAGGGGTCGCGCGCGTCGCGGAGCAGAAAGCTCTCCTGGGTCAACGTCCCCTCAGCGGTGAGCGCGGCCTCGGTCACCGGGGCTGGGACGAGGTCGGGGATGAACTGGTCGGCGGACTCGCCGGGAACGGCGGCGATGACGCGGTTGGCGCGTCGTGCGTCGTGGATCAGCAGGTAGACGACGTCGTCGCGGTCGCGGGCAATGAACTCACAGAATACGCGGAGTTGCGACCAGTTCTCGTCGTTCAGCTCGTTCTGGGCGGCGTGGGCGGCTGCGGTCGAGAGCGTGCGTGCGACCTCGAGCTTGCCGTACCGGACGGCGACGCGCTGGTCGTGGGCCCAGCGCTCGACGAGGACGCCGACGATGCTCAGCACGAGCAGCGCGGTCGCGAGGGTGAGGCGGGCGGCCAGGTTCATGCGGGCGAAGGCCTTCAACGGGTGGCCTCCACGACGAGCTCCTCGACGAAGGGGATCCACAGTGGCTCGGCGTCGGGACCGTCACACGCAGGTGGGACGGCGAGGGCGAGGGGGCCGCCGAGGCGAGCCGGGATGGGCTCACGGGCGCTCCCGTGGTGGGAGACGACGAGGTACGGGCACCGCGCGAGGTCCGCGACCGGGATGGAGCGGGGCGTAGCCGGATCCCGATGGGTGGCAGCCTTGCCGCGAACGATGACGCGACCGTCGGGTGGAAGGCCGACACCTGCCGATTGCAGCAGGTCCGGGAGGGTCACGCCGTGAACCGCGACGGGGGTGCTGGGCCAGTGCACCTTCCAGCCGACAGTCTGGCTGCGGCTGACCTGGGGGAGCATGGCAAAGGCCGCAGTGTCGAGGATCCGGTCACCGATGCGCAACGCGATACGCTCGGTGCCCACCACGACGTGGGAGACGTAGTAGGCCCAGTATCGGTCATTGTAGCGCTCGACCGTTTCGGGCGCGCTGGTGTGCGGGAATACGAGAAAAATCGGCCCGCCCTCGGCGCGCGACAGCGCCTTGCCGTCGGCCTCAATCGCGAGCAGCACATCAAAGCGCCGCAGCCCCTCGATGTCGACCGTGGACCGAAAGCCGTCGAGCGAGACGAACGTCACCTCGGAGACGTCAGGTGCGGGGCCGTGGGTTGCCAGAAGGTCGCGCACGAGAAGACCGCGAAAGTCGATGACGTGGCGGAGGTTCGTGGTCTGGGTGCTGACGGTGCGGACGTGGCTCTGGGCGAGCCGCGACACCGCCGCCCAGTCGAGGCGTGCGGGGCGGGAGACCTGCCCCGAGACCTCGAGGACGCGGCCTGTCTGTGCGGCGTCGCCATCGGGGCGGGTATGGGCGGTCTCGGCCGCTGCGTTGGCGGCGCGGGCCTCCGCGAGCAGCCGGTCGAGCTCGGCGTCCGTCGGGCCGCTTTTGCATGCGACGAGCACGAGCGCCAGGGGCAAGATGAGAAGACAGCGGCGCAAGGGCGTTCCCTTTCGCAGGGTTTCGAGGGCGTCGGGCGGCGGATTGGAGCATAGGGCGCTTTCGCGGCGAGGTCCACGTCTCTCGGTCGTGGCAGGTCGTGGCCTGTCGTGGCCATTTGAGGCCTTTCGTGGCCACGCCCACGCCCTGGCCCTCCAAACGCACTGTCATGCTTTCGGGAGACGGCCCCCCGAGCGACGCCTGCGGACGGACGTTCGGCTCGACTGGCGTGGCCAGACCGAAGGCTACTTCCGCCAGCTCCGGCGCCTGCATCGCGGACCGGCCGGCACACCACGAGGTGGCCGCGAACAGCGCGTCCGCCCGGGATCTTCCCAAGACCCCGTGAGACCTGCTAGGGACGCGCGCATGAACGCGCCCGTCCTTCAAATTTCCCCGTCCGACGCCCCGTCGACCACGCCGCGTCTCGATGTGCGCCCGGATCTGAAGGCCATGACGCGAAGCGAGCTCGGGACGTGGGTCGCCGAGGCGCTTGGCGAGCCGCGCTTCCGGGGCGACCAGATCTTTCGCTGGATCCATCTGCGCGGCGTCCGCGACTTCTCCCAGATGAGCGACCTCCCGCGCGGCCTCCGGGAGCTTCTGGACAGCGACGCGCGGCTCGGCGGGCTTGAGCTCGAGGACGTCAAGGTCGCGCGCGATGGCACCCGCAAGCTGCTGCTGCGTACAGCCCAGGGCGACCGCATCGAGTCGGTCCTCATCCCGATGGACGACCGCATCACGCAGTGCGTCTCGAGCCAGGTCGGATGCAAGATCGGCTGCGACTTCTGCCTGACCGCGCGCATGCCGCTGCGCCGTCACCTGAGTGCCAGCGAGATCGTCGACCAGGTGCTGTGGGCGAAGCGGGTGCTTGGCGATGGGGTCGAACCGCTGCCAGGTGCGACGGGCCCACAGCGCGTGTCGAACCTCGTGTACATGGGCATGGGCGAGCCCCTCGACAACTACGACAACATGCTGAAATCGCTCCGCATCATCTCGGACGACGTCGGCCTCAACCTGTCGACGCGGCGCATCACGGTCTCGACCTCGGGCGTCGTCCCGAAGCTCGAGCGCCTCGCGCAGGAGGACATCCAGCCAAACCTCGCCATCAGCCTGAACGCGAGCAGCGACGAGCAGCGCAACCGCGTCATCCCGATCAACAAGGTCTGGAACATCGGACGCCTGCTCGAGACCCTTCGGACGTTCCCGCTGCCGCCCAGGCGCCTCATCACCATCGAGTACGTGATGCTCGCGGGCTTCAACGACACGATCGACGACGCGAAGCGGGTCGCGACGCTCCTCCGCGGGCTTCGCTGCAAGGTCAACCTCATCCCGTTCAACCCATGGCCTGGCGCCAGCTATGACCGTCCGACCGCCGCCGCGGTCGACGCCTTCGGTCGCTACCTCGTCAGCCGCCACTACACCGTCACGGTCCGCTACTCGAAGGGCGACGACATTGGCGCGGCCTGCGGTCAGCTCGACGGCAAGCAGGAGCAGCCGTCCACGGTCGCGATGGCCTGAGGCGCGCGCGCTGAATGAAGCCCCATTCAGCAACCCACGGCAGCGCCTAGAGCAGCCAGAGCGCCCGGACCGAGCCGACCGGCTGAAACCCGAGCCCCTCGTAGAGGCGGACAGCGGGCAGGTTGTCTGCGTAGACCGCGAGGCACACCGACCGCACGCGGCGCAACAGCCAATGGGCCAGCTCGCCGACCCCGCGCCGGGCGAATCCGCGGCGCCGCATGGCCGGCTTCGTCCAGACACCAGCGATCTGGGCCACCTCGGCGCTCATCGCGGCGACGTCGGCCTTGAAGAGCAGCCGTCGGTCGGTGTCGCGCACAATCCAGCTGCGGCGGTCCTCGAGGCGCGTCAGCCACATCTCCCGGATGTCGAGCGGCGTCTCGCTGAAGGCGTCGCGCCCGAGCTCCTCGCGCACCATCGCGCGATCCGCGAGGATGAGCTCCTGGATGTCAACGGACTCGGACGGCGTCAGCTCGGGCGAGCGGGCCTGGGCCGAGAGCATCGCGCGGGTCGCGGCAAGCAGCAGCTGGGGCCCGCGGTCGACGAGCGTCAGCCCACCCGCACCAGGCAGCACGGTGCACGCCGCCACCCCATTGGCGGGACTCGGCGGGCGTGACGGGGTGGCGCCGAGCGACGGCCACAGCGCGTCGAGCAGCGTCTCGACGAGGTCGGCCGGACCGACGATGGCCCCGGAGGATGGCACGAGGGACGGTGGCGACGGCCGCAGGCGCTCGTTCAGGAGCAGCCGCGCGAGGGCCCGCATGCACGCCAGGTCCGCTGTCGCGCCACCATGCGACAGGTGGACGTTCCGGCCGAGCGCCACGACAAGCCCCGGGGCTGGAGCCCGGGACCCAAGACCTTCCGGGGCCCACGCAAACCAGCGCGGGCGAGCGAGCGTGGTCGGGATGGGGCGCACCTGCGCCTCGAGCGCGGCGAGGATCCATGCGTTCCGGGCAGGCTCGCGTCCGAGCCAGGGCTGCACCCACGACAGTTCGCGCGGACCGAGCTCGACGAAGCTCCCGCCCGCTGGGGGCTTGCGACGCGAGGGCACGAGGCGGGCGAACGGGTTCATCGGCGCTCCACGTTACCAGAGCGCGCCTCCCTCCGGAAGGTGGGTCGCGGCCCGAAGCCCACCTCAGGTCACCGGGAAGGACAGCGCAAATCGGGCGCCCGGCCCCGGCTCAAGCGTCAACTCGCCGCCGAGTTGGCGTGACAAGGCCTGCGCGATGGTCATGCCAAGCGAGCCAGCCCGATGCGAGTCGAGGCCCTGCGGGAGGCCCGGCCCGCCGTCGGACACCGCGAGCCGGAGGTGTCGCTCGGATTGCCGCGTCGCCGAGATGGCGATGCAGCAGCAGCCGTTCGGAGCGCGCCCGTGCTTGAAGGCGTTCGTCAACAGCTCGTTCAGGATGAGACCAGCCGGGATGGCCTGGTCGATGACGAGGTCGATGGGCTCGAGGTCGAGCGTGAGCTTCGCCTCGGGACACAGCGCGCCCGCGAGTTCATGGACGAGGGTGTCGATGTAGCGGGAGAACTCGACGTGGGAGAGATCGTCACCGCCGTAGAGCAGCTCATGGACGAGCGCCATCGACCGCACACGCAAAGCGCTCTCGCCAAGGGCCGCCCCTGCCGCTGGCTCTGCATCGTCGGCCTGCATCCCGAGCAGACTCGAGATGATCTGCAGGTTGTTCTTCACGCGATGGTGTACCTCGCGCAGCAGGACCTCGCGCTCGGCGAGCGAGGCGGAGGTCAGGGCGAGTGATGTCTCGAGCGCCTCCTCGGCCCGCTGCTGGGCGGTGGTGTCGCGGGCCGAGACGAGCGCGCCGAAGCCGTGCGCGCCGGCCATCGGGACGACGGTCGCGCGGATGTGAAACGTCCCGACCGCGGTCTCGGACCACCACGCGATCTCTGGGGAGGCTCCCCCCCCCACGCCAGCGGCCGACTCGAGCGCGGCGGCCAACTCTGGCAGCGCGCGGGCGACATTGTCCCCAGCGGCGAGCGACGGCCACCAGGCGGCCGCAAGCGCGCTCTTCAGGAGCAGCTCGCCCGTCGGCCCCGCGAGCAGCAGCGCATCCGGCGAGTGCTCGAACAGCGTGGCGAACCGCTGCTGAGCGCTCAGCTCGCGCGTCAGATCGTCGACGCGCCGTCTGGCCTCGACGAGCGCGCGCGCCTGCAGCGTCTCGTTCGTCAGGGCGCGGGCGTTGGCGACCCAGACGCGCCGCTCGGGGTTCACGTCGGCGGGCGTCAGCAGCACTTCGAGCGACGTCAGGTCCCCGGCGGCCTCCGCGATGGGCGGTCGCGCGATGCGAGGCTCCCCTGGCCGGTCCGCAGGAGGCCAAAGCGGTGGCTCGGAGGGGGGCACGGCGAGCATGGCGTCAAGGCGCGTCCCGCGCGGCAACGGCACCTCGGCGTCTGCTGGATCGCCGCGAACCATGGTCGCGAAAGCCCGGTTGTGTTCAACGAGTCCGCCGTCCACATCGAACAGCGCCAGCCCGTCACGGCTGCCGTCGACCATCGCGCGGAGGAGCGGCACGGTCTCAACCGATGCGCGTAGCTCGTATTCGAGTCGCCTGATCTCACGCCGCAGACTCCGGAGCTCGTCGGTCATTGTCAGGCGCAACCTGGACCGGGCGCGGCGGGGGCGATGGCCGTCTCAACGAAACGTCGCACCGTCTCGCGGTCCTGCAGTCCGAGGTGCACGACCCCTGTCGGAGCGAACATCGCGGGGATGCGGTCGACGTGCGCGCGCCACCAGGCCGTCAGCCGGTCGAGCTCGGCGACCTCGGCCGTGGGTTCGGTCTCGGGAAACTGCGCGAGCTCTTCCGCGAGCGCTGTCGCATCGCAAAGCGGCACGCCTTCGAGCCAGTAGCGCCGGAAGATGCGGCGCCGAAGCGTGTGCGCGAACTCGGGGGCATCGACCTCGACCGCGTTCTGCAACAGCAACGCAGGACGCGAGTTGCACCAATAAGGGGGGCGAACCACCCCGACCTCGGGCGCGCGACGCCCGACATCGGCCACCTCGAGCGCCAGCTGCTGGGCATCTGGCACGAGGTTGCCCCCCGTCATCGGAAGTTCGGGGCGGTGTTCGATCCCCACCCAGCGGACACGTGACGCCGCACCCAGCTCGCTCAGCCACTCGTTGAGCGTAAAGCAATACGGACAGTTGAAGTCCGAGAAGACCACCGTCCGACCGGTCAGGATGGGAGGCGACGGGATGGGAAGACGCATCGCGGAGGCAGGCTACCTCACAGCGCGGTGCTTGCCCAGCACCAAGGCGCAGCGCGCAGGGCGATCGAGTTCTCATTCGCCTTGACGGTGGGAGCGAAGATCGACGGAGCCGGTCTTCTGTGATCGAACGTGAGTCTTGGACCGCAGGGACAGGAGGTCAAGATGGCATGCGCGACGGAGG
>SXGQ01494849.1_pt1 | contig 19008 bp, 14 predicted proteins | sample 3178371 | NCBI WGS metagenome assembly SXGQ01 (sample SAMN11356859, study PRJNA531348) | freshwater metagenome | isolation source: freshwater sample F1-20 | place: China: Fuxian Lake, Yuxi | collected 2017-12-25 | reverse complement strand
GAGGTTGTAGATCTCGTCGACCTCGAGCCAGATCGGGTGGACGATGTCGTGGCGGACGAGCTCGAAGTTGCCGCAGCCCAGCAGATGGGCGACATTCGACTTCTGGCTGGTGAAGAAGTTGTCGATGCAGATGACGTCATGTCCGGCGTTGACGAGTCGCTCGCAGAGGTGGCTGCCGAGGAAGCCGGCGCCGCCGGTGACGAGAATCCGATTGATCGAGGGCATGAGTGGCTCCGGCGTTGGTCTTGACGACGTTCCGGTGTACCATCCCCGGGCCGCCGTGTCACCGCACGGTTTCTTCATCATCCGGCCGGGGGAGGACCACCATGAAGGGTCGCATCAACCACTCGCTCGTGTACTGGTGCTACAACATCGCCGGTGACAAGTGGGATCTGGAGACGATGTGCCGCATCGCCAAGGACCTCGGGTGCAAGTCGATCGAGATTCTCGAGGCCGACGCCTTCCCGACGCTGCGGAAGCATGGGCTGACCTGTGCCCTGGCGGCCAACGGCATGCCGGGCGCTCCCTTCATGCGGGGCTTCAACAACCCCCGCTACCAGCCGGAGGTGATCGAGCGCACCAGCCGCACGATCGACGCCTGCGCCGCCGCCGGCGTGCCGGCCGTGATCGCCTTCACGGGATACAAGTGGCGCGCTGCCGACGATCCCACCAGCGGCGTGATCAGCCTCGAGGAAGGGGCGGACGAGTGCGTGAAGGGGCTGAAGCAGATCGCCGCCCACGCCGAGCGGCAGGGGGTGACGATCTGCCTCGAGCACCTCAACACCCGCGACGGCACGCACCCCATGAAGGGGCACCCGGGTTACCAGGGGGACGACATCGACTTCGTCGCGGGCATCGTCCGCCGTGTCGGTTCCCCGCGGGTGAAACTCCTCTTCGACATCTACCACGTCCAGGTCATGAACGGCGACGTGATCCGGCGGATCGACGAATGCCGGGACGTGATCGGCCACGTCCACACCGCCGGCTGCCCCGGGCGCGGCGAGCTCGACGAGCATCAGGAAATCAACTTCCCACCGATCATGCGGAAGCTCGTCGACATCGGCTATCAGGGATTCGTGGGGCATGAGTTCATCCCCACGCGCGACGCGTTGGCCGGATTGAAGCAGGCGGTCACCCTCTGCGACGTCTGATCGCCGACGGGGTGCCGCAGGCGGTCAGCGACGGGCGAGCACGATCCGCAGATCGGCGACGTTCGTGCCGGTGGGGCCGGAGCGCACCAGGCCGCCGATCCGGTCGAGGAACGGATGGGCGTCGCAGCGGTCGAGCGCCTCGCGGGCTGCCGCCGGAGCGGACGCAGCCAGCGCCCACACGGCGGCATCGGCCACGGCGCCCGCGGCGTCGGTCGGGCCATCCTCCCCATCGGTGCCGATGCTCGCCAGCGCCAGGCCCGGCGGCCATGCCGCGCCGGCTGCCGCTGCCACCAGCGCCGCCAGCACCGTCTGCTGGTTGCGGCCACCGCGGCCGTGCGTGGCCGGCACCGTGACCGTCGCCTCTCCCCCCTCGATCCACCCCCGCGGTTGGCCGTCGTGCGCGACCAGGCGGGCCAACTCCGATCCCCGGCGGGCGAGACGGAAGCCGACCGATTCGGCCGATCCGTCCGGCGCCGGTGGCTCCTCCGGCGACACGATCCGGTAGCCGAGGTCCTCCGCCGCGGCGCGGGCGGCGGCCACCGCGGTGGCGTTGTGGCCGACGAGCTGGTGGCTGACGTGGCAGCCGGCGGACGTGGTCCACTCGGGACCGGTTCCATCGATCACCGCCGGGGTGCGGGCCCGGGCCAGATGGGCCGCCAGTCGCGGCGCGACCGACGGCGCGATGGCGAAGCGGTCGAGCACCGCGCGGGCGGCGGCGGGATCGGCGCCGGTGGGCATGCAGGGACCCGAGGCGATGAAGTCGAGCGGGTCGCCGATCACGTCGGAGAGGACGAGCGCCACCATCCGCCCGGCCCGGCAGGCGCGCGCGAGCCCTCCGGCCTTCACCCGGCTCACCGCCCGGCGGACCGTGTTGAGATCCTCGATGCCGGCGCCCGCCCGGGAGAGGGCATCGGTCACGGCGATCACGTCGGCCAGTTCCACCCCTTCGGCCGGGAGCTCGAGCAATGCCGAGCCACCCCCTGTGATCACGGCGATCGCGCGATCGTCGCTCCCGAGCGCGGCCAGCATGTGGAGCATCTCCCCGGTGGCGGCGACGACCGCGGGCGTCGGCTGATTGACGGCCGCCGGCCGCGTCGCGCGGATCTCGATTGCCACAGGGAGCGGATCGGAGGACCGATGCCCCTGCCCGCCGGCCACCTCCCAGCCGCAGCCCTCGGGCACACTCACCACGCCGCGGATGCGCTCCGGTGCCACCAGTGCCGCGCCAAGGAGGTCGGCGACCCCCGCAGCCATCCCCGCGGCGGCCTTGCCCCCACCGACCACGACGACCCGACCGTCTTCGGCGGGGGCGACGAGGCCGGGCGGCAGGGCGGCGACGAGCCGACGGGGTTCGATCGCGGCCAGCGCCGCCGTCCAGATCCGCTCGAGGTCGTGGCGGGGCAACCGTGGGGGAGTGGTCATGGCCCGGCCGCGGGAGACTGGTTCTTGGGGTCGAACCGCGACAGGTCGATCCCTCCGCGCGCCTCCTCCTCGAGGAGCTTGACGCGCATTTCGAGCCGCTCGAGGCGGCGGGCCAGCGCCGCCGGCGATTCCGCCGACGAGATCGCCGGTGCGGGGCGGGGCACGGCGGGATAGCCCAGTTGCCGTTGGAGCGCGGCGAAGAAGTAGAGCGGATCCTTGCCGCGGTTGGCGCGGGCGATCCGTCCCTCCCGTTCGCCGAAGAGGATCGCCCGGTCGGGGCCGGTGTCGGGCTTGCCGCTGAGGAGCGCGTCGCGCTTCTCCAGCCGCCAGTACTCGGGACTGCGCACGCTCACCAGATCGGCCAGATCGACCAGCCCCACCTGCCGCGACACCGTGCCGATCCACTCCTTCCAATCGGCGTCGAAGAGCGGATCGGCGGCCACCGCGGTCAACCCGCGCGTGTAATCGAGCCGGTTGCGCGACAGGCATTCCAGCCGGTAGAAGAACAGGCCCTGGGGTGCCGCCCCCTCGGCCCGGTAGGCGGCCTCGCGTTCGAGCACCGCCAGGGCGGTGCGCACGTCGAACCGCCCCGACTCTTCCTCCGCCTCGCGCATCACGAAGGTCTGGAAGGCGCTGAAGTAGTGGGGCAGGCGGGCCATGGCGGTCGACAGCGTGCCGACGAGCTTGAGTTCGCTCACCATGTAGTCGATGGCCATCGGCAGCTTGGAGGTGGCGAGCACCTCCTGGCCGATCGCCTGCAGCGCCTCCTGGGCGGCGACGCCGGCGGAGACCCGTTCGGCCAGCACCCGGAAGAGATAGGCCTGTTCGATGTATTCCTCACGGTCGAGCATGCACGTCTCCGGCGGGGCCGTGCCGGCTTCGGGCCGGCGGCAGCAGGCATCCTATAATCGGGGTGCGGCCCGCGGATGACGGGATCGGGTGGTCGCAACCGGGGAGGCGCCATGCCGGAGCAGTTTTCATCGGTCGAGGCGGCGGTCGCCGCCATCCGGCGCGGCGAGATCGTGATCGTCGTCGATGCCGAAGATCGGGAGAACGAGGGCGACTTCGTCTGTGCGGCGGAGAAGGCGGGGGCCGAACAGGTCAATTTCATGCTCCGCCACGGCCGCGGGCAGGTGTGCATGCCGATCCTCCCCGATCTGGCCCGGCGGCTCGAGCTGCCGCAGATGGTGGAGTCGAACTCCACTCCGCTGGGCACGGCCTTCACCGTGCCCGTCGATCACGTCTCGGCGCGCACCGGCATCACCGCCGCCGAACGGGCGACCACGATCGCGGCGATCCTCGATCCGGCGACGCGACCGGCCGACCTGGCCCGGCCCGGGCACCTCTTTCCCTTGGTTGCCAAGGAAGGCGGGGTGTTGCGCCGCGCGGGCCACACCGAGGCGGCGGTCGATCTGGCGCGGATGGCCGACATGGCACCGGCCGGCGTGCTCTGCGAGATCCTCGACGACACCGGCAACCGGGCCGATCGGGCGGCGCTGTTCGCGCTGGCAGCGGAGCATCGCCTGGAGATCATCTCGATCGAGGAACTCATCCGCCACCGGCGGGTGCGTGAGAAACTCGTCGAGCGGATCGCCGAGGCCGACCTGCCGACACGGTGGGGCCACTTCCGCGTGATCGCCTACGGCGTGCAATTCGAGGCCCAGCAACCGATCGTGCTCGTGGCCGGCGATCCAGCGGCGGCGGCGGCGGCGCTTGTGCGCATCCATTCCTCCTGCTTCACCGGCGATCTCCTCGACAGCCTGCGGTGCGATTGCGGCGATCAGTTGCACTTGGCGCTGGAGATGATCGGCCGCGAGGGGGCGGGGGTGCTCGTCTACCTCCCGCAGGAGGGGCGTGGGATCGGCCTGGTCGAGAAGATCCGGGCCTACCAGCTCCAGGACCGCGGCCTCGACACCGTCGAGGCCAACGTGGCGCTGGGGTTCAAGGCCGACGCCCGCGATTACTGCGTGGGGATCCAGTTGCTGAAGGATCTGGGGCTGAGGCGCGTACGGTTGCTGACCAACAACCCGAAGAAGACCGACGCCTTCATCTACGGGGGCTTCGATCTGGAGGTTGTCGATCAGGTGCCGATCCTGCCGCCGGTCCACGAATTCAACCGCCGCTACCTGCAGACCAAGCGGGAGAAGATGGGGCACCGGTTTCCCGAGTGATGGCCGCGGGGACACGCCGTCCACCGGCGGGGGCCGAATGGGTCGTGCCCGACGGACTCTGCGGTAGAATGGCGACCGCGCCGCAGCAGCGCACGCCCCGGAAAACGACCGGGTCACGGGGCCGCATCAAGACCCCACGGCACCAATGCTCCAGTGCACCAAGGGAGGACATCCCATGCCAGCCAGCCAGCCAAGGCATTGCGGGACCGATGGCCCCGACACACCCCCTGCCCCGGCGATCGGGCCGGTGATCCACCACGGCCTGCTCTGGCTGCTGGTGGGCTTCGGGCTGGCCGGCCGCGCCGGGGCCGAGGGGGACGGTGAGCCACAGCAGGAACGGCCGCCGGCCGCCGCTGCGGCACCGTCCGGCGGTGGGGGCGCGGTCGGGCCACTGTCGACCGAGGAGGTGCTGCGCCGGTACGACCTCGATGGCGACGGAACGGTCGACGACGTCGAGGCGGCCATCGGGCAGGCCAAGCTGAGGCGCTATCGCAAGGCCGTCCGCGCGGCCACCGAGATCGACCCGGTCACGGGCTTCCCGCGGTCGCAATCCGATCCCACCACCACGAGCGGTCGGCGGGTCGAACGTCCGTCCCCGGCGGATGGCGCCCTGCCCGGTCAGTCCCGTCGCGATGGTGGGGGCTACGATCACCGTTCCGCGTCGTCGCGCGACGGAGTCGGTTTTCCGCGGCATGCCCCGCCACCGTCCACTCCGCCGGCGGCGACCGGCGACGGCCGGCGTGAACGGATCCTCTCGGTGCTCACCGCGCCCCCGCGCACGAGCGGCGCCGGGCAGTCGGCCGCGAACCCGCTCCCGGGCCGTGACCGCCAGGCGAATGGCAGCGGGCGCCCCGAGCCTTTCGGGTGGGTACCCGCGGGCAACGGCACGTTGTTCCGCGGCGGCAGTTACCCGCTTCCCGATCGCGGCAGTCGGGCGGGGGCAGCGGGTTCCGCCGGCGCTGGCGGGAACGGCAAGGGGTCCGGTGCCCTGCTGCAACGCGGTGGAACCGGCACGGCACCCGGGCGTGGGCCGTCCGTGAATCCGTCGCGCGCCCTGGTTCCACCAGCCAATCGGGCAACCGGGAATACGGCTTCCGGAGCCAGGGGTTCGGGTGGACGGACCAGTGGCCCGTCGTCAGCCGCCCCGTCCGGGCGTTGATACCGGGGCGCGCTTCCGGCCCGGCGCGGGTGGCTTCCATCAAGTGGGTCTCTGGAGGATCGTCGTGATGCGGTCGTCGTTCATCCACCCCATGCTCCTGATCATGGCTCTGGTCGGCCTGTCGGGGCCGTGGTCACCGGCGGTCGGTCAGGAAGCACCACGTGATCCCCGGGGGGTCGCCGTATCGGGGGTGCCCGACACCTTCGATGCCCTGCGCGACGCGATTGCCGCCATCCGCGAGAAAACCAGGCGGCAGTACCGGGTGATCGTCCTCGCCGATGGCGGGGGAAGGGCGCCGTCGGAGTTGCTCGAATCGATCCTCGAACGCTGGTGGCGCGAGGCCGCGGAGGGGACGGCTGCCGGGCTGGGCGCCGGCTACGATCCCACCCGCGACGTGACGATCCTCGTCGATCAGGCCGGGCGCGGCATCGCGATGAAGGTGCCCGCGGAACTGGAGAACGCCGCCGGTCTCGACGAGCGGACGATCGAAGCGGAGTTGATCGGCAAGGTGTTCGGAGCCAAGGCCCGTGACGGCGCCGTGGCCGAGGGGCTCGAGGATCTGATCGCCGCCACCGAGTACCAGGTGCGTTCCCGCGAGGAACGCCGCCAGGCGAAGGCCAGGGCGGAGGTCGTGTTCCGCACCCGCACGCTGCCGCTGATGCTGATCGGCTCGGCGGCGGCGCTCGGTCTGGCCGCACTGGCCACGCAGTGGCTCCGCCATCGGAGGACGCAGCGCTCCGCCCGCGGGAAGCTCGCCACGTTCAAGGCGGAGGTGGTGGCACTGTCGGACCTGCTCGACGGCCAGCAGGAGCGTCATCGGATGCTGCCGCATTCCGATCCCGACTTCAGCACGCCAATGGAGGGGCAGACACGCGTCGTCTACGACGGCGTCCAGGAATCGATCGGGCGCTACCGCGAACGCTGGCTGGGGCTGATGGACGTATGGGAGCGTGCCGACGCGCGGATGAAGGATGAATGGTGGCTCGGCACCGCGGCGAGCCAGGAGGTGATCGAGCTGCTCGACTCCGCCGAGTCGCGCCCGCCGTTGGACGACGTGGCCGGTGCCTGCCGCGCGCCCCTCGATCAATTGGAGATGGCGCACGAGACGTCGCGCGACCTGGTGAAGCGCCTCGAGACGATGGTTGCCGCCGCCGGTGAACGCGTCGGCACACTGGCCGCCCGGGGCCGATCGGGCGCCTCGTTCCAGCCCGGTCTGGTCGATGGCGGCCGGTCTCTCGAGGCGGGACGGCATGCCGTGGAGGCCGACCCGGTCCTGGCCCGGGGGAGGCTCGAGGGGGCGATCACGGCACTCGAGGAGCAGGGCCGGCGGCTGGATGCCTTCGAGGCTGCCGACGACCGGCGCCGCGGGGCGGCTGCTGCCATCGAGGCGGCGGAGGCCCGGGTCCGTGGTCGTCGGGCCGAAGGCTGGCTCCTCACCGAGCCGGGTGCCGATCCCAGTACCCACCTGGTGCGTGCCCGGGAGCAGGAACAGGTCGCTGCGGGGCTGCTCGACGCCGGCGAGGTCGAGGCCGCGGTGAGCCATCTCGACGCCGCCGATCGGGCCGTGGCGGAGGCCCTCGCCCTCCTCGAGAGCGTTGCTGCGGCGCGGGCCCGCTTCGATGAACTGCTGCCGGCGGTGGTCGCCCGACTGGAAGGGGTGCGCGAGGGGCGGGGGACGGCGGTGAAGGCTCTCGACTGGCTTGCGGGACTGGCCGCTCCGGCCTCATGGGACGACATCGCCGACAATGTCTCCAAGGCCGACGAGGGGGTGTCGCGCGGCCGGGCGATGATCGCCGAGGGACGGGAGGCGGCCGATCCTTCCCGCCAGCATCTTTTCCGCGCGGTGGCCCTGCTCGAGGAGGCGGCGCGGCAGATCGATTGGGCGGCGGGTTGCCAGGACGCCGTGCTCCAGCGGGAGGCAGCCATCGCCGGCCTGGTCGACACGTTGCCCGGTCGGATCGACGAGGTCGGTGGCCGGCTCGATTCGCTCACCACCCGGCTGGAGCGCCAGCGCACCGACCGGACACGGGCCAACGAGCATTGCCGCGAAGCAGGCCGCCTCGTCGAGACCGCCGCCCGGGCCGTCCGTGTCGATCGCCCCGACTATCCCCGCACGGCACAGGTGCTCGATGCGGCGGAACTGACGATGGCCCGGGGAACGGAACTGGCCGACGAAGACGAGCGCCTCGCGCGGCAGGCGGCCGCGGAGCTCGAGGAGGCCGATGGTCTCATGCGCCGGGTCGCCGCCTGGTATGGCGAGGGCTTGTCGGCCGATCTCGGCGAAGCGCGGCGCTCGTACGACGCCGCCCGGGGGTTCCTCCAGCAGCAGCGTTACGAGGATTCGATCGCCGCCTCCGCCGAGGCGGCCCGGCAGGCCCGCGAGGCCTACGCCGCGGTGACGGCCGAAGCGCAGCGGCGCCGGCAACGGCGGCAATTGGAGATGCAGCGGCGGCAGATGGAGGACTCGTTCGTGCGAATGTCGCGCGGCTCGGGCCCGTGGGTCATCCAGTTGCCCGGCGGACCGTTGGCGGGACCGAATCCCTGGGGACCGGTGCATCCCGGGATGACGCCGGGCCGGTCGAGGGCGGCTCCGTCAGACGGTGGAGCGACTGGCGCGGGGCGCTGGTCGAGCGGGACCGCCGAAGGCCACTGGTGACTCTGAAACCCGTGCCGGTGGGGCACTGGTCAGCGGATCTCGACCGGCTCGACTTCGAGTGTCGGCGGGTCGGCAGATGTCGCAGCGGGCTGCGCGGGTGACCTTGCAGCGGGCTGCGCGGGTGAGCTTGCAGCGGGCTGCGCGGGTGAGCTTGCAGCGGGCTGCGCGGGTGAGCTTGCAGCGGGCTGCGCGGGTGAGCTTGCAGCGGGCTGCGCGGGTGAGCTTGCAGCGGGCTGCGCGGGTGAGCTCGCAGCGGGCTTTGGGGCGGCAACCGATGCCGGGGTGGCGCGGTCTCCGGCCGTGGCCGATCGGGAGGCGACCTTGGTGGGCGGCTGGGGCGGCCGGTAATCGCGCTCGGTGATCTTCCGCTCGAGCGCCTCGACGCGCGTCCGCACCGCCAGCGGCATCCGCGCCCGTTGGGCCGGCGTGTCGATCGGGCCGTTGAAGACCACGCGGCCGCGGCGGTCCTGGACCACCAACCGCAGGCCCGCTCCGGGGGTCAGCTTGAGGGTGTAGTCGGCATCGGTCTGGACGAGCGTCGGATCGCCCACGCCGTCGCCCGCCGCCTCGGCCACGAGCGGGCCGCTGCCGCTGGCGGGCACCACCACCGATGGGGCGGCGGTCGTGGCATCGCCGCCGGCGCTGGCGACGGCTCGATTCGATTCGGTGGTCGCGGCCGGCGTGACCGCGGGGGGCGGCAGCGCCTGTGGTCCGCCCGCCGCCACCCCGGGGCGCTGCTCCGGCCCGATGGCCGGCGACGGTGCCCGGGCGGCGATCGAGGCTTCGGGGAGTGGCCGGCCCGACAACGACACGCTCAATGGCTTGCCGCCGCGGATCAGTTGGCACTCGAGCGCCGCCTCGGGCGCGGCGGTGTCGATCAGCGCCTCGAGTTGCTCGGGGAGGAGGAGCCACTGGCCGTCCACCGCCACGAGCACGTCGTGGCGACGGACCCCCGCCCGCGAGGCCAATGAATCGGGGGCCACACCCATCACCACCAGGCCCCTGCCACGCGGCAGGGCGAGTTGTTCGCGGACGATGTCCGGTGCGCGGGCCGTCACCAGCCCGGCGGCCGGGAGATGTTTTCCCGCCACCGCCACGTCGCCGACCGGCTGGATGTGGCTGCGCAGGGTCCCGGGCACCACGGGTGAAGGCCGGCTGGCCTCCGGTGGCGGGTCGGCGGCGGTGGCGATGCCGACGGATGCGAGCAGACAGCCACAGGAAACCATCCGGCGAAGTGCGGGGGCTGGTGTCGGCATGGCGGGTGGACCAGGGGTGAGCGACGCGGTGGCGGGCCGCAGCGGAGAGGCTTGTGACGTTTCCCCACCGCCGGGGCCAGACGACTTTCCGTCGCCGTGGTGATCGGGCATGGACGGGCGAAGCGGGGCAACCTGGCGAGGTTGCCTTTGGCAGCGACGATTCCGTCGCCCGTTCCGGCCACGGTCCTTGGGGCCGGCGCCCGGAGTGGCCACGAACAAAGCCGGCACGGTCGGCCGATGCTGACGGAATGGTCGGCGGCATCCCACGGATGGGGTGCCGATGGACGGCGGCCGTCGAGATCGGCGTCTTCCCGGCCCGGTGCCGGGGCACGACGGTTGCCACGGGCCGTGTGGGTCACTCCCAACGGAGTCGAGCGAACATGCGGGTCAATTCCATGCGGCACCGGCCGGGCCGGTCGCCCCGCGTCGGGACGGCGCTGGTGATCGCGATGCTGGCAGGCGCGTGCCCGACGCTCGCCCCGGCCGACGGGGTCGAGGTCTCCGGGACCACGGCGCCACCGTCGGCCCCGCAAGCGCCCGCGCGCCGGCCCGTGCTCGTGCCGGGCACCGGGGTCCAGTTGACGACCGTGGGGGACGACTTCGAAGACGAGAAGTGGTCGTGGACCTACAACCACCCCAAGAGCTCCGAGGAGCAGGACAAGCGCGTCCGCACCCCCACCGCCCGGAGCCGCGACAACAAGTGGTTCGAGGGGATGAAGCGCGGCACTCCGGACGTCGTGAAGCGGATTCCGCTCCCCGCCCCGGGGCTCGAGGGGAGCGAGCACGGCATGCTGATCGCCACGCTGCGCTCGGGCGTTCCCGGCCGGACCAGCTACCAGGCCCACCAGGACGACCTGATCCACAACATGCAGCGCGTCACCGGCCGGGGCATCCCGGCGGCCGACAGCCCGAGCGTGGTGACGCGGGTCTACCTGCCCCCCTTCGAGCAGTGGGAGGACCGCAGCGGACCCACGTTCGGCTTCCGCGCCGGCTGCTACACCCACGCGATCATCACGGCCGACGATCACCCCGACGAGGGCAAGTGGGGGATGGAGGAGTACTGGCCGGGGATGTTCATCTGCTTCGAGAGCGCCCACGACGGGCGCCGCAAGGAGGATTCGGCCTACCTCCGCATCCGTGGCGGCCGCAACGGCGGCGAAATCCGCGGTCCGCAGATCACCGAACTGGGGTGGTGGACGCTGGGCCTGTCGTTCTCACCGGATGGTCAGGTCCACTACTTCGCCAGCCCGGGTGTCGACGACCTGACGATGGATGACCACATCACGTCGCAGTACCCCTATGGCTACCGGACCGAGTGGTTCAAGACGTTCTTCTACAACGTCCTCTCGCGCGACGACGGCAAGACCTGGAGCACGCCGTGGGTCGTCGACGACCCGAAGGTCTACATGGTTGCCCGCCCGCAGGTGGCGCGGACGAAGCGGACCACCAACCGCTGACGGCAAAAACCGCCGCTGATCACCGCGGCTGGGTAAAACACGCAGCCCACAAAAAAACGACTCCCCCGGCCTTGCGGCCGGGGGAGTCGCCCTGCTTCTTTCTTCACCATCCCTGCCGGCACGACCGAGGGGCTCTTGCCCGCCAGCGTGCCGAGTCGCTTCTCACGGATGTGGCAGGTGCGCCCTTCGCGGACCTCGATGGCGCCGCCTCGGGATCACCGCCGCATCGTCTTGATCACGGCGTCGAAATCGCCTCACTGACGACGGGACCGCCGGCCTTCGCCGGCGGCTGGCCCTGCGCCGCACCCGCGGCCGGAGTCGGCGGACCACTATTCATGCCCTTCGGCTTGAGATTGGCGCCGGCTCCCCCCTCGAGTTTGGGAACCTCGCCCACCGGCTTGCTGCTCCCGCACCCACAGCACAGCACCAGCGCCGCGCCGGCCACCCCCAACCCGATCCACCGTGTTGCAATCATCGTGTTCACCAGGATTCCTTCAGGGGTTGGAGATCAGTCGAAATTCACGTTTTGCGCGTCCTGCGTTCCGCAGAGCGAGACCCACGTCCCGTAGGAAGTCGACGGGCTCAACGACCGCACCGAACCGTCGCAGAACACCGTCATCATCAGATTGGCGGCATGGAAGCTGCTGGGCAGACCCCATGACAGACCCTTCCCCTGGTTGGAATTATCGCAATTCGGATTGGTGCCATCCGGGCAGAACCCGAAGTCCGAATAGAACGGCGCGTGGCCCCATGTCATGCTCGTCCAGCCCGTGCCGGCGCTGCCGGCGCCACGGTCGAGGAAGCCGCCGGCCGACTCCTGCATGGCGATCGTCTTGCTCAGGCCGTCGGTGACGGTCGAGAGCTTCACGCCGCGCGAGGCGACGTTGAGGTACATGCCCGGGCTCGTTGTCGAGGACGGGTTGGTGACGTCGCTGTACTGGAAGGGGCCGATGTACTGCCGATCGGGCCGACCGTCGCCGTCCATGTCGGTCAGACCGCCGCGGTTGTAGAGGTAGTTGGTGTTGGCCAAGCCGTCGATCGCCAACGCGCCGGTGGCGTAATTGTAGATGTAGAAGCTGTACATCGGCGACGAGGTCAGGCCCGAGCCGGCACCGACGAGGTTGGCACGGAAGTCGACGTTACCGTAGCCCACGGCGGTGATCTGGATCATGTTCTTGATCGCGCCGGCGTTGCTCGCTTCGAGCGACGACGGGCAAATGAACGCGCCGATGTTGGGCTTGGCAACGCCGAACCGGCCCTGGGGGGGTGTGGCGGCACGCGGCACGTTCCACGCCACGCCCGACGCCCACCAGCTGGCACCGGTGCCGAACTTGCCGTTGTCGTACGAATCGGCGGTCGCGGTTTCCTCCATGTACTGGAGCAGACGCCAGTGGGCACCGTTGAACCGCTGGTCAGCGCCCGGGGGCAGCGTCTTGTTGGTGCTTTCGAAGTTGAGAACTGCCAACCCGAGCTGCTTCATGTTGTTGGAGCAGGCGGAGCGCCGGGCCGCTTCGCGGGCACTCTGCACGGCCGGCAGCAAGAGGCCGACGAGCGTGCCGATGATCGCGATGACGACGAGCAGTTCGACCAGCGTGAAGCCGCGTCGCGGACGCGCCGGCAGGAGCCGGACAGATGAGTTCATGACGAAATCCTTGATACCTAGGGATGAAACGGGAGCGAGGGATGAAATGAAAAACAAACGAAAAAAAAATGACAGAGCCCGCAGGGCAGGGCACCGCCTGAATCGCCGGGTGGATCCCTCCCCCCAAACGGTTCAACCAGTGGTCAATCGATCAGCGGTCAATCGATCACGCGGAACCGGAAGGTTCCTCGTGGGCACTGCTCCGCCCTGCCCACACGATCCCCAAACAAACCATTCATAAATCACGCCTCCAAAAATACAACAATCAGCAAAGCTCATGCCAAAAAATCCGAAGATTCATTTTCCTTATGATCCGCGCCTCTTGCCAGAAAAGGACCGGTTGCCAGAACTTCGTGGTTCTCAAGGGGGGGTCAAGGAAGGTTGCAACGCAGGCATACGGCTGCCCGCAGAATAAGCAGACGGAGGGGACGTTTCCCCGCTGCCGGAGGGAAGAGGTGCCGGGAGCGTAGCTCCCGTGAAAAGCGCCGCTTTTCGAGTGGCCAGCTTTTCGAGTGGCCAAAGGCCATGGATGGACTTTGGCCACGGGCTGATACGCACAACCCGTGGGCGACATCGCAACGCCGACGGCGGCGCACATCGCCCGCACCCGCCGGACGACTGCGACTGGTTGAACGGGGGGCTGCCGCTGCGGGTCGCCTGGTCAGTCCAGGCGCACCGCGCCGCATGCCGGCGGACAGAGATCGAGCAGGGCGTCGCCGGCGCACGTGGTCATGCACTCGGCGGGGCCGATGCGCTCGATCCGGCAGCGCGACGTGGTGCCGCTGTCGCTGCCTCGTCCTTCCACCAGCACCACGAAACGGTCTGCTTCCCGTGCCCAGGTGCCTTCGGCGAAGCGTCCCTGGGAGTTGAAGAACCAGGAGCGGATCTGCCCGCGGTCGCTGTCGAAGGCGATCACCTCGCTGACCTCACGGCTGCCCGCCGAGCCCGGCAGCAGCAGGCCGGGGATTCCGCGGTCGCCGGAGGTCGGTGGGGAGGTGTCAATCGTGGCAGCCATGACATGTTGGCGGACCAGGAACCGGCGGCCGGCGGCCCACTGGCAGTCGGTGCGGACGGTGGCTCCTGCGACCGTCCCCTCCCACGTGCCCACCATCCAGGCGAGTGCTTCCAGTGGTTGCTGCTCCACCGCCGGCACGCCGGGCACTTGCGACTCGCGCACGCTCTCGAGGAGCCACTGGTCGTCGTGCCGGACGACGACGGCCGACAGGCGGCGCCGGCTCGGGGCCGCAGGACCGGCTCGGTCCGCAGCCACGAACGACACCGCCGACACGGCGTCGACCACCGCGACGTCGTCGCGCAGCATCCGGATCGACTCAATGTCGATACCGAGTTGTCCCGATCCATCGGCGCGGAAGAGACTGGAAAACACCTCCTTGACCGCCTCCCGACCACGGGTCACGTCGCCATTGTCGAGGTCGACGTTCTCCGCCGTGGGGCTCCAGTGGGCCGCCAGTGCCACCGCATCGTGGCGATTGAAGGCCGCCGTGTAGTCCCGCAGCATGGTGCCGATTTCCGCCGCCGCGGGGCGGGGCGCCGTCGGCAGGCCGGGAAAACGCCGCGGTTCGGCCAGCGCCCCGGCTGCCGAGGAGGGAGTTGCGGTCGCCGCCGCAGTGGCCGGACGGCCAGCGGGGGGGGTGGCGAGCATCGCCGTGCGGAACGGGCGCGGTGGGGTGATGACGACGGGCAGCACGGCGCGCGGGCGGCCGCCGGCTGCAGGGGGCCCGCCCGTGGCGCGACCGCAGCCGCACAGCCCCGGCAGGCAGGCGCCGACGAGGAGCAGAGCGAGCGCCACGACACTGCCGGTGGATCGCCGGGATGCGGTCGCGATACCGCGCTTCCCGTGTGACCGGCTGATCGACCCCCTGATCTGCTCCCAACGTGCGCGTGCCATCGCCGAACCTCCCTGTTCGTCCTGCCGGCCGTCTGCACAGCCAACCGGTCACCCCCAGTCGGATCGCGGCCCGGCGGCGCTCCGGGTAAAAAACTACCCGGACGATCGCCGCCGGCCCAGCCGAGTTTTCCAGCCGGGTTTTCCAGCCGGGTTTTCCAGCCGAGATCCACCTTGGTGGACGTCGGCACACCGTCGGGATGGAGGCGGATCGAGCCCGCCGCCGGGCTCACTGATTGGCGGCGGTGACCCCGGGGAAATCGTCGGTGCGGAACGGGGTGAGCGGCAGACCGGCACCGGAATACATGTTGCACACCGGGTTGTCGGCCCACGCATAGCGCACCGCCACCGGGTCGGCGACCCCCTCGGCGGACACCTCGATCCGGCCATCGGGCTGCACCACGGCCTTGGCGGGGACGAACTTCCGGTCCTCCCCGGCGATCGTGAAGCCGCGCGGCTCGGCGACGTCGAACGGCCGCCAGCCCCCGACCACGTGATCGAACGAGAGGAGGACCTTACCCCCCTGCTTCTCCATCCCCTTGTAGAGCGGACTGCGGCAGGGGATGCCGTCCTTCTTGTAGGTTTCGGCGAGGGCCCAGCGCGCGAGGCGCTTGGCGACGTCCTGCTTGTTCTTCGGGTGGATGTCCTTCCCCTCGCCGATGTCGATGATCACCGCCTCACCGGTCGCCGGCAGCGCCTTCATCGTCATCGTCTGCGCTTCGCGCAGTTCCGCCCAGTCGCTCTCGGCCGGAGCGGCCTGCTCCGCCTTGAAGTCGGCCAGTTGCACCCAATAGAAGGGGAAATCACCGAGCCCCCACTCGTCACGCCATGACTTGATCATGAACGGGAACAGGGCGCGGTATTGATACGCCCGACCGGCATTGCTCTCCCCCTGGTACCAGATCGCCCCCTTGATGCCGTAGCCGATCGACGGGGTGAGGACCCCGCAGTGGATGTTGCCCGGCCGCGAGTTGCCCTTCATCTGCCCGTCGGGATTGCCCGGCTGCTGCGGCGCGGGCTTGCCCTCCCCCTTGGCCTTCTCGGCGGCGACCTTCCATTCCTCGAGCTTCTTGTCGTACTCGGCCTTCGCGGCGGGATAGGCCGCTTCGAGCTTCTCCCAGCGCTCCATCATCCCCTTGAAGCGCTCGTCGCCGGCGAGCTTGTCGCGCTTCACCCACGCCTCGGCGGCACTGCCACCCCAGGCGTTGTTGATCAGCCCCACCGGCACCCCGAGCGTCTGGTGGAGCTGCCGACCGAAGAAGTAGCCGACGGCGGAGAAGTTGCCGACCGTCTCCGGCGTGCAGGGCTGCCACTTCCCGTTGAAGTTCCACTGCGGCTCCTGCGTGCCCACCTGGGGCACGGAAATCAGGCGGATCTGCGGGAAAGTGGCCGCGGCCCGCTCGAGGTCGGGGTCGTTGGAGGCGTTCACGCTCCACTGCATGTTCGACTGCCCGGCGCAGACCCAGACCTCGCCGATGAGCACGTCGTGGAACGTGACGGTGTTCTTCCCCTTCACGGTGAGCGTGTGCGGGCCGCCGTATTCCTGCACGGCATCGAGCATGACCTGCCAGGAGCCGTCGGGACCGGCGGTGGTGGTGTGGGTCTGCCCCGCCCCGGAGCCGTTGCCGAGGGTGACGGTGACGTTCTCGCCGGCATCGGCCCGGCCCCACACCTTGTTGCGGATCCCCTGCTGGAGGACCATGTGGTCGCCGAACATGTTGTTGAGCGTGACATCGGCCCGGGCGGCAGCGAGCGGCGTGATCGCCGCGGCAAGCAGGGCCAGCAGGCCGTGGACAACCAGCCTGCTGCACCTCACGGATGAGGTGCCGGGAGCGCAGCTCCCGCGAAAACCACCGGTTTTCAACTGGTCAAAGGCCATGGATGGACTTCGGCCACGGGCTGCCGGCCGAAAGACCACACGAACCCGGGGACCGGGCTGGGAAACGCACGACGGGCGGGGCGACGACATGGGATTGAACTCCGGGAATCGCGGAATGTGGATCACGGGGGGCATGGCGTCGAGCGCCGCCGGGCCGCCCCCCCTGGGGCCACCGGGCCGTGAGGATACAGCCTCGCGGTGGACGGGCAACCACCGCGCTTGCCGGGACGGTCGGTTCGCCACCCATGGAGACCGGCGGTAAGGTGGGATCGGCGGGCCGGGGAGCGACGCGGATCAGATCAGAAGCGGATCAACCGTGCCGTCGCGAGGTTGCCGCATGGGGACGATGAGATGAATCGTGCGCCACCGTCCGGAGTGCGTCGCGCAGCGGCCCTGCTCGTCGGATTGCTGATCGCCCTGACCGGGACGGCGCGCGGGCTGCTCGGCCAGCCTCCTCCGGGGGAGCAAGCCGTCGCCACCGGTGCAGCTCCCGCCGGCCTCCCCCATGCGGGGAGGTGGGAGAAGGAGGTCGCGGTCCTCGAGAACGCCGACCGGGCGGTGGGGCGCACTGGCGGGATCGCCTTCATCGGCTCGTCGAACATCCGCCTGTGGCGCTCGCTGGTGGAGGATTTTCCCGGTTGGCATGTCGTCGGCCGCGGGGTCGGCGGCAGTCACCTCCACGAGTTGGTGCCGGTGGTGCTGCGGATGGTGGGGCATTCCCGCCCCGCCGTGCTGGTGGTGTCGGCGGGGATCAACGACATCCACGGGGGCCGCTCCGCCGATCAGGTGGCGACGGCGTTCGCCGATCTGGTGGGGGTGGTGCGGCCGGCGCTGCCCGGCACGCGGATCGTCTTCTTGGCGATCGCCCCCAGTTTTGCCCGCTGGGACCAGCGTGAGGAACATGCCCGGGCCAACGCGCTGATCCGCGAGTTCATCGCGAGTGGCAGCGGAGGGGCGGGGCTGGGATTCGTCGATGCCGGTGCCGCCTACCTGCGGCCAAACGGTCTTCCCGCCCCCGAATGCTTCGTCGAGGATGGCCTCCACCCGACGCGCCTGGGCTACGCGCGGCGCGCCGCGTCCCTGCGACCACAATTGGAGCCGTTTCTTGGGCCGTGACGTGGGCCTCGTGCCATGACGTGGGGGCCTGCGCGGATCGGCTCCCGATCGACCCTCGTGCCCATCCGAGTTCGTGCCCACCCGAGAAGGAGGCTGCCGTGGCCGCCGCACCCGTTTCCCCCCCGATCGCTCCTCCTCCCGCGCCGAAGGCCGTGCCAGCCGCGACATACGACCCGGTGGCGGCCGTTCTTTCCGGGCAGTGGCTCGTGGTGGTTCCCAACTGGATGCGCGAGCCGATGGCCCGGATCCTGCTGCTGGGGCTGCTCGCGGTGGGAGCGATGCTCGGGCTGGCGCCGGTCGCGGACGAAAAGGGGGAAGCGTGGCTGGAGGCGACATTCGCCCGGACCCTCGCCGCCCTGGCCGCGACCCGGGCCCTCGACAGCGCCATCTCACTGGCCCAGAGTTCCGAGGTGAGTTTCAGCTTCGGTCCGGGCGGCAGCCTCGGCATCGGTCAGGCCCTCGACCCGGTCAACGACTTGGTCGAGCAGTACGGCTCGCTCCTCCTCACCAGCACCACCGCCCTGGGGGTGCAGCGGCTGGGGATGCAGATCGGCCGGACGCTCGGCTGGTGGCTGTTCATGCCTTCCCTGGTGGCGCTTTTGGGGGCGATGGCCGTTGGCGGAAGGTCGCGGGAGGGCCTGCTGGGCTGGGGTCGCAAGCTCTTCGGCTTGGCCCTGTTTGCCCGGCTCGCGATCCCCGCCGGGGCGTGGATCGATTCCCTGGTCGCCGAGCGGTTTTTGGAGGCCAATTACCAAAAGGCGGCCGCCGTCGTCACCAACACGACCGAGCGGATCGAGGCGGTCCAGGCGGAGGAGCCGGCGGAGCGCAAGGCCTGGTACGAGCGCTACAACCCGGTCGATTACGTCGGCGAGCGTGCGAAACGCCTGTACACCGCCCTGGGTGACGTCGGCGAGTCGATCGTGAACCTCGCGATCTACTTCACGATCTCGACGATCGTGCTGCCGCTCGGGACGCTGTGGTTGCTCTCCAAGCTCTCCGGAACCCTGTTCGCGTCGCGTTCTCCGTGACGACCCGGGGGTTGCTCTCCAAGCTCTCGGGAACGCTGTTCGCGTCGCGTTCTCCGTGACGACCCGGGGGTTGCTCTCCAAGCTCTCGGGAACGCTGTTCGCGTCGCGTTCTCCGTGACGACCCGGGGGTTGCTCTCCAAGCTCTCGGGAACGCTGTTCGCGTCG
>SXGQ01400587.1_pt1 | contig 19008 bp, 9 predicted proteins | sample 3178371 | NCBI WGS metagenome assembly SXGQ01 (sample SAMN11356859, study PRJNA531348) | freshwater metagenome | isolation source: freshwater sample F1-20 | place: China: Fuxian Lake, Yuxi | collected 2017-12-25 | reverse complement strand
GTCGCGGGTGTCGGCATCCCGCAGCTCACCGCGCTCCACGTCGCGGGCACCGCCGCGCGGAAGACCGGCGCGCGAATCATCGCCGACGGGGGCATCACGAAGAGCGGCGACATCGTGAAGGCGCTCACGCTGGCCGACGCCGTGATCCTGGGTGGATTGCTGGCCGGCTGCCGGGAGGCGCCGGGCGAGATCCTCGAGATCAACGGCAAGGTCTACAAACAGTACCGCGGCATGGGTTCCCTCGCCGCGATGAAGGCCGGCAGCGCCGCGCGTTACGGACACGACAGGGCCGACACCACCCGCAAGGTCGCGGCCGAGGGCATCGAGGCGCTGAAGGAAGTCTCCGGCTCGGTCGACGACGTGCTCGGCAACCTGATCGGCGGCGTGCAGAGCGGCATGGGCTATCTCGGCGCCGCCAACCTCGGCGAACTGCGCTCCAAGGCCCGTTACATCCGCGTCTCACCCGCCGGACAAAAGGAAGCCGCGCCGCACGACGTGATCGAGGTCTCGACCCGCACCAGCAACGGCTGATCCAGACTCCCTCCTTCACTCCCATGGCCGCGCCCGCCCGACAGACCCTCCTCGCCATCGGCGCCCACTACGACGACTGCGTCTTCGGTCTTCCTGGCATCCTCATCCAGGCCGCGCACCAGAACCACCGCGTGGTGATCCTGTCCCTCATCGGTGACTACGACAATTGGCCGCCGGCCAAAGGCCGCGGCGCGGAGCTGAAGGAAACCTGCGCCGCCCTCGCCCACGCCCACGGCATCGAGACGCGATTCCTCGGCCTCGCCTCGGGCCGCTTCCAACTCAACGACGCGCACGTGCGCGCCGTCGCCGAAGTCGTGGCCGACGTGAAGCCCGACGTCGGCTTCATGCTTTGGCCCAACGACCGCCATCCGGACCACGAGGCCGCCGCGGCGATCAGCAAGGCTGCGCTGCGCCTCGCGCCGCGCGTGTTGGACGACGCGTCGGTCAAGACGCCCTCCCGCGTCTACCTCTACGACAACGGCCCCGGGCACACGATCGGCTTCGAACCCGACACCTACGTCGACATCTCCGACCCATGGCCGTTCGCCATCGAGTGGCTGGGCCAGCTGATGGCGTACGTGCGCAAAACCCCGTACGACGAGAACGCCCTCGACGCCGCCGTCACCGCCAAGGCCACCCTCGCCCGCTACCGCGGCGCCGCCTGCGGGGCCCGCTACGCCGAAGCCGTCCGCGCGCTCACCCCGCGCCCGACGAAGATCATCTGACCCGCGCAGCGGCCTCACACGCCGCACGATAGGCTTGCGGCGGTCGGGGGCTTGACCTGCCTAGTACAGGCATGACCCCGCGCCTAACCCCCGCTGGCTGCGTCGCCTGCCTGGTGGCCGCTGCCGGATTCCTCAGCGCCGCCGAACCGGCCGACTCGAAAGTAATCGAGCTGTCCCCGTTCCAAGTTTCCTCGGACAAGGACGTGGGCTACGTCGCGAACCACACCTTGGCCGGCAGCCGCCTCCGCACCAACCTCGCCGACGTCGCCAACGCGATCAGCGTGTTCACGCCGGAGTTCATCGCCGATCTGAACGCGTTCAGCGAGAACGACCTGATGCGTTACTCGGCGGCCGCGGTGCCCGAGCGCACCGACCAGACCGCGCAGGTGCAGGGCATCAACACGGAGACCGGGGTTTTCCAGTACCGCATCCGAGGGCAGCTGGCGTCGCGCTCCCGCAACTATTTCGGCTCCGCGCTGCTGCCCGACACGTACAACTCCGAGCGTTTCGAGGAGGCCCGCGGGCCCAACGCCATCCTGTTCGGCCTGGGCGGCGCGGGCGGAATCCTGAACACCACGACCAAGCAGGCTCGGTTCGGACGCGCCTTCGCGCAGCTCAATGTCACCGCGGGACGGGATGCGCTACGTCGGGTCCACCTGGACGGGAACATCACGCCCCACGCCCGCCTCGCGCTGCGCGTGAACGCCCTCGAGCACACGGCGGACGGCTGGCAGGCCCACCAGTTCACGGTGAACCGCCGGCTGGCCCTGGCGGCCACCGTCCGCGCCCACCGGACCACGACCGTGCGGCTCGACGCCGAATTCGGCCGCATCAGCCAATCGCTCGGACGCACCTACGCGCCCTTCGACAACGTGTCGCTCTGGCGCGCGCGCGGCTCGCCGCTCGTGCCCGGACTCGCGCTGGCCGACGCCGCGGCGGGCATCGGCAAGCGCGCTGTAACCCAGCGCGTTACCCTGGTCGGCAACGACGGCTCGTTCCGCAATTTCCAGCAGACCGTCTTCAGCCAACCCTTCGCCAACCGCGCCAACTCGGTCTTCCTGCCGGCCGACTGGGCGGTCGTGGATCCATCGGCCCCGTGGCCCAAGCGTGCGAGTTTCCCTGGCACGGGCGGCGCTAGCTACTTCAGCCAGCGGAGCCTCGCGGCGGTGATCGAATCGGAGCCCATGAAGGGCCTCTTCCTCGAGTTCGCGGCGGTGAACGATATCCGCGACCAGGACGTCTACGACACCACCCACGACGTTTTCCGCGTGCTTGGCGAACCCGGCCAAACCTTCCGAGACGGCGCGCTCAACCCGTGGGCCGGCCGGTACTATGTCGACTCCCGCTGGGTGCTGCGGCACGAGCGCAATAGCGGCGAGCGCTACCGAGCGACCGCCTCGTACCAATTGGACCTCGGCGCCCTCGGACGCCACAGCCTGGCGGCGTCGGCGGCGCGCGACATCTCCGGCAACCCGCGGTTCGTGGGGTTCCTCGTCGCCGCCGGTTCGCCTTTCCATCCCCAGCCCCAGCAGGCGGCCAACCAGCTCTGGACCCGCCAGTACATCACGGATCCAGCCGATCCCGCGCAGTGGGCGGTGCCGGATTACCGGAGAATCCCCTCCTCCTTCACCGTGGTGATGGACCCCGGCGCGGCGCCCCGCACCTTGGGCACCGCGTGGGCCCGTAACGAGCTGGCCGACCAGTGGCGCCACACGGAAAGCCACCTCGCGGCCCTTCAGAGCTCCTGGTGGCGCGACCGGGTGATCACGACGGCGGGTTGGCGCTACACGAGCCAGACCTCGTTCGCCCGGCCCACCTCCGAGGTTTCGGCCCCCGCACCGCTGGTTTTCACGGGGGACGCACGGTCGAGCTCCTACGATTTCTCGCGTATTTCCTACGGCGTGGTCGGCAAGCCCTCCCGCTGGCTTTCCGTCTACTACAACTACTCGGAGAACGCGCAGATCCCGGGCACCACGGTGGCGCTGCTGCCCGACAACGGGGCGATCCCGCTCAATTCCGGCGAGGGTCGAGACTACGGCGTCATGCTCACCCTGTTCGGCGGAAACGTCTTTTTGCGCGCCGGCTACTTCACCACCGCCTCGGTGGACCAGTCCCGCGCCTCCGGCGCCAACAACGTCGGCGAACGCAACGACCGGATCATGGACGCGCTCCTGGCGGCGCGCCTCATCAGCGCGGCGCAGGCCGTCCGTTTCAGCGGAAGCGCCCACGACCTGTTCGACCTCGCCACGCGGGGCTATGAGGCGAACCTCACCGCCAACCTCACCCCCGGCTGGCGCCTGATGGCCAGCCTTTCCGCCTCCGACTCGGTCGAGACCAACCTGCTCAAACGCTCGCGGCAGGCGGCCGCGCTGGTGCTCCCGCTGTGGCGGACGCCGGCGGCGCAAGGGCTTGTGACGAACGCGGGCGTTTCCGTGGCGCAGGAGATCGCCACTTACGAAAGCTGGCTGGCCGCCACCACCGCCGTGGAGGACCAGGGGACGGTCGGACACCGGGAAGTGGAGTTTCGCGCCTTCACCCGGTACGACTTCCGCCAAGGAAAGCTGAAGGGAGTATTTGTCGGAGGCGGCCTCAGCTACGGCAGCGCTCCCGTGATCGGCCGGAGCACCGCGGGCCAACTCCTGACTGCCCCCGTGCGCCGCGAGGCGGACCTGCTCCTCGGCTACCGGACGCGGTTGCCCTCCTGGCTCGGACGCGCCGCGGCCGACGTGCAGTTCAACGCGAACAATCTCCTGCAGGAGAGCCCGTACACCCTGCTCCGCCGCGATCCCGACGGTCAGAATTTCCGCGCCGTGCTGAACGCGCCGCCCACCTACTCGCTCAGCCTGCGCCTCGGGTTTTGAAGCGTCCCGATCAAGGAGGGCCGCAAAGGTGTATCACTCGGCGCGGACGACCGGCCGCGTCAGAGGCCGCGCGAAGACCGACTGCCGCTCCAACGGCACTCACGGCAGCTTGCCGGGAAAGGAGGACTCCGCGGGTAGTGGACGGTGGGGAAATTGGCGGGCCATCCGTGCGGCGAGCGCCGCCACCACGGCCGCACTCGAAGGTTGGCCGGCGAGGTTGAGGCTTTCCCCGGGATCGACCGCGAGGTCGTAAAGCTCGGACTCGACCACATTGCCGGTAATCCATCCGCGCCACTCGGTGTAACGATGGCGGTCATCGCGGAGCGAGTAACCCATGACCTCGCTGCGGCCGCCCTGGATGTTGGCGGGACGCGGGGTCTGCGTGAAAGCGGCGTCCTTCACCTGCGCAACAGGATCGGAAAGCACGGCGCGGAGGCTGGTTCCCTCGAGCCCATCCGGTCGCGGCAGTCCGCAGAGCTCCGTGAGGGTCGGGTAGATATCGATCAACTCCGCCAGAGCGCGGGTCCGCGTGCCCGCACGGGTGACCCCCGGAGCGGCGATCAAGAGCGGCACACGGGCGTCGAGTTCCCGGTTGGAGGTCTTCCCCCAGAGTCCGTGCTCCCCCAGGTGGAATCCATGGTCCGACCAGAAAACAACGATCGTGTTTTCTCCCAGCCCGAGGCGGTCGAGTTCCGCGAGGACCTTGCCTACCTGCGCGTCGAGGTAGCTGGTCGCAGCGTAGTAGCCGTGCCGAAGCTCGACCATCGCCTCGCGCGTGCCGGGGGTCAGCTCGTTGGCACCCTGCAAAGCCAAGGCGGGAGCACCGCGAGGCGGCTCGGGGTGCCGGATCGGCGGGATCTCCTCCCGCCGATAAAGGTCCCAATAACGCTTTGGCGGGTTGAACGGCGTGTGTGGCTTCCAGAACCCGACGGCCAGAAAGAACGGCTCCGTTCTCCGCCTGGCCTCACGCAGGGCCTCGACCGCACGCGCCGCCACCCGCCCGTCGAAGTAGGCCTCGTCCGGAACGTCGCGCGCCTCCGCCCCCTTGGCCCGCGCGACGTTCGGCGGCGCGGTGCCGCCGTCCAGCACCGCGACATCGGAGCCGTGGGAGGCGAAATGTAGCTCCGCGGGTACGCTCCAAGAGTCCGGATCCCCCTGGATCCTCGTGCGCCAGTTGTGGAAGATCTTCCCGATGTTGCGCGTGAAATACCCGTGCTGCTTGAAATGCTGCGGCAAGGTGACGACGTCGGGCCGCGTCTCGCGAAAATGCGTGGGCAGGTTCCAGACCCGCAGGGTGTCCGGCCGCCGTCCGGTCAACAACGAGGCACGCGACGGGTTGCACAGAGCTTGCTGGCAGTAGGCGCGTTCGAATAGAACCCCGCGTCCGGCCAGAGCGTCAAGATGAGGCGTCCGCGCCACCGGATCACCCAGGCATCCCAAGTTGTCCCGCAGGTCGTCGGAGGCGATGAAGAGGACGTTCGGCGGACGCACCGTCGAGGCGGCAGCGGCGCACAACACGGACGAAATTAAACCTGCCGCGAGGACAAGTATGGGGCGGAAACCTCGTCTCCCGCTTCGGATGATCCGGAGCGGACGGGCTCGCACTCGGCCCGACGCCCTACGCTGAAACGCGTTCACGAGTGAAGGGATGCGGGCCCGCCGACCCCTTATTTTAGCCGCCGCCCCGCGGCGGATTTCAACGGATAATCCGGCGAAGGCTCGAAGGCGCGTTGCATGAGGCCCTCCATCCGCGCGATAACCTCGGGCCGCTGCGGCGCGAGGTCGCGGCTCTCACCCGGGTCGGCCGCCAGATCGTAGAGTTCGGTCGGCTGGTTGAGCGCCGGCCGCACCGCTTTCCAATCGCCGGCGCGCACCGCCTGCAGGAAAGCGTCCCGGGTGTGACCGTAATCCCAGTAGAGGAACTCGTGCTCCCGCGGACGCGCGCCTCCCCGGAACACCGGCGCGAGTGATAACCCGTCGATGTCCTCCGGCACGGGAGCTCCTGCCAACTCCGCGAGCGTGGGCAGAACGTCCCAATGACCGGCCACAACGCCGCTCACCCCACCCGGGGCGATCACACCGGGCCATCGCGCCAACAAGGGCACCCGAATGCCCCCCTCGTGGAGGTGACGCTTGCTCCCACGGAACGGCCCGGCGCTGCGGAAAAAATCCGGCCGGTGGATGGTTTCACCCGAGGGACCGTTGTCGCTCGTGAAAAGCACGAGCGTGTCGCGCTCGAGTCCCAGTTCCCCGAGCTTGGCGAGCAGGCGCCCGATGTCGCGATCCAGCCGGGTGACCATCGCGGCGTAATTGCGCTCCACCTGCGGCCATGGACGCTCCGAATACGGTGCGTCATCCGGCACCAGATGCGAATCCGGCGAGTCCTTTGGAAACTCCGACCAATGCGGCAGGATGGTTGGAAAATAGAGAAAGAAAGGCCGCCGGTCGTCGCGCGCCGCCTCGAGGAACCGCAGAGCCCGGGCAAGGAGCAGATCGGGGGCGTACTCGCGGCGCGCGGCGGGGACGCCCGGTCGGTTGCCCGGGAGTAGCACCACGCGGTTGGTGTCCCAGAGAAAATGCGGGTAGTAGAAATGCGCGTGGTCCTGATTGGGGTAGCCGTAGAATTCCGCGAAACCCTTCAGCCACGGCGCCCCCGCCTCGCCGTGATCCCCGAGGCTCCACTTGCCGAAGCCGCCGGTGCGGTAGCCCGCGCCGCGGAGAATCTCCGGAATGATGAGATCACCCGCCAGCAGGTGGATGCCGTGGGGCACGTTGTCGCGCACGCGACCGCGCCCATTGTGCCGGCCAGACATCAGGCACGAACGCGAGGGCGCGCAAACGGATGAACCGGCGTAGAACTGCGTGAAGCGCATTCCCTCCGCCGCGAGCCGGTCCAAATTCGGCGTCCGGATATCCTTTTGCCCGTAGCAGCCGAGATCACCCCACCCAAGGTCATCGGCGAGAATAAGCACGACATTCGGCGCTGCGGCGGCCGCCGGAGCACCCGCCAGGGCGACCATCAAGCCGGCGGCCCGGAATCGGCGGTACAATGCGAGGAAAAATGGCCGGAAGGACATGCGACTAAGGCGAAGAAGCCGCACCTTGGAACGCGCGGGCAGATTGATCCACGTCTTTTTCCCAACGTGAGAGCGCCGCGCGCAGGTCGGCCACCCGCACCGGCTCCCGCGCGGCCAGATCACGCGACTCTCCCACGTCTTCAGCCAGATGGAAGAGCTCGGGCGCTCCGTCGCCTTGCAGCACGAGCTTCCACGGCCCGCGCCGCACTGCCCGGCGGGGCCCGGCCCGCCAGAACAGCGTCCGCTCCGCGAGCGGCCGCCCGCCGAAAAGCAGGGGCGCAAGATCGGCGCCGTCATTCGGTGGTCGCGGCGCGCCCGCGAGGTTCAGCAGCGTGGGAAACAGGTCGGAACTGAGCGCGGTCACCGTGGTTGTTCCGGATACGATGCGACCCGGCCACCAGGCGATCGCGGGCACCCGGTGCCCGCCCTCGTAGAGCTCGGTCTTCTGCCCGCGCAACGGGCCGTTGCTCGAGATGTTCCGGAATTTGGGGCCATAATTGACGTACCCGCCGTTGTCGGATGTGAAAAAGACGAAGGTACGGCCATCCAGCTTCAGGCGGCGCAAGGCGGCCATCACGGCGCCCACGCTGGCGTCCAGAGACTCCACCATGGCCTGGACATGCGGCGCGACGTTGGCGGGATCCGGGATGACGCCCCACTTTTCCGTCTCGTAGTCCCGCGCCTCTGTGCGGTGGGACGGGTCCTGCGGGCCCTGCCACGGGAAATGAATGGCGAGGTGCGAGAGATAGAGCAGGAACGGCCGCGACTGGTTGCGTTCGAGGAAGGCAATGCTGTGCCGCGTGAGGAGTTCCGCCGTGTAACCGCTTTCCGTCACCGGGTCCTCATTGTGCCACCAATCGGGGCGGCCCCTACGGTCGCGATGGGTGTGATGGTCCCCGTCACCGGAAAGCAAACCGCGGAACTCGTCGAAACCCTGGTGGGTGGGAACGAAGGGCGGCTCATAGCCGAGATGCCATTTGCCGAACGCGCCGGTGGCGTAGCCGCGCTCCCGCAGTACCTCCGCGATCGTGACCGCCGCGAGCGGAAGGCCGGCGTTCCGATCATCCCGGTTGCTGAGCGCGGTCTCCATGTTCCGGCCGAAGCGGCTCGGGTAGAGACCGGTCATGAGCGCCGCGCGGGTCGGCGAGCACATCGGTCCGTTGCTGTGGAAATCCGTGAAACGCAGGCCCTCGGCGGCGAGCTGATCCAGGTGCGGCGTGCGGTGACGACGATGGCCGTAGCAGCCGAGATCCCCGTAGCCGAGATCGTCGGCGAGAATGACCACAAAGTTGGGCGGCGCCTCCTCGGCGGCGATGAGCCGGCCCGCGCCGAGCAAGGCGACCGCCAAAGTGGCCCGCCATCGCGGCCGTGGTACGACACGGGCATTCACCGCGCCGCGATCGGGGGGAGCGGGTTCCGGGATGGACGGCCGGCGGTCGTTCAAAGGTCGAAACCGAAGGTCAGGACGAAGAGGCGGGTGTCGACGGTAGCGAGACGCGAGACTGCCCCCGTGGTGAGCGCTCCGACGGGGATCGGATCGTGCTCGTTGAGGAGATTGCGCACATTCAGCTGCGCGCGGTACGCGAAGCCACCAAACGATTTGATCCTCCCGCGATAGCCCGCGATGAAATCCACGTAAGACTCGCTCTTCCCACGGAAGGCCTTCCCGAGATCCAGCACGGTGCTTCCAGTCGAAGTGGTCTTGACGCCGTAACCGATCGTCGGGGCGGCGCGCCAGCGCACGGCACCGCCGAGGTTGAAGCCCTTCAGGCGCCCCTCGCGAAACCGGTAATTGGCGATCGCATTCATCCGGGCCCCGCGAGCGGTGTCGGTGGCGCGTCCGTCGGCGGCGGACATGAAGGCCAGCGCCTGACCCACGAGGGCGCTGTTATAGTACTGCTCCAGCGTCTGCCCGGTGGGCGCCGAGGTGCTGAAGGGGGCCGTCTTCCACGTGACCGGACGACCGGCGGAGTCGACCTCGCCATTCTTAGCCACCACGCCGGTCCAGACCGGCAGTCGTGCGTCGCGCCAGGCGAACCAAGGGTTTCCGATGTTTGATTCGACAGCCTCCGACATCGCCCCGTTGAGCCGGATATTCCAATTCCTCGTCGGACTGATGCTCAACTCGGCCTCGTACCCCGTGGATCGGGCGTCGGACATGATAAAGTAGGCCGGACGGCCCGCGGTGCGGTAGCCCCGGCGGTTGCCGTCGTTGACGTTGATGGTCGGGGCCGACGGATCGAGCGCGAGCACGCGCTGCTCGAGGTTGAAGAAAGTATCCCGGAACTGGTTGATCTGATTCGAAGCGCGCTGGGGACCGACGGAATTCTCATACTTGTTGAGGCGGAGCGCGACCCGGTCGGACCACAGGTCCAGCTGGATGCCGTAATCGCGACCCTTGCCCCCGGCGCCGGGGATGTCGTTCCCAAACGGGTCGTAGCGCCCGATGTTGAGATCAAAGGTTGTCGAGTGGTTGTAGAATCCGGTGAGCCACCTCAGGGGCCGCGCCACAACGCCGATGCTCCGATTGATGCCCTGCTGGCCGGCACCGAAGGTTTCCCAACCGGCGTCCCAAAGCACGGGAAACAGGCCCGAGAAATCCTGCGCGACCGAGGCGGCATCCAGCGTGGCCGAGCGGGCCGCGTCCTTGCGATAACCATAAGTCAGCACCAGGCGTTCCAAGCCGCCGCGGTCCCGCAGGAAGGCGCCTTGCCAGGCGAAAACGAGCGCGTTCGTGCGGTTGCGGGCACCGGTGGCAGCCGCCTGCGCCGCGAGGCGCTTGCCGCTGGTGGCGGACCGCAGGGGCGTGTCGTAGGCGTAGAGGGTGAAGGGCTGGCCGTTGGAGTCGGTCATCTTCCAGTCGCCCAGCATGGAACCGGCGGCGAGCGTCGGTTCATAGGGATCGTTGAAGTAGTGCCGGAAGACCGGCAGGCGGGTCGGGTGCTGCGTCCAGTTTTGCAGGTTCTTCGCGCGCAGCGCCACACCCGCGATGACCGGGTCGTCGAGGATGCGGCGGTTGAAGTTCTGCTGCCCGACGGTCTCCTGCCGGGATTCCGTGTAAAGCCCGCTGAAGCGATGCCGGCCGAGCCAACGAGCCCAAGCGCCGCGCCGCGCGAACTCCCGCGCGAGGTCGACTTCGTAGCTCAACGTGGCGCGCCAGTCGCTGCGGGTGTCGAAGGTGAGGTCGCTGCCGGTGTCCCCCTGGAAGTAGAACTTGCCCGCATTCGGGTTGGGCGTGGTGGTGCCCGGGACGAACTGGTTGGCGTCAACGGACAAAGGCGAGTCGTAGCTGTTGGCCAGTCCACCGACGCTCAGCGCATGGTTGAATGAGTCCTCCCGGTTGTAGGCCACCTCAAGGAAGAGCCCGCTCGTGATCCGTTGCTCAAGGATCACGGTCTTCGTGTAGGCCCCGATCAAGTTGGTGCGGGACGAGCCGGGAAGGTTCACGTCGAACGGGAAGATCGACGGATCGAGGATCGTGTAGCTCGCGCCGGCATCGAACACCGGATCCACCCCGGGCAGCGCGCCGGGTCCCCGGACAATGACCGCGTTGTTCCAGCTGCGGATCGGAACCGAACCGCCCTGGATCACCACCGGGTTCAGGCCGTCCTGCGTGAAGATGACGTTGTTGGTGAGACCTGCGAGAGACGTGTTGTTGAAGATCGGCTTGGCGCTCGTGTATCCGCTGCCGGGAATCTGGTTGGCGCGCAGCCAGGGTGTGACGCGGTCGGTGGGCGCGGTGCGCCCCGCCCGGTTCCAGGTCCGTTTGTCGCGTTCGCCCTGAAGGATCAACGTCGTGTTCTTGAACGGCGTGAAGGTGAGCGCGCCATAAATCCGGTCGTCACGGTCGAGGTTCGGTTTCCTCTCGGTGTACTGCCGCTTGCTCAGTCCCATGAGGCGAACGGCGAGCTTGCCAGGCGCGACGACGGTGTTGGCGTCGAACGTGGCTCGCTTCGAGCCCTCCGAGTCGTACTGGAGCTCGAGCCCGTACTGGTTGCGCATCTGCGCGCGGGCCGGGGTGGAGTCGAGGATGCCCGCCGGGCTGCCAAGACCGAACAGGATGGCGTTGGGTCCGCTGGCGATCGTGGCCCGGTCGAGGTTGAAGTTGTCGGTCGGGTTCAGAACGGGGAAATAATTCCGCGTCAGCGTGCCGGCACCGATGCCGCGCACCCGGCCGCCCCTGGTCGGGGTGGCAACGACGTTGGTGGCCGTGGCCGGAACATAGTCGGAGGTGTTCTCGACGTTGGCGGAGTAGATCAGCGCCTCGTTGAGGCTCGTGAGGCCGAGATCACGCATGAAGTCGGCCGTGAGCGTCTCGATCTGGTTCGGGAGGTCCTTCAGGTTCGTCCGCAGCCGCGTGCCGGCGAGGGTTTCGGTCGCGATCCAGCCGGCGTCGGCCCGTTCTTGCACGACGAACGGCGAAAGCTCCACGGCGACCGCACCGGACGAACCGGAAGATGAAGCGGGGGTCGTCTGGCCGAAGAGCGGCAGGGACAGACCGAGGAGGGCTGCGGTTAGAATCGTGCCCTCGTGCCGGAAACGTAGGCGCTCACCTGATCGCGTGGCGAAGGCAGACATATCTTCAAGAGCTCCGTCGGCGGGTTTTATGGGGTTCATCGTAGGGGTCAGAACGACCGGCCGCCAAGGTACGCGCCGGACCCGCGATGCGTGGCTGGACGGGTTCGCGCACCCTTGGATCGCTTACCGCGGTTCAGACTCAACAGAAAACCGCCGCGCACGATTTAGTCGCCGGGCCGCGCGCCCGCCGGACCGGCGTGACGCTTGGCCTCGAAGCGGCGCCGCATCTCCCGCTCTCGCCAAGCCAGAAACCCCTTTTCCTCCCTGTCACGGGCAGCCGGATCCGCCGCGCGCGGCGGCGGGATCTCAATCTCACCGAAAGTGACCGCTTCCTTCTCGCGTCGTACCGCGGAGATTTCACCGCCGTTGACAACCAGGCTCAATCCCACGTTGGCCTGGACCACGGGCAGTCCGGTCTCCCGCCCGCGCGCCCGCACCTCGCGATCCTGCGAAGACGCGGTGGACCCGTAGGCGGGAATGACGAGGAATTGCGCGCCATCGAGCGCCGGAATGCGCGCAAGCGCGGGATTCCAACGATCGTTGCAGATGAGGATGCCGCAGCGTCCGAAAGGCGTGTCGAAGGCGCGGCTGGTTTCCCCGAGCCGATTCCACCACCAGTCGGGATGATAACCCTCGGCGAACTGCATCTTGTGATAACGGCCCCGAATCGCACCGGTCTGGTCGATGAAAATCGCCGTGTTGAAGACATCCGCGCCGACGCTCTCCGCGAACCCGAAGACCAGGCAGAGGTCCAGTTCGCGCGCCAAGGCACGAAAACGGCCGATCATCGGATGATCCAGCGGAAGGGCGACGTCCCGCATGCGCTCGACCGGAATGATCCCAGCCAGCACGTCGTTCACGATGTACCCCTCCAGCACCCCCTCCGGCGCCACGGCCAGCATCGCTCCCCCGGCCGCCGCCGCGCGGAACGCGTGTTCCAGCTGCGTGGCGTTTCCCGCGACGTCCAGCTTCACCGGCTCCAGCGAGATGGCGGCGACCTTCAGCCGGAGCGGGCCCGCCACATCAGCTGCCGCCAGCGCAAAAACCCCGGCGCCAAGAAAAAGGAGCGGGAACAGCGCGCGCATCGTCCCCCCCGACCTCTCCGGTCCTGTGCGCGAAGGCAAGTCCGCCGGACAGACCCGGCGTGGGTGAACGCCGCCTGGCAGTCGCGGCAGAGAACCCGGTTCACTCAGGCGGGCAACCGGCATAGCCCCGAACAACGCATCGGCGAATTTGCCGCGACTTCGGGGCTGCGGCGATCCAACCGGCGCTTGCGTGCCTACGCACGACTAGGGAGGATATCCAACCCCGCCCCCGGAAACTCCATGCTAAGGATCTCGTCTTCCCGTCAATCGCCGGGTGTCGCAAGCCTGCTACTTGCGCTGCTCTCCTGCTGCTACGTTCTACCTGCCACCGAGACGCGCACCGGCACGTTGACCGGGCGTGTTTCCTTCGCCGCCAGCGGCGAATATCTCGAGCTGGCCCGCGTCACGCTCGAGGGCACCGGCCGCGAAACCTTCACTGACTCCGCCGGTGGCTACCTCTTCGCCGATGTGCCGGCGGGCGATACCAGGATCCGGGTCTTCTACACCGGTCTGCCCGGCGAGACGGCCGCGGTGGTGGTTGCGGCGGGGCAGGTCACCCGGCGTGACTTCGCGCTCGCCGGGAACGCCGTCCCGGCCGCGGCGGCCGCCACGGTGAAACTCGACCGCTTTGTCGTCGCGACCTCGCGCGAAATGGACGGCGCGGCGATCGCGGTGAACGACCAGCGCTTCGCCGCCGACATGCGCAAGGTGCTCGCGGCGGATGAATTCGGCACGACCGCCGACGGCTCGGTGGGGGAGCTGCTGAAGACCGTCCCGGGCGTGCAGGTGGCGTGGGTGGGCGGCGAGGCGATGAACATCCAACTGAACGGCGTTCCCGCCGACTACACGCCTGTCACGGTCAACGGTTTCGAGCAGGCAAGCGCGCAGGCCAACACCGCCCGCAATATCCAGATGACGAACGTCGCGACCAACAACCTGTCGCGCATCGAGGTGCGGTTCTCCCCCACCCCCGATTCCCCGGGCAGCGCTCTGGCCGGCACCATCAACATGGTCGTGCGTTCCGCCTTCGATCGCGCGCGCCCGGCGCTCAATGTGAGCACGTACCTGCTCCTGCGCGACGGCGACCGCAGCCTTGCCCGCACACCCGGGCCGGGCCGGGGAACCATGCCGAAGGTGCAGCCGGGCTTCGAGTTTTCCTACGTGAAGCCGGTCAACGAGCGCTTCGGGTTCACCCTCTCGGGCGGCGGGTCGACCCAATACCAGCCTTCGACCTTCATTCAGACGACCTGGCGCGGCGCCGCGGCCGCGACCAACGGCGGCACCCTTCCCAACACCACGCCCGACCAGCCGTACCTCACCGACTTCCTGGTGCGTGACTTCCCCCGCCTCACCAAACGCAAGTCCGCGGGCGCCACCCTCGACTGGAAGCTCGGGCGTCACGACCGGGTCTCGCTCTCGGTCCAAACAACCGCGTTCAACGGCGACTACAGCAGCCGTGACCTGACGTACTCCATCACGCGGGTTCTGCCGGGAAGCTTCGGACCGGTCTTCACCCGCGGGGCTGCCGGAGCCGGCACCCTCTCCCAGGCCAACGCCGACCGTGATCAGGACTCCCGCAACCTCAGCGTGGGCTTCATCCACCGGCATGCCGGTCCGGTATGGAAGACCGAGCTCGGACTCGGCGACTCCCGCGCCCGCAGCGTGTCCAGCAACTACTCGCGCGGCTACTTCGGGGGCATGACCGTGCAGCGCACGGGCGTCACGATCGCGTTCGAGGACATCGGTTTCGAGCAACCCGGCCGGATTCTCGTCACCGATGCGGCCGGAGCGGCGGTGGACCCCCACACCCTGGCCAGCTACTCGATCGTCAGCGGTTCGGGCAACGCGATCCACGGCCGCGGTTTCGACGACATCACCCGGGACGGCAAGCGCAGCGCGTACGCCTTCGCCGCCCGTGATTTCGCGTGGCCCGCGCCTGTGACGCTGAAGGCGGGGCTCGACCTCCGGCAGAACTGGCGCGACCGCATCGGCGGGAGCATGGTCCAGAGCTTCGTCGGCGCCGACGGACGCGTGGGTACCGCCGACGACAACGCGGCGCCGATCCTGGACGAGGTGTTTTCCCGCCGCCCGGGGGTCTTCGGCTTCCCGGCGACGCAGCGGCCCTCCAACGCCAAGCTGCTCGAACTGCTCGCGACGCGTCCCGCGTGGTTCACCTCCAATGAGAACACGCATTACCGGTCCACGCTCGGCCTTTCGAAATTCGCGCGGGAGACGACTTCGTCCGCCTACCTACGCGCTGACGCCACACTCTTCCGGAACCGGCTGAAGCTCGTCGGCGGCCTGCGGGCCGAGCAGACCAACATCGAGGCCGAAGGACCGCTGGAGGACCTCACGCGCAACTACCAGCGCGACGCCTCCGGCCGCGTGCTCCGCGGCGCCAACGGCCAGCCGCTCCAGCTGCCCGGCACCGCGCTGGAAATCTCGCGGCGCACCTACCTCGAGCGCGGATCCCGGGTGGAAAAGGAGTACCTGCGGTGGTTCCCCAGCCTCAACGCGACCTGGAATCTGCGGGCAAACACGCTCCTGCGCGCGGCCTACTACCACAGCGTGGGCCGGCCGAACTACAACCAGTACGCAGGCGGGATCACTCTTCCCGACCTCGACGCGGCGCCCTCGCCTTCCAACCGCATCGTGGTGAGCAACACCGCGATCAAGGTCTGGAGCGCCCGCACCGGCAAAGTCGCGCTCGAACACTACTTCGAGGGGGTCGGTCTCGTGTCGGTGGGCGCGTTCCGCCGGCAATTCGAGAATTTCTTCGGCAGCACGGTGTTTCCCGCCACGCCCGAGTTCCTCGCCGTCCACGGCATCACCGCCGCGGAGTACGGCCGGTTCGACGTCGCCACGCAGTACAACGTGCCGGGTGCGGTCCATATCCAAGGCCTCGACTTCCAGTACCGGCAGGCGCTCACGTTTCTTCCCGCCTGGGCGCGCGGGGTGCAGGTGATCGCGAGCGGCGCCACCCAGCGGATCTCCGGCGCCGAGGCCGACAATTTCTCCGGCCTCATCCCGCGCACCGCCAGCGTTGGACTGGTGCTGACCCGCCCGCGCTTCAACCTTCGCGCCAACTGGACGATGCAGAGCGAACGCAAGCTGGCCCAGATCAACGGGCTCAGCGTGGGGCCCGGCACGTTCACGTACGCCACGCCCCGCCGGCTCCTCGATGTGAACGCCGAGTTCAACCTCACGCGCCGCGTCAGCGTCTTCGGCAACATCCGCAACCTCACGGATGAACCCGAGGACTTCGAGCGCCGCGGTCCGCAGACGCCCGACCGCGCGCGGTTCCGCCAAAGCGATCGCTACGGAGCGCTGTGGATCTTCGGCCTCCGGGGTACTTTCTGACCATGCAACCATCCCGGCACGCCGGCGCCCTCATCCTCGCCCTCGCGGCCCAGCTTTCCGCCGCTCCGGCGATCCCGCCGCTGGAGGAGGCGATCACCTCCACCCGTGATCTCTGGGGCGAGGCCGCCCTCGCCCAACCGAACGGCCCCAGCTACGAGTTTCTCGCCCCGCTGCTGCCCCCCCCGCGTTACGTCAACGCGGACTTCCGTCACTACCCGATCATCCTCTGCCCACCGGGCGAGATTCCGTCCGGCCCGGTCGAGTTTCGCCGGGGCGGGGATCCCGGCGCGCGGCCCACGGCGAGACTGGTTTCGGACGGCAGCGGACTGAACTTGCGCGGCGGAAGCCGAAGCTGGAACGACGTCGGCGTGCCCGTGCGCTTTCGCGTCGGTCCCGATGAGTTCGCCTTCGGCGGTTTGCGCGACCGCGTCACGGAACCGGTGTTGGCCGAGGGCTGGCTGCCGATCGCGGAGATCCGCTACGCGCACCGCTCCCCGGTCCAGGCCGAGGGAATGGTGCCGCTGGCGCCTACCACCCGGCGACCCGCCCCGGAGATCTACCGGCTCGAGGCGTTCGCCGCCACCGCGCCGGGACTCGCGGAACATTGCGTGGTTTTTGTTCGTTTCGATCTGGCCCAGGGAACCAACGGCTTCCTGAGCGTAGATCTCGACGCTCCCGGCGCCCGTTTTGAAAACGGGCGCCTCCTGGATGAAGCCGGGCGCGTCGTCGCGTTGTTCGACGCTTCATGGAAGCGGGAGCGCGGACGTATGGTGGCGCGCATCCGCGAAGGCACCGCGGCTACATTCGCGGTGCCCACGACGCCGCTCGCGGCCACCGCCGAGCTGGCCGTCGGCCCCGCCGCCTATGCCGCCCAGCGCGCGGCGTGTGTCGCGACCTGGAAGGCGCTGGTCGACCGCGCCGCGCGGGTCGAGGTGCCGGAGCCGCGTGTCAACCACGCCTGGCGCAACGCCATCGTGCAGAACTTCCAGCTGATCAACCACGGCCAGCTGCGCTACAGCACCGGCAACCAATACGACCAGATCTATTCGGCCGAGGGCAGCGACGCCGTGATGGCGCTGCTCTCGTGGGGTTATGCGGCGGAGGCACGCCGGCTCCTCGAGCCGCTGTTTGACTTCACCCGCCGCAACCTCGAGTTGCACCAGGCCTCCTTCAAGCTCGGCAACCTGGCTCGCTACGTCTGGCAAACCCGCGACACCGCGGCCCTCGCGGAACTTCGCCCGCGATGGGAAAAGGAGATCGCGCGCTTTCTGGACGGCCGCACCGGCCCCGGAGGACTCTTCCCGAAGGAGCAGTATTGCGGCGACATCCACACCCCGGTGCAGAGCTTGAACGTCAACGCACGGGCGTGGCGCGCGATGCACGATTTCGGCGCGCTGCAGAGTGTCTTCGGCGACCTCGAGCTCGGACGACGCTATTCCGCGGTAGCCGCTGCTTTCCGCCCCGTCGTGCTGCAAGCCGTGGAGCGGGCGGTTTCCCGCACCACGGAACCACCCTTCGTGCCGATCGCCCTCGACGGGGGAGAGCCCGTGCACAGCCCGATCCTGCATTCACGGATCGGGTCCTACTGGAACATCATCATCGGCTACACGATCGGCAGCGGCGTCTTTCCGACGGGCGGCGAGAGCGAGCACTGGATCCCCCATTACCAGGAACGCCACGGGGGCATCTTTCTCGGCATGGTGCGATCCGGCGGTGACACCTTCAATTTCTGGACGGGCCCGGAGCGCGTGAACCCCCTCTACGGAACCCGCTACACGATCGACGCGCTGCGCCGCGACGACCCCGAACGGGCGCTGCTAAGCCTGTACGGCACGCTCGCGCAGGGGCTCACCCGCAACACCTTCGTCGGCGGCGAAGGCTGCACGTTGCGCCCCGTGGACGCCGAAGGCCGCTTCTTCTACTGCCCGCCCAACAGCGCCGCCAGCGCCCACGTGCTCTCCATGGTGCGCCAGCTGCTCGTGCAGGAGTGGGACCTCGACGACGATGGCCGGCCCGAAACGCTACGCCTGATGTTCGGCACATCGCGGCGTTGGCTGGAGGACGGCAAAACGATCCGCGTGGAACGCACCCCCACCGCCTGGGGCGAAGTGGGCGCGACCTTGGAATCGCGCCTCTCCGCCGGTGAGGTCATCGCGACCGTCGATCTGCCTTCCCGCCAGACGCCCGCCCGCACCCTGTTGCGCGCCCGTGTGCCGGAAGGTTGGAGCGTCACCGGCGCCACCGCGACGGGCGGCAAGCTCGCCGCCGATCCGCGCGGCACCGTTGATCTCACCGGCCTCTCCGGCCGCCAGACCGTCCGCTTCGCCGTCGCCCGACGCTGAGCCGGGGGACCGCACTCCGTTCCTCAGTGAATTGGTCCCTGAGCCCCTTGGTCTTTCACGCCCTCAGTACCTCGCCCGGCCGCTCCGCGGTATAAAACTGGTGGACCAGATCGGGATGCCTCCGATGTGTTGATTACGAAAGACTTAGCCGATTTTGGGGCTGTTTGTTTGAAACTGTTTGTCTGGCTTAGAACCCGGTTGGACCCCGCTGACCGCCCATCCGTAGCACAGCAAGTAGCCGTGCGCATCGACGAAATTGTCACGTTTTCTAGCATGGACTTCGCGGGAAAGTTTAAGACCAACCATCATTAACCCGACTTCCGCAACTGGACCCGGAATTTGCGATTTTTCGGCCGATCGGCGTGCGCAAGTGATTGCGGTGACGTGATCGAGTTTTCTGAAAGGGCGTGTAGTGGCGACCAAGGGTCTATCGGGGTGAGGCAGGATGC
>SXGQ01263628.1_pt1 | contig 19010 bp, 27 predicted proteins | sample 3178371 | NCBI WGS metagenome assembly SXGQ01 (sample SAMN11356859, study PRJNA531348) | freshwater metagenome | isolation source: freshwater sample F1-20 | place: China: Fuxian Lake, Yuxi | collected 2017-12-25 | reverse complement strand
CTGGCTCCCGATCTCCGAGCCCGACGATCTGGCGTGTTGGACAGCCGGCGGCACCGGCACCGATGCCAACGACACGATCACGGCGGCAGGGCGGATCCAGTTTATTGGCACGACGTCGAGACATATGAGCGCGACCCCCGCTCCGGTGCCTCCGCAAGACAAGGGGATGGTCGACTGCGAGTTCGCGGTCGCAGTCGGTGGCTCGACAGCCGCGGCGATCGCTGGATTCGCGATCATTTTGACCGCGGGCGTGATGGGCGCGCAGCTGACGGTTGCCGCGTCGACGACGGCCTTTGTCGTCCGCAGCGATGCGGGGACGTTGGCGACGATCACGATCGACATGACGACCCCCTTACAGTTTCGGGCGATCCTCTACTATAACGGAGCGAACAGCGTCGGCGAGGTGCTGTATCGGCGCCCGGGCGAGACCTACTGGACGAGCGCCTACAGCTCCTCGACCTGGCCGACGTATGCGGTGGCGACCGGGCTCGTCCGCTGGGGACTGCTCGGCGCGTCGGGTACTTCCACTTCGATCCTCTTTTCCTACTTCGGCTGCAAGTATACGGCCGCATCGGCGGCGTGGCCGTACCTGTACGGCTCGCGAGGGAGCGGGATCGCCGACTACATTCTCGGCCGTCAGCTTACCGGGGCACCGGCCGCGATCTGCGACCGAGCGACGGCGGGGCTAAGGCAAACGTATCTGGCAGGGCTCGATGGGCCGGCGACGAGCTCCGATGTGTTTGAGATCCCGCCGGCTTACGATTATCCGGCCGCGAACGCGCTACCCGATGTGCAGCCCAGCCCGCGGCGGGCGTGGCACTCGGCGACCGATGGAACGACGGAGACGTTCGCTTGGCTGACCGAGAAAACCTCGATCTCTCGGCACTATGGATTCGCGGTGCTTGGCGCGAACTGGCGCACCGCTAGACTCGAGGGCTACACCGCGGCGACGACTACCTGGTCTACGATCGCGACCATGGATCTCGCCAGCGGTCGCACCGGACTCGGGTGGAGTCGGAGCGGCAACGTGTTGCGGCCGAACGCGAACGACACGACGCGCTACATTTGGCGCGGAGAGCTCGTCGGCGCGACAGTCGACCTCGGCGGTGGAAACCTGCGACGGATCGCAAGCCATACGGAAGGGCTGTGGACGACCGCGGCGGGAAAGCACGCCGAGCTCGTGCTCGAGGGCGTAACGGGAACCGAAGGCGCGACGGGCACCATGGACGTCTGGGCTCGGTCGGGCGTGTGCGTGGCGCTCGACCAGGCGTCAACGTATGACGGGTGGCGCATCGTGATCGAGCCGCAAGACACGGTCGATGGATACTACGAGGTCGGGACGTGGATGCCGCCCGGGCCGTTGATTGCCGCCGGCCAGTCGCACGGGTGGGGAGGCTCGGCGACCTACGAGCCCGCCGCGGTATCGTCGCGCTCGGCTGACTTCGTGTCGAGGGCTCGCCGCCTCGGGCCGGTGGCTCGCTCGTGGAGCTGGGCGTGGCCGGATGGGATCGACCAGTCGCGCCTTATGGACTCGCCGCCTCGACCGGACTTCCTCGCGACGGTCGCCGGCACGGAAGGAATCGCGAACCTGAACGATGCTCCGTTTTTGGTTGCGGGGCTGCTCTCCGACGTCGCCAGCGGCGAGCGGCCGATCGTCGCGATCGAATACATACCGTCGACGCACGGCACAACGCTGACCGATCCTCGGCTTTTCATGCTGTGTCGGATCGCGTCAAGCATCGGCGTCGAGCATATCCAGGGCGATCCTGAGCGCGATGCGGTCTACCGTGTGTCGCCGGTGACGATGCAGGAGATCGTATGATCCCGGTGACGCGGCCGAACGCGCCGGGGCACTGGCTGCTCGATCTCACGCTCGGTGGGCGCACCTACCGGATCGCCGACGTGGATCTCGAAGTCACGACCGCGGCGGGGGAGCTGCTCGACTACGTCGCGGGGCTGGCCGATCTTGCCCTGACGATTGCTGCCGACGGGGCCGAACCGATCGCGATCGAGATTGGGCCGTGGCGATCGGACAGCTGGGGCGAGCTGGTCGCCGATGGAACTGACCTCGCCGCAGCCTCGGCGACCCTTCGTCGCTGGTACGAGGGCACGAGCTGGGACGTCGCGGAGCTGGTCGCCTCGGGGCCGCTGATCGAGCCAGAATACGAGACGCCGGATGATCCGGTCGCCTTCTCGATTGATCTCCCCAGGTACGATCGCACCGCGACTGTTCCGGCGTTGACTCAACGCATCGACGCGACGACGTGGCCGGTGACGTCGAGCCCGTTCCAGCTCCAGCCCGATCCGGCGATGGACGGCGCTGCATACCCGGTGGTCTACGGTCGACCGGGCAAGTCGGGATCGTTCGTTTGGGGCACCTTGCCCGTCGACGAGCCGGGATCGCCGGCCTACCTCGCCGAGCACGGCGGAGGCGCGCATACTTACCTCGACAGCAAGCTGATCGTGGCGGGACACGCGGTCGAGGCGGCCGAGGTGTACCTGGTAAAAGCCTCCTCGGGCTACGATCGCAGCCGGTCGAACGTGCAGAAGTTCACTTTGGAGACCGGCGCTGACTTGCGCGGACAGGTAGTCAGCTTCGTCCGACGCTCGGGCTACGTTGGCCGAAGCTCGCGTATGCAGTGGGAGCCGGGGTCGGAGTTTTACGTCGCGTGGACCGACGGCGGCGGGAAGGTCGACCCCGAGTCGGGCGAAGCGCTCCGTCGGCTAGGACAGGTAGTGATCGATCTGCTCCTCTCGGCGGGCGTGCCGGTGGCGCGAGGCCGAGCCGAGGCCGCCCGGGCGCAGCTTGATCGCTTTTTGGTCGACGCGGCGATCTCCGAGCCGGTGCGGCCCGAGGACTGGATCGAGGCGCAGATCGGATCGCTGCTCCCGCTGCTCCGTCGGGAGTCGCCCGAAGGCGTGTGGTATGAGCTCTGGCGATACAGCGCGACCGAGCTCGATGCGGTGATCGACCTGGTCGGCGATCCGATCGATGAGTCGGACGTCGATGGGAGCCCGGTGCTTCAGACGTCGCCGATCCGGTTCACCGATCTCCGAGGCGTCGAGAACAACGTCACGCTGCGATACCATCGGAGCATCGGCGACTACCGGCGCAGCCTTACGGTGCGCGGCGGGGTGATCGATGCGGTCGACGTGGCCGCAAATGAGCTCGGATCGATCCTCGCCTCGGCGTCCCTCGCTCGCTACGGGGAGCGGTTCGCCGAGCTCTCGGGCGACTGGATCGTGGAGGATTCAACCGCTTCGGCCGTGCTGGCGGAGCGACTCGCGTGGACTTCCCTCGCCCGGCGCACGCTCACGGTCAGCGGGGGACCTGAGCTCGCGTGGCTCAAGCCTAACGCGGTGATCCGCTACACCCGCGAACAGGCAGGGATATACCGACAGCTTGCCCTTGTGCGTAGCGTCACGATCGGCCTATTCTCTACCGAACTGGCGATCGAGCTGCTCGACCGCCCAGATCGCAGGGGGCGCGCATGAGCCGATTCAGTCGACAGCCAGCGGGATTCGCGCTCGGCGCGTTGGCCGGTCAGTATCCGCAGCCTGCCTTCGGTCTCCCGCCGGCCGCGGGGCCGTGCATGTTCGACGACTTCACTCCGGATCATGGGGCGAAGGCCAAGAGCCTATACGGTGAACTTGATTGGGACGAAAACCCGATCGGCGGCGCCGCGACCATGCTGGCGGTGACTCCGACGAGCTGGGAAGAGATCGGGATCTTACAGGTCACGACGCAGAGCACGGCAAATCGGGGATGCACGCTGACGCAGGGGAGCGTCGGCTCACTGTATCGCTATCCTCCACCGGGAAGCATATGGGCGTGTAAGCTTCGTTTGTCGAGTGGCACGGTGAACTATGAGCTATGGTCGGGTTTTTCGTCGGTGCCGGATGGGCGCGTAGGATCCGCCGATGCGACGCAATTCGTCGGCGTCCGAGCTACCGGCGGGAACCTTTTTGGCGTGATCAAGTCGGGTGCCGGTGTCGAGGCGACCGTCGATTTTGGCGTCACGGCCGAGGGCACGACCTGGCGCACGGTTGGCTGCGAGGTGCTCGGGACGACGGCCGACGTGGCGTTTCAGTTCTTCATGTTGAACCAGCTGGGAAGCGAAGCCGAGGTATGGGATCGCACCGACATCGGCGACCCGCTCACCGGAATCACGATCTCGGCAAGCCTTGGCCCGGTGGCTCTCGGTATTTTGACGACGTCCGCAACAGCAAAAACGGCGCAGATCGATTATTGGGCATGGGGCGGCCGGATCGCAAGGTAGGAGGGGCAAATGGCGGTCAACATCGGTGGATTCTTCGACATCCAGACGATTACCCTTGGCGCCTCAAACGTGGCAACCCGTGTCAATCCGCCGAGCTGGACGCGGTTTTTGCATATCCAGTTTGTCAGCAACGACGGCAAGATCGCCTATGATGGGGCGGACAATGCGCCGATCGGCGATGCCTTCGTCTTAACGGCGGGGCAAGGCGTCGAGCTGCAAGCCCGTGGCGATCATCCGGTGTACCTGGCCTCGGCGGTCGCCGGCACGCAAGTAACGGTCTGTGCCTTGGATCGCCCCTAATGGCGCGGCTCTTTACCGGGCTAGTCTCGAGTAGCGCGAGCGGGGATCAATACTTGGTCGCCGCGTCGACGCTCAGCGTCGGCGAGCTGGTGTACTTCGACTCAGCTGGGAGAGCCGACCTCGCCGATGCGACGGCCGGCGCGGGCTTCACCTATCATGCCCGGGGCGTGGTGATCGTCGGCGCGTCGAGCGGTTCGACGGCTAAGATCCGACTCCAAGGGATCGAGAAAGTGCTATTTGCGACGGCACCTTTGGCCGCCGATAATGGAAAGCCGGTGTACCTCTCGGCCTCGCCGGGGCAGGGCACGCTCACGGCACCCAGCGCGGGGCACGCGATCACGCATATTGGGATTCTCACCGGGGCGAATGGGTCGACGACGCTCCCCGACGTGGCGCTTAACTTCATGTTGCCGGTTCTGGTGCCCTGACGTCCTCGGTATAGGGGAAGCATACCCCTGACTGAGGAGACCGCCCGTGGCCGACCAGACCAACAACCTGTTGATCATCCCCCTCACCGACGACTCCGCCGCTGGCGGTCAAATCGGCGTCCCCCGCACAATCAAGGCTTCGACCGACACGGTGAAGCTCGGCGCTCCGTTGGAGCTTACCGACGCGACCGCTCCGCTCAAGCTCTCGGGGCCGTTGCAGTCTGCGGCCGGGACGGATCTGAAGCTGATCGGCGATGACAACATCGAAGCCAAACTCGGTGATGCTTCCGGTGTGGCGCAGTTCAAGGTGCTGGACTCGGCCGGGGCCACCAAGGCGTACATCGACAGCGACGGCCATATGGAGATCGACGGCTCTCTGACCGTCGAGGCAACCGCGCATTTTAGCGGCGACGTATCCATCGACGGCGACCTCGACGTTACCGGCTCGATCGTGGCCCGCTCGCAGATCGACGTGTTGATCCATGACTCCTACCTCGATCTTGGGTTTGGCAACACCACTACGTCGGTCCAGCCCGGTGGCTTCACTGTGCAAATGAACCGTACTCCCGGCTTTGTCGCCGGTAAGGTGACGGACTTCCCGAGCACTTCCAGCTTCCTGTACGCACAGAACGACGCAGCGAACGCCTCTCTGCTCGTCGCGGGCATGGTGATCGCGATTACCGGCCTTCCCGCCGAGCACGCCGAGGATGAAGGTCTGTTTGTGGTTGCGTCGGTTTCTGCGGCTTCATTCCCGCAAACCGTCACGATCGAGACGGCCGCGATGGTGAACCTCCCCTGGGCGCAGACCCTTCTTACGGTTGGCACTCCGGCGACCGCTGGTTCGGCCTATCAAACCGCGTTGGCGGTGGTCAGCGTGGCCGATGGCGCGAACTTCAAGGATGGCGAAGGCGTGGCCGCTGACCTCGGCACGCTCGTCACCGGCTATATCAGCGCCTCGACCAAAGCCGCTTGGCAGGCCGATGGTGCCTACGTCGGTGTGGGCGCCGGTTCGACGACCCTGCAGGACGCTTACGAGAACGGGCACACCGTCACCACCGACGCTAACGGCGACTTCGAGATCGGTGGGTCTCAGGCGCTCGTCGTCACGGCGACTGGCGGTATCGAGACGAACAGCCTGATCGCTTCGGCGGACATCGACGCGGTGAACATCACGGCGTCGGGCGATGTGTCTGGCGTTGACGGCGTGTTTTCCGGCGCGGTGTCCGGTGCCTCGGCGTCGATCACCGGCCAAATCGCGGCTGGCTCGGCTGACATTTCCGGCGCTATTGACGCTGGCTCGCTCACCGCGACCGGCAACGTCAGCGCGGTGGACGGCTCTTTCTCCGGCAACGTCTCCGGTGTCGACGGCTCTTTCAGCGGCGACGTTTCCGGCGTTGCCGGGTCTTTCTCCGGCGCAGTCTCGGGAACTACCGGCTCGTTCTCGTCCGACATTGACGCGGTAAACGCTGTGTTTTCGGGCGATCTTGATGCCGTTGGTGGCACTTTTTCGGCGGACCTCGCCGCCGTCAATGCGGTGCTCTCGGGTGATCTGGATGCCGTCAACGGTGACTTTAGCGGCAACGTTGACGCGGTCGACGCGAATCTGACCGGCGACCTTTCCGCGGTTGGCGGTACTTTCTCGGGCAACATCGACGCGGTCGATGCGACCCTAAGCGGCGACCTTGCCGCCGTCGATGGCACCTTCTCGGGCGATGTTGCGGCGGTCAATGGCGACTTTTCGGGCGACCTCGATGCCGTCAACGGCGACTTCTCGGGAAACGTCTCGGCGGTCGATGCGACTTTGAGCGGGGATCTTGCGGCGAACGACGCGACGCTGACCGGCGATTTGTCCGCGGCGGCCGGTTCATTCTCTAACGGGCTCGCCGTCTCGGGCGCGGCGCTTAACGTCGATCACTCCGTCGACGTCGACCTTGTCGGCGCGTTCGCGGTCGACGGGAACCAGGCGATCACCTTCGGCGCGACGACCGAAGTAGCCTCGTTCGCGGTCGACGCGGTCGGTGCGATCTCGCTCGATGCCGGCGCGGCCTCGGACTTCACGGCGGCGGCCGACCTCACCATCGAGTCGACGGCGGCGGGTATCACCTACGTCAAATCGGCAACGGAAGTCGAGATTGCTACCCTGCTTCTCGATGTGAACGCCTCGGGTGCGATCGAGCTCGATGCCAACGATGATGCTCACTTCCGGGCGACCGGCCACTCCCTGAGCCTTCAGACGGTCACCAGCGGCGAGCTCGATCTGACCTCCGCGGGCTTGCTGGACATCAACGCCGGCGCCGACCTCGACCTCGACGTCACCGGAGCAGCCTACATCGACGCTACGGGCGCGATCAGCATCGACGCAGCGGCAGCCTCGAACTTCTCGACCTCCGTCGGCGATCTGACGTTCGCGGCGGCCGGAGCGGGTGCGGACATTATCATCACCGCGGCTGACCTGCTCAACGTCGACGCGGCCTCGATGGAGCTCGACGCGACCGGCGCGATCTCGCTCGGTGCGGCGGCGGCTTCCGACTTCACCGTGGCCGGAAACCTCACGCTGGAAACTAGCGGCGCTGGCATCACTGACCTCAAGTCGGCGGTTGAGGTGCAGGTATCGACTCTGCTCCTCGATGTGAACGCCTCGGGCGCGGCTCAGATCGACTCGGCGGCAAATAGCTGGTTCAAGGTCGCCAGCGCGCAGCTCGAACTGGCGACCGTAGGCTCGGGCGAACTCGACGTTTCGTCCGCTGGCCTCATGGACATCAACGCCGGGGCAAACCTCGATGTGGACGTAACGGGCGCGTTTACGGTGGATTCGACCGGGGCTTTCTCGATCGACGGCGTCGGCGCGTCGAACCTCTCGACCGCTGGCGCTCTCGCGATCGAAGCCTCGGCCGGTGCGATGGACATCGACTCGAGTGGCGCACTCCAGATCAACTCGTCCGCCGCCGCGATCAGCATCGGTAACGATGCGATCAACCAGGCAATCAACGTCGGCACCGCCGGTAACCGTACCCTCTCGGTCGGTCACACCGCAAACACCAGCGCGCTCAACCTGCAGGGCGGCAGCGGCGGCGTGGCGCTAACGGTCGGTTCGTCCGCTGGAACCGTGGCGATCGCGAACGACACGGGCACGGGCGCGGTCAACATCGTTGGCGCTGGCGCTACGGCAGCTCGCTCCGTCAACCTCGCGACGGGTGGCACGGCGGCGAAAACCCTGATCATGGGCTCGACCGCTTCGACCTCCGCTACCACGGTGCAGACGGGCACCGGGGCCATGACCTTCACGGCTGGCGGGATCTTCGATCTAAACAGCGCCGGGGCGGTGACGATCGACTCCAGCGGCGGGACGATCGGAATTGGTACAGATTCCGTCAACCAATCGATCAACATTGGCACCGCTGGAACCCGGTTTATCACGATCGGCGGCACGGCGAACACTTCATACGTTGCTGTTCGGCCGGGACATCGAGCAATTATGCTGACTTCGGGCAGCCAAGGCAACCGGGGCATTGGCTATGATTGTACTAACAGGTCTGGAGCGAGCTACGGCAACGGGGCACTTCTGGCTCATCAGGTGTCACCCGCGGCAGATCAAATAAACCCGCAGTTTGTTTTGGCGTCCGCCGCGGCGGGTGGCGCAGCTTCGGTTCGACGAGTGGCCGCTATTTCGTCGCATAACGGCAGTGTTTCAAGCGGAAACAATGGAATTGTCAATAGTTTCGCCGGCGGGATCTGCCCGATGACATTCGATGTGGCTCCCGCTGGCGGCGCAGACATCGGAAAGCCCGTGTACCTGAGCACTACCGCAGGAAAAGCGACGCTCACCGCTCCATCGGGCAGTGGCGAGACAATCTTCCAAGTCGGTGTACTAGCTCGCGGGGCCGCGGACTCGGATTCCAACTGGTTCGTCCAGTTCATGCCGCAGTTCATCGGCCTGATCCCGTAAACCGGGGTCAGCCCCTCCGGGCCGCACCTTCACGGGTTGCGGCCCTTTTTTTTGCCCTTACCTTGTCGACGGAGGACAAATGCCGACACCGAAACCGACCGAACACCGCGTATACATGGGCCTTGGGGAAGCGATCGAGGAGCTCGTACGGACTCAGATCATGCGCTCGATGGGCGTGTTTCCCGACGCCGAGCTGCTCGCAAAGCAGAAGCTGATCGTGCGGTCGCTGAACGATCAATACCAGCTCGATCTCGGTTTTGACTGCGATCAAGACGGCGTGCCCGATGACATTCAGATCTTCGCTCAGGCGGCGTCGACTTCGTGCTGCCGGCTGGTCGAACAGGCCCAGCCTCGGGTGCGCGGTCGGAGTCGGGCATGATCCCCGCGGCCGTGTGCTTCCTCGCTGCGTATGGCATTGTGTTTGGCTTGATGCAGAAAAAGGCATCGATCGTGACCGAGCCTCTCAAGCGGTGGCCTTTTTTTGCGGCGCTGCTCACTTGCCCGTATTGCCTTGGCTTCCACGCCGGCTGGATGGTGTGGATTATCGGGCGCTTGCCCGGTCACTACGCCCAAAACGCCGGATGGTGGATGATGCTCGACGAGGCCGCGCTGTATGCCTTTGGCGGGGCGGCGTGCTGCTATTTGCTGGACGTGCTGGCGGCTCGGATCGAGCGGTGAGGCTCGGTAGGGTAGGGCAGGAGCTACCCGTGCCAGCAGTCGATTTCGAGCGCATCGATCACCGTCTGTCCGTCGTCGAGCGCGACGTCGCCGAGCTCCGCGACACGCTCACCGAGGAGCGGATCGCGACGTCGAGGCTAACGGCTCAGGTCTCGGCGCACGAGACCCGGGGGCAAGAGCGGCACGCCGAGGTGCTCGCGATGTTCGCGACGCTGCGCGACGACGTGCGAGGCATGGCCGCCCAGTCGGCGGCCCGTGAAGCCAAGAGCCAGAAGATCGCGCTGGCTGTGATCTCCGTGCTCGGCACCGCTGTTACTGCTCTCGGCGCTGGCCTTGGCCGATGACGGAATACGAGCCCCCACCGGCTCGCCCGTGGTGTGCGCTCCCGCCGGGTGGCGTCGTCGTCCTTTACCCGGGCGTGTCCAAAGTCTACGAGAACTGCGACTTTCCGCCCGGTACGACCTTTCGCGCTTACTATGATGGAGATCCGCCAATGGACACCGATACCCCCATTCCCGCTCCCGCCGAGCCAAAACCGCTGATCGAGCAGCCCGCCGCACCCGCCTTTGACCCCTCGCAGCTCCAGCAGCTCGGCGCCGAGAACCCCATGCTGGCGATCGCTCTCGCTGCCGTGGCCGTGCTTGGTGGCGGCGCCGCCTGGAAGCACTGGGGCAAGATGAGCGAGCAGAAGCACGAGCAAGCCATGAAGCAGCTAGAGCTGCAAGCCTCGGCACAAGCCAACGTGCCGACCGTGCAGCCGCCGCCGTGTCAGGCCGCCGATGCGGCGACTCAGGCTCGGATCTCGGCGCTCGAGGGGCGGCTCGCGAAGGCCGAGCAGGCATCGAGCTCCGTCTCGCTGGGCCTCTCCGATGAGATGGAGGAGCGGATCGCGAAGCTCGAAAAGGCGGTCAAAGCTAAGAAAGCGGCGACCAAGACGGCTTCTCGGTAGGGTAGCGACGGAGGCTATACTATGGATCCCGTTGCACCCGCGGCACCTGCCGCACCCGCTCCCGTCGAGGCCGCTCCGGCGATGCCGCCGGCTCCTCCCGCCGAGGAGATGCCCGTCGCTCCGCCCGAGCCCGCGCACGAGGAGGCCCCGCCGGCCGCCGAGACTTACGCCGGCCTCTCGGCGCTGGCCGCGGAGAACCCGTTTACCGCCGGCTTCGGGGCGTTGATCGCTCTGATCGCCGGTGGCGTGGTGTGGAAGCGCAAGCAGAAGGCGAAAAAGGCGAAGAAATGACCCCGCTTGACTTTAAGCTCTCCCGAAACTTTGCTTGGGGCGAGCTCACCCGCACCGGGCAGAGCGACCTGCAAGCCAAGAACCGAGAGGAGGCCGAGGCGTTCAAGCCGGCGCTAACTGCTCTGGCGACGACGCTGCTGCAGCCCGTTCGCGACCGCTGGGGGGCGCTGCGGATCAACAGCGCCTTCCGCGGCAAGGCCGTTAACCAAAAGGTCGGCGGCTCCAAGACTTCCCAGCATATGATCGGCGAAGCGGTCGACTTTACCCCGCTTTCCGAGGGCGTGACGTTGGAGCAGGTATTCAACTGGATCCGCAAGGAAAGCGGGCTCCCATACGGTCAAGTGATCCATGAGTGCCCGTCGCCGACGAGCCGTTGGATCCACCTGAGCCTCGGGGAGCCCTGGCGCAAGGGGCCCTGCCGCGAAGCCCTGTACTTCGACGGCAGGAAATATCATCCGGTCAAGTAGCCGCCGGACGCAGCATGACGACGCGGAAGCCGTGCGGGAGGTGCAGCGTGCCCTTTTCGTATGGCTGCGTCTCAGGCCCGGTGTCGAACGGCTCCCAGGTCGCCGGGAACTTGGCCGGATCGCCTCCCATGATCCAGAGCTCCTTTGATCCGCTGTGGTAGTGGAAGTGAACCGCCCCATACTGGCCGGCGAGCGAGCGCCCGACCGACTCCAAGCGGCCGAGCATATCGGACAGATCGTCCAGCTTAGAAGGGATCGGATTCATGGCTTACCGCGGGGGCGTTGGATTGTTCGCGGCGCTCGCTGAGGATCTGAATCTCCCAGGCCTTACACTCAAGGGACAGCTTGCCCTGGTATTCGTTCGTCTGGAGCTCGCCGCAGACCGCGACTCGACAGCCCTTGACGAGCATCGGGCGCAAGATCTCAGCTCGCTTGCCCCAGAGGGTGACGCGGATCCAGTTCGTCGTCCGCTTCTCCCCCCAGCCTTGATCGCTGGCCAGACTGAATGAGATCCCGGGGCTCGCAGCCTTGACGTCCTCGGCGTCCCGGCCGAGGCGGCCGATGATGGTAGCGGTGATCATGCTTTCTTTCCTCCCATGTTGACGTTGAAGCGATCATAAAGTTCTCGAGCGAGCTCGACGTCGGCGGCGCAGTATGCGCGGATCCGATCGTGCTCGCCAGCGAGCCAGGCGTCGTACACCTTCGAGCCGTCGAGTCCCTCGGCCTTCGATCCCATGCCGAAAAACTCGGCGAGGCGTGACAGACCGAGCCCCTTACCCGACCAGTCGGAGCCCTGCGCGATCTTGAGGGTGTCGTGGCACTGGCCGGCTTGCCAGCGCTGATAGGGCAGCAACCGGGCAAGCTCACGGTATCCGTACTTGACGGCGCGAAACCAGAGCCAGCGCAGATCAAAGCCGCTGATGTTGTGCCCGACGAACCACAGCGAGAACCGACCGGCCTCGTGGGCCTCGGTGACGACCGCGGCGAGCTGCGCGATGAGCTCACGCTCGGCCTCACCCGAGGCATCGTAAAGCACTTGCACCGGCGCGTCGTCGACTGCTACGCCGATGCAGAACACGCGGCCAAGCAGCGGATCGAGGCTAGTTTCTCGCCAAGCAGAGGCGCGGGCCTCCTCGATGTACGCGGCGATCTTCTCGGGATCTTTGTAGTTCGCTGGGGCTTTTGGCTCGGGCACCAACGCAGGGTCAGCGCAGGGCAGGGTTTCAATATCAATGTAGATGTGACGCATGGATCAGGCTCCGAGGTAGGCGTCAAACTTGACGCGGAAGGCTTCAGTCGGTTGGAGGGCTTTAAGCAGCTGTGCGCGGGTGCCGGCTGGCATGGTCGACGGACGCTCGCGGCCGATGCTTTCTAGGTACTCAGCGAGCTTCTCGTACTCGACACCGAGGCGCCCGAGCTCGGCGCAGAATCCCGCCCGGGAGGCTTCCCAAGTAGCGTCCTTCTCCCGGGGCGGCGGGGGCTTGGCGCTTCGGGTGGCCTCGCCGTCGTCGTCCTCGGCGGCAAGGCCGCAGATCGCCTGTAGGCCGTAGCGGCGCAGGTACGTCTGAGCCGAGCCGACGACCTGCGGGGAGGCGTCACGCACCGCGGCGGTGGCCGTCGACGCGAGCCACTCGCCCGACTTGTGCAGGAGTCTGGTCTCGACACTGACCGTCAGCCCGTCCGTCGAGGCCAGCGAGGTAAAGGCGATCCCTTGCTTGGACAGCGGTTCGCGGATCGCCTCGATGACGGCGGCGAGGGTCGCGTAGCTTGACTTATAGTGTGGATTCTTTCCGTCTTTTGCCGCGTGCCCCATCGTGGCCTGAGCGGCGGCAAGAGCAGCGGCGAGCTGGCCGAGGGTCTCGGAGCTGCGGATCATGGGGTCACGCAGCAGAGCAGCGTCCAGATCGCCCATGCCATGGGAAGCAGGGAGATACAGGCGATCGCGTCGATGATCTCGTCTTTCTTTGTGTACATGTGTCCTCCGTCCGATTGTACTGCGGACGTTGACAACGTAATGCACTGTGGATAGGTGTCAAACGTGACCCAAAAAAAGGGCACCGGGGGACAGCATGGAACCAGACGACCGACTGTCAGAGCAAGTCCAGATCCGCATGAGTGAGCTTCAGCTGGCGCACGTCGACGACCTTTGCGAGCGGGCGCGCAAGCTGGGTTGGGAGTGGAACCGTAGCAGCCTGCTCAGGCTTCTCGTGCGCGAGGGCATCGAGCGGGTGGAGATCCGGCTCACGCTGGCTGAGGAGGCGGGACGATGAAGCCGATTATATGGGAGTTTATCGCAATCGAACAGGACGAGGTCGGTCTCGAGATTCGGATCGATTGTGCGATGAGCATTGATCGGATCGATGCGATCATTTGGGAGATCGATGATCGACCGGCGATCGTTTGCGCGGGACATCGGTGGACGATTGCTGGCTGGACTTTTCGAGATCTGGTCGATCGTTGGAAGGCTCGCCGATCGTTGAGTGACGCATGAAAACCGGCGAACTGATCGAGGCGATCTATGGCGCCGCCATTGGGCTCGGGCTCGACACCGACACCGCGGCGAGCTGGGCGGGGCTGTGCGTGGCGCTGGCGCTCCGAGCCGAGTGGGGCGAGGCATGATCGGCGTGCCGATCGATGCGACTCGCGAGCTTCGCATGAAGCTCAGGGAGCGGATCTATGCGGCTCGGCCGCCGGCGCTGACCGACGGGCAGCTGCGGGTGCTGCGCGAAATGGCCGGCGACCTCCGGGCGCGGCAGTGGTCGATGCTCTGGGGCGTGCCGCTGCTGGAGATCGAGCGGGCCGAGTATTGGCTCGGCGTGCAGTGCCAGCGGTGAGCCCGGTCTGGGAGGTTTCACTCTATGGCGGCGCTCGCGACAATCGGCCGAGGCGGCTGGCGCTCGACTGGCAAGGTCTCGGAGAGCTGCTCACCGATCATGTGCGGTTTCCCGCCGACGCGGACAAGCGCACCCTCCCCGCCTGGTCGCCGGCCGTGCTCCCCGAGGGCGCGACTCGGGCGAACGACCGCGTCGAGGCGGTGAGCTGCATCGTGCTCGATTACGACGACGGCACGTCGCCGGACGTGGCGCTGGTGCCGTGGCTCGACTGGCCGTGCATCGTGCATAGCTCGTGGAGTCACTCTGAGGCGCTCACCAAGTTCCGGTTGATCGTGCCGCTGGCGCGGGCGGTTCCGCTTCGGGCGTGGCGCTGGGTGTGGAGCTGGGCGGCCTCAAGGGCGGCGGGGACGATCGACAAGGCGTGCAAGGATGCCAGTCGGCTGTACTTTTTGCCTGCTCGGCGAGGGGATGGGGCCGTGTTTGGCTTTTGCCATGACCCGGGAGGCTACCTGTGTGACCCTGACTGGCACCGCCAGACGGAGGAGGCGTTGGCGCTTGCTGGGAGGGCTCAGGAGGCGGTGGCTGCACGGGCTAGGGCCGACATACCCCAGACGCCGACGAGCCCCGGGAAAGGGCTATCGGTGGCGCGGGAGGCGCTACGGAGAGACCCGAGGGTGCGCCGACAGGCCGCGGCTTTTTTGGGGGCCAGAATGACGACGGAAAGGGCACACGGGATCAAGTGCCCGAAGTGCGGAGATCGCAGCGTTTGGTTTCTGCTCGAACCGGACAAGAAGGCCGGTTGCGAGTGTAATCACAAAAACAGCTGCGGATGGTTTGGCTGGATAGACGATCTGAGCGGGGGATAGCGATGGATTCAGCGACAGTGTTACGACTGGCAGGTGTGGAGGAGCTACCGGGGCCAGAGCCTCACGTCTGGGCACGGCTCAAGCTCGGCGGGGGAGGGCAAGACCCGAGGCCGAGGGCCATCCTCGAGAACCTCGTGACGATCTTTGGGTTGGACTCGCGCTGGCGTGGTCGACTGACCTACACTCGACATGACAGCAAGCATCGCCTCGATGGGGCGCCGTTCCTCGATGCGGACGAGGTAGCGGCGGCGCTGTGGCTGAGTCGGATCTACGACGTCGTCGCGAACTCGGCGACGGTCGGCGAGGCGTTGAGACTTGTGGCCGCCGAGCATACGGTCGACCCCGTCGCGGCCTACCTGAACGGGCTGGTGTGGGACGGGGTGGCTCGGCTCGATGGGTGGCTGAGTCGCTACCTGGGCGTCGAGGCGTGCCCCATCGTGGAGCGCATCGGGCGGTGTTTTGCGATCTCGGCGGTGGCTCGGGCGTTGCGGCCCGGATGCAAGGTTGACACGGTGCTGGTGCTGGTCGGCGGGCAGGGCAAGGGCAAGAGCCAAGCGATCAGCATCCTCGCCGGCGTGTGGCATGGCGACACGCCGATCGATCCAGACTCGAAGGATGCGTACCAGCAGCTTGCCGGCGTGTGGATCTACGAGCTCGCCGAGATCGACAGCTTCTCCAAGAAAGACCAGGCGCGGATCAAGGCGTTGATCTCCTCCCCCGTCGACCGCTTCCGGCCGGCCTACGGGCGCAACGTGGTGGATGCCCCGCGGCGCACGGTATTCATCGGGACGACGAACCGGATCGACTTTTTGGCCGACCCGACTGGCTCTCGGCGTTTCTGGCCCGTGACCGTCCGAACGATTGACCTCGTGGCGCTGCGACAGGACCGCGATCAGCTGTGGGCCGAGGCCGTCGAAGCTTACCAGGCGGGTGAGCGATGGTGGCTCGACATGGACGAGGCCGCGGTGCTCGCCGAGGCGTCCGAAGCCTACCAGGGCGATGATCCGTGGCGGGCGAAGATCGCGAGCTGGTGCGAGGAGCGGAAGAAGGTGGAGGTGGCTGATGTGCTCTCTCAGGCGCTCGACCGGCCGGTGGGGCAGCAGAGCAAGCACGATGAGCAGCGCGTGGCCGTGGTGCTGCGGGATCTCGGGTACGATAGGACGAGGCCGCTCGTCGAGGGGCGGCGTCTCACCGTATGGAGCCGCAAGTGACCTTTACCCCGCCCGATGAAGTAGCGAGCGCAGCGCAGCGCGGCCTTGACCTCCGAGCGCAGCAGACCCCGAGCAACCGGGCAGGGACGCCGGTGGGCGTGGCGAGGGCCGTCCAGCTCGCGAGCCGGAGGCCGGTCAGCGTCGACACCCTGCAGCGCATGGTGAGCTATTTTGACCGGCACGAGGTCGACAAGCAGGGCGAGGGCTGGGGCCGCGACTCGAAGGGATACCAGGCGTGGCTGATGTGGGGCGGCGACCCGGGACGCGCCTGGGCGCGGCGCACGCTGGTCGAGTACCTCAAGGCCCGGGCGAAGGGGTGATAACCAAACAGGGGTGATCCCTGCCCGGGCGACTACGGAGCAAAGGCGATTTTCGCAGGGGTGACAACCAAGCGAGCGCGACCCCTGCCCGGCAGCCTGGCGTCTCAGAGCAAATTTCAGCACTTCCTATGATCTTTCAGACAGTTTTACGGAGCAAACTGCATTTATTATTGAAAATCATGGAAAGTGCTCTCCGGATCATAGGAAGTGCTCAATAAAAGTGCTTTGACCAAAACAAAAACCCCCCGAGGGAAAGCGTGCCAGAGGCAGAGGCCCGGGGGGTCGATGCTTGACCCTACCGTCTGACGGTGAGTGTTTGGTCGGCTGACCAAATTGTACGAGTGCAATCGTTTTGCAATCGTCACTGAAAGGCAAGGGTCAATGCCTGTGACGAGTGACGATTAGAAATCCTAAGATATTTAGAAAATCAAATAAAGGTAAATAGGGGGGAAGCGTCAGCACCTTCTCGGAAAGTTTCGCAATTTGCAATCGTCACTCGTCACGGGCGTTGAACGCTGGATATGAGTGACGAGTGCACTCGTCAGGGGTTGCGTCATGTATGGACTGAAGCTGATGTGGCCGGGTGGGCTCGAAGCGGTGGACGGTCGGACGTGGCCGACACGGCACGAGGCATGGTGCGCGGGGCGGCGATGGCTGCGGACAGTCGGGGCGGGGTGTAACTTCCAGATCGTCTGGTAAGTGGCTCAGGTATGGGCTAGGGCTTAGGCTTGGCCGGGGGGTCGATGGGTGGCAAAGGCAAGGCTCGGGCGGTGGCTGGAGTGGTGGATCGAAAGGGGCTACCGGAGGGAGCCGGTGACGAGGGGTTGCCGCTCGCCGGGCCCGTGTGGCGTTCGTCCGCTGGGGTGCCTCTGTGGGTCGGCGTCGACCCAGGCACCTCGGGTGCGGCGGTTGCGTGCCGCCGGGTATCCGGTCGGCTAGGGGCCGTCGGCGTGTGGAGCTGGGCGCCGGTGCAGCGGTCGAAGCAGAAGGTATGGCTCGTGCGGTCGCTGGTCCGCGGCGTGGAGCGCGAGCGGGTGGCGGTGTCGCTGTGGCACGCGGGGACAATGATGGTGGAGGATCTGCTTGATCGCGGTCTCGGCAAGGCCGGCTGGGTGCTGACCGTCGAAGGGCTCTTTGGGCAGGGTACGACACTCGAGCGCCTGAGCTGGTATGCGGGGATGGTGGCGGGGCCGTGGCACGCCCGAGCCGTTGGTATGGTGCAGCGTCCGATGTGCAGCCAGTGGCGCAGCGAGATCCTCGACATATCGCCGCGTATGCAGCGAGACGCCGCTGAAGTCGAAGCGATGCGATGGGCCAGCTACCAAGTGATGTGGCTCGGCCGGCTGGCTGGGATCGGGCATGTATGCGAGGCGGCGGCGATAGCGGAGTGGGGGCGGCGTCACCATGCTGGACTGGCAGAGGAGCTACAAGGACATACGGAGATTGACGGCGAGTCACCCGCTGTATCGGATCGCGCTGCAGAGGGGCCATGACGGCGACGATCTGCTGCAGTCGGTGTTCCTCGGGCTGCTCACGCGGCAGCGCAGCAAGAGCCGATACGACCCGGGAAGGGCGAGCCTGAGCAAGTATGTATACCTTGTGGCTGGCTCGATCATCGCAAACCTGCTCGACTATCATCGACGGCGCAGCAAGTGGGAGCAAGTCGGCGCGTGGAACGGGCAGGCCGAGGTCGACGCGGCGATGCTGGCCGAGGGCGCGGTCGTCGAGGATGAGGCTCGCGTGGTGGAGCTTATCGTCGAGGAGCTCGGCGGTGACGAGCACGATCAGCGGATTGTCTCGGCGCTATGTGCGGGCTTCTCGGTGGCTTCGGTACGGAGGTCAGAGGGCGACGTCGTCGAGCTGGTGCTTGTCGATCTGCGGGAGTACCTATGCGGCTGACGGAGAAAGAGGCAAGGCTCGTGATCTTCCTGCGACGTGACGTCGGATTGACTTGGCGTCGACTGGCTGACGCTTGGGCGGCTTATGAGGGCGAGGTGCCAGGGGAGATCGAGCTACGGGATCGGAGCATTGGGTACAGGGCGCAGCAAGCTTGGGGTCAAGGGCTTGTCGGTGTGGCCGAGGAGGTGCTAGGCTTGCCGATGGGGAGCACGGATCGAGGGCATCATGGGCCACACTGAACTTGTAAGGGATACTTACATGATGAAAGGGCAGGGCGAAGGGTGATACTGTATGTGAAAGAGATGGTATCGAGCCTCGGGGTGACCTTCGGGTTGCGGATGTCGCCGAGCATGGCGAACGTCACGCCGCCGAGGACGACGAGCAGGACGGCCGCGCCGATGGTCCACCCGATCTCGAGCCGGGTGTTGCCGTGGATCTGGGCCGCGACCGCGCCCTTGCGGTGGCGGTACTTGACGAGGGAGTACACGAGCACGCCCTCGACCGCGAAGAAGATGATGAAGGCGAGCACCAACACGATCTT
>SXGQ01160234.1_pt1 | contig 19011 bp, 19 predicted proteins | sample 3178371 | NCBI WGS metagenome assembly SXGQ01 (sample SAMN11356859, study PRJNA531348) | freshwater metagenome | isolation source: freshwater sample F1-20 | place: China: Fuxian Lake, Yuxi | collected 2017-12-25 | reverse complement strand
TTGATACTTTCCTTTAAATACATCTCTTTGATACTTTCCTTTAAATACATCTCTTTGATACTTTCCTTTAAATACATCTCTTTGATACTCTCCTTTAAATACATCCTTTGGTTTTATAAAAAAAGAAGGAAGGATTAAAAGGAAACGTAGTTTCCTTTATTAATTTAGGTAGTAAATCAAGAGATACGACAAGATCGCTAAAAGTATCGATGCAATCCAGATTGGTACAACGGTCTTTTGTTTATAACCAATACCAAATTGTCGAAAGCCCCCATGTTCATTGTACATCAATTTCGGTTTTGTCCAGTGAATCACAGATATTAAAATTAAAAAAACAACAATTGATATAATTAATCGATTATTTCTTAAATCAATCATAGGCCTGCTTGTATACAATTCAAATATATATATATTTTATTCATGTTTACGTTTGTTGCTTGACATCGTTGATACAATGTAATCAATCGTCGCAAACTGTCTCGGCCAATTCACATTCATCAAAAACGGGCGCAAATCAAACCGATTGTCATCATGCGAATACGACTCGGAATGAACACTCGGCGTAATGGTTGTCATTTTATGGCGATTAATCGCATAAAATCTGAAAAAGTTCTTCACTTTGGTTGCGGTTTCACCCGGAGTCTTGTGCGTCCAAACCGAACCAAGTTTGAGAAACATGGAGACTGGCCCGCATCGGCCTGTTTTGCGAAGTTCTCCAAGTTGCCCCAACTCTTCGTAAGTAAACCCCATCTCGTCTTCATCTCTTTGAGTATAGTTGGACTTGTCCTCTCCATCGATGGGTCGCAATTCAGCAGTGGGCGGCGCCTCTACAATCTCCTTGACCGCGGTGAGACCACAAGTGTCCGACAACCAATGAAGCGTTCGGTTCAAGACTGTTTTCGACATGGCGCCGATGGGGTTGATGTCACCACTCGAACAATCGTATTTGGTCAAATATCCTCGCAACCCTTCATCCACGTTGGAGCTACTCAGCACAAGAAGCGGTTTTCTGTCGTCTCCGCGAAACCATGGTAACAACTGCGCAAACAAATATGAAATCACGGTTCGAATTCGTGCCTGGATGTTTTGGAGCGCGAGATCTTCCGTCACTGTATATCCAAACGAGGGGCTCCGTTTTCTGCCGTCAATAAATCGCACAAAGATGTCGATGACCACCGAGACAATCGGTTGAATGGACACCTCTGTGTGATAAGAGCCGATTTGATTCGCCAACCTTAGAGCCCGCCCTTTGGTCAACGTCGATGAAAAGTCCGTCCCCAAATAAATCGTGTGCATAATCTCTGAACAAAGTATCTCCGGGGTGATTCCACAATATTCGAGCGACGCATTTGTGCAAGCAATTTTGTAGTCGGACACGTGGTCGACCACCCTGTCAAAAACCTCACCCGATTCTGTAATCACAATCCCACAAGTTTTGAGAATTCGAGACAAATCCGCGATTACATCGGGATTGCCTTTAGATGCCGACAGAATAACCATTTTGCACATCATGAAAACGATCGCGGCGACAGCCGCCGAGTCCGCACCACCAGACAGCGGTAATAAGAATCCACCAGTAAAACTTTTGCGCAAATAATCCCACAAATAACAGGCAGGTCCAAACACAATCTCTTCTCTCTTGTCGGGAATTAACGGTTCAATCTTTGCATCGCTATTTGTAAAAGCCAAACTTTGATCGCAAACTGCGAAATCGACGGAAATTTCCTGAATTAGAGACGTAGACGATGTTTGTTCCTGTAGAGAGTTTGAACCTTGTCGAAAGTTTCGAACATCTCGCAAATTCACACTGGCCGTGATGATTTCAACTATATTCAAACTGAAAAAACTCGCCTGTTTAATAAGCGAACCGTTGAGACAAATCATCGAAGACCCGTCGAAAAAAAGGCGATTTCCGTCGCACCCAATCTGGTTTGCATAAGCATAAACGCCGCCGGTTTTTAAAGTTGCTCCGCGAATCAGATTAAATCTCGATTCAAGTTTACCAAGTTCAGCGTGCGAAGCGGATGGGTTCAACATGATTTCTGCACCAGCCAGGAACTGACTTGTCGACAAATTCTCTGGTGCCCACAACTCTTCACACAACTCGATACCGATCTTAGTATCATTCAATCTCAACATGGCAAATCCAAAGGGGACGTAGCGGTCGCCAGTAATCTTGCGTAACGCGGCCGGGAGTTCAAAATTCACAACGTCGCGCGATTTCCACGAACTGAAGAATCGTCTCTCGCGGTAATTGCCGTCGTCGGCCATGATCATCTTGGGTCGGATCAATACGATTCTTGAGTTGACGCACACCACTACACAATTGTAGCGAGTATTGTTGTAGATAATTGGGCAACCAATTGTGCACAAAATGTCGTTGGTTAAAGGCAAAATCTCGGCGAGACTTTCGAGCGAATGATCAAAAGTGTCCCATTCGAGAAAGTGGTCTTCACATGAATACCCTGTGAGTGCCAACTCGGGCCCATTGAAAATGGTTGCTCCTGCGACTTTTGCTGCCAAGATGCCGCGAATCAAATTTTTTAAATTTTTATCAAAATCCATCGCATTTTGATTAAAATTGCCGGTGGCAAGTCGTACGGTGTTGGAAGTAGAGAATGACATTTTTATTACAAAAAAATAATTGTTTTATGATTTGATGCACAAAATAATGATTGTAAAAATAAGCACCCAAAAAAACCAAAGTTTCCTAACATTTTTGTTAGGAACTTAGAATTCGCTATCAAAGTCCAACTCAATGTCGAAATCCAAATAATGATTCTTCTTTTCAGGTTCGCACCGCATAACAATTGGCGCAACATACACTTGATTCATAAAGTCAAGTTCTCTCATGTCTCTCTCCACAATGTCTCGAACAACAGAACACACCTCGTTATAAAATTCGTTTCTGTCATCGACGAGATTAACTTCATTCCCATCGAACATATTCTCAATCTTGTATTTCACATACTTGTCATCTTTACTCTCGCTAATAATTTGAGAGAACAGAGAGAGATAACAATACTTGTAAATGTTATGAATAACGTTGCTACTAAAATCGGTAATTGTCGGAAGCTGGCTAACTAAAAACACAATATCCTTGATTATCGGATCCTTACATATTTCTTCAAACAAGATATAAACAGTTGGATTGATAGGAGGAATAGTCGCCATGTACATCGAGTTCTTGATGAAAGTCGCAATATTTTTAGTATCTTGGATATTCTCAAGATGTTTGACGATTTTGGTTTTGACAACTCGAGAGATGTCTCTTCCAAAGAGATTGAAATACTCTTTGACATTCTCCAACATTTTATGATTCAAATGTTTCAAATAGTTTTCGAGGTCATCCAATCTCTCTTTGTTCAACAATGCGTTTAAAATGTGAGAGACAACCAGATCTTGACTGTCCGATGGTTCAATATCGGTAAACACGAGAGGCTGTTCTTCTTCCGAAATATGCACAATATTTCGATGAGCAATAATACTCATAAGCTGTGAAAGGGTTATACTCGTTTGTTTCTTTCCATTGTCTTCTAGTACATTGATCGCTTGCTCTAAACACATAGTATCCAATCCAAGCAGTTTCTCTTGACAAATGGTGGTCAAATCATCCGGGATAGGCAATTCGTTTTGCAAGTTGCAATAATGAATATAGGCTGCATATATATTTTTCTCGCTGAATGTTGGAGGGTTTGCCTCTACAACTTTTGTCTTGTGTATTTTTGATGCGAGGAGAGGTGGAACTACGAGTTGTTGAATATCATTGTAAACATTGCCATATTCTTTTACAAAATCGAGAGACTGATTCGTCTTATCTTGAATGTAAGAGTATGTGTTATCAATGATTTTTGCATACATGACCCCCAAATACTTGTGTTGTGACTTGTTTGCTGTTTTGATCGATTCGCTTATCTCTGATAAAAGTGCAGGTGATATCTCCAAGTTTGATTTTTTCTCTCGTTGTTGAGAGGGTGGTGGTTGAAATAATAACCAAGACTTTTTTTGCACATAGTTGGAAACAATCGCCAAAATGGCTCGTTTGTCTTCCAACATTCGTTGAATTTGTAAATTCGGCAAGAGGTTTCTTTTGATCACTATAGTCATCTCTTTCAATAACTTTTCAGGAGAGTGTTTCTTGATATTTACCCATGGTTCACCTATTCCGTTCTTCAGATCATTCAATACAGAGCAAATACAACGAAGTCCCGAATAATCTTCGGATTCTTCGAGAGGAAACCCACCCAAACAGCTCTTGTCTCGAATATGTGTAATATGTGTTTGTATAAAAACAAAGGTAATAGCTGCTGTGAAAATAATGATGTTTCGCATTTTCCAAACGTGAAAAGGGGTTTTGTTATTTAACTTGTTTGCATAATATTTAGCCTCAGTCACGTCTTCGGTAAGTAGTCTGAGCGCAAGTGCGATAATTTTGTCTTGAAATTCAACCTCTAATTTGTTACACAATGCGTTGGCAACCGTGTAAATAACAAACTGATCAGTTCCTCGAGTCGGTACAGTGAAACAACTTTTTAAATCCTCATTTTCTTCTTCCTTTTTATCTTCTTTCTCTCCATTCTTGATAGAATATTCAATAAAATATCCACTATGCTTGTCGACAATCATCCCATCGACTTGTACACCGTTGGCCAAAATGATTTCATCGTGATTATAGTTCTGTGCCAATTTGTATAAAAACACGGGCAAAAGCTTCACGTTCGTCTTTTTGCAATAATACCAATGGATCGATTCGTCCAATACGCCGTTGATGACGGCCTCTCTGCAATAAGTGCCCTTGAACTTGATGATGTATTCTTTCCTCTTGACAATATCGCGACAAGACAATATCGCGTCTCTCAGCTTTTCATACGGAGATGTTACAATCTCTTGTTCCGCGACTTTTGCGCCCAACTTGTATGCACGTACGGTGTACAAATCGTCTTTGTACTTTTGTAGCTTAACGACCTTTGAAAGATTTTTCTCATTTGAATAATATATTTTCCGCATCTCGTCTTCGAAATCCTTCATCGTGAGTTGGACTGCAGTTTCATATTCGTTTTTGAGATTCTTCTTTGCGATTTTTTTCACGCGGTCGTTTGCGTTTTCCATGATGTCGCAGAACTCGCTGTTTTTATCAAACAAACATAGATTCTCTTGATTGCACAAATCCATATCGGCCTCTGATACGGTTATCCAGTTGTCGTGTTTTCGTACAAAATAAGAGACACGTTTTTTCACATCTGCCTCAATTTCTACGCTATCTTTCTCTTCATTAGAGAGTTCATCTAAAGGCGTTTTCAGTTTTGGATAAATAACCAACATTGCATAGTTTCCATCTTCAACTGGTTTCTTTTTCAGAATAATTGTTTTGGCAATGGATTCTGCCATATCGTTGTCTCCAACTTTGTGTTCATTTTTCAGGACAACGGTTAAGTAATCCAAGAACTCTTCGTTGGTCATGTTTTTTTGTGCCTCAGCGTGTCTCTTCAATATTTCATACGGCGTCGCGTCATATTCTATGTCGAAATAGATTTCGCCTCTACCATTGTCTTTCTGTAGTGCTTCTACTGATGTGTATTTCTTGGCAATGACGCGTTTTGCACATGACATTGAATTGGTTCCGGTAACCGACTCAGTATTCACGAGGTTTGCCAACTCCGGCGTATACAAATAGGCCATTAAGTAGGACATGACGCTCATGTAATATCGACCATTATCGACCGACTTGATTTTGTTTAATAATTCGCTTGTTGACAGTTTATCGTGCAGTTTATACTCCTTCTTGATCTGATTCAGCAATTCTGATTTCACATTATCAAGCAATACGCTGGTGGTTAGATCCAATGATTCTGTTTCAATTAACATTTCGCGCTTTCCCTTCACATAATCCTCGATATATGTTTTTACATTCGCGTGTATACGCTTGCATATTTCTTTGTAAAATTCGCTGTTGCAAGAAATTGTGTCAATGTAGATAAAAAATGGTTCGTAAAAAGCAGTCATCTGATCGATACTATATCCAACATGATCTTTGTTGATGAGAGAAACCCCATTTGGGATAATGGACTGCAGCACGCTTTTGTAATCGGCTTTAATTGATGGTGAAATATCAAACGTCATGGGCGTCTTGAACGCGTCGTCCTCGTATTTGTACTCTTCATTTACATTGTCTACATGATTGTGAGCAAGAATAGTGTTGTCGTTCAAGGTTTTGAACCGGTACTTCCAGTCATGACTTAGTTCGGTTTTTGTCAAGATGTTTGTATTAGGAAGATTGAGTCTCGATGATTCTAAAAACTCATTCGGCATCATGATGACGGTTCTTATGCTAATATTTTCGCCGGCAATATGACGTTCGAATTTGTAGTGACAGAATGTGACAGTTTCAATGTCGTTTTTTGGGGTTCCATACTTAACAGTGTTTACATATACTGGTGCACACGAATCGTTCGATACAGGGATAATCCACGATACATTTGTCTCTAAATTGTCAAGACGTTCGACCAATGGTTTGTACGATTCGGTCAAGTTGCGGAATCCAATAATATTTCCATTTTTGTCGAATGTTGCAAATTGCGAACGCAATTCTTTAAATCTCGATATAATATTGTGTGCGACTGTTGTTGGTTGCGTTTTCAACAATGTGTCCAATAAATCTTGGGTCTGCGATTTGACCTCAGTATCGTCAGTGTTCTCTACAGGTACGAATTGTGTTAAATCGAGGATTTGATTGTCGTCGATGATTGGATGTTCGGGCATTTGAATGATGGGGTTTCCTTCTTCAGTAAATTGGATTGATGCTTTTCCTTCCTTTCCTTCTTCCTTTACTTCTTCATTTCCTTCGTTTCCTTCCTTTAATTCTAAACTTTTTTGAATCGTCAAGTTATCAACAACCGAAATTTCTTTCAGTGCACCTTTGTATTCAAAATCAAGGTATATCGTCTTGTCGTCGGTGGTTTTGATTTCAATCATATCTTCTTCTAAATTTGTTATTTTCCCAACAACGTTTTCGCCATTAAAATCCAATTTCACATCTGTATTTGGCAACAAATTATGTTGTTTCGCATAACCATTCTCTTCACTTCTCGACAATAATAATATTTCGGTGATGGTGGTATCAATGAATTTGTGCTCGTGCAACTCAAGTTTATCGCGTTCGCCGTCCATAATATCGATTAGTTTTATTGTTTCATCATTAATATATTCGATTAGAAAATATTTCAAGTTGTATTTGGCGTTTGTTGGTGATTTGATTTGTATTATATCCCCTAATTTTAACTTTATCTCCGAATCCAACATATATATTGTATAGAGTATATTGTTATTTTCTTTTTTTTCAAAACAGCTTAAAGTTTTTTTTCGAATCAACATACCAAAACAAAATGTCGGAACTTCCAGATTTTGTTGAAACAACGACTTTAAATTACGATGGGAAAGACTACGCTATTTTAAATTTAAAACCAGATTCCATTCCAGACGACGATTTTGTAAATCGAATTTACCGGAGTGCAATTTTGTCGCCTGACAAGCAACAATTTTTCTGCGTGGCTCCTTCAAAGTCGGTGCCTACGCTGCCCGAAACCAAGTTGGAGCTTGAAGTCACTGAAATTGTCGAAGGGACCATGATAAACTTGTTTTGGAATGGCGATAAATGGGAAATTGCGACCAAAAAGAGGGTGGGCGCTGAGAATTTCTTTTTCAAAAACACGTATGATGTGGAGGGCGAACCGCCGAAGAAAACATTTCGCCAAATGTTTTTGGAGGCCCTCGGTGTTTCCGATTTATCGTCCGTCGATTTTGATAAATCATTTTGTTACTCGTTCGTACTCCAGCACCCGTGCAACCACATTGTTTTGCTCGTGAATGCACCGCAGCTGTATTTAGTATCAACCTACAAACTTGTAGGACTTACATACGACTACGTCAGTCCGCGATTGCACCCCGAGTACGACAAAATTGTTGCAAGAAATATCAAAGTCCCGCGAAACTATGATTTTAGCTCAAAATCGAAAGCACTTGCAGATGATTGTTTTATATCCCAGTCGAACAAATACACTTTCGATGACATTCAGCAACAAAATTTGGAATCCATTGTCACGAATCCGGAAAATTCGCACGAGATTCCTGGCTTGATGGTGATTGACTTGCTTAGTGGATTATTGAGAACTAAGTTTATGAATCCCAAATATTCAGAGGTTAAGCAATTGCGCGGAAATCACCCGAATCTGAATTATCACTATTTGATGCTGCGCAAAACAAGGATGGTTGATAAATTCTTGAATTACTTTCCCATCTATGAGAAACATTTCGAGCGATTTTTACAACATTTTCAAGAGTTCCGTAATCGAGTCCGCAGTCTCTATTGGGAAGTTTATGTAAAAAAAACAAGAACGATTCACGCTGTAGTCAAGCCGTACCATTTTTTTGTGCAAAAGTTGCACAGGGATGTGTTTTTGCCACAACATAAAGAGAACAACAAATTTTACATTACAGAGATGGAGGTTCAGCAGTTATTGGACAGCGAAAATGTCATGATCCCGATTTCTTAACGAAAACTGAGACAACTTTCATTTTTATTTTTTGTTGGGTGTAAAAAAATAGATAAATATATTATAATAAAAAATGTGGTCGTCGGTGTTAACATCTGTGCGCAAACGAACAAAACCATCACATTATCGTAAATATGGGAGTGCCGAAAAAATACAATCATTTGTAAATAAATATTTGAACAAAGCCAATAATATCGAAAAATTATCAACAACGCCTTCCGATTTTACATACGCAGCGGTTGTTGAATATTTGAACAAAGCCAATAATATCGAAAAATTATTAATAACGCCTTCCGATTTTACATACGCAGCGGTTGTTGAATATATGCAAAATAATAGGAATATGTACATAGATTATGGCGACAACACTATAATAAGCGATGCATACGGAAAAATATGTAGGGCGTATAATCAGAATGAGAATGAGCATTTTTTTTACATTAATCAAGATTTAATATTTGAGTCAAAATATGAAAAGTTAAGCTTCAAACACATAAAATGCTTATGGGTTTTTTACGAATTACTCAAGATACTTCGAGCAAAAGACAAAGACAATCCAATGAGATTTGTTAATTGGGCCGAAGACGATGACAACGTAATCAGTATTGTTAATTTGTTCGAAGACAAAATAAACAATTTACAAAAAGCATTGGAGGGTTGTCATGCCAACCAGTATGACATAAGAAAAGTGCTTGGTGTTACGGATTTAGAATATTTGTTGACACCAAAAAAACGCGAATCGACAAGAAGATCGAAAAGAGTTGCGGGTGGAACTAAGCGAATGCGTTTTCTTAGAATTTAAATAAATACCATATATTTTATTATCACGAACATGGCTGCAAAACAAAATATTTTTTATTATAGCAACTTTTGTCCTCATAGCCAAAAAGTTCTACAGTTCCTTGTGAGAGCAAATTTGACAAGTGAAATGACATTCGTATGTATCGATAAGCGCGGTCGAGACCCGCAGACAAACCAAATGTACATAATTATGGAGAATGGAGACAAAATCTTGATGCCGCCGAATATTCACAGCGTGCCTGCGGTTTTGATGACCGCAAACAACTATAAAGTGATTTACGGTGAAGAAATCGTGAAGCATTATGAACCAAGTATTGTGAACGACAAAATGATCGCCACGAATTTCAACGGGGAACCGTCGGGATTTAGTTTAGGCGGTTCGATCCTCGATAATCGCGCGTCGATGGGGATTTCGCTCAATTCAACGTACACGGGTCGCCAAATGATCAATACTCCGCCGCCGGAGAGTGGGAACAACAAAATCAAAGATGGCGATACGTCGATGACTAATCAGATGGAAGAACTCCGAAAAGCGCAAGATGCGCAATTGGGGATTGGTGTCAAAAACCCCTTTCTGAAACCCCTTTAGGAAATATAAAAAAATATATCAACGAATTATATATTTATATAATATGGATATCCAAAATACAAGAGGGCATAGTGAGAAAAATTCATATAATCTGCCACCATATACAAATGACCAACTTAGGTCGATGTTGTCCTTAATTGATAAACAAAAGATTAACAAATATCAATTAAATAATATCGAAGATTTGAAGAACGCAATCGAAAATGGTAACGTAGATTTAAATGATATTTTTAATACGAAAGAGCAATTTTATTCATTAATTGATATATTTCATCTAAGGAATGGGAATATTCCACCTTTTTTACAAAATTTAAAATTAAAGGGCGGAAAACGCAGATCTAAGAAGCGCAGAGGAAACCGCCGAAAGTCGACACGAAGACGTTCGCGCCGTTAAATGATAAGGCAGTAATTATAATTATGAGGAAAGGATCATAATTATGAGGGAGTAATTATAAGGGAAGGATCATAAGGAAACCGTAGGTTTCCTTAAAAGGGAAGGATCATAAGGAAACCGTAGGTTTCCTTAAAAGGGAAGGATCATAAGGAAACCGTAGGTTTCCTTACGTAGGTTTCCTTAATATAAAAAAAATATATATAAAAGTATTAGTGCAGTATAACAAAAATGGACAACAAAACATTCATCGTCAAAACATTCAACGACCATTTCTTCGAGTTTTTCGAAGACGTTTTAAAGATTTTACCCGAAAACATGCAAATCAAAACTGCATTGCGTTCTTTTCGAACTGTATCCGACCTAAACAAAACGATCATTGTGAAATGCTGGCACAAATTCGTGTACACCAAGTACAGCGAAGTCATTGACGCCGGTGATATTTCGTTTTTTTTCGAGAAGGATTACACGAACGACTTGAGTCATTTAACCAACTCGAATAAAATTATGGATATCATCGACAGTATTCGACAACCTGTTAAAGACGCATGTGAAAATCCCGTCAATAAACAACATGTAATTACGTACATTCAAAATTTGTCCAAATTGTCGGTCGTTTATTTGGAGTAATGTTTCCGCTGCGTTCTTTTCTGGTTGTGTGTTGACCGTTTTTGTGTTTTCCCACCCCCAGAAGCTTTGCCGTAGATGTAAGAGCCAAAAGATCTTAGACTATTCCAGATGCCTGTAGTTGTCTGTTTAACTGCTGAACCAGCATTACTGCTAATATTTGTAATACTATTTGTAAGTATATTGAAACCCTCATATTTGAGACCAAGAGGGTTGTCTTCTCTCGATTTTGCATTATTTAAAAACGTTTGTCTTTCACTATTTTCTCTAGGAAGTTGTTGAAAAATAAATTTGTTACTAAAGACAAAATCTAGTTTTGATATTTCGGCCACATCCTCTTCTTGGGTTTCCTCCGGGTTTTCTAGTACACGAGGCAAAGGTCTCATTATAATCGGCGAGTCTTTTTCAGGTGTTGTATCAGTAAATATTTGATTATACCACGACATATTTTATATATAGTACACATATTTTATATTGTTTATTCTGCCAAACAAAATTTACGTATATACACGTTTGCAGATATACATGCACAAATGTGTATATGACAGAAAAAAAAAAGATGATTGCATTCATGTGAACATGAAAAAGATTTATTTTATTCTTATATATAAATTTTTTTATTATTTAGTAATACAAGTTAACATAAAAAAGACGTGACATATTTTTGGAGCAATCGCTTTGTTAATGTGGTGCCATCATATGCAACAACCTCATTGTATCTTGATACCTTGCTTTGGAGAGAGTCGTAGTCTTCATAATTCGTCAACCCGGACAAGTAATTTGCCGAAATACTCACGTTGTGGTTTGCGACTAGTTCAGACAAGAACTTGTACAAAACCGCGACGTCATTAAATGTCTTTTCATACCTTACATACTTTGAGCTTTTGCCTCTTGATCCGTATACATACAACAATTCATCATCTTTGTCATAAAGAATAAATACATTGGTGTCTCGCTTGCCGTCGTAAAATTCGCTAATGTTTAACACCATTTGATCATCATAGTAAGTTGTTTGGGTATCTTCGTCGTAGTATGCGCTCATCTTTTAATTATAGATAAATACGCGACACTTTTATATTGTTTTGAAAATACTAATATCCATCGCGAATCGCCTTTCCGCTTGGGAATCGTGGAATCCCGTATTCGGATAACTCCTGGTACTTGACGGTCAACAGCTTACCTACATAATTGGGCGCATTTCTGAACAATTCAGATCGGTGTTCGAGTGAGCCGATCGGCCTACAATCGAATTTGTCTCCACTCGAAGTTGCACAAACCCATAACACCGATCCCGCATCCCGACCCCTGGCCTCTTCAAATCCCACGATGACGAACTCGGCTTCTTCGAACTCCTTGTATTTTTGCAGGTCGTGGCTCCGATTGTTCACATAAAGACCCTTCTTGTTGCGCAACATTATGCCTTCGTAACCCTCTTGGATATACTCGGTAAACTTTGTCTTGAACTCTATAACGTTTGTTACCTCTTCCGTTTTCACCACCTCAAATGCGGGGGGGAACAAATGTGCATGATTGACAATAAATACATGTCGATCCATGTAGGGCGCATTCATAACAACATCGTAAATGTGGAATTGCACTGCGCGCAATTTATCGGAATCGGTTTCTTTGCGTTTTATCATCCCGCATAATTCCTCGAATGGGTATTTATCCGTGTACAACTCGCCGTCAAGAACAGCGGTCGGGTGCGCTTCAAAAAAGGGTGACAATCCGCTCGTAATATGACCCATGGTAACATACATTCCGCCAGTTCGGCTTTGGGTAACGATCGATCCGTTCGCCGCCTTGTAAATTAAACAACGTAGTCCGTCGAGTTTCGGTTGGACAAAGCATGGATACACGATTTTTGTATTTTTGTTGGGATCATAGACGTGCGCCAACATAGGGAACACCTTGGACTTTTCGGTGTCCCCTTGCGTCTCGGAGTACCGCTCCTTTTCTTTCTTGTCGGTCCATTTTTTCCGAATTTCGTTGCAACATTGTTGTAAAGGGGTTGTTTCGTTTTTCTTGCCGACATTCTTGCCCTCCGTATAATCGGTGCTTGTGGTTTGTAATTTGCCGCCGACCTGGCCATATTCAACCGTATATCGGGCTTTGGTTCCGTCGGTGAAAACCGTGGCCGTCCACTGTTTGGGTTTGCCCGAAATGTCTTTTCCGTAGAGGGTTGGTAGTGTTTCATGAATTGTAAACATGTTGTTGATGTGTACATTCGATTTACTTCTATATCATTTACATCATTGTAAATGTGCAAATATGCAAAAACACCATACAGAGTCGGTGATTCATGCAATTTTTGAAGGAAGTGTGAATACTGAAAGTAAACCATCATTTAGGGAAAAGTATTTTTGGAGAATAAGTATTTAAAGTGGTTTTATTTTGTTTTACATATTATAAATGAGCACAGCCCAATCAAATACTACAGTAATATCCGCACCATCACATGCAGCTGCACCTGCAGCTGTTGCAAAGGAATCATACCGATTACCCGATGCAACAACCCTAACAAATGTTAGTAAAATCGCAATTTCGGAAGACAAGCCAATTATGCTTGATTATTGGACCGCATCGATCGAGAAAAAGGCACTGATTGGCGTAAGAGAAAACAACGAGAAGCTTCTTGTAAAGAGTGATGAGGAATACACGAGTCCTATTCAAAAGATTTTCAAGGCAGGCAACGACTTTATTATTATGACTGAGAATTCAATTTATATTGTTGACAATAAAATCCCCACCAAGAGAATATCTTAAATAAATATATAATCTAAATTATGTCAATTTATCATAAATTAATGACAAATGGACGACTCGATTGCAGAATATGAAAGCCAAGTCGAAGAAGACAACACATATTATTTAACAATCCCTTTTAAAAACCCAAACAACGACGAATTCAGCAATGGCTTTTTGTACGATATTGCAATCAGTGCTCGGGGATTTTTCAAACACCCAATTGAAGACATAACCAATTATATTCTGGATTACAGTCCAAACTATATTCCGGAAACATCCAAAGTCGAAATTGTACAAACAAAATATCGTTACTATGAAAAAAACGGATTTCGTCTAACAAACGTACTAATTAAAACGTTTTGGTTAAAAATTGTTCAAAGGCGTTGGCGAAATGTGTTGAAAAAACGCCAAACGTTTATAAATACATATATGCGTAATCATTATAAAAATCGCGACTATACAAGGAGTCGTGTAGAATTCCCCCAACTGAGAGGGTGTTTGGCCGACATGCGATGATTATTCTTTGATACGCTTAATGTCGGATAAATAATTCGATGACACCGTGATTTTTCGTTTGCGCTGTTTAGCACCCTTGTCTTCTATCTTGAACATTCCCCCTCCGTCCATGTAAATATGTTGATACTCGTCTTTCAATATCTTTTTTACAAACTCGTATACAAACCTTAATATTTCTTCAGAACAATTACCGACGATTAAACACCCACCGGTTCTGAATATCATAAAACTGACTTTTGTGTATTTTTTCGATTCAATTAACTCTTCAACTGTCAAATGACAATCTTCGGGTAAAATAATGCCGCGCTGTTTTTCTTCATCAAAGTCATTTTTATTACAAAAATAATATTTGCATTTTACGCCTGGATAACTGCACGAGTCGAATATAGTATCAATTCGGTATTTGTCACTCCTCAAGATTGTATGAAGCACGTCTCTATTAATATTGTAATTACACTCGAAATTTGAATTGATCAACACATTTTCGCTTGGAATATCCTTGAACGCGATAGGCTGTTCAAAGTATGGCGCTAGTGTATCTAATATACAGCGTTTAACACTGTCGAAAATATCGGTATTAAGCACCCCTGGTATTTCGATTTTACCAGTATTGAACAATTTCACATGAATTTCATGAAAATTATTTACCGTATTGCGGAATCGAAATGTTAGTGCAATACAGTTGAACATGGCGCCACCCTTATCCTTGCCTCGATAATTCATCACATTTTTCGAAGAAATCCCGATCGTGACTTTGCGCTCGTCTTTGAACTTTATTTTTTTCGCGATGGGGTTGTCGATTTGCTTGATGATTCGTTCGGTATGATAATAGGTTTTACTCAACCGCTCCGCGTTTGTTTGGCATTCCTCCTTTGAATTACACGCGACTTTCATTTGTTTTTTTATAACACCCTCGTCTGGTTTCCAATATTCGACAACCGGTATACTCCAAAACAATATACTAACGTCGATATCACTTTTGTTCAAATAAATCAATTTAGTTTTCGTCGAAATGTACAGATCCTTGAATTCGGGTGCATGAGCGTCATTCGTATGACTTTCATCCGCGATAGTCGCGGGTGTTTCACCATTTATAAACTTGATCCATTCGTCGTCTAATTCATCCATATTTGTTTTATGATATTCTATATCTTTACCAAAAAAAATATATAAATGCATTATTTGTTTAGTTTATAATCTCATTTATGTCTCAAGAATATATACCATGGACAGAAAAATACCGACCAAACAGTTTTGATGACATTGTTCTTGATCCGATTAATAAAACATTATTTTTAAATATGATCAAACACAAAAATTTCCCCAATATTTTGTTGTATGGACCGCCAGGAACTGGCAAAACCACCACCATCATCAATTTGATTAACGAGTACCAGAGAATAAAAAAAAACAAGAGTTTGGTAATTCATTTGAACGCGTCCGACGAGAGAGGGATCGACATCATTCGCAACCAAATTTATCAATTCGTTAAAACGAAGAATTTGTTCGAGATTGGCTATAAATTTGTTGTACTTGATGAGGTCGACTATATGACCAAAAACGCCCAGCAGGCGCTCAAATATTTGCTTCAAACCTGCGGGAATAATGTGAAATTTTTTTTAATTTGCAACTATATCAGCAAGATCGAGTTGTCCCTACAACACGAATTTGTATGCATTCGGTTCAACCAACTCCCGACATCCAAGATTTGCATATTTATTCGGGACATTTGCGAGAAGGAAAATCTCGCCATAAGTGACCAAAGTATCGAGACTATTCAGAATTTGCACAAATCGGATATTCGAAGCATGATTAATTTCATCCAACTCAATCAAAACGTCATTGTTCAGCAGAGTAATATCATCGACAACAATATTTGGAAACGTTTGTTCGACATGTTCAAAGAATGCTCCACTGGAGAGACAAAAATCAAACAGTTTATACACACGTTGAGTATCCACTACAACATTGACAAAAAACAAATTATCAAAGATTACTACAATTATTTGATTTTAAACCGACCCGAACTTGTTGTCCAGGAGATTCTTGAAAAAATGGAAATTGTAATCCATAATTACGATTGCAAGATTGACGTCTTGATCAACTATTTCATTTTGGACACAATGACATTTTGTACCGCTAACAAAATAATATAAATATATATATTGATTTACGAATATATATTATATAATGTCATCGTTTGTTCAAAAAAACAATTGTGGATACCTGGAGCTCATCTTTGGGCCCATGTTTTCCGGCAAAACAACGCGGCTAATTCAACACTACAAGGCGTACAAATTTATCGGCAAAAAAATTGTGGTGATAAATTACTCTCTCGACACACGATACAGTAACACTATGTTATCGTCTCACGACCATATCGAAATACCGTGTGTCTTTACGACTACTCTTTCAAATAAGTCTTTATGGATAGACGCTGATGTCATCTTGATCAATGAAGGTCAGTTTTTCGGCGATTTATTGGAAACAGTGGTCGAAATGGTGGACATTTATAAAAAGCAAGTTCATATTTGCGGTCTCGACGGTGATTTTCGAAGAAACAGATTCGGAACCTTACTTGATTTGGTGCCATATTCGGACAAAGTTGAAAAGTTGAACGCATTCTGTGGGCTTTGCAAGAATGGCAATTTGGCGGTTTTCTCTCATCGAGTTACCAACGAGTCTGCGCAAGTAGTGATTGGTAGTGACAATTATATACCATTGTGTAGGTCTTGCTATAATGCTCATGTTTAATAAGACTTTCTTGTTCTTTTTTTTGATTGTCTCTTTTTTTTATGTTGTGTACCACCGTAAGAAAACTCTTTTACTGCGTCTACAATCCTTTGTCGTTTGATTCTCTCTTGTTCTCTGTTTGATAAATAATCGTCTGAGTCATATCCATATAATTCTGGCTCAGGGTCTTCTCCATAAATACTATAAAATTCTTTCAACGCCGGATCAATTGGTGCTACTGTCATGGGTGCTTCATCTACTTCATTTAGCTGTATCAACACGTGTGGTTCTTCAGGCAGCTCTCCTTCGCCCGAAACAAACAACCCCATGTTTTTCTCGAAATTCTCAAACTCGGTTTGGAAAATACTCTTGTACTTGAATTGATAATTTCCCGGATCCGCTTTCAAAGTGTTTAAAATATCCTTCATCTGCTTTTTGGTATTCTCCTTAAAAATTTTAACGCGATCTTTCTTTTCTCTGAGCTCTTCTTTCATCATCTTTTTGTTAGCCGGGTCTGCCTTTGCCTTGGCATCCGTTGTCTTCTCGAGCATTTCAACAACCTCTTTTGCCTCTTTCTCTAATCTTTCAACATAGTCTTCAAAACATTTCTTGAACTCGTTCACGATTCCTTTTTTCAAATCGTTTGCCCATTTGCTTGTTGCTAAACTCATTCGTCCAATATATATATATATATAATAAAGCCGATTAAAGTTTTCTAACAAACACTTGCGAGCGAGGCGGTACAAGGCGCCAAACCAAATCCTGGTGAAGTAACATATATAAAAATTATTGGTTTACATATGTCTAAATTATAAATTCGATTATTTTTTACGGTGGCGGCGACTCTTTTTGCTTCGGCGACTTCTTTTTCTCTTTGTTTTTTTGCAACCTTACCCCCATTGAAATACAGCCACTTGGACTGTCATTGCAGTCACTTGAACGACCAGGTTTTGCCTCATCATCCGAATTTCTCCGAGTTTGGTTTAAAGTTGCCTGATTCACGTTTGCACGATTTTGTCTTAAGTACTTTTCCTCTTGTGTAAGTCCTTCCCATTCTATTACTCTGTTATTATTTTTTTCGTAATCCGATTGATACAATTCTTGGGCATTCGTCGTATAATCGTAGTCTCGCTGTCCATTGTTTAAAACACTTGGACCAGCAGCCAATTGCGGATTTAACACAATTGCATTTTTATTGCGTCTTTTGGAATCTGCTCTTGCAGCGAGAATCTCAGGTGATTGATAATATGTTTCTCCTGTACCAGTTCTAGCAATTGCTGGATCATAATGAACGTGTCTAGCCATCTAATTATATTATTTTTTTTTCTTCTAAATATTCTATTTTGCACTTTTCACATCTTTGTCCGCGTCCAAGTCATTGTACTGAACTTTTCCCTTCAAGTAGGCACTGTAAAAAATATTTTTCTCAGTTTTCACAGTCGAGTAAACGTCTCCCATTTTCGTAATCATGAAGAGAACCGACGTAATGAACGTAGAGGTTGTTTTATCGTCTAAATAGTATTTGTAAATAACCACCCCAGACAACGCGGTGTTTGCGACGAAACACGTGAGCGCAAAGTATCCAGTCTTTTGATACAAGTTGTCGTAAAACAAAATCACTTGACTTCTCTCTTTCGGCAGCTTTTCTAACACGAGACCAACTGACTCATTGTCCGTCTTGCATTTTGGATTTGAGTCTAAATAGGCAATCATTTTCCCCTCGCGTTTAATTTCCGCGAAATACATTGCTAAAAAGGCGATGAGAGTTATGCAGTTGAAAGAGAAGCCGGCGTTGTATAACGGGTCTTCGCCAAGCTGCGCATTCTCGGAAATGGTGCAGACGTGATCGTCGCATTTTTGCGGAACAAAGAGTATCAAGAATGACGCGATCAAAACGCGATAAAGCTCGAGCAAAACGATAATTGTGACACTCGACTTCTGTTGGAAATCTTGGTCTTGTATAACTTCGGAGAGTTTGCGTTCAGGAGTTGGTGAACTGATTTCAATATCAACGAATTTATCTTCAGTTGGCTCCATTTATCTAGTATATATATATA
>SXGQ01550286.1_pt1 | contig 19022 bp, 15 predicted proteins | sample 3178371 | NCBI WGS metagenome assembly SXGQ01 (sample SAMN11356859, study PRJNA531348) | freshwater metagenome | isolation source: freshwater sample F1-20 | place: China: Fuxian Lake, Yuxi | collected 2017-12-25 | reverse complement strand
TTTTGCCCCATAATTGAATTTTATTAGAATCAACGGAATTTTTGGTAGAATTTTTGCGTGATTTTGGCGCTTCTTTTTCAAATAAAACTGGCATGATTTGCTTCTCGAATTTTTTATTAAAATCGATTTGTTGTTCGGTTAGAAGTTTTTGCAAAATCGCCAATCTGCTTTCTTTAACTTCTTCCGCCACTTGGTGAATTGAATCGGCTGAAGGCGTCCCTTGGCGCGGAGAATATTTAAATGAATAACATTGAGCGAAGCCGATTTGCTTGATTAAATCAAGCGTATCTTCAAAATCTTGATCGCTTTCTCCGGGAAATCCAACAATAAAATCCGAAGACAAACCCATGTCGGGCTTGGCTTTACGCAATTTTTCGATAATTTTAAAATAATCTTGACGCGTATGTTTGCGATTCATCGCCTTCAACACGGCATTCGATCCAGCTTGCACCGGCAAATGTAAAAATGGCATTAATTTTTCAATATCACGATGGGCTTCGATCAAGCTATCATCCATATCGCGAGGATGCGAAGTGGTATAACGAATTCTTTGAATTTGCGGAAATTCGGCGATTTTTTCGATCAATTTCGCCAAATTTGCCGAGTTTTTATTTTCGTCCAAACCGTGATAGGCGTTGACATTTTGCCCAAGCAAATAAATTTCCTTAACATCCTTATCGATCAAAGCTTTTACTTCATCGAGAATTTTATTAACATCGCGCGAATATTCCGCCCCACGCGTGTAAGGCACGACGCAAAAAGTGCAAAATTTATCGCAACCTTCTTGCACCGTAACAAAAGCACTCGCACCTAATCCTGCAATTGACGAAGGCAGTACATCAAATTTATTATCGGGCACAAAATCCAAATTAATTTGTTTGGTTTTTTCACGCAAAACTTTGCCGACCAAATCGGGCAAAGTTTGATAACTTTCGGGTCCAACAATAATATCAACGACGTTTGAACGTCGAAAAATTTCTTGCCCTTCAGCTTGAGCAACGCAACCCGCCACCGCAACAATCATCTGCTTTCCCGCCTCTTTCATTTTTTCTTTAAATTGGCGAATACGTCCTAAATCGGAGAATAATTTTTCCGAAGCTTTTTCACGAATATGACAGGTGTTGATAATGACCATGTCAGAATTTTCAACCTCTTCAGAGGTCTCATAACCAACAGCATTCATCAAATCTTGCATCCGATCCGAATCGTAAACATTCATTTGACAACCGTAAGTTTTTATGTGAATTTTTTTAGACATTTTTTTTAAATAATTTTTTGGCAATTTTGATTTTCAACATTTTTTCACAAAAAATAAAATTTCTCAACTGTTATTTGCGTTAAAAAAATAGCCTAAATGGCTATTTTTAGCAAATAACGGGATCATGAGCGAAGCGAAGCAATCCCGGTCCGCAAGTCGTCTTCGAAATCAAAATTTATTTTGATTGAGAAAAGCGACGAAGCGAAATCGAAGAAGCATTTTTATTTACTAAACAAATAATTATTTAGAAATGGTTTGAACCCCCGAAATCGTAACTACGCTAAATGTCGCCGGATAAGATTGTGTTTTTTCATCATAAAAATTTTCATATTTTTCCATCAATTTTTGTAATAATTTTTTGGAAAAAAACTTCCGCGATCTTTGTTTCAAAACATTGCCCTGCCCGCTAAATTTAAGATCGCGTAATAATTTTAGAGGATTTTCATAATCGACTTTAATTTTTTCCAAATCAGCGACAGGATTTTTAAATCCAACTTGGGCAAGAAGTTGCGCCGAACTTTTAATATCAATAGTCGGAGGCATTCTCGCCGAAATTCCGCCGTAAATTTCATTTTCGGCTTGATAAATTGAATTATGCAATTCGGGCAAATTTTCATCGCCGTAAAAACTGGCGATAAAGAGCCCGTTTGGCTTTAACGCCGACTTAATTTTTGCTAAAAATTGCGGAACATTATTGATAAAATGCAAATCAGAATTGCTAATTATTAAATCATATTTTTGCGACGAAAAATTAATATTTTCTTCGTCAACAATTTCATCAAAAGAGCAAGATTCAAAGCTTTGACAACGCAAATTTTCTTGAAAAAAATTAGTTTTTTTATTGATTTCAAAAACGGCGTCGAAAGCACGATTTTGTAGTTCAATATTTTCTAAAATAATATTTGCAATTTCTAAATATAAAAAATTATAATCGGCAAAAACCCGTTGATAACGTTTGTGATTTTGTTGCAAAAATTGTCGATCAAATAAATTTTGAGAATTCACCATGAAATTAATTAATAAAATTTTGGAAATTTTATTTCCAACTAAATGCTTGTCATGCAACGCCGTTATTAGTTTTGACGCCAATTTTTGTAAAAATTGTTGGCCAAAATTACAATTTATAAAATCACCACATTGCAAAATTTGCTCTCATCCTTTCGAAATAAATTTACAAGAACAAGAAAATTATATTTGTGCAAATTGTTTAAAAAAACCACCTTTTTTTGATAAAACTATTGCGATTTATCGTTATAATCCAACGATTGGCGGTGCCATTAGTCGTTTTAAATATGGCGATCAAACTTTTTTGGCGAAAAAATTTGCCAAGATTTTATTGCCAAAAGCCCGTGATGAAATTGCTAATTGCGACATAATTTGCGCGGTGGCTTTACATCGAAGCAAACTTAGAAAGCGTAAGTTTAATCAGGCATTGTTAATCGCGCGAAATTTAGACTCGAAGAAATTAATTTTTGATTTATTGATCCGCACTAAAAATCAAAAATCGCAAGTTCAACTTACGCAAAAACAACGTATTAAAAATATTAAAAAAGCCTTTTCTTTAAATCCAAAATATCAAAATTTTGTTAAAAACAAACATATTATTTTGGTTGATGATGTTATCACAACTTCTTCAACCGCTAACTCCTGTGCTAAAGAATTAAAAAAATTCGGTGCCAAAAAAATTACAATTTTGACGATCGCTAAAACGATTTTTTAATTATTTACTTTGTTGCATTTCTTTATTTTGTTCCATTGAAACAGCAGTGGCAGTGGCACCGACACAAGCCACACCAACCACAACAGCGACCACTGTTATTGGAACTATACCAAGTCCTAAAGCTGAAGCACACAGCACAACAGCTCCAGCTCCCGCCAGCCCTGCAACAATTGGCACTCCATATGATTTTAAATTATCTTGGAAAGTGGGTTGGGGAGTTGAATTCTCAATTTCGACTTTTTCTTTCGCTTTAAAACAACTTAAATTCATCGAATCTTTAATTTCTCTGTCTTCTAAACCCTTATTATGCTTGCCATTAAGCAACATTTGCATCATGGCACCCATGGCAACATTGAGAGATTCTTCCGCTGCATTTAAACCCTTCATCGACCCTTCGCCATCTTGACCCTTTGGATTTGCCATTATAGGAATTGCAATCATAGCTCCACTTCCTTCTTGATATGCTTGGGCTAGGCTTATCATGTCATGACCGTTAATTTTTAAAGCCTCAACGCCTGATTCTGAATCTCGCAGAGCCTTTTCAATAAGAGCGATGTCGCCGAAAAATTCTACACCTTCTTTGTGACCATCATCTGGACCAATTGTTTTAACGCCATCTAAAAACAAAACCTTATCTATTTTTCCTTTCATTGCATCCGCAACCCCTTGGTCAGAAAATAATTCTACAAGAGTCTCGTTAATAAATTTTTGCAACTCCTTAGCTTTGTTAACACTATTTGGCTCATAAACCCGAACAAAATCATAAGCTCTATTTAAAATCAAAGGAACTTTGATATTTTCATCTATTTTTTTACTATCTACTTGTTGCTGTCTCGACAATAATACTGCATAAATTTGTTGCTTAAAAATTGCTTTTAATTCATCTATTGTTTGCTTTTTTTGATCACCATTAATTGCATTTATATAATTTTCATCAAAAAGTGGATATCCAAAACCCGTAATATAAGCCCTAGTTGGTTTATCAGCTTTTTGCGCAGCCTTTTTTCCTAGATTATCATTATGAGATTGATTCAAATAAAAAGTAGTGGGGGCGATATAAGAAGACATTAAGCCATAATTTGCGTCACTTAATCTTCCACCACTAGCTTCTTTATCCGCAAAGCATTTTTGTTTAATATCCTCATCCGATAATTGCGACCCATCCGTCCCCACCAATTTAGATTTAACCGCCAATCTTACAACATTCTTTTGATCTTCTTTAATTTGTTTTATTTGCTCTGCCGTTAATTGAGAGTTATCTGAAAAAAAAGTGACAGGCTGTATAGCGTCATCATTTTTTGCTAATTCTTTTTTTACTAAATATAACGGGGAGCCATTTGGAAATGTCTGCAAGGGTGGCGATCCATTAGCTCCTTCAGATGTACAATATTTTTGATCCGAAGAAAATTGTGTAGTCGAGGAAATTGATTTATATTTTTCATAGCCCCCATAAAGATGTAAAATCTCTTTTGCCCTAGCTATTTTTGCTTCATTATTAGCGTTTGGATCAAATTCTATTATTTCAATTTCCCTGCCACCGATTTTTGAAAAAAGCAATTTTCCTGAGGCGTCAAGATATATTGTCACAATTCTAAATTTTTAATATTGTATTTTGAGGTAAATAATAATTCTAAATTCTTCATAATAATTTAACCGAAAAATTAATAATTTTATTTTAATATTAAATTACAAGAGTTTTGTTATGATCTTATCCGCCATTTTTCGATTAAATATGCTTCGATTAATTTGCGATCTGCGTCGTTTAAATCTTTGGAATAAACAATTATCTCGCCAATAAAACCTTTAAAATAGCCGTAATGTTCACCGTAATTAGTTGAAATCGAAGGTCTTCCGCCGCCAAAAGTTAATCCAGGGAAAATATTTCTTGCACTGGCACTTCCCGAATAATAATCGGTTGAATTTATATATAATTTTGGCGCTCCACTTGAATATTTTAAAGTAAATTGTATCGGTTTATTAATAGCTCTATTGTTGCTAACAACATATGGCATATTACCATTCCAATGTTCAACTGAGGCAATAAAACTTTCGCAAAGCGAAACTCCCGAACCACTGGCATTATTGCCACCATAAACAACATCACCTTGTTGTGGATAAAAAATATATTTTTGGCCAGAAACTCCAGCAACACTTCCTGATTGCATTACGCAGGGATTTGTTAAATTTTTAATCGGAAATCCCACAACAAAAACTGTAAAATTATTAATAATTGTAAATTTAGTTGTTGAGGCAATATAGTCATCAACCCCATCAAACAATAGAGCGGGAAGGTTATTGATTCCATCTTGAATATAAAGCGGTTGATAATTTAAAGTGCCTTGGACAGCGTGATTTTTATTATTCGGATTAATTAATGTTGGATTCAAATCATTCCATCTGCCGATTTCTTTTTTATCTGGAGGGTTTGCAACATTGGTAAAACTTGTTCCCGTTCCTGTCGCCAAAGAATTTTCCGAAGTAGTTTCGAGCCACAATTCCAAATTTTCCATTCCAAACATTGGAGCTTTGTCGGTCAGAGCCCTTGCGGTTGCAAGCCTCATATCGTAAACCATGTCGATGCCCTTGGAAATTCCAGCAATTAATATGCCAATCACCAAAATTACCATCGAAATTTCAATCAAAGAAAAAGCTTTTTTAAAATTATTGTTCATGATTTTTATGTTTTAAAAACATATTTTTTAAATTAAAATAAGATAATTCAACAAAACTTAAATCTCATCGTGAATGTCGCGATTTAGTCGCGACGAACCGATACGACCTCCTCCCTAAATTTGCGTAAGCAAATTTAATATTTCCAAATAAACTTTTTGTAAATTTTCAATTTCATTCACCTTCGAATATTCGTCAATTTTATGCGCTGTTTCATTAACCAAACCGATTTCAACGACTTCGGCGAAATCCTTGATAAATCTAGCGTCTGACGTTCCACCACTCGTGCTTAAAACTGGAATTTTACCGCAAATTTTTTGCGTCGCTTGTTGCACAATTTGCGCTAATTTTTTCGGCTCGCTCAAAAATGCCTCGCCCGAAATACGTTTTTCAATTTGATATTTTCCACTAAAGGCTAAACCTTCGCCACCAATGGTTTTTTGGCAAGCATATTCAACAAAATTAATTATTTCTTGGGCTTTATGTGTATCGTTGAAACGCACATTGAAAGCACACTCCGCCTCATTCGGGATCACATTCGAACCTAAATTTTGCGAAGAAATATGGGTGAATTCCAAATTGCTCGGATCAAAAAATTTAGTGCCATTATCGAGTTTTTGATCCTTCAAAATTTTGCATAAATTTATCAACATGGTGATCGGATTTAATGCGATATCGGGGTAGGCGACGTGGCCTTGCTTGCCGGTAATTTTTATTTTAAAACCGATCGATCCGCGTCGCCCAATTTTTATCATTTCGCCAAATTCTTTAGGATTGGTTGGCTCGCCGACCAAACAATAAGTAATTGGGAAATTATTTTCTTGCATCCATTGCAAAACTTTTTTGGTGCCGTTTATGCTGTCATTTTCTTCATCATTGGTAATTAAAAAACCAATTCCAAAATTAGGTTGCGGATTATTTTGTAAAAACTCAGCGACCGCGGAAACAAAGGATGCAATCGCACATTTCATATCCGATGCACCGCGTCCAAAAAGTTTGCCATCAACGATTTTTGCTTCAAATGGATCATATTGCCAAAGCGAACGCTCCCCTTCATTGACGACATCAGTATGCCCTGCAAAATAAATAGTTTGCGAAGATTTTTTAGGATTATAAATTGCGTGAAGATTGTTGACTTTGTAGGACCCATCGCCATCGAATTCAATAATTTTGCACTCAAAACCAATTTTTTGTAAAGTATTTTTTAATAATTCAATTACTTGCGGGTTATTACCGCTGTAGGACGGAATGCGAATTAATTGTTGCGAAAAATCGATTGCTGAAATCATAATTTAAAAATTACATTAAATTTATTTGTGCAAAAATAACATAAATTTTTATTTATTAAATAGCTATTTTACGATTTAATTTTTTGATTTTTTAAAATTTAGCGTTGATTTTCACTAAATAATGATTTGTAAAATTTTAATTGAACAAATTATTTTGTATCGGGAAATAAATGCCTAACTATGATCCAAACAACGCCGATAACCTTGACAAATCCAACGGTAATTAAGAAGTTTAAGGTGGTTGGATTTAAATCACTAATACAAAATTTTTCATTTCCAAGGACGCATTTTCCATTAAACCAAAGAGTTGTGAACATTGCAATTGTGAATATAACAAGATAGAACATCAAAAGGACCGACCATTGTTTTTGCATGCGTTCTTTTGAGCGAAAAGCTAAGTATTTAGATTCGCGTCTATCTAAATCTTGGGAGACTAATTCTTTCTGCTCATCGAATGTTAAATTTTCGAAATCATTTTCTTTAAAGTTTTTTAGATCGCTGGGTTTGAATTTGTTTTTCATTGTGGATTAATTGTGGGTTTAATTTTAGTTAATTACATTTTCAACTCTTTGGGCAAAATAGATTTTTATATAATCTAAATCTATTTCGGTATTCCAGTTGGCTCCTTCAATTCTTAGTAAATCCCAAGGCGAGCCTTGAGTATGAGACCAAATCGATAATTTCCCCGCGGGAATATTTCCCCATTTTTCTACAGTTTTTTCTAAAATATTTATCGCTTCTTTATCGCTAATCGATTCAATTTTATCTCGCTTGATTTCTTTAATTGCTTCAAATTTTTTGTGAACCTTTGGAAATACTGGACCATATGGCCAGAATTTAGGTTTTTCGTCAATATCGTAGATTTCTTCGATGCCATTTATCAAACAAAAACCAACAAAAAGATATAATAATTTTTGTATTTTGGTGTTATTGAATTCGTAATGATTTTTATTGCATAAAAACACGATGTCTTTGGCGATTTCAAGGGTTTTCATAGTTTTTATATTTAAAAAATTTAACTTATAATTTTGAATTATTTTAACTTATTAACAAATTTAAAATCAATAGAATTATTTATAAATTATTTTGAAATAATTCAAAGTAAATCTAAAAAATTATTAATTTTTTGCGGAATTTTTGGAATTGGAATCGAATTTTTTTACCGCCCAAACTAGTGCCACAACCCAGCCGAAAAATGTCCAACCTAGAAATAAATTTAGAACGAAAATTGCCGGGGAGTCAACGTGGTTACGAATTAAGGCGATTAAAAATGGTAAAAAGTAAATCGTAAAAATGAAAAATGAAAACAAAAAACCTTCCATAAATCGCCCCTAATTTATAAAACTAAATATCCAAAACTAATCTTCTTGGATCTTCGAGTAATTCTTTGACGCGGACTAAAAATGTAACGGCTTCTTTGCCATCGATAATGCGATGGTCGTAAGATAAAGCCAAATACATCATCGGACGGATTTTGATTTCGCCATTAATTGCCATCGGGCGGTCTTGGATTTTATGCATTCCCAAAATTCCTGATTGCGGTGGATTGATGATTGGCGTTGACATTAACGAACCATAAACTCCGCCGTTAGAAATGGTGAAAGTTGCACCAGCTAAATCTGGCAAGGTAAGTTTGCCGTCGCGGGCTTTAACGCCAAGCTCGGAAATGCCTTTTTCGATTCCAGCTAGATTTAATTTATCGGCGTCACGTAAAACTGGAACAACTAAACCTTGCGGAGAGCCAACTGCAACCCCAATATCGTAGAAATTTTTGTAAATTATATCAGTTCCATCAATTTCAGCATTAACCGCTGGAAGCTCTTTCAAAGCTACGATACAAGCTTTTACGAAGAAAGACATGAAGCCCAATTTAACGCCATGCTTTTTTTCAAAAACATCTTTATATTCCGAGCGAAGAGCCATTACCGCGCCCATATCGACTTCGTTGAAAGTGGTCAAAATCGCCGCCGTGTTTTGTGATTCTTTCAATCTTTCGGCAATTTTTTGACGAAGTTTTGACATTTTTACACGCTCTGTCGGCTTAGAACCTAATGCTTGTGGAGCATTTTGTGCAACAACAGTTTTTGCACCATTAGCGATAACATCAAGCACATCGCCCTTAGTTACGCGACCATCTTTGCCCGAACCAGCAATTGACGAGGTGTCAATATTATTTTCCGTCGCTAATTTTTTGGGAGCGGGAGAAAGTTCACGTTGCGAAGAAATTTTATTTGAAGCAACTGAAGCTTGTAAATTTGGAGTGCTTTGCGCAGAAGCCACTGGCTTGACTTGAGCCGAACCACCCTCTTGCATTAAAGCTACTAAATCGCCAACTTTAACGCTGTCACCTTCTTTAACTTTTAAATCAGAAATTACGCCATTGGCGGGGGCGTTGACTTCAAGTGTAACTTTATCGGTTTCGAGTTCGAGAATTAATTCATCGGCTTTAACCGCATCGCCAACTTTTTTGTGAAGCTTAGCAATTGAGGCTTCGGAAACTGATTCTCCAAGAGGCGGAACTTTGATTTCAATGGTCATAATTTTATGATTTATGGTTTTTATTTTTGAATTAAGGCAATTTTATTGCCAATAAAATTTTCGTCAATGGCTTTTTTATTTTTGAAAAATTTGTTTAAATAAAAAAATGAATCACCAAAATTATTTTTTTATTTATAATAAATAATTTTCTTGCTAAATATTTTTAATTGTTTTTTTATCAAATAACTAATAAAAAATATTTATTAAATGTTATGTTTAAAAAAATTGCCATTTTCTTTTTTTGTTGTTGCCACCAAAGCTAGAATTTTCGCTATTTTTTTAAATTATTTTATTAACAAATGTTTCTTCCAAATCAAAAAATAACAATAAAAATTTTCCACAAAAATCTTTTATTTTTTTTCTTAAAATCAAAATCCTTATTAGCTTTAAATCCTTGTAGCGATTGTCTTCGGACATAATTTATAAAATTTTCAACGCCACATTTATTTAAAAATTAATTTAGGAATTATATGACTATTTTACAAAACAGAATTTCGCAATTATCAACAATTATTCACGCTTGGAACGAGCTTGAAGAAGGCTCGCAAAAAAAATCGATTAATTTTATTTCGGAATTTATTGAAAGTGCCAGCTTGTTACAAAAATTAAGTGGCAACGAGACTTTGGCTTCGGAATTAAAATTATTTAACCAAAATTATCAAAAATTATTTGATAAGGATTTGAGCAAATTAGGTACTTCGGATTTGTCAGAAAAAAACGTTGAAATTCTAAATCAAATTAAAAAAATTGATGACGAAGAAATTGAGCTTTCGCATAAAAAAGAAAAAATATCTTTGTTGCTAGAACAAGAAGGCATTTCAATTCAAACTTTTCGAGAAAATTTGATTAAAGAAAGCGCCGATAAATATCCCAACGCGCATGTTAAAGTTTCATGGAATTATGGCAATTTTATTGAGCATATTGGCGAAAATTTAAGTCCAGAAAAAAAAGAAAAATTTGATAAATTAAAAACCGAATTAGCGACGACTGAAACTGATCAAGAATTTTATGAAAAATTAGTTTTACTCAATCAAATCGCCGATATTCCCGCTAATTTTGATAAATTAAAAAAGCAATTTGGACTTGATGGCATCGAAGAACATACTTTGATAAATCAAGGAACTCAATATCGTGGAAAGCTTGATGTTATTGAGTTTATCACAGAAATTGAAAATCAAAGTGGCGATGATTTATCACAAAAATCACAAAATTTTTTCATAGAAAAAAGTGAATTAAAATCGATAAAAATTGACACTAAAAAAATATCGCAAGATTTTCGAGAAACTTCATTATCACTTGAAAAATCAACTCCCGCTGGCATTGACAACCCTCAATTAACTTTAGGTTTTGAAGTTGAGAGCGTTATTCTTCCAACTAAGGGACCCAACGCCGAAGCTGAAAGGAAAGAGCAATTTTCTCAATTTGAAAAAATAAAACGTGGACTTGCCGATAATGATTCGCGAGGAAAAATGCGTAAAACTTATGGTTTTGATAGTTCCGAGATTGGCTCTAGCCCTAATGCTTTATTGCTTTTTAGCGATGATGAATTAAAGGACTTTAAAGCTCAAAATCTTGAAAAATATGGCGACAAAATTTCCGCAATTGAAAAATTTATCGAAGCAGAAAAACAAAATTATCCACAAGAAATTGTCAAATTCGACAAAGCTCTTGGCAACTTGGCGTTGCTAACAGCGGAAGAGATTCTTTTTCTCGATTTATTTTATCAACAAAAAGAAAAGGCAATTGAACATAGACTCACTATGGATGACGTTTTTGATTGGCGCGACAATCAACAAAAACAACAAGAAAAATTCTTAAAAATTTTAGAGGATATTGGTGAGAAAGGTTCTTTTTATGCCAAAACTCTCGACATGATTCGCGCCAGCGAATTTGCCATTGGCGAATTTCCGCTCGAAAGTGCGAAACAACAATTCGATGCGAGTTTAAATCATGTTAGAGTAGTCGCCAAAGAACATGATTTACGCTTGAAAGATCGTGGTATTCAAATTAATGTTGGGGCAAAATTGGGGCAAAAAACATTAAATATTTCGAGTGAAATAATTGACGAAAAATTAGAAATATTTACCGATCCACTAACAATTGCCGTTGGCACTGCGATTCAAAAAGCTTTGGAAAAAACTTTCCAAGATTATCCAATTCTTGAACGCAAAGGGCAAGGTATAATTGGGATCGAAGTCAATGTTGATCGCAAAAAAGGCTTGATTAGCGAAACCACCGGCACCGATTATTTTATAAGTTTTGATCCGCAAAAAAATCGGGAAGAAAATTTGGGATTAACCCACGATTCATCCGCCTTCCCCATTCATCGTCAAAATACCGGCAAGTCGGGAACTATTCGACTCGCTCGACTCGGAAATGATGATGAAAAAGCCGTTTTTGAAGTAAGACTTTTGGGCAATAATCCGCACGCACCCTACTTCGACGAGCACCCGCGTCAAATTTTCAACGGCGCCGAAATAACGGTGGAAATATTTACACAATATTTAGCTAAAGAGTTGGAAGGCTTGAAAATCGCGGATGGGGAGCGAAGAATTGCTATCGAAAAAGATGGTAAAATTGCAGAAATTCCCGCAATATTAAAATCATCTTTGGCGGGCTCAAGCATTGCTAAAGCTGGCGCTAACGCGATCGCTTCACCTTTAATTACACGAACATACAAATAATAATTTAAATTTATGTTTATCATTTTGCGAGGAATGTTTTCAAGAATTTAATATTTTATTAAATCTTTAAACCTCCTCGCTTACAATCAACATAAAAAACTATCTTTTAAAAAAAATTTTTTTAAATTGATAAAATTAATTTACACTAAAATGATTATGAAAATAATTTATGTTTGATTTTTTAGGTGAAGCTTTAAGAAAAATTGGAAATACTTTTAATGCAGAATTTCGTGATTTTAAAAGAGCTTTATTTTCATATTTTAAAAGTGATTCGAATTCTAATAAAACCGAACAAGATGAATCTTCTGAATTTACTTCAATTTCAGAAGATGGTGTTCCTCTTCCTAGATCTGAACAAGATAAAAAAGACTTAGAAAATCACATTTCCAATATTAAGCTTCTTGATAATCCAACATTATCCAACTATGACAGATTTATTATAACCCCAAAACTTCTAAGCATTGAAGATTTATATAAAATAGAAATTAAAGGGATAGAAAGCACCGCAAATCCATATCAAAGAATGAAATATAAAGGTAAAAGCGATCAACATAAATTTTATTTAGATAATGAGGGAAGTTTTCAATTAATTTCAGATTTAGAAAAAAATGATGCGTTATTTGGGGCTCTAATAGAAGGAGATCCAACACTAACTAAAATTACATCGCAACATAAAATTGATCTTGATATTTTGCACCAACATAAAAAAACTATAAGGCGTTCGAGTGGCTCAATTTATGGTTTAATTCAAGATCACCCAGATCAAAATGCTAAATTATTGTTCGCCATACAACATAATGATTTGGAGTTAGTTGATATTGCCTTTAAAAACGGTGCAAGCATCAAAGTTTTAACCGAAAATAAGAATATTTTTAGTTCTATTTCAAGTAACGCAGAACTGATTGATTATTTTCAAAATAAATATTTATTCACATCAGTTGAAAGCCCTAATTCAAATTTATATGATTTAAAAAAAGGATTATCTGATTTTTGGAAAACGCAAGATGGAAATGGCAATATACTTTTTTATTTAGAATGTTTGCATGGTGATGAAGATGCAATTGAAAAATTATTAAAAATTGATGATAATAAAAATAGAAAAGGTAAAGATGATTTAAAAAAAGAATTATCTGATTTTTGGAAAACGCAAGATGAAAATGGCAATACACTTTTGCATTTAGCATGTTCGCAGGGTAATGAAGATGCAATTAAAGAATTATTAAAAGTTGATGATATTGATGTTGGAATCACAAATAACAATGGTAAAATCGCATTAGAATTAATCGAAGATAAAAATTTAAAATCATCAATTTGTGCTATCGTTTTAGAAAAAGAAAACCTAAATAGACATATTCTTGCTCTTCCCAAATCTAACGCTACTCTTAAGTCTAAAATCACCGAAAAGCTACTTGGCTGGCAAACTTTAAGAAAAATACAAAATATTCTAGAACCTAACGAAAGACCTGCTATAACAGTTGAATCATTACTCAAATCACATCCCGATAGTTTAATTTTTGCTATACGTTTTAGAGGAGATTTTGCTAATGTAATTGATGCCTTTAAAAACGGAGCAAGCATTCAGACTCTTACCAGAGATAAAAATATTCTTAGTTCTATTGCAAGTAATGCAGAATTGATTAAATTTTTAAATACTGAATATATATCTAGTTTTTCAGAATCCTATTTTGGAATTTTGAAGAAGCCAGATGATTTAAAAAAAGAATTATCTGATTTTTGGAAAACGCAAGATGAAAATGGCAATACACTTTTGCATTTAGCATGCCTTGGAAACAATAGGGGTGCAATTGAAGAATTATTAAAAATTGCTGATATTGATGTTGAAATTAAAAATAACAATGGTAAAATCGCTTTTGAATTAATCGAAGATAAAAGTTTAAAATCATCAATTAGTGATATTTCAACAGCGTCCAAAGCAGGCTCTCCTTCGAAATCTCCGTTAATGACAGGTTCTCCATATGGCGTTCCTCAACTCTGTCGATAGATTTTAAAATACTCGCAAAGCTTATGAGTTCTATTTCTTCTTCATGGATTGTGTCTCTCCTTTTTTCAAAACACTCGCAACATCAACTAGTTCTATATTGTAAATTATGCACTGAAAAATCTTAATTGCGGTGGAGTAAAAGATTCGGCACGATTAACTGTGGTTGATGGTTTATCAAGTTCCCACGGCGATTGACCTTTCTCATATTTCGGCATAATCGGCTTAAATAAAATTTCGGAGTTATGATTTTGCGGAGTTAAAGTTGGATGACTTTCATAAGAGTTTAACTTTTTATATGAATTTAATGTTGAATAAAAGGATTTTAAATCTAATTCTATTGGCGATTTACCTTCGGGATAAATTGGAAGAAATGCCAATCTTTTATTATTTGAAAATAAAGGAATTTGACTGGTAAAAACATCTAATTCAGTTGATGATTTAACCGCAACATCTTCTGTAAGTAAAGGAGTTGTACTTAGGGGCTTTGATGTCATTTCTTCAGATTTAAAAACTCCGACTAATTTCAAATCTTCAATTTTTTCTTGATGCGATAAATAAATTTCTTGAGAAGGATAAATTGATATTTGAGCCGACAAATCTTCATCAAATTTATTTTGAGAAAAACAATTTTTAAAAACTCCAACAATGGCTTTTCTAATTTTTGATAAAACCCACGGACCCAATGAAATAAGCTTGCTTGGATTGGTTTTTTTATCTTTATTTTTTTTTGTTTGCAACGACTCTTCCCCGACTATCGCTTTCTTTTAAATTAGTGGCAAAATTACTAAAAATTTCTTGCAATTTTTTAACAGATTCCGTTGATTTATCGCTTTTTTCTTCAATTTCTTGACAAATTTTATCAACCGTTAAATGTAAATTTTCAACAATTTTTGATAATCTATCTTGCCTTAAATTCGCAGATTTTTTTGATAATCCGTAAGAAATTAATGGCACGATTGGAATAATTGAACCAATTACCGAATTAACAATAAAATTGGTGGTTTCAGCAAATGATGAAAATCTTGAGAAACCCTTTTCAGTTGCGGATAGACTAGCTCCTGAAAAATAAGATAACATGCGATAAATCCCCGGATTATCTTTTTTTTTCGATTGGTCAAATACAAATTCTAAACCAAATTTTTCCTTAAAATCTTCTTGCATTTTTTTGGTTGCCGATTCTAATTTATTAACAAAATGCGAAGATAAATATCCAAGATTTGCGATATTTCTTTTAGCTTGTGATTCCCCCTATAGAAGAGGCTCCAATCACCCCAATCGCACAAGCAATTCCCGCAATTGGTGAAGCAAAAAAATTTAACAATAAAGCGCCCGAAAGACCAGCAACGTTAAAAATCGCAACGTTAAATCTGGTATCAAATTCCTTAGCTAAATTTTCTTGATTCCAATTTTGCAATGATTTTAAAAAATCTATTTTAGGATTTTTATGATTGGAAATTTTTTCTTGATAAAATCTTTTAAAAATATTGACAACATTGGCTTGATAAGCATCGCCTAAAAATGATTCTTCAAGATTTGCGATTAATTCATCATCGGATTTAGCACCAAGACCTCGTAAAAAATCTTGCTTTAAAGAATTAATTTCAACACTTAAAGAATTTTCAGAATTTCTCATATAAATTATATTATTAACAAATTAATAATATAATTTATAAGAGTTATTTTTTTTGTTCCTTAATATATTTTATTTTTTTAAAAATATAAAATATATTGCTTCACTTTGTTGCAATTACGAATTTAAAGTTTCATCAATTAATTTCTTTTGCTCACGCGAATGATAAGAGCCGTAACCCGTTGCTGGAGAAGCGCTGGCGATTCTACCAACATATTTTGCACGCGAATTTTTGTGTTTATTTGCAATTAAAACTTCTTCGATTAAATCATCGACAAATTTCCACGCACCCATATTTTTAGGCTCTTCTTGGCACCAAATAATTTCAGCATTTTTATATTTTTTTACTTCATTGGCTAATTCTTGAGCCGGAAATGGATAAAGTTGTTCGAGACGAATAATCGCTACATCATTGATTTTACCCGCTTCACGTGCTTCGATTAAATCATAATAGACCTTTCCTGAACATAAAATCAAGCGACGAATTTTGTCATCGGCACTTAATTTATGAGTTTCAGGGATTAAAGTTTTAAAATTTTCGACCGTAAATTCGCTTAATTTTGAAACCGCCATTTTATGACGAAGTAGCGATTTTGGCGACATCACGACCAATGGTTTACGATCTTTATTATGAATTTGACGACGCAATACGTGGAAAAAATTGGCTGGATTGGTAATGTTAACGACGCGTAAATTATTATCGGCACAAGCTTGTAAATAACGTTCGAGTCGCGCCGAAGAATGTTCTGGCCCCTGCCCTTCAAAACCATGAGGCAGTAGCATTACCAAACCTGATTTGCGCAACCATTTTACTTCAGAAGAAGCCACAAATTGATCAAAAATAATTTGAGCACCATTAGCGAAATCACCAAATTGAGCTTCCCAAATTGTTAAAGCATTTGGCGCCGAAAGTGAATAACCATATTCAAAGCCCATCACCCCATATTCGGACAGCACCGAATCATGAACTTCGAAATGTGCTTTATCAGAAATTGCTTGATAAATATTATGTCTTTGTGCAGTTTTGGCATCGTGTAAAATTGAATGGCGATGAGAGAAAGTGCCTCGCCCAGCGTCTTGCCCTGTTATTCTAACCACATGGCCCTCATTAATTAAAGTAGCAAAAGCCAAACTTTCTGCCGTACCCCAATCAATTTCTTTGCCATCTTCGACCACTTGTTTTCTGGCTTCAACTTGACGAATAATTTTTGGATTGGCGTTAAAATTTTGCGGAATTGCGGTTATTTTTGTATTTAATTCTTTGATTATTTTTTCTGAAACTGCTGTTTTTGAAATTGAATTATCGCCATCTTTAATATGCGACCAATCACCTTTTAACCAATCAGCCTCTAAGGCTTTAAAATTTTGTGCTTTGTTAAATTCATCATTCAACAACACTTCAAAATCATTGACTAATTTTTCATATTCAGCTTGAGAAATTGAATTTTCATTCAACAATTTTTGTGAATAAATTTTCTCGAGTGAAATTTGATCTTTGATTTTATTATACATAATTGGTTGGGTATAAAGAGGTTCGTCGCCTTCATTATGACCATATTTACGATAACAAATTATATCAAGAACAACATCTTTTTTAAATGTTTGACGATATTTGCTAATGATTCCAGAAATTTTCACCACCGCTTCTACATCATCGCCATTAACATGGAAAATTGGAGCGTCGATTGATTTTGCTAAATCCGAAGCATATTGCGTGCTTCTAGAGTCTGTAGGATTAGCGGTAAATCCGATTTGGTTATTGATAATAATATGGATTACTCCGCCCGTATCATAACCCGCCGTGCCGTTCATAACTAAACTTTCAGCCACCGAACCTTGACCAGCAAAAGCCGCATCGCCGTGAATTAATAAAGCTAAGGCTTGAGTTCTTGACGCATCTTGCATTAAATCTTGCGTAGCACGGACTCTTCCCGCCACCACGGTGTTAACAGCCTCAAGGTGCGAAGGATTGAACGCCAAAGATAAATCGATTTTATTGCCACCGATTTCTCGAGTCGAAGAATAGCCCATGTGATATTTAACGTCGCCCGATTTGGTGATTGACTCCGGAATTCCCGGCGTGCCTTGGAACTCAGATAAAAGGCGATGGTAAGGCTTATTCATTACTCCTGTTAAAGTATTAAGACGACCACGATGAGCCATCCCAATAATAATTTTTTTCACTCCACTTCGTGCCGAAGCATCGATGATTTTTTCAACCGCACAAATTGAAGATTCTCCACCTTCAATCGAAAATCTTTTAGCTCCAGGGAAGCGTTTATGCAAAAATTGTTCGAAACGTTCAGTGCGAATTATTTCTTGTAAGATTTTGTGTTTTTCAGTTTTTGAAACTGCTTCAAAAGCACTATTTTCAACCTCGCGCGTCAACCAATCTTTTTGTTGTTGATCACGAATATATTCAAATTCTAGGCCAATTGTGTTGCAATAAATATGATTTAAATTGGCGATCGCTTGGTTTAATTTAATTTTTTGTCCACCATAATTAACTTCTTTTTCTAAATCAGAATTATCGATGTCGTTATTTTTTAAATCAATTTCGGCAACATATTTAGGCGGAGTTAAGCCAAGAGGATCAAGGTTTGAAGCCAAATGTCCAAATCTTTTATAATTGGCAATTAAATTTTGCAAACGAATATTTAAATCTTTTGAGGCAATTTGATTTGGGGCTTTGGCATCTTTTTTCGGCAATTCTTTTGGAGAATTTGAAGAAATATCATAATCTTGTGAGCCTACAACCTTAAGGTTTCTCTTGCCCCAAGATGGACCATTATAATCAGACAAAATCGCTTGCACTTCGTCATGATTTTGCGAAAAAAATTCTGCCCAAGAAGCGTCGACCGAAGCCGGATTTTGTGAATATTTTTGATAAAGCTCGTTGATAAAAACAACGTTAGCACTAAAGAAAGGAGTAGTGTTTTCAAGCTGTTGCGACATATTTAAATGTTTAAGTTTTTAATAATTTTTGCTAATTTTAATTTTTTGAAACTTAATTGCAACCTTCGAGAGTTTTTGGGGGAAATTTGCAATTTAACCTGAGAAACAAAGATATATTTAAATAATAAATCAAAAACATTATTTTGAATTTTTGATTTGATTTTCTTCGAGATTTTTTTTAACATTGGCGTGGGTTTTTATTTGTTGGTGTATTAATTTTATATTTTTACAAAATTAAATTCAGGCAAATTAATGAATATGGTAGCGGAGGAGGGA
>SXGQ01330880.1_pt1 | contig 19034 bp, 19 predicted proteins | sample 3178371 | NCBI WGS metagenome assembly SXGQ01 (sample SAMN11356859, study PRJNA531348) | freshwater metagenome | isolation source: freshwater sample F1-20 | place: China: Fuxian Lake, Yuxi | collected 2017-12-25 | reverse complement strand
CCCTTCCACAAGGGCCGCATCATCGACCTCAGCTACACCGCCGCGCTGAAGCTGGACGTGCTGCGCGGCGTGGCGCCGGTGGAGGTGCGGCGCATCACGCACGCCGAGATCCGCGCCGGCACCTGGGTGCAACCGGCCGGCGAACCCACGCCGGTGTTCGTGCCCGACACACCGCCCGGCGCACCGCAGCGCGAAACCACACCCACGCCCGCCAACAACGCCGCAGGCTACTGGCTGCAGTTCGGCGCGTTCGCCAAGCTCGACGGCGCCGAGGGCCTGCGCCAGCGCGTGGCCGAGGCGGACCTCGGCATGCTGCCGCTGCTCACCATCGTGCGCGAGGCGGGGCTGCACCGGCTGCGTGCCGGCCCGTTCCCCACCCTCGACGAGGCCCGCGCGCAGGCCGACAAGCTCCGCACCGAGCACGGCGTGGACTCCAGCCTGGTGGAGAAGCGCTGAAGGGTCAGCGCCCGCCGCCGACGTCCAGCATGGCGCCGACCGTGTAGCTGGCGGCATCGCTGAGCAGCCAGGCGATGGCCTCGGCGATCTCCTGCGGGCGGCCCAGCCGCTGGATGGGAATGGTGGTGGCCACGCTGTGCGGGTCCAGCCCGCTGTCGGCGTGGATGTCGGTCTCGATGACGCCGGGCCGCACGCCGATGACGCGGATGCCCTCGCCGATCAGCTCGCGGGCCAGGCCCTTGGTGAGCACGTCGATGGCGCCCTTGGTGGCGGCGTAGTCCACGTAGATGCCACCGGAGCCGCCCTCCACGGCGCGCGAACTCAGGTTGACGACGGCCCCGCCCGCGCCGCCCTGCGCCGTGCTCATGCGCCGCGCGGCGTGCTGGGTGCACAGCATCGTGCCGATGACGTTGACGTCGAACACCCGCCGCCAGCGCGCGGGTGTCATGCCCGCCAGCCGCCCGGCCGGGGCCACGATGCCGGCGTTGTTCACCAGGCCGGCCAGCCGGCCGCCTTCGGCATCCAGCCGCTCGAACATGGCGGCCACCTGCGCCTCGTCGGCCACGTCGGCCTGCAGCGTGAGCGCGCGGCGGCCGAGACTGTGCAATCTGCCCGCCAGCGCTTCAGCCGCGACGCTATCCTGCGCATAGTTGATGGCCACATCCCAGCCGGCCGCGGCGCAACGCAGCGCCGTGGCGGCCCCGATGCCCCGAGAGCCCCCAGTGATCAAGACCCATGTCGTCATGCGCGGCATTGTGGCCGGTCAGAACAGAGCTCGGCCCCTGCTCCCTGTTCCATGGAATTCCTTGACGTCCCGACGGTCCTGAAGGTCAGCGCCCTCTTCAATGTGATGGCGGCCGTGGCGTGGCTGACGCTCGCGCAGACCTTCCGCATCGCGCCCCGCGCCGGGCGGCTGATGGCGGCGGCGCACCTGCTGCGCATCGTGTCGCAGGGCTGCGGCGACTGCACGGCCGCCTGGCCCCTGGCGTTGCGCCTGGCCGTCACCGAGTACAGCCTGCTGGCCTGCACCACCGTGCTGATGCTGGCGCTGCGGCGCATGCTGCGCAGCCGCAGGCGCGCTCGCGACATCGCCTGGATCGGCGGCCTGGCCGCCGCGGGCATCGCCGCCGGCCTGGCCAGCGGCTCGGCCACCGGGCCGCAACTCGCCGGCACGCTGGGCGCCACCGCGATGGCCGCGCTGGCCGTGCGCGAGGTGCTGCGCGGCATCGGCCAGCGGCTGTCCGGCCCGATCACGCTGGCCATGACCCTGCCGTTCGCGGCCCTGGCCGCGCTGGGCCTGGCGCATGCGGCGGAGCTGGTGCTGGTGCCAGGCTGGGCCGAGCACATCCGCAGCGGCGACCTGCCCCGGCCGGGCCGCGCGGTGATGTGGTTCGCCGTCACGGCCAGCATCACGCTCAGCCTCATCGCGCTGATGATCTGGCGCCTGGTCACGCGCATCCAGCACCTCACCTTCCGGGACCCGCTGACCGGCGCGCTCAACCGCCGCGCGTTCGAGCAGGCGCTGGCCGACGCCCAGGCTCAGCTTCAGCGGGGCCACGGCTTCGCGCTGGCGATGATCGACATCGACCACTTCAAGCGCATCAACGACCAGCACGGCCATGCCGCGGGCGACGCTGCGCTGCAGCACTGCGTGCGCATCTGGCAGGCCAGCCTGCGGGAGGTGGACCGCCTGGGCCGCCTGGGCGGCGAAGAGTTCTGCGTGCTGCTGCCCCTGGCCGCGCCCGGCGACCTGGCCACCGCCGCCGGCGTGGTGGAGCGGCTGCGTGCCAGCCTCGCCGCGCAGCCGCTGCCGTGGCAGGGCCAGGACTTGCCCCTCTCGGCGAGCTTTGGCGTGGCGCTGCCGGTCGTGGGCGATGCGCAGGGCGAGGTGGCGCTCGTCCGCGCCGATGCGGAGCTGTACCGCGCCAAGGCCGAAGGCCGCAACCGCGTCTGCGTGGCGCTGCACCTGGCGGAGCCGGCGCCCCCATGATCACCGTCGCGCAAACCCAGACCCTGCTGGCCGCCATCATCGGCGTGGCCAGCGTGGCCACGCTGGTGTGGCTGGCGATGGCGCTGATCGCGCGCATCGCGCCGCGTGCGTCGCTGGGCATGGCCTGCGCCAACGCCACCGCCGCCGCGTCGCTCGCACTGAACGCGCTGCGCGGCGTGCTGCCCGATGCCGTCACCCATTGGCCGGGCGACATCCTCGCCATCACCTCCTTCGCACTGCTGGCCGCCACGGTGCCGGCCATCAACAAGCGCCGTTTCGCCTGGAAGCCCGGTGCCGCCGTGGTGGTGGCCTGCGGGCTGCTGTTGCTGGCCCAGCCCTACGGCGGCGACCTGCGCTGGCAGGGCCGCATCGTCGACATCGCCGGCGCGGGGCTGACGCTGGCCGCCGGCCTCTCGGTGTGGCGCAGCCTCGGCACCACCGCCCGCGGGCGCCGCACGCAGCTGCCGGTGGCGCTGCCGCTGCTCCTCATCGCCGCGCTGATGGCCATCCGCGGGCTGGACACGCTGGTGCACCCCGACAGCGCGCTGGACATCCGCGCCCCCACCGACTTCAACCTCGCCTTCCTGTGGTCGGCCCTGGTGCTGACGCTGCTGCAGAACGCGACGCTGGCCTTCCTGGTTCTGACGCACCTCATCGACCGCATCGAGCGGCTGCTGGAGCGCGACCCGCTGACCGACACGCTGAACCGCCGCGCGTTCGACCAGTCGCTGGACCGCGCCCACGCCTGGCTCGCACGCGGCCGCGGCTATGCGCTGGTGATGATCGACATGGACCGCTTCAAGCAGCTCAACGACACCCTGGGCCACGCGGCCGGCGACGCCGCGCTGCGCCAGATGGTGAAGGAGCTGCAGCCCTGCCTGCGCGAGGTGGACCGCTTCGGCCGCCTGGGCGGTGAGGAGTTCTGCGTGTTGCTGCCCGACACCGACATCGCCGGCGCCGCGCTGGTCGCCGAGCGCATGCGCATGCTGGTGGACCAGGCGCCCCTGCGCTGGCTGGAGCAGGACTGGCCGCTGAGTGCCAGCTTCGGCATAGCCGAGGCCGAGCGGGGCGACGCCGACGCCAGCGCCGTGCTGGCCCGGGCCGACGCAGCGCTGTACCGCGCCAAGCACCAGGGCCGCAACGTCGTGCAGGCCTGACGGCCCGGCCGCGGGAACTCGCCGCGGCGCGCTGCCACTGAAGGGCACCGCCGCGCCAGGGTCGCGGCTTCAACGCCTGCCGCCGCCATGACCGAACTCGCCGCCCCCACCGCTGCCGACACCGACCACGCCAAGGAAGCCCGCAACGAACGCCTGAACGCCATCGTCGCCGTGACGGTGGCGGTGCTCGCCACCTTCCTGGGCATCTGCAAGGTGAAGGACGACAACATCGTCCAGTCCATGCAGCAGGCGCAGGTCGACAAGCTGGACTACTGGGCCTACTTCCAGGCCCGCACCATCCGTGCCGACGTGGCCGAACAGGCCGCCACGCAGCTGGAGCTCGCCAGGGCCGGCGCACCGGCCGCGCAGGCGGCGGCCTACGACCAGGCCATCGCCACCTACCGCGCCAAGGCGGCCGACCAGCTCAAGAAGCGCGACGAGCTGCGCGTGCTGGCCGAGACGGCGCAGGCGAACTACGAGACGCTGAACAAGCGCGACGACCAGTTCGACCTGTCCGACGCGCTGCTGGCCATCGCCATCGCCCTGCTCGCCGTGACGGCGCTCACACACCTGTGGTCGCTGTTCGTCGTGGCCATGGTGCCCACGGTGGCCGGCGTGGTGATGGGCATGGCCGGGCTGATGAACCTCGCCATCCATCCGAACATGCTGTTCAAGCTGTTGTCGTAGATCCCCCTGCCTCGGCGGGTCAATCTGCCCATCTGCGGGTCGAGGCGGGTGGCGGCATTGGGTACCGTCGCTGCCGCGCGCACGCGATAAGGACCGAGCGCTCGCGCACGAGAATGGACGTGCTCGGCCGATGAAAGCAGTCATGGTGTGTCTGGAGAAGCGCGCGGTCGTTGCCGCCTCGTCGTTGTGGCTCACGCTCGCGGCGCATGCGCAGAGCCCCGCCCCCGCCGACCCGTTCGCAGGCGGCGGCTGTGTCGCGCGCGCGGACGTCGCGCCGTTCCTCGAACAGCACGAGGGAAAGATCCTGTTCAGCTTCGAGGGGAACCTGCTGTTCAACAGCTACGCGGAGGACACCCGGCTCAGCTTCGTCCGGTACCGAATGGCCCAGGGGTTCCGCACGGCCTTGCTGGCACGCGACCGCGCCATAGACCCCAACCACCCGGACGACAAGAGCAAGGTGTGCGTCCTCTTCACCGGCGATGACCGGGGTTCGATTGCCAACCCACGGGAGGGCCTCGACGGCACGATCTGGTGGTACCAGGACTACGAAGAAGAGAACGCGATCGCCCGCTGCAAGCAGCTGCGCCCCACCATCTACTCGATCTGGAGTTCACAGCTGGAGGAGTTCGGCGGAAAACGGACGAAGCGGGCGGACGTGCTCGCCGTCGCGGACTTCTATACCGAGAACAGCGCGGAGGGCGCGAGGCGCAAGCAGCAAGCGTTCATGGAGAGCCTGTCGACGCGGGACGGCGATGGCTGGTGCGCGTCGCCGGCCTACCTCAAGAACCAGGCCATCTCAGACAACCGCAAGCTGGTCGCGCTGCTGACAGGCAAACGCTTCGAGTTCCAGAAGAAGGTGGTCGCCGAGCCGGCGGTGCTGCTCGCGCTCTACGTGTCTCGCCAAGCCGGCCCGAAGTCGCTGGGCTGGACCTTGCACATCGTCCAACCCAGCGGCGCCACCTACCGGCTGGCGACAGGGCATGGCTTCAAGCACTGCGACGAGTGCTTCGCCACGCCGAAATAGCACGGACGCCAGCCGCTCAAGCAGCGACCGAGCTCCCGCCCTCACCACACCTTGCAATGCTGCCCCGCCGGCTTCACCAGCTTGGCGCCGGGCTTGCACGCGAACGCCTTCTCGAACTTCGGCATGTTGACGACCACGCCGTTGATGCGCCACTTGGCCGGGGAATGCGGGTCGATCTTGGCCTGCACGCGCAGCGCCTCGGGGCGGGCGTCGGCGCAGTCCCACTGCGCGAAACCGACGAAGAAGCGCTGCTCGGGGGTCAGGCCGTCGCGGCTCTCGCCGGGCTGGCCCTTCATGTGCGCCTTCCACGCTTCCCACGCCAGCACCAGGCCGCCGAGGTCGGCCAGGTCTTCGCCCAGCGTGAGCTGGGAATTGATCCTGATGTCGTCCACCACGGGGTAGGTGGCGTACTGGTCGGCCACGCAGGCGGCGCGCTTCTCGAACTCCCGGCCGTCCTTCTTCGTCCACCAGTTCTTCAGGTTGCCCTGCGCGTCGAACTGGCGGCCTTCGTCGTCGAAGCCGTGCGTCAGCTCGTGGCCGATGGTGCCGCCGGTGTTGCCGTAGTTGGGCGCCTCGTCCAGCTTGGGGTCGTACAGCGGCGCCTGCAGCACGCCGGCGGGGAAGTTGATGTCGTTCATCTGCGCGTCGTAGTACGCGTTGACGGTCTGCGGCGTCATGCTCCATTCGCCGCGGTCCAACGGCTGGCCGATCTTGGCCAGGCGGCGCTTGGACTCGAACACGTTGCCACGCACCCCGTTGCCCAGGAAGTCGCCGCGCTGCACGGCAAAGGCCGCGTAGTCGCGCCAGCGGTCGGGGTAGCCCACCTTGTTGACGATGGCCTGGAGCTTGGCGTGCGCGCGAGCCTTGGTGCCGTCGCTCATCCAGGCCAGGCTGTCGATGCTGCGCGCCATCGCGGCCTCGATCTCGTGCGTCATCTGCACGGTGGCCTCCTTCAGCTCGGGCGTGAAGTTGCGTGCCACGAACTCCTGGCCGAGCGCCTCGCCGAGCTGCAGGTCCACCAGCTGCACGCAGCGCTTCCAGCGGGGCTTGAGCTGCGGCGTGCCGGTGAGCGTCTGGCCGTAGAAATCGAAGTTGGCCTGCACGAAGGCGTGGTCCAGCGCCGGCGCGAGGCTGCTGGCGAGCTGCCAGCGCAGGTAGGCGCGCAGGTCGTTCAGGCTCATCGCGTTCAGGCGCGTGTTCATGGCCTTGAAGAACGCGGGCTCGGTGACGTTGTAGCGCGCATGCCAGGGCGCGGTGCCCAGCGCGGCCTGGTAGACCGACCAGTTGAAGCCGGGCGTGAGCGCCTGCAGGCCCTTGGCGTCGACGGCGTGGAAGGTCTTGTACGGGTCGCGCTTGTCCACCTTGCTGAGCGACGCGCGGGCCAGCGCGGTCTCGGTGCTCAGCACGCTGCGGGCCGAGGCCTTGGCCGTGGCGGGCGACTCGCCCAGCAGCTCGAACAGGCGGGCCACGTGGGCCTCGTAGGCGGCGCGGATCTTCAGCGTCTTCTCGTCGCGCTTGAGGTAGTAGTCGCGGTCGGGCAGGCCCAGGCCGCCGGCGTAGGCGAAAGAGATCTGGCGCGTCGCGTCGGCAAAGTCCTGCCCCGCACTGAAGCTGAAGAACAGCCGCTCGTTGCCCGCCGCGTGGTGCAGCTCGGCCAGCACGGCCGGCAGGTCGCGCTTGGCCTGGAGGGCGGCGATGCGGTCCAGCAGCGGCTGCAGGCCCTTCAGGCTGGCGGCCTGCACGGCGCCTTCGTCCATGCAGGACGCGAAGTAGTCGCCCAGCTTGGCCTGGTGGGCGCTGCGCTCGCCGCCCGCCGTGCCGTCGGCCAGCTTGTTCAGCACGCCCCACAGGTAGCGCTGGTTCTCGTTGGCCATCTTGGCGTAGACGGACCAGCGCGATTGGTCGGCCGGGATGGGGTTGGCCTTCGTCCAGGCGCCGCAGGCATAGCGGTAGAGGTCGTCGCAGGGGTCGGCGCCGCGGTCCATCGCGGTCACGTCCAGGCTGGGCGTGTAGGGCAGCGCGTCCAGCGGGGTCTCGTCGGCGGCGTGGGCCAGCGTGGTGGCCAGCAGCAGCGGCAGCAGCAGTCGTTTCATGACGGTGGGCGGGTGTGGAGTGGCGCGATTGTGGGTGCACCGGCAGGCGCAGCCAGTGGGCATGGCGCTACAGCCGGCGCCCGTCGGCCGTGGCCGCGATGAGCTGGGCCAGGCGGCGATCGCGGGTGGCGTCCTGCTTGGCCGCGAGCACCCAGCGCAGCATCGCGCGCTTCCAGCCCGGTGGCTGGGCCTCGAAGAAGCGCCACGCGGCCTTGTCGGCCTTGAATTGCCTGGCAAGCGCGGGGGGCAGCACGGGTTCGTCGTCCTGCTCGTAGGCGTAGACGACGGAGCGCTTCTCGTGGCGCTTGGCGTAGGCTGCCAGGCCCGCGGGCTGCATGCGGCCCTCCGCCGTGAGCACGGCCACGCGGTCGATGTTGATGCGGCTCCAGATGGAGGTGTCGCGGCGCGGCGTGAAGCGGATCTGGTAGCGCTCGTCGTCGACGCGCTTGCGCACGCCGTCGATCCAGCCGTGGCACAGCGCCTCGTCCACCGACTGCGGCCACGTCATGCTGGGCGTGCCGCTGCCCACCTTGTGAAAGCCCACAATCAACTCGCGCGCCGTGGCGCCATGCTGGGCGAGCCAGGCGCCGAACTCGGCAGGGGTGGCGAAGTACGTGGGCGCGTGAGGCGGCATCATGGGCGCATTCTGTGCTTCCCTATCCCGCCCGACGATGACTGACACCCTGCTCCTGCTTGTCCCGATTGCCGACGACCACAAGGCGCTGCTGACGGCGCGCTTTCGCGTCATCGAGGCGCCCACCCCCGCCTCACGCGCGGCGGCACTGGCCGCGCACGGCGGCGAGATCGACCTGGTGCTGACCAACGGCGCCACCGGCTTCACGGCCGCCGAGATCGCCGTGTGCCCACGGCTGCAGCTGCTGTCGGCGCTGGGCGCCGGCTTCGAGAACCTGGACGTGGCCGCCGCCAAGGCCCGCGGCGTGGCCGTGAGCAACGGCGCCGGCACCAACGACGATTGCGTGGCCGACCACACGCTGGCGCTGCTGCTGGCCAGCGTGCGCGCGCTGCCGCAGCAGGGGGCCGCGCTGCGCGCCGGCATCTGGCGCGACGACCTGCCGCTGTTCCCGAACTTCACCGGCCGGCGCCTGGGCGTCATCGGCCTGGGCACCATCGGCCGCAAGCTCGCGGCGCGCGCAGCGGCGTTCGGCATGGTGATCGGCTATCACAACCGCCGCCCGCGCCCCGAGGCGGGCGACGCGCTGCAGTACTTCGACACCGTCACCGGGCTGGCCACCTGGGCCGACGACCTCGTCATCGCCACACCCGGTGGCGCGGCCACCAAGCACATCGTCAACGCCGAGGTGCTGGCCGCGCTGGGCGCGGGCGGGCACGTCGTCAACATCGCACGCGGCTCCTGCCTGGACACCGCCGCGCTGGCCGCCGCGCTGCAGGCCGGCACCATCGCCGGCGCCGCGCTGGACGTGTACGACGGCGAACCGCAACCGCCGCAGGCGCTGCTGGGGTTCGACAACGTGATCCTGACGCCCCACGTGGCGGGCTGGTCGCCGCAGTCCATCCGCGCGACGGTGGTGAACTTCATCGCCAACGTGGACGCGCTGCGGCGCGGTGAGCGGCTGCCGACGCCGCTGTAACGCGGCCGCCCTTCAACCCTGGCGGCGCTGCTCCAGCACGACGGTTTCGGGCATGGGGTCGTAGCAGCGCTGGCTGCCTGCCTCCAGCGCCCGCTCGGCAGCCTGGCGCCCCCGCGGCGCGGCCCGCATGTGCTCGAACGCCAGCGCGTCATCCGCAGACGTGTCCTGCCAACGCGGCTCGGCGCCCAGTTGCCAGCGGCAGCGCCACTGCGCGCGCTGCACGAAGGCGCTGAGGCTGTCGGAGCCGAACGGCGGCCGGGTGGGTTCGAAGCCGTGGTCCGGCTCGTCGGCAAAGCGGGTGGCGCCCCCCGCCATGGCGTCCTGCGGAAACGCGCTGAACACCGGCTCAGGCCCCCAGCGGCGGGTCGCCTGCGACGGGCGGCGGCCCAGTGCAGACAGCAGCGGCCGGATCAAGGTGGTCATGGGCTTCATTGATGCACCTCCGTAGGGCATGCCGCGCAGGGGACGGGCCGATGAAAAGGGTCTGGAGAGCAGACGCTGTCTGGCTCCAGATTGCGACAGGTTTGACCGCCGCTCGAACTCAGGGTTTGCGCGCAATGTCCCGCATCACGGCGACGAATCCCCAGTTCAAAGGCCACCGGCCCTTGCTGCTGCAGCGCAGCAACCCTTTGCGCAACCGTTGCGGGCCTGCGGTGTAGGTCCTGACCTGCGCGCCAGCCGACCGTCGGCTGACGCCCGCGCCGGCCCCTGCGGCGCAGCATCAAGGCTTGCCGCTGCTGGAGCTTCACATGCCCACACCCGCCCTCATCCCCGCTGCCGAGCTGGCCCTCCAGGCCAAGACGCCGTTCCCCGGCGCGTCTGCCGCGTACGAGCAGGCTCGCCAGGCACTGCTCGCCGAGGAGATCGAGTTTCGCCGCCACCAGAGCCGCCTGGCCGCCCAGCGCCGCGCGCTGCCGCCCGGCCCGGTCATCGCCAGGGACTACCGCTTCAAGGACGAGCAGGGCTTCGACGTGGGCCTGGCCGCGTTGTTCGGTGACAAGGACACGCTGGTCACCTACTTCTGGATGTACGGCCCCGAGCGCGAGCGCCCCTGCCCGATGTGCACCAACTGGCTGGGCTCGGTGGAAGGCAACGCGGCCGACATCAAGCAACGCGTGGCGCTGAAGATCCTCGGTCGCTCACCCGTGGAGCGGCAGTACGCCTTCGCCCAGCAGCGCGGCTGGCGCGACCTGAACTTCGTGCAGACCGTGGGCGACGACTACGCCCGCGACCTGGGCCTGCTGCAGGAGGATGGGGAGTACCCGGCGCTGATCGTCTTCAAGCGCGATGGCCGGGAGGTACGCCTGTTCTGGGCCAGTGAAATGACGAAGGACATGGCCGATCCCGGCCAGGACCCGCGCGATGCGCCGGACATCGCCGCCCTGTGGAACCTCCTGGACCTGACGCCGGAGGGACGCGGGACGGATTGGTATCCGAAGCTGCAGTACTGAGTGGTTGCGCGGCCGCCGCAGGCAGGTCAGACTGCGCGGCCTCTGCCCCTCGCTGCCGCCACGCGGCGTGCCGATGAACGAGCCTGCCGCACCCGCTGTACGCCATCCCCGCTTCTCCCGCCTCGTCGAGCAGGCCGGCCACCCGCTCATCCTGGCGTGCGCTGGGCTCGCCTGGTGGCATGCCGGCCGGCATGACGGCACGACGCTGGCGGTGCTGGTGGCCGTGCTGTCGCTGACGGCCCTGCTGGAAGCCCTCATCCCCGCCATGCCGCAATGGCGCGTGGGCGTGGGGGCACGCGCGCGGCTCATCGCCGTCTATCTGTTGGGCCTGGTGGTGTCGACCGCGCTGATCGCGGCCTACCAGGGCCTGTTGGTGCCCACGCTGGCAGACGTGCGTGCGCAGGTGGGCATGCTCGCCTGGCCGCATGGCTGGCCCAAGCCGGCGCAGGCGCTGCTGCTGTACTTCCTGTCGGACCTCCTCTACTACTGGGCACACCGCGCCATCCACCGCTGGCCTGCGCTGTGGCGGCTGACGGGCTACGGCTTCCACCATGGTTTCCAGAACCTGCACGCGATGAATGCCGGCGCCAACCGCCCGTTCGAGCTGGTGGTGCTGGTGCTGCCGCTCATCCTGCTGGCCGCAGCCACCGGCGCGGCGGGCGAGGCCGTGGGGCTGGCCGGCGTGCTGCTGCTGACAAACGCGACGCTGGTGCATGCCAACGTGCGCATGGACACCCCGCTGTTCAACCTGCTGGTCACCAGCAGCAGCCAGCACCGGCGCCACCACTCGGCGGTGTTTGCCGACAGCAACACCAACTACGCGTGCAACGCCATCCTGTGGGACCGCTTGTTCGGCACCTTCAGCCACGGGCCGGTGACGCAGACCGGCATCGGCCCGACACAGCCGCCGCTGTGGCAAATGTTCCTGCTACCCTGGCGCGAGCCGGCGGACGCCGACACCGTGGCCTCACGCCGTCAGGCCACGCCGCCGTCCACGTAGGCCGCCAGGTGCCGGCCCGTCAGCGTCTTTTGCTTCGCTTTCACCAACGCCGCCGGCGTGCCCTCGAACACCACCTTGCCGCCTTCATGCCCCGCACCGGGGCCGAGGTCGATGAGCCAATCGGCATGCGCCATCACGGCCTGGTGGTGCTCGATGACGATGACGGATTTGCCCGCGTCCACCAGCCGGTCCAGCAGTGCCAGCAGCTGCGCCACGTCGGCGAGGTGCAGGCCGGTGGTGGGCTCGTCCAGCACGTAGATGTCGCCCTTCTCGGCCATCTGCGTGGCGAGCTTGAGGCGCTGGCGCTCACCGCCCGACAGCGTCGTCAGCGGCTGGCCCAGGCTGAGGTAGCCCAGGCCCACGTCGGCCAGGCGTTCCAGGATGGCCTGTGCCGCGGGCACCTTGGCCTTGCCGCTGGCGAAGAACGCCGCCGCCTCGGTGACGGACATGGCCAGCACCTCGCTGATGTCGCGCCCGCCCAGCTTGTGTTCCAGCACTGCCGCCTGGAAGCGCTTGCCTTCGCAGTCTTCGCAGGGGGTGGCCACGCTGGCCATGGGCCCCAGGTCCGTGAAGATGACCCCCGCGCCGTTGCAGGCCGGGCAGGCACCTTCGGAGTTGGCGCTGAAGAGGGCCGGCTTCATGCCGTTGGCCTTGGCGAAGGCGCTGCGGATGGGGTCCAGCAGGCCGGTGTAGGTGGCCGGGTTGCTGCGCCGCGAGCCGCGGATGGCGCCCTGGTCGATGGCGACGACGCCGTCCTGCGTGGCCACCGAGCCGTGGATCAGCGAGCTCTTGCCCGAGCCCGCCACGCCGGTCACGACGACCAGCACGCCGAGCGGTATGTCCACGTTCACCTGCTGCAGGTTGTGCGTGCTCGCGCCGCGCACCTTCAGGTGGCCGGTGGGTTTGCGCACAGCGGTCTTCAACGCGGCGCGGTCGTCCAGGTGGCGGCCGGTCAACGTGCCGCTGGCGCGCAGGCCGGCCACGCTGCCCTCGTAGACGATCTCGCCGCCCGCCGAACCGGCGCGGGGGCCGAGGTCGATGACGTGGTCGGCAATGGCGATGGCCTCGGGCTTGTGCTCCACCACCAGCACGGTGTTGCCCTTGTCGCGCAGGCGCAGCAACAGCTCGTTCATGCGCTGGATGTCGTGCGGGTGCAGGCCGATGGTGGGCTCGTCGAACACGTAGGTCACGTCGGTCAGCGCAGAGCCGAGGTGGCGGATCATCTTCGTGCGCTGCGCCTCGCCGCCGGACAGCGTGCCGGAGGGCCGGTCCAGCGACAGGTAGCCCAGGCCGATCTCCACGAACGCGTCCAGCAGGTGCTGCAGCGCCTGCAGCAGCGGTGCCACCGCCGGCGCCTTCACGCTGCGCACCCACACGGCCAGGTCGCTGATCTGCATCGCGCAGGCATCGGCGATGCTGACCTTGCCGATCTTGCTGGCCCGTGCGCCTTCGCTGAGCCGGGTGCCGTGGCACTCGGGGCAGGTCTGGAAGGTGATGGCCCGCTCGACGAACGCGCGGATGTGCGGCTGCATGGCCTCCACGTCCTTGCTCAGGAAAGACTTCTGGATGCCCGGGATCAGGCCCAGGTAGGTGAGGTTGATGCCGGCGACCTTGATCTTGGTTGCTTCCTTGTGCAGCAGATCGTGCAGCTCGCGCTTGGTGAACTTGGCGATCGGCTTGTCGGGGTCGAAGAAACCGCAGCCGCGGAAGATGCGGCCCGACCAGCCGTCCATGCTGTAGCCGGGGATGGTGATGGCGCCTTCGTTGAGCGACTTGGCTGCGTTGTACAGCTGCGTGAGGTCGAAGTCGCTGACGGTGCCCATGCCCTCGCAGCGCGGGCACATGCCGCCGGTGCGCGTGAAGGTCTGCTTGGTGGCCTGGCTGGCGTCGCCCTTTTCCACCGTGATGACGCCGGTGGCCTTGACGGACGGCACGTTGAACGCGAACGCGCTGGGCGGCCCGAGGTGCGGCTGGCCCAGGCGGCTGAACAGGATGCGCAGCATCGCGTTCGCGTCCGTCGCGGTGCCTACGGTGGAGCGCGCGTTGGCGCCCATGCGCTCCTGGTCCACGATGATGGCGGTGGTGATGCCGTCCAGCACGTCCACCTCGGGCCGCGCCAGCGTGGGCATGAAGCCCTGCACGAAGGCGCTGGAGGTCTCGTTGATGAGCCGCTGCGACTCGGCCGCGATGGTGCCGAACACCAGCGAGCTCTTGCCCGACCCCGACACACCGGTGAACACCGTGAGCCGCCGCTTGGGGATGTCGACGCTGACGTCCTTCAGGTTGTTCTCGCGCGCACCCTGCACACGGATGCGATCGTGGCGGTCGGCGGCGGTGGCGGCTTGGGACGCGGTCTTCTTCGTGGCCATGCGGGTCGGGGTCTTGTGCGGGGTCAGCGGGCTTGCTGGATGCGGAGCATGTTGCCGGCCGGGTCGCGCACGCCGCAATCCCGCACGCCGTAGGGCTGGTCGGTGGGCTCCTGCACGATGTCGGCATCGGCCGCCACCAACCGGTCGAACGTGGCGGCCAGGTCGGGCGTGGCGAACAGGATCATCGCGAACGTGCCCTTGGCCATCATCTCGGCGATGCAGCGCTTCTCGTCATCGGTGAGGCCGGGCGTGGCCTGCGGCGGGTACAGCACGATGGACGTGCCGGGCTGCCCCTGCGGGCCCACGGTGATCCAGCGCATGCCGCCGTAGCCCACGTCGTTGCGCACCTCGAAGCCCAGCACGTCGCGGTAGAACGCCAGCGAGGCTTCGGCGTCGCTGTGCGGCAGGAAGGTGGAATGGATGCGGATGTCCATGGGGTTGTCTCCGTTTGAAGGGGTGGGGAAGGCCATGGGAATCAGTCTAGGTTTGGCGCCTCGCAGGCGCTTCTTGATTCCTGATCAGTGGCCACGCACCGGCCGTGTCACCTGCTTGGCCACGCACGACGGCAGGCCTTGCGTCGCACCCACGGCGTCGCGCTTGTAAACGCTGGGCGACACGCCCACCAGCTCGGTAAAGCGGGTGCTGAACGTGCCCAGCGACTGGCAGCCCACTTCGAAGCACACCGCCGTCACGCTCAGGTCGCCCCGGCGCAGCAGCGCCATCGCGCGCTCGATGCGTCGCGTCATCAGGTAGGCGTAGACCGATTCCCCGTACGCCGCGCGGAACTGCCGGCTCAGGTGGCCGGCCGACATGCCGATGCCCTGCGCCAACACTTCCACGTCCAGCGGCTGCGCGTAGTCGCGGTCGATGCGGTCGCGCACGCGGCGCAGCCGGGCGAGATCGCGCAGGCGGGTGTCGGCAGGCGGTGTCGGCAAGGTCACGCCGCAAGGATATGCGTCCAAGTGTGAATGCCACCTCAAGCACGTCCTACGGATGGCGCGCGCCCATGTCCTACGCCCCGCGCGAGCGCCGCGGCGCAGACTGGGCCAACACCTCACAGGAGACGCTGATGGCCAACCCCAACACCCGCATGAACAACCGCAAGGCGCCCGACACCGTGGGCCGTCCGCACGATGACGGTCACAAGGCGGCGCAGCAGCCCGCACAAGGCCATGCCTCGCTGAAGGACACCACCGCCGCCATCGAGGCCGCCGAACACGGCAAGGACGCTGCCCACGAAGCGCCCGATACCAAGGACCGGCACTGAAGGAGCACACCATGGGACACAGCAGCCTCGTCGGCACCGACAAAGCGCCGCTTCGACCCCAGGGCACCGACGAGCAATCGCTCGGCCCCTCGGACAGCACGGACTCCGGCAGTGACACCGTGGGCGCAGACACCGTGCCCGCCGCCGACCCCGGCGAGCCGGTGGACGTGACGCTCGGCCGCGACCAGGCCGTGGCACCCATCGAGGCCACGGGCGAGGACTCGGACGACATCGAGCCCAGCGACATCGGCACCGACCGCATCATCGGCAGCCCGGATGATGATGAAGCACGGATCGACCGCGACCACGGCGACGACGGCCTGCCGCCCGACGTGAAGCGCTCCCGCTAAGACCAGGGCCACGGCAACGGCGCTCGGCGCGGTGCCGTCGGCTAAGCTCCTACTTGTACATACAAGAGGAGCTTCCCGATGACCCCCTACGACATCGTCATCGCCGGCGGCGGCGTGTCGGGCCTGGACTGCGCGCTGCGGCTGGCCGACGCGGGGCACCGCATCCTGGTGCTGGAAGCTGCCGCCGACCGCTGGGGCGGCCGCATCGAAACCGAGGACATGGACGGCTTCATCGCCGAGTACGGCCCCATGCGCTTCGAACCCACGCTGCAGCCGCGCTTCGCGTCGCTGTGCGCCGAGCTGGGCGTGGGGCTGCTGGATTTCTCCGGCCCCTCCGCCGACCAAGCCGTCAGCGACGACAGCGACCTGCCCGAAGCAGAGCGGGGCCTGAACTCGCTGCAACTGCTCAAGCGCGGGATCATGCTCATCATGGGCCGCGAGCCGGACGACCAGGCCTGGATCGACGCGCTGACCGAGACCGACTACATGCGGCTGCGCAAGCACGCGCAACTGCACGGCCAGCCGCTGTGGGACATGGGCTTCTGGAATGCGCTCTCGGCGCAGGGCATCCTCAGCCACCGCGCGCTGGTGAAGCTGCGCGACACCGGGACCTTCTATCACATGATCCCGGAGAACCTGAACGCGGCCGAATGGATCATCTGGTGGCTGCGTGCGCTGAAGACCGTGGGCCAGCAGCTCGCCAGCATCGAGGGCGGCTCGGCCCGATTGACCGAAGGGCTGCTGGCCCGCCTGCGGGGCCACGCCAACGTGACGCTGGCCGGCGGCCACCGGCTCGTCGGCCTGCGCCCGGTGGAGCTGGGCAAGCCCACGGTGGAGCTGGACGTGGCCACGCAGAACGGCGCGCTGAAGCTGCGCGCCGAGCGCGTCATCCTGGCGCTGCCGCGGCTGCCGCTGCTCAAGCTCACGCGCCACCTGCCCGAGCACGTCGCCAGCCAGCTCGACAGCGTCAACGGCTTCCCGATGCTGAAGGTGTTCTTCGTCTGCAACACGCCGTGGTGGAGCTACGGCCAGGCGCCGCAGCAGTACGCCAACTGCATGCCCACGCGCGAGATCCACTACTTCCGCCGTGCGCCGGAAGCCGACCCCGACGGCCACGGCATGGTGCTGCTCTACATGGACCGCCCGTCCACCGAGTTCTGGCGCCACTACGTCATCGACGGCGACCGCCACGACCGCGCGGAGGTGGACCAGAACGCCCGCATCGTCGACGCTTTCGCGCTGTTCGTCGCGCGCGACGTGAAGCGCTCGTCCACCTCCAACGCCGACACCGCGCTGAAGCTGACCGACAACGCGCGGCGCATCTTCGGCGACATGAGCATCGCCGAGACGGCGCGCTACATCCGCAACGCCATCATCACCTACGGTATCCGCGACTGGGCCCGCGCACCCTATGGCGCCGCCAACCACGGCTGGCAGCCCGGCGTGCGGTCGTGGAAGGTGATGGAGTCGCTCAAGGCCTTCGACTTCGGCAGCGGCGTGCGCAACCTGCACATCGTCGGCGAGGCCTACTCCGACTACCAGGGCTTCATCGAAGGCGCACTGAACAGCGCGGAGCTGGCGCTCGCCACCATCCCGGCGAAGCCGGTGGACGAGGACGCCGAGGAACCCAGCCTCGGGCTGTCCTAACGCGCCACGTCGCTGGCGGCCTTGGCGGGTGCCGCCACGCAGGCCTTGGCGACGGACAGCCCGCGCAAGAAGCCCCGCCGCACGCCGCCGGCCGTGATGGCCACGCTCACCTGCCTGGCATAGCGCTCGGCCCCGCTGAGCTTGCGCACCCAGCCGCGGAACGGGATGACGCCCTCGGCCGTGCGCTGCAGCGCACCGGTGGCCGCGTCTTCGCTGCGCTCCAGCAGGCCGGTGTTGCCCTTGCCGGGCGGCGCGTCGAGGTCGGGGCCCAGCACCTCGTCCAGCTCACGGATGGCCGTGGCGATGCCGGTGCAGCTGGCATCCGCCGGCATCGCATAGGGCGCCGCCGCGGCCGCCTTGAGCGCGGGCGGGATGTCCGCCTTCACGACGTTGAGGTCCGACAGCGGCGTGGTGGCCGCCGTGGTGACCTTGTCCTGGCTGGAACTGGCGCAGCCGGTCAGGGCCGCCACGACAACGAGTGTCAGAAGGGGTGGGCGCATGGGCCGCGATCATCCCAGGCCGGCGCCCATCCTGGCGGGCCTGCGCGCCCCGGGGCACCGTGCTTTTTCACCCGCGCCGTCAGGCGGGGACGAGCCGGCCGGCGCGGCGGGACTCGAACTGCGCCGCGGCCACCGCCACGGCCCAGCAGATCCACGCCGTCCACATCGTGTGGCTGGGGTAGTGCGCGCCGCGCAGCATCTGGCCCACGCCATACACCACGCCCAGCGCCACCACGCCCGCCAGCCAGGCCGTGGCCAGGCGCGGATAGGCGCGGCGCATCGCCCAGCCGCCGCAGAGGAACGCGAACGCCGCGCTGGCGTGGCCGGAGGGGAAGCAGTGTCCGCCGCCGCCATCGCGCAGGCCCCAGGCCCAGTGCGACACGTAATGCGCCGTGCCGCCGAACTCCTGCAGGTCCCACGGGCAGCTCGTCAGGCTGACGCGCTTGACCAGCGACACCAGCGCCAGGCACAGCAACGTGGTCAGCAGCCAGCCCAGGCGCTCGCGGCGGTTCAGCCGCGGCAGCACCTGCGCAGGCCGCAGGTTCGCCAGCACGATGAAGCCGACCGTCAGCCACGACAGCAGGCGGCCGCCCTGGTGGATCAATTCAGCGGTGAGCCAGCGCTCGCGCCAGGCAAAGCCATCGTGGCCGCCGATGTGGCGCATGACCCAGAGGTCCAGGCCGCTGGCGTCCCACGCCAGCAGCGCCAGCAGGCCCAGCGCAGCCGCCCACACGCCGGCCGGGAGCGCGACATGACGCGGAACGTGCGTGGACGGGTGGGTCAGCATGGCGGCGGATTGTGGGCAGCCACCCCGTCGGCACCCTTGCTGCTGGCTGGCGACGGCCCCTGGGGCCAACCCGGGTGCGACGGAAGTCACGCGGCGGCGGCCGGCAGGCGCTTGTCTACACTGGCCGCATGAGTTCTTCCCCCTTTGCCGCCGAGCGGGCCATCCGCGTCGGCCGCCAGGCCCTCGAGGTCGAAGCCCGCGCGCTGGCCGACCTCGCGCCCCGCCTGGGCGACGCCTTCGCCCGCGCCGTCGAGACCGTGCTGGCCTGCCGGGGCCGCGTGGCCGTCATGGGCATGGGCAAGAGCGGCCACGTGGGCCGCAAGATCGCTGCCACGCTGGCCTCCACCGGCACGCCCGCGCTGTTCGTCCACCCGGCCGAGGCGGCGCACGGCGACCTGGGCATGGTGACCGTCGGCGACGTGGTGCTGGCCCTGTCCAACTCCGGGGAGAGCGACGAGCTGAACGCCATCCTGCCGGTGCTCAAGCGCCTGGGCGTGCCCGTCGTCGCCATGACGGGCCGCGCCGCATCCAGCCTCGCCGCGCACGCCGACGTGGTGCTGGACAGCGCCGTCGCCGAGGAGGCCTGCCCGCTGCAACTGGCGCCCACCGCCAGCACCACCGCGCAGATGGCGCTGGGCGACGCGCT
>SXGQ01187569.1_pt1 | contig 19035 bp, 19 predicted proteins | sample 3178371 | NCBI WGS metagenome assembly SXGQ01 (sample SAMN11356859, study PRJNA531348) | freshwater metagenome | isolation source: freshwater sample F1-20 | place: China: Fuxian Lake, Yuxi | collected 2017-12-25 | reverse complement strand
TTTTTTTGTGCTCGCGCCCTACGCTACCCCACCCTTTTTAACTCACACCCCCTCCCCACACCCCACTATCAACCAAAATATTTTCACCAGAAAACCAGCTCTGACCAGCACTTTTGTTATACCAAGAAAAAAAGTTTGATTTACCCCTTGAAACACGCCGAAGCTCTAGCCCCCTATATAAGTGTAACGGCTGAGTTCCACGAAGCCGTAGAAGGCAGGCTTTTTGCCTGCCTAATCAAACCCTTAAGCTTTGGTGGGGATACCTCTGTCTATCCCCCTGTAGACCCCTACAGGTACAGGAGATGACTTGGAAAGAAATTTAACCCCCGAAGAAGCCAGGAAAGAACTGATAGACCAGGTCCGCCAAGGGCGGACTATCACCGATGCGTTAAAGGTTATTGGTCGTTCTCGTTCTTGGTATGACACTCAACGGCGAGAAGCCGAAGGCTTCTCTGCTTATATAGATAATGCTCGGTTAAGAACCTCTGACCTGGCAGATGAAGCTCGCTCTGGTCTAAACGACTTCGCGAGCTTTTCTGAGAAATACCTGGGAGCCAAAGTCTGGAACCACATGATTAACGTGGTCGATATGTTGGAAGGTAAGGAACCTCGTTGGTTACATCCAGCGATGACTTACGAAAAAGGGTCGGCGGGTTTGTCCCGCCTCTTGGTAAATATCCCTCCAAACCATGCCAAGACCATGACCATCACGATTAACTACGTTACCTACCGCGTAGTTAAAAATCCCAACATCAATGTTATCGTTATTTCTAAAACGCAAGAGCAGGCAAAGAAGTTTCTCTATGCTATCAAGCAACGCCTGACTCATCCTCGGTACGCTGACCTACAAGCAGCATTTGGTCCTACCGATGGATATAAAGCTACCGCCGATATGTGGTCAGCTAACAAGATTTATCTGGGTGCGGATGTCCGCGAATCAGATGCCAAAGACCCAACGATTGAAGCAATCGGTATGGGCGGTCAAGTATACGGAGCTCGTGCTGACTTAATCGTACTTGACGACGTTGTTACGTTATCCAACTCAGCAGAGTGGGCGAAACAACAGGAGTGGATTCGCCAAGAAGTTGCCAGCCGTCTTCCACCAGGTGGAGGGCAGCTTCTTGTCGTTGGTACTCGCGTTTCAGCAGTTGACTTATATAAAGAGCTTCGCAATACACAACATTACACGGACGGAATCGTACCGTGGTCATACTTGTCCATGCCTGCCGTATTAGAATACGCAGATGACCCGAAGGATTGGAAAACCCTTTGGGCTAAATCAGAGCAACCTCTCGCTGAGGATGATACCCCAGATGAGAATGGTAACTTTGACCGATGGACAGGACCGCGTCTAACCGCGGTCCGTAATGAGGCTGGTCCATCCAAATGGTCTTTGGTTTACCAGAACCTCGATATAGCAGAGAATGCAATCTTCGACCCGATATGCGTTAGAGGCGCAGTCAACGGAATGAGAAAATCGGGTGCGCTGGTTGCAGGCGCTGCTGGTCATCCAGATTCACCGCAGAACTTCTACCGAGTTATCGGTATTGACCCTGCTATGTCTGGTGATACCGCAGCAGTAGCTTATGCAGTCGACCGCAGAACACAAAAGCGCTATGTCATGGACGTTTACGTCATGAGCAGCCCCACACCTGCAGCGATTCGCTCTCTAATTCGAGAATGGACGGATGCTTACAAGCCTCATACTGTCATCGTTGAATCCAACGCATTTCAGCTTTTCCTAACCCAAGACGAGGAAATTAGAAACTTCCTCGCAACTCGCGGTATTGCATACCGCCCACACTACACAGGTAATAATAAACAAGACCCAGAGTTTGGTGTAGCTTCTCTGGCTCCGTTGTTTGGAACCGTCACTAAACGTGATGGCAACAATAACAACTTAAAGCATGCTGACGATAACATGATTGAGTTACCAGACTCTTCACGAAACGAACATGTAAAGAAACTAATAGAGCAATTGGTTGTTTGGCAACCAGGGGTTCAAGGTAAGAAACTTAAGATGGACGCTGTAATGGCGCTCTGGTTCTGCGAGATTGTAGCCCGTGATGTTTTGTTAACATCTTCAGGTGTACCAAATTTCTTGAAGAATGAATTTACCCCACAAAAAGCAATAGAGGATAGATACATAATCAACTTAGATGATTTAGCTGCCTCCCAGCGAATAGCGAGATTGTGATAATGAGAGAACTTGTACAAGCATACGAGCAAATAAAGACTCGTAATTCCGAGCGCGATAAACGCATGCGCGAGGTTGCATTGGTCCGTTCTGGAAATGCCGACCAAGTATTTAGAGGATTGTTTCCTGAAGGAAACTGGTCCAAGCCTATCATTGCCAACCTCATTGACGTTGTTGCTCGTGATGTTTCTGAACAGGCAGGTGTGCTACCTACCATAACAGCTGCTGGAGATTCATCTCTTGATGATAACCAGCGTACCAAATCTGATAAAAGAACTAAGATTGCTAACTACTATGTAGCAGCATCCAAACTTGGTATAGAGCTTCTGCGTGGCGCAGACCAGTTAGGAACTTACGGATTCTGCATACTTAGAGTAGAACCTAACTTCAAAGAAAAAAGACCGCACATCCATGTCGAGAATTCCATGGGTGCATATTATGACGTAGATAGATTCGGAGAAGTATCTGTCTATTGTCGTGCTTACTATCGCAAAGCTGGTGACTTAGCAGCTAAGTTCCCAGAAGTAGCAGATAAGATTTTAATTAGTAGCGCATTTGGTAATCGTGCAGATTCCAACCAACTTATCGAAGTAGTCAGATGGACTGATAAGAAGCGCACCGTAATGTTTATTCCAGAACGCGGAGGTCTTGTACTTGCCGAAACACCAAACAAAATCGGTAGAGTCCCGATTGCGATTGCTCAGCGTCCTTCGCTTGATGGCGAAATCCGAGGCTCATTCGACGATGTTCTGCCAGTGTACGCAGCGAAAGCCCGACTTGCGTTGCTCACTATGGAGGCTGTTCAAAAGTCTGTTGAAGCTCCTCTTGCTCTTCCCAATGATGTTACTCAGCTTTCCATTGGTCCTGATTCGGTTATTCGTTCGAACAGTCCTGAGAAAATACGTCGTATAAACTTAGACGTACCACAATTTGCATTTGCAGAAAACAATGTTTTAGCAGATGAAATGAGATTAGCAACCCGCTTCCCACAATCACGTGTTGGTCAAGCAGAAGGTTCTATTGTTACTGGTCAAGGTGTCAAGGCACTTATGGCTGGATTTGATTCACAGATTAAAGTTATTCAATCAATCCTTGGCGAAGCAATTGGCGAAGCAATATCTATTGCATTTGCTACAGATGAAACATACTTTACTGATGTTACTCGTGAAGTATCTGCAACAGCTAATGGCGTTCCATACAGATTAAAATACAAACCATCAAACGACATCAACGGAAACTATGGAGTAACAGTTGAATACGGTTTGATGGCAGGTCTTGACCCTAACCGTGCATTGGTATGGGGTCTACAAGCACGAGGCGACAAGCTAATCTCTCGCGGGATGCTACGTCGTAACTTACCGATTTCGCTCAATGCTGGAGAAGAAGAGCGAGCAATCGACATTGAAGAGATGCGTGATTCACTTAAGTCATCTATCTCACAACTTGCTCAAGCAATACCAATGATGGTAACGCAAGGACAGGACCCAATGTCAGTTGTTGAAAAAATGGCAACCGTTATTGATGAACGTAAAAAAGGCACACCGCTAGAAGATGCAGTTGCTAAAGCGTTTAAGCCAAAACCAGCACCACAAACACCTGAAGCTCCAGAGATGGGGCAACCAGAAGAGCCTATGGGTATGGGTGGCGAGATGCCACCAATGCAGCAAGGCAGACCAGCAATGCAAGAACTGCTAGCAGGTCTTACTGGTGGAGGAAATCCAAATCTAGCAGCGAGAGTCACTCGCCAAATACCAGCATAATAAGGAGAAACAATGTTCGGAAGACAAGGAAAAGCAGCTAAAGCTCCAGTTCACCCAGGACACCAAGGCAAGAAGAATGGTGGCAAGGGAGTAGGACTAGGACAGGTCGCTAAAGCCCCAACACCTAAAGGTATCAAGGGCAACAACACAAAACTTAAGTAAGGATAACCATGGCGAAAAAAAAGTATCCCAGGAAATTTCGCCAAGCTAGAGCAGCAGCGAAACCCGCTGCCAAAGCAGCGTTTCCTGGCAAAGTAAAAGCCAAAGTAAAAGACCCTACGGTCAAGTACTCTGCTGACGACGCTAAAATTCTTAGAGAGATTAAGGATGAAGCTAAGAGAGGTTATATTACCGATGATAAAGGTAATAAAGTCTACTCTAAGCCTACCGAAACAGCTAAAGAACGTATCGCTCGTGAACGTGCAGAAGCTATGCGTAAGTTCCGCGAGGATATTGCAGATGAAGATGGCAAGAAGCCAACCGAGAAAAAGTCTTTTTCTAAAAAGAAAACTCCAGACAAGAAACCTGCAGTAAAGAAGCCAACAGTTAAGGCTGCTGCTACTACCCCAGCTGCAAAATCTAGCAAGAAACAAACTCGTGCTGAGAAGTCTGCTGCTAATAAAGCTAAATGGGCAAAGATGACACCTGCAGAACGTAAGAATTGGTCTGCTACTAAAGGTGCAACAGAGGCAAAGCCTAAGCCTGCAGCTAAACCTGCAGTAAAGCCTGCAGCTTCTACTCCTGTATACAGCATTACTGATGCACAACCTGCAAAAGCTGGTAAAGGTACTAAGAAACCTCAGTTTGTACAGAAGAAATCAGGAACCACTGTAGCTAAAACAACTACATCAACTCCAAAACCAGGAACATCCGTAGCAACACGTGCAAAGGGAACCGTAGCTACTACAGGTTCAAAGCCTAAGCCAACTGCTGCTAGCGCAACTACAGGCAAGAAACCTATTAGAGGCGCAGGATTAGCTAGATTCGGTAAGAAGTTTGCAATAGGTGCTGCAGCAACTGCAGTAGCTGCTGAAGCTGTGTCTTTGGCTAAAGGTTCTACCTTCAAAGACATAAAAGAGATTGACCGTTTAGAAACAAAATTAGCAAAACTTCAAGGAAAGAAATCTCCAACCGCAACAGCAGGTGGTCGCCTAAATCAACTTAGAAAACAAACTGGCGGAAACTTATCAAATCTTGCCAACTTAGCAACTTTTGGTGCTGTTGGTCAAACACGTCGCGGACGTATGGATGAACTTAATAAGTTAATTAACAAACAAACCAAAGCTAAAGGCGCAGTTAAAGGTTCTACAAAGACTGGACCATTAGGTAACTATGCAATGTCAACAGGCAGAGTCCAATCTAATGCTGGCGGTTCAGCAACCACACCTGGTGCTGGTGGGTCAACAACCAAAGTAACACCTGGCAACGTATATGTTGTAAAGAAAGGCGATACTCTTTCAGGTATTGCTAAAGCTAGCGGAGTTTCACTTGCTGAGATTAGAGCTGCAAATAAAAAGTTTGCTAAGAACCCTAAGTATAAGCAAGGCTCCATGATTTGGTCAGGAACAACAGTAAAGATTCCTAAAAAGAAATAGGTAAATAAATGTCAATGATGCAACCTTCAGGTCCTGGTCCATTCGCAAAACGAACCGACCGCCAAGGTGTCAAAAGGTTACCTAATGCTGCTTACGGTGAGCAAAAGGAATTTGCCGAACAGCAACAAGGCGCACCAATGGCACGGTCTAACCGTGCTCCTGGTGGTGCTGGCATGGATAATCTTATGTCTAGCGTTATTCCATTATCTGCTCCAACTCAAAGACCAGGAGAACCTGTCACTGCAGGTGTCGATGCTGGTCCAGGACCAGGTCGAGAAGTACTCGGACTTAAATCACCAGTTGATACTCAATTAGAAGATTTGGCGAAAATCGGCAAATACTTGCCGTTGTTAATGCAGTTTGCCGATTCGCCAGATTCTTCAGGAACAATGAAAGCTTTTGTGAAGTACTTACGGAGCCAGCAAGAATGAAGATACTAAAGAAGTTCGAAGAGAATCTTGAGTATGTTGGTTTTGATATGGCTCCGTTGGCATGGGATTTAGCACGTTTTCCTTTTGACTCCGATGATGACCGATATGCAATGTTAGAAGAATTGACGGCGAAAGAGGAGGCTATCCCAGATGAGTCAAGTAGACCCATTTGATAGATACTATGAAGAAAACACGCCTCAAGGTCCGCTTTCTAAAATAGATAAGTTTAAGAAACAACAAACCGATAATACCAAAGTTGGAAAAATTGAACAAGCAATTATTCCTAAAGTAGCTGGCGCTATTGAAGCTGGGCAAAAAGGTAAGTTTGGTTTTATTGTTAACCCAGCTATGCGTATGCTTGAAACATTTGGTGAGCGAGTAGTACAGCCACTTACACAAGGCGTATCTACTGCGTTGTTAACACCGCAAGCTGCAATTGCTGGCAGAGGCAATAACATAATTGAGAACTTTCGTTTTGCTAAAAAGCAATCCGAAAAGATTTCTATGGGTCAGGCTTTAGCTGGAGCAGTAGGTAAAGTAGCTTCTCCAGTGCTTGGGTCTATTACCAACCCAACCATGTTTGATAAAGATTTTGATATCTTTAATGACAAGAAACGCGATAAAGCATTTCGTGATGAATGGATTGGTATATTTGCATCTGGTGCTACCGATATTGGTTTAGCGTTACTTGGAACCAAAGGCGTAGGAACTGCTGTTCGTGCAGGAACAAACAAAGTCGTTGGCTCTAAGAAGATTGTAACTCCTGAAGATATGAATACCTTTAGGACGCAGCTTGATAATATTGTTGCAGACCAAGCGTTACCAATAGAACAACGTACACGTAGTGGTCTTACCGTACTTGTAGATGATTTAGTAAATGAAACAGATATAAGCAAACTTACAGCCAACCCACTTGTTAGCGAAACATCTAACCCGTACCGAACAGCTACTATAGTTTCTCGTCTTAATAACCATAAAGATGTTTCTGATTATTTATTAGCAGAACGTGGCGACACTGCAGCGTTTTTGCGATTCTTTGAAAGTAACCCGCTTAAGGCTGACCATTTAGATAACTATGGCATAACTCTTACTAAGCCACTTTCTGACTTTAGCGAAGTAGGTCTTGATGAACTTACGCCTAAGTTGACCGAACGGTATCAAAGAGTTATTGATGCTAAAAAATCAACCGATAGAGATTTTGCAAACGCACTTGATGACTTCTTGGATAAGACAAGAAAAGGCGTAGTTGAAACTTACCAACCAGGTAAGTACGCAGCGCTTGAGTCTTTAGGTTTAGCTCGCAAGAAGATTGCTAACCAAGCCAAGTATGGCGACTTAAAACTTTTTGGCGCTGAAGGCGACAATGCTTGGAAAGTCAAAGTGTATCAGTCTGATGCATATGACCGCGTTATCCGCGTAATAGCATGGACTGGTTCTGGTAGACCTCAAGGTCACATTAACATTTCTAACCCTCGTAGGTTTGAAGCTGCTGGCGATTTAGTATCTGACCTAAACCGTGTCATGTTCCTTAAAGGAGCAGAAGGAGCGCTTTTCAAGCGCCGTGCAGCAAGTAAATTTCTTAAAGCTCAAGACGATACAACTCGTGCAATTGTTCTTGCTGAGATAGAGCAAGAGATATTAGAGCTTATGGCAAAGCGTTACGGAGTTGTAGATTTTCAAGATGTACGCTCATTAGAAAGCGCCATTGCCCAAATGAAAGGCTGGCATGCTGGCGTATCTGATAAGCGTCAAACCCTTAAGTCTTATGCAGCCAAGAATGGATATGTTCCAGAAGATGGCAACTTAAACGTCCAGAACTTTATATCACCATCTAACGAAGCTCAGACATTACCAATGCTTGATTTTGCAAAACTTGAACAAGATGTAATTTTTCATTTACGCAATAATCAATCTGGAGTAGTATCACGCGGAGATGTATTACGAGCAGGTCTTTCTCGCGGAGGACTGCGTATAGGCGAGTTCCTTGATTTACTTAACATGGCTTTTAGTAATCTAAATCTTATTCGCCTTGCCTACATTCCAAAAAACTCTATGGTTGACCCAATGAGCCGTGCAAGCATGGCTTTAGAATCAACTGAGATTATACGTAATGCCATTCCTGGGGTAAGCAATGCTCTTTACAATTCATCTTTAAGAGGTGAAAGATTAAAAAGATTTATTCCTACAAGCCCACAAGCTAAAGCTCGTAGAGTAGAAAAAGAAAAACTTGTTCGTATACAAAAGTATCGCAATGAAGTTGAGCCAAAAATTGTTGAATGGGAAAACGCTCAAAAACTATTCGATGATTCTGAAAAACTGCTAGCTACGGTTACAGCTAAACGAGATAGGCTTGCAGCACGTGCTGCTAGAAGCAATGACCCAGATGTTCATGCTGCATATCAAGCAGCTCAAGATGATTACTATAGAGCAGCAGCTCAATTTGCAAACGCAGATGATGCTCTTAATAGGTCAGCTGATATGGTAAATGGATATGCAAAGTTAATTGAAACAGAACGAGCTGAGCTTCTACCAATTGCTTTTGGTCGTGGCGACCTTAGAGATATCAGGACATTAGGTAGAGAATCAGAAGTAATTACCAGCGCTAGTGGCAATAAATACACTATTGCAGGATTGGCTGACCCAAACATCCGTGGCGTTAGCGCTTATATGGATGAGATAGATACTGCTCAAAATTTCTATGCAGCATCAATGCAATCTGAAATTGGTCGTCGTGTTAAATACGATGGAACTAGATTTGTAAAGATTAGCCGTAGTGAAGGCAAACCATATTGGAATGCGTTATCGCATATAGCTAACCGCCAGATTCGCAACGAGCTTGACATGCCAGTAGGGATGATGCTTCGTGGTGACAGCAAGTCAGATGTCATGGCTTGGTTGTATAGCCCAGCTGGTAAAGAATACCGTCGCCGTATGGAATCTCGTTATGGCAGACCAATGACAAGAGATGACTTTAACGCTTGGATTGATGAAACTCAAGACAAGCTAATGAGAATGTATCCAAGCCCTGAACTACGTCAACTTATCTTAAACCGTAACGTTAGCCCTAAAGAAGTAGAAGCTGCGCTTATTGGTAGAACAGATTTACTAGAATCTATTGATGGACCAAATATAAGTCTTAGCGACTTAAATAATGCCGAACGAAAATTTGCTAAAGTATCTGGTGGTATAGACACGCTTTGGAAAGTTTTGGCTTATTCTGAAAACAGAATGGCTCGTAATCCACTGTTCTTGTCGTATGCTCGTGATGAACTTAAGACTCTTATCAATGCAGCAGAACGTGCAGGGATTACACCATCTGATGCGGTAGTCAATAATGAGTTGCGCCAGATTGCATATCGTAATGCACTTGCTCGCGTAGAGAGAACTCTTTATTCGTCAAGGCGACTAACCAACGGTATGTACTTGGCACGTTATGCAATGAGCTTCCCCTTAGCGTTCTTTAATAGCCAGTATGTAGCAATTCGTTTGATGGCTCGCAACCCAATGAATGCTTACTGGTATAACAGTATTGCTACTGCCTTTGATGAGTTTGAAGCATACGAAGACCAAGACGGTAATACGTATAAGAGCATGAAAGATGTTCCGCCTGGTACTGCAGTAAGCGTTAAGTATCCGTTGCCTTTCGGCGACAAGCTACCAAACTGGGCAAAGTCAGCTCTTAAGCCATACACAGATGAACGTGGTGGTGGTGTTCGATGGAATCCAAAACAAATGGAATTCATGGTTGCAGACCCATCGATATCTTGGTTTGGTTCTGTCGGAGTATCTGAGTTAATTAAAAGTGGATTTGATAATCCTTTGTTCAAGCTGTATGGCGAAGACATTGCTCAAGCAATGCGTAATACGCTTGGCGATGACGTGTTTGAAAACAGCGTTCTATACGGCGGATACCCGTCACAAGGTTCTGGTCTTGTAGATACTACATTACAAACAATCTTTCCAGGATATCAAAAATCTTTTGTAGATGCTATAAGGTTATTGATGGGTGGAGAAGGCTCTAACCGAGCAATAGATGAGATTCTTACTCAATACAAAGTTGCTTATTCTGAATGGGATAAAAACGGTCGTGTTGGCAATCCGCCAACACCGCAGCAAGCAGCTAAGTCTGCTGGCGTAATGATGCTGATTCGTTCCGCAGTTCAATTCGGTGGACCAATAGCTACATCGTTTGACCCAGTTACTCGCGCTGCCACTTCATACTATGCAGACTTGGTAGAAGAATTCAAAGGCGACTACGAGATGGCTCAGAAGGTCATGATAGACCAATGGGGAATAGATGCTCTAGCGTTAATCGGTTCTAACCAACGTAACAATGCAGGGTTTGCAGCAACACGTAATGACATAAAGATTATCCGTCAGTTCGGCGAACAAGGTGGATTACTTGAGTCGGTTGGTCGATACGGAACTAAGTATGCTGGAATGCTCTCATCAGGGTATGACAGCGACCTTACTACAAACTCTGAATACTCTACAGAAGTCGCTGCAATCTATAAAAGATTAAAGTTCCCAGGCGAAGTTGATGTCGCGATTACCAGCAAGAAGTCGGCACGAGATATCAAAGATGAGGTAGAAGCTCGTCGTGGTTGGGCTGAGTACCAGAAGGCTATGGAATGGCGCGATGCGCTGATGTATCAATACGGGATTCGTTCAACTCAAGAAGTAATGTACGAACGTAGCGGTATCAAAGAACAATTCAATCGTATCGTTGATGACATTGCCGATGACTTCCCAGGATGGGTACAGGCTTACAACGATAACCGTGAAGACTACTGGCGTGGTCTTATCCCTACGGTTGAGAAAATTGCTGAAGATACTAAGTGGCGTTCTCATGCTTACAAGAGTGGTAACAAATGGGAAGAGATTACTTTCTGGCTAGAACAAGCTAATAAATTCAAAAAGGTTTATAGCGAAACAGCCAACACTGATGACCGCAAGCTTCGTCTTAAGACTGAGTTTGCACAATTTCACTACGACTATCTACAGACTGCATCAGATGAATTTGCAGCATTTGCATATAGGTGGTTAAACAACATGCCCGAACTAAGCGAAGAACTTGCGGTGAGGAACTAATGGCAGTTAAAGACGAAAACAAAAACGGAATACCTGATTACTTAGAGAAACCGTCATCTACAACTAGCACTGCTGGATTTGCTCCAGCTGGATTTAGTCCGCGTACTCCAGCTATCCAACTTCCTGGAATACCAGGCGGAGTTGCAGCAACAGAAGCTTACGGTTGGTTTAGATTAGTCGCTGCTAAGTCACCAAAAGGAACACCTGCTCGCGGGTTTTATGATGATTTTGTAAAGAACTTAACCGCACTTGGCATTCCAAAATCTAAATGGAATAGCGTGTGGAAAGATGCAGTTGATTGGACCCAGACCCCAGGGTCTGGCTCAAATGGTAGACCATCTGGTTATCTTGCATCCCTCGACCCATCAGATTATGCAACAGCTGGCTCTGCAAAGAAGTATGGAACTACTAAAGCTGACCAGACAACTGTCACCGAATACAGCACATCATCTGCTGCTTCCGATATTACCGCTGGATTTAAGTCAGAACTAGGTCGTGAAGCTGGAGCTAATGAGATACTTGCCTACCAAAAGGCTGTTAATCAGGCTGCTAAGAAAGAACCTTCTGTCTATACATCTACAACAACTACCGCACCTGGTGCGGGTGGGGTTACATCTACGTCTAAAACTGGTGGCGTAAGCAAAACTGGGTTTGACCCAACACGTTTTGCTATCGAATACGCAAGGTCTAACCCAGATTATGCAGAGAATTTTGCGGTCAAGAACTTCCTTAAGTTAGTTGACCAAGCTTTATCAGACCCTAATCGCGTTGGATTGGTGGTGGAGTAATGGCACGTAAGACGCATTCAGTAAAAAAAGGCGACACACTTACTGGTATTGCTAAGGCTTATGGCACTACAGTAAAGAAATTATTACAGGCAAACCCTGGTATTACAGACCCAAACTTGATTCGCACTGGTCAGAAGATTGTCATTCCAGATGCAATCAATGAAACACAAGAAGGTGCTGCTAATAAGCAGCTATCTGTTGACACCGCACGTCGTGCTCCTGGTATGGGTGGACCGCTTGTAGATGATGGTGGAGTTGCTGGAGCTGTTGCTTCAGCTGCTGATACTACAAAGATTCCTGGTTCTAATTTAGGTGCAGATACCGTAGCTGCTGGTGGAAATATCAATACCAACCTAACTCAAGATACGTTTTCTATGGAGCAACTTGCTTCTCGTTTTAGCATTGCAGCTTCTATTCTTAAACAGGATGCATCTTTAGTCAAAGCGCTTAACCGAATCATGGGTATGAGCGAAGATGGCAAGACAAAGATTGGCGGAGTAGTCACAGACCCAGACTTGGCTATGGCTATCTTGAAAGAAACAGACTGGTTTAAGAATAATACAGATGACTGGCGTAAATATCAGTTCTTCAAAGACTCCAACCCAGCTACATATCAAGCAGATTTGAAAGCAAACTCTGAAGCAATTGTCAAAAAGTATTACCAAATGGGTATAACTATTGATGCTCAAACAGCTATAAAGCTTGCAGAGCAAGCAATGATGAAGTCCGCTACTGTTAATGGCAATGTAGTTAACTATAACCAAGATTACTTTAACAAGTTAATGGCAGATTCAATTGACTTCAGCAAGAGAAGAATCTTGCCTAACGGCAAGATTGTCTATGACCTTGGCGGTAAGGTAGAAGCGATTGCTGAGTCTTTGTATAAAGTAGCAGATGACTATGGGTATCCAGCTACAACATCTAATGCTGGATTTAGCAGATGGCTTGAATCTAACACCCGCGGTCTTATCGCTGGGACCGTTAACCCAGAAGATGTAGACAACGAACTAGAAGCCCGTGCTAAGTCTATGTATCCTGGTTTGGTAGACCAGCTTAATCGTGGTCAAAGCCTACGCGAAGCAGCTGACCCATGGGTTACAGCATTAGCAAATGAATGGGAAGAAGACCCTAAATCATTTAATCTGAATGATGACTTCCTATACAGGATTCTAAATCAACAAGATGAAAAAGGAAACATCGCACCGATGAATCTTTATCAGGCTAAGACCATGGCACGTAAAAGCCCTAAGTGGCAATACACCAGCCGTGCGAAAGAAGAGTACACAAACATTGGGCAGAAAATTCTGCAAGACTTCGGATTCTTAGGATAATACATGCGCTTAACTGATTTGCTTATAGATGGTGGTTTTGACTTCGAGTCAATCAACGAAGAGATTACTCAATCCGTACAGGCTAATGCTGGTGCTACTTCTGATAAGCCTGCCGTAACTTCAGCTCTTGAATCACCATCATTAAATAATTTCAAAACACCTACACCAACACCTGCAGTACCTAAAGGTGCAGTAACCCCAGATGATGATGCATATTACAGACGTGACCCGATAACAGGATTAAGCCCTGCTCAAGTAGAAGCTAGTAAAGGTGTAGCAGATGCTGCCAAAATATCTACTGATGCAGGAATTCCTACAGTAATTGTAAAAACTAAAGGAGAGGCAGATAGGGTAGTCACGCCACCTAGCCCCGCGCCCCCAGGAACTGAATGGAAATGGATTGGTTCTAAAACTACTGGTATGGCAGGTTCAGGTTCGTGGAAGTTATATAAAATCCCTGGTTATGTTCCTACATCTACCTCCACATCTACTAGTACTAGTGGTAGTACTAGTGGTAGTACTAGTGGTAGTACTAGTGGTAGTACTAGTGGTGGAAACAACGCTGACCTTCAAGGTATAATCAATGCGTTAAATGCACAACTAGCTGCACTTCAAGGACAAGTTACTACTCTTAAGTCTAAGCCAACCATGGTTGGTCAGATTACTCGCCGTCAAACAGGCGGAACCGTGCAGGTTGTATCGCTTTTCTCTGATGGCTCAGAAAAAGTAATTGATGAATATAAAGATTACTCAGCCCGTGATGCCGTAATGAAGATGTTTGAGAATACTGGTCTTGGTAAATCATTTCTTGATTCACTAGTTAAATCAGTAGACCAGGTATATGCAGATAACATTGCACCTACCGATGCACAGATTCTTAACTCTATCTATAACAGCGACGCATATAAAACAAGGTTTGCTGCTAACGAAACCATACGTAAACGTATGGCTGATGGTAAAGGCAATCCTGGTGACCGCCTACTGACACCTGCGGAATACGTTAAGACTGAGGCTGCATACCGTGAGATTATGTCTGAGGCTGGATTGCCTCCTGGGTTCTATGACCAGCAAGAAGACTTTACTAAGTTTATAGCAGAGCTTGGAACATCTGTTTCTGAAATTACAGAACGTGTTAATATCGCAAAGTCTGCATTACAAAATGCAGATAGTAATATCAAACAAGCGCTCAAAGATTATTATGGTTTAAGTGAGATGGATATGGTTGCCTACTTGCTTGATTCAGAAAAAGCATTTCAAGCAATTAACTCCAGATTCCGTTACACAACCACACAAGCTAGAGAAATGTATACCAAAGCTGAGGTTGGTGGTACAGCGCTTCGCGCTGGAATGCAAGGCGGTATTACTGAGAAGTTTGCTGAAGAGATTACTAAAGCTGGCAAACAAGATTTGGCAGAGCGAGCATTCCAAGGCTCAGTACGTGACCAGCAAGATTATCAAAGACTACTTGGTCTTTATGGTGAGAAGGCTGGAACAGAAGACCTTGCTCGTGAAGCACTTGGTCTTGCAGGTGGCGCTGAAGTTGGTATCAAGACTAAGAAGCTTGCCTCTAAAGAACGTGCCAAGTTCCAGCAACGAGGCGCTATTGATAGAACATCGTTGGGTTCTCGTCTAAAGACACCTGACGTTTAATAGATTCCGTCCCAGACCGTCCAGCCCTGGTGATGTGTATAAGCCTGGAAGTCATCACGTCTACGAATCACTACCCCTTGTGATAAGTACGTGTGGTGCAAAACCCGATGAGGGTTTAACTACTAATAGGGAGAAAAACAATGGCAGAAGAATATAACGAGTACGACTTCGAAGATGAAGACTTAGGTAGCGGTACTGACCTAGTAAAGAAACTTCGCAAACAAATTGATTCACTTTCTAAGCAAATTAAAGAACGTGATGAAATCCTTGCGGAGATTACTGAGTACAGTCACGAAGCTTCAGTCGGTGAAATCTTAGAAAATTTCGGACTCAATCCAAGAATCGCAGCATTTATTCCATCGGACATTGAAGCCGACGAGGATGCAGTTGCTGAATGGTTAAATGAATACGGCGAAGCTTTTGGAATCGAAGCCGTTGAAGAAGGAGAGGAATCTCCTGATGCTCAAGCATATGAGCAAATGTCAGACTTCGATGATGGAAGTATTGACCCATTTGTGGGTCAAGACCTTGCTTCTCGAATTGCGAACGCAAGTTCACCAGAGGAGCTAGGTAACTTACTTAGAAGCTGACAAGTCCACAAGTCAACCCTAATAGAAGGAAATCATGCCTACTACACCCGCAACGTCAACTACGACAAGCACATTGTCGAACTTGATTCAGACGGCGTATGACAAGTACATTGAGTTTAACCTTCGCTCTGAGCCAATGTTCCGTAAATTTGCGGACAAGCGCCCAGTCGATGTAACAAACCCAGGTAACACCGTCGTCTTCCAGGTCTATCAGGACCTATCACGTGCAACTACTGCACTAACCCAGACACAAGACCCAGATGCAGTAACACTTAACAACACCAATAAGGTGAATGTTACAGTTGATGAATACGGCAATGCTGTAATCACAACTGAGCGTCTTGCTCTTGAGTCAATCTCCGCAATTGACCCAGCTGTTGCAGACATGTTGTCATTCAACATGCGCGACTCCCTAGACTCTCTAGTCTGGACCAAGCTAACATCTCTTGCAACAATGCGTTACACAGGTACATCTTCTGCTGATGAATCAACCATCAACGGAGAGAACGTATCTTCAAGCACCAACGCTGCATACCTAACCGCTGCTCTTGCACGTAAAGGTGTTGCAAAGCTTCGTGGTGCAAACGTACAGCCACGCGATGGCGGACTCTACACAGCACTAATTCACCCAGATGTATCTTATGACCTTCGTTCCGAAGCTCAGAGCTCTGGTTCCGCTGTATGGCAGTTGCCTCACACCTACACAGAGGCTGGCGTTGCCAACCTTTGGAATGGTGAAATCGGTATCTTCGACCAAGTTCGTTATATCGAATCTCCACGCTGCGAGTCAGTATCTGGAGCTGGCACTTCAAAGGTATACGCAACTGTTCTTCTCGGAAAGCAGGCTCTTCTTGAGGCTGTTTCTTACGAGCCAAAGACAGTTATCGGTCCTGTAACAGATAAGTTGATGCGTTTCCGTCCTGCTGGATGGAAGGGTCTACTCGGATGGAACATCTTCCGCAAGGAAGCACGTTACGTCATTCAGACCAAGTCAAGCATCGCATCTGCGTAGTTTACAAAGTAAGAGGGGTGGGCAACCACCCCTCTTCACATAAGGAGAGTAATGGCTAAAAAGAAAAAGGCTGAAGAACTACCTATAGATTTCTTTACACCACTCCAAGGATATGCACATCAAGCACATGAATTATATAACTCTTTTGCACAGGCGGGATTCACAGAAGGTGAATCATGGGAACTCATGGTTCGGCACTTACCAGATTGGGAACTAGAGTCACCAGAATTTATAGATAAGGATGAAGAATAATGTCATCGGGTCAATATAAACCAAGTTATGGTTTTAACCCGATACAAATTAAAAACGGACTGATAGTTCGTCTTCGTAAAGATGGTCGAGTCCAATCCGTATTAGGAAAAATTGGAGAGTATAAAAAGAATGACAACACAAGACCCAAGAATTAAAAGAGCTGGAGTATCTGGTTTCAATAGACCAAAGGCTACCCCTACTCACCCAAAGAAATCTCATGTCGTCGTGGCAAAAGTTGGGTCAACTGTTAAAACAATTAGATTTGGCGAGCAGGGTGCTAGAACTGCTGGCGCACCAAAACCTGGTGAGTCAACTACCATGGCTAAGAAACGTAAAAGTTTCAAAGCTCGTCATGCAAAAAATATAGCAAAAGGAAAACTAAGCGCTGCATATTGGGCGGATAAGGAAAAATGGTAATGTCAAAATCATTTAATAGAGCAAAGGCAGCAAAAGCTGCAAACAAGGGCATGGGTAATTACCAAATGTCCACAGGAACTTCTCTTCCTAAGAAGAAGAAAGCACCAGCAAAACTTAAAGTAAGTCAAGCTACAATCGATAAGATTAAGGCTAGAGGAATGTCAGCTTCTCTTAAGAAAGCTCAGACATCTACCAATGCTGAGTATCAAGAAGCAATTAGACGTATGTACGGAACACGTCGTGCTACTGCAGCTAAAGGTCAGGGAGCAGATGCTCGCATCCAGAAGCCAAGCTTGGCACAACCAAAGAAGCCACGTGGTGGTGGCGGAAAGCAAATGTACAGATAACTAATGGCAAAAATTTTCCGCGGTCCAACAATGACAATTAAACTTGGTCGTCAATATGACCTATGGTTTGTTTCGTATGGCTGGGGAAAAACAGTTGTCAAAAGTAATGGAACTTGGTCAACCATAGTTTCTCCGCAAGACAGCAGTCTTGCTACTTATGACAGAGTTCTTCGTGGTGGATACGAAAACCCCATTACGGATGCAGAGGCAGCGGAGTTAACCGCTGCAGGATACGGTGAGTATATTGTCGAAGTGTAGGACTGGATGCCCGACCCAAAACCATGAGTCTTGGGGTGACTGCCTCCGTGCAGCAAATCTTAGTATTGCTAACTTAACCGTGTTAGCTGATATTAAAAATACCGATAAGGAATTAAATGCTTATCGTGACGCTCGCAAACAAGGCATCCAGCCTGCTACAACAAAAATGAAAGACATTCAAAAAGCGGTCAGAGCATCTGACCTTATTGGAAGGGCAGCGCAAGCATAATGGCAACACTAAACCAGCTGACCGAACAGACCCTTGGCGAAGTTAATTCTTACGTCAAGAACCAAGAATCCGTTACGGTTATTACCAGCGCCACTACTGCTGGCGACGCAACCATGTTGGTTGATGATGCTACTGCGTTAAGTAGAGGCATCGTTGAGATAGATGATGAACTTATCTACCTAAAGAAAATCATTCCAACCAGCGGTTCTATACAAGTTCTTGGAACTGGTGGAAATATCATTGGTCGTGGCTGGCGTGGCACTACAGCAACAAGCCATGTGGTTGGTTCGGTTGTACGCAACAACCCAATCTTTCCTCGTAACCAAGTCAAAAGAGCTATTAACGAAACCATTAAAGCAATGAGTTTCCCTGTTATTACATACTATGCATTTACATTTAATGGTGCTGATTACTCATACATTCTACCAGATGCGCTAGAAGATGTTGTCGGTATCTCATGGGATGTCCCAGATTCAACAGGCGTATGGCAGATTATTAAAAATTATAGAGTCGATAAGAATTATTATGATACGACCACTGCAACTATCAAACAGGCTTTGATTCTAAAAGAATCGCCAATGCCTGGTCGTTTAGTCAATGTTCAATATACAAAATTCCCAACGGTTATTACAGATAACCAAGAGTTAACCGTTAGCGGTCTTCCAGCATCTTGCGAAGATGTCGTTCGCTTTGGTGCTATGTATCGTCTGCTTACAACAGTAGACCCTGGAAAGGTCACAGCAACTACAGTATCTGCAGATGCACTTGACCAACCAGTTCAGGCTGGCGCTTCTACCAATGCTGCAAAGTATTTGTTCCAGCTTTACACCGTTCGTTTAGCAGAAGAGATTGCTAAGCAACAAGCCAACTTCCTAAACACAATACAGTATACGAGGTAACACATGCCATCAATTGCACGTTATTATAGCTCGACCGCTGCTAAGACAACACTGTCTAGTGCTGTTGATGCTAGCACGGCAAGCACAAGCTTGTCGTTGGCTGCTGCTTCTGGTTTACCATCGCAGTATCCATTCACACTTATTCTTGAAAAGGATACCGCTAACGAAGAAATCGTAACGGTAACCGC